>Ga0310124_10000538_pt1 | contig 26398 bp, 22 predicted proteins | sample CB11b_AW_Bot5_MG_FD_203507 | JGI IMG/M metagenome (GOLD analysis project Ga0310124, IMG submission 203507) | Marine microbial communities from Western Arctic Ocean, Canada - CB11b_AW_Bot5 | ecosystem: Environmental > Aquatic > Marine > Oceanic | place: Canada: Western Arctic Ocean | collected...
CTGATTGAGATATCGAGAGGGGGAGCCCAGCTGCGATGCGCAACTGCTCCTGAACTAGGTCGACACCGGTGATCATCTCGGTGACCGGATGCTCGACCTGTATGCGGGTGTTCATCTCGAGGAAGTGGAACGAGCCATCTGCGGCGACGAGGAACTCAACAGTACCTGCTCCAAGATAATTGACGGCCCGGGACGCCGCCACCGCGGCACTCCCCATCGCCTCGCGGGTCTGCTCATCGATCGCCGCGCTCGGCGCCTCCTCGACCACCTTCTGGTGCCGCCGCTGCACGCTGCACTCCCGCTCGAGCAGGTGGATGACGTTTCCATCGTTGTCAGCCAGCACCTGCACCTCGATGTGCCGCGGGGTCTCCAAGAGGGATTCGACATAGACAGTGCCATCGCCGAACGCCGACAGCGCCTCGCGCTGGGCTGCGACGTAGGCAGCGTCCAGCTCTCCCGCTGAATGGACGGTGCGCATTCCCTTGCCGCCACCCCCAGCGCTCGCCTTGAGCAGCAGCGGGAATCCGACCCGCGCCGCCAACTCCTGCAGCGCGTGCGTGCGCGCGGGTAGGTCGTCGGATTCTGAAAGTTCACCACCGGGGGTCACGGGCACGCCCGCGGCGCGCATCAGACGGCGGGCCGCCACCTTGTCACCCATCGATTCGATCGCGCTCGCCGGGGGTCCGATCCAAACAAGCCCGGCCGCCTCGACTGAATGAGCGAACTCAGCACGCTCTGAAAGAAAACCATAGCCAGGATGAATCGCATCGGCCCCCGTTGCTGCACAAGCGCGTATGATAGCCCCTATGGAGAGATAGGTGGCAGAAAGATCTCCTTCGAGCAGCACCGCCTCATCTGCCAGTTCCACATGCAGCGCGTTGGCGTCGCCGCGCGAGTGCACTGCGACCGTCTCCAGTCCTAACTCACGACACGCGTGGATGACACGACAAGCGATCTCACCCCTGTTGGCCACGAGCACCTTGGAGAACGGTGACGGTGCTCCCTCCTGCCACTCGAGTGCAGCCACCCGCACCGCCTCCGCCTCAGTCCTCGTCGTTGTCACCGACGTACCAGGATGGCGTGCCGCCATCGAGGAACGCCGACAGACCGTCCTGACCCTCAGCGCTGCCGCGCATCTCTGAAGTCTTGTCAAGGGTCCACTCGCGCAACTCCTCATCACTCCCGCTCCAACGGTCGAAAACAGCCACCAATCGCTTCGCTTCGGCGACCGCTGCGGGCCCGGTGCTGAGTATCTCGTCAATGACCACCTGTGTCGCAGCAGGGAAGTCGTCAACCGAGTCGCACACCTCATCGACCATGCCGATACGCAGCGCCTCTTCAGCATCAATGCGCTTCGCCAGCGTCGCCAGGCGGCGATTCTGGGCACTGCCGATTCGACGATGGACGTATGGCCCTATCACCGCTGGCAATATCCCCAGTTTGCCCTCGGACAGTGCTATGCGCGCGTCTGATTCGACTATCACATGGTCACAGCAGGCTACCAAGCCAGCGCCTCCTCCAAGCGCAACCCCATGCACGTTGCCGATGGTGAAGCAGGGATGCGAGTACAGTGAGTTGAACAAACGATCGAGGCGCGCCGCATCCGCCCTGTTCTCCTCTGCGCTCTGCGCACCCGAGGCGCGCATCCAGTCGATATCAGCGCCTGCGCAGAAGTGGCGGCCGGCGCCGGCGAGCACAACCACGCGCAGGAACGGCGCCCCTGAGCTGTCTGTGAGCGAACCCTGTTCGGCGACCGACCGATCCTTCGTCCATTCCAGCAATTGTGTGATATCATCTATCAATTGAGGATTGAGCGCGTTGAACACATCGTCTCGCCTCAGGGTGAGGTGCGCCACCGGGCCTTCTAGAACAAGACCCGCGAGCGATGTCTGAGGCAATGAGTCTCCAATTGATGTTTTTGACATTTCAATTGCTCCTTCACATACGGAAAACGCCGAATCCGCTATCCGGCAAGGGGGCATTCAGCGAGGCGCTGATCGCCAACCCGAGAACATCTCGCGTGTCCCGCGGGTCGATGATGCCGTCATCCCACAATCTGGCGGTCGAATAGTAGGGGGAACCCTCGGTCTCGTAGCGCTCCATGATCGGGCGACGGAACTCGTCGAGTTCGTCACCCTCCATCTCCGCCGAGCCCTCGCGGAGCCGCTGATCCTGCTTCACCGCAGTGAGCACGTCCGCTGCCTGCTGCCCACCCATCACGGAGATGCGCGCATTCGGCCACATGAACAGGAAGCGGGGGTCGTAGGCCCGTCCACACATGCCGTAGTTTCCAGCTCCGTGACTGCCGCCGATGATTACGGTGAACTTCGGTACTGGGGCGCAGGAGACTGCGGTCACCATCTTGGCACCATCCTTGGCGATGCCACCGGCCTCGTAATCTCGGCCAACCATGAAGCCGGTGATGTTCTGCAGGAACACCAGCGGAGTGCCGCGCTGGCCACACAGTTCGATGAAGTGAGTCGCCTTGAGCGCTGACTCGCTGAACAGGATTCCGTTGTTTGCCACCACCCCGACGGGGTATCCATGAATGCGAGCGAATCCACAGACCAGCGTGGTGCCGTAGCGCGTCTTGAACTCGTGGAACCGGGAGCCGTCCACGATGCGCCCGATCACCTCTCGCACATCGAATTGCGTGCGGTTGTCCTCTGGGATGATCCCGAGCAGGTCATCGACGTCATGCGCGGGCTCCTCGGGGGGATGGACATTGAGTGGCACTTTGTTCGCAGCGCCGAGATTCTCGACAATGTCACGTACCAGCCGGAGCGCTTCGGGCTCATCCTCGGCATAGTGGTCCGCCACACCCGACTTGGCGGTATGCACATCGGCGCCCCCCAAATCCTCGGCGGTCACCTCCTCTCCCGTCGCCGCCTTCACCAGCGGTGGCCCTGCAAGGAAGATGGTACCGTTACCCTTGACGATGATCGATTCGTCGGACATCGCTGGCACATATGCTCCACCGGCAGTGCACGACCCCAGCACTGCGGACACCTGGGGGATACCCTTGCTGCTCATGACTGCCTGATTCCTGAAGATGCGTCCGAAGTGCTCTCGGTCAGGGAATACCTCATCCTGCATCGGCAGGAATGCACCACCCGAATCCACCAGATAGACGCACGGAAGGTGGTTCTCCTCGGCGATGCGCTGGGCTCGAATGTGCTTCTTGACCGTGAGGGGGTAGTACGAGCCACCCTTCACCGTGGCATCGTTGGCAACGAACATGCACTCTCGACCGTGCACCATTCCAACACCGGTGATGATGCCCGCTGAAGCAGCATTGCCGTCATAGAGGTCACATGCCGCCAGTGACGAGAGTTCGAGGAACGGGGTTCCGACATCGCACACAGCCTCGATACGCTCCCTCGGAAGTCGCTTGCCGCGCGCCCTGTGTTGCTCGACGTACTTGCCGCCCCCGCCCTGTTTCACCGACTCCAATCGCCGCGTGAGAGCGGCGAGCAGCGACTCGTTATGCTCCCTGCGAGCGCGGAACGCCTCATCGTCGCGGTTCACCGACGACCCCAGTCTATCCATGTCGACCCAAGGGGTCGTCACCCGGTCCGGTGCTTGAAAGCGACGGCGTGACTCGCCTGTCAGACCCCGAGCATCAGACGACCCAGGTCGCGCAGCCCGGGAGCCAAGCCGACGGCGAGCAACCCAAGCATGACGAGCAGTCGCAGATGACGATGGCGCTGCTCGAAGCGAGCTTCCATGAAGAACAGCAGCACGAACCCGGCGAGCAGCAGCTTGACCACGAGGAACGCCCATGCTCCATTGCCCACCTCGATGATCAGGTCGGAGAGCAGGTGCTTCTCACTGTAGCCGAAATGATCTATCCCAAGGTATGTCGCCAGCCCGTCTGCCGCCTGGCCATAAATCGCCAGTAGGACCGCCGGCGAGGCCATCATCGCAGTCTTCACGCGAGCCTCAGCGTCCTTGTGCTCGTCGTCGTCCAGTTCCTCCCAGGCGGCCAGAGTCAAACCGGGCGCCAGCACCCCTGGCTCCACATCCTCAGCGAGCAGGCCTTCTCGCGCCTCGCATCCCCGCTTCGCCAGAATCCAGCACAGGATGAGCGGGGCGCCGAGAACCACCCACGCCGGCCATAGGACCGCGGGGTTGCCCTCCGCCGCCCGTTCGAGCCCGAAGCGCCCGAGCACCCCGAAGGCGAGCGCCACTGACGTCAGCCCGGAGAGGAACACGCCTTGCTCCACACCTGACCAATGGGAGACTAACCCGCGGAACCTGATGATGGGAAGGGAAGCCAAGATGGTGAGAATCCCCACCGAGCCGGCCAGAAGGTCGAACGCCCCCTCGCCTGAAAGGTCGTGCAGGAACAGCAGATGCAGCACCATCACCCCGACGGCCACCTTGAGGCATATCTCCGACGTCCGTTCACTGTCGGAATCCCGTGTCAGATAGTACGCCAGCGCCCCTGAAAGGACAACCCAGCAGGCGGTCTGGAAGTGGATCAGCGGTGAGACGAACAACGTCTGGATGGATTCGGAGATGAGGCTCGCATCCTCGGCGACCTCGACCATCGCCGCCCACACCACCCATGGCAGGAACACGAACAGGGTGCGCTCGTGAGCAGGCAACCTGGCTCGGCGCAGCCAAGCGGACAGGGCGAACACGAACGAGGCGAGCAACAGGGCGTAGACCACGGTGTCCAGCATGTTGTAGTCAGAGTCGCTGCCGGCCTCGCCGATGACGGGCTCCACTATGTCCGCGACGATGCGATCCCAGAGAATCGGCCAGCCCGCGAACAGGTCGAGCAGGTAGGCGAGCGCAGGCAGTGCCAACGCGGCCAGCAGCACAGCGTGTGCAGCCAACTCGAATGTGCTGAACTGGTCGTTGGGGGGCGGCGGCGCGCCACTCAGCTTGGCTCCTTCCTCAGCGCTCACGCTTGGGCACATCCGGCTATCGCTGATAGCGATTCACCTGAAACCGAGGAGGTTCATTCCTCTTCGCCATGCACATGCTCACCTTCGTGATCATGCTCGTGCTCTTCGTCGAGTTCACCCACCTCGCGCTTCTTGTGCTCCTCGATGAAGCGGATGGTGCCCACGCCGACGTTGTCGTGCAGAGCGCGGATGATGCCGAACTTGGCCATGCCCCAGTTCTGGTCATAGCCGAGGAACTCCGGAATGGTGATGCTCACGTCGTCGCCGTCGAACTCCACCTCGAAGCCCTCCTCCAAGCGGGTGTTCATCTTGAGAATGGTGTGCACCTTCTCCTCCCGGTCCTCCACCACCTTGGTGATGCGGTAGTCATAGTGCAGGGTGCGCCCAGCGAGCGGGCGGTTGAAGTCGACGCGCGCGCGGCCGGCAGCGAACATCTGAATGATGCCTTGTTTACCCTCGACCGTGACCGGCCCGCCGACACGCAGGTTCTCGACCTCGTTGCCCCCTACCTCCTTGGCGAGTTTCTCCATGCTGAACGTCTCGACGGCGTTGGCGTCCCGATCACCGTAAGCTTCCTCAGGAGGGATGTCCAGTTCGTAGTCGGTGTCGACCTCCGCCTCCTTGAGGTGGTTCTCGAATCCCTCGATCAGCGAGCCTTCGCCAACGGTCACGATGAGCGGTTCGTAGGTCTTGTTCTCTTCGAGTTGATCGTGCTCCTCGGCGACCTCGCGACGAGTGGTCTCGAGCAGGTCGCCTGTGTCGGCGATGAACAGGTCGTAGTCAATGTGGACGATGGCACCTTCTTCCATGATATTCACCCGCCCCTACGGGGCGAGCCGGCGACCGACTCCCCCTTTATGAGTCAGACGGTAAGGCACGAGAGAGCGGCCTCAGGGGGAACGCACGACCCACCTCAGCCACGCTTGCTCGGCGCCCACGCCCGCCAGTTGGCGAGGGTGGCGAAGAGCAGGAAGACCCAGCCCGTCCAGACGAGGTGGCTACCCGGCAGGTCGTAAACGGTAAGGCGGACTCGATCGAGTTCGTCGGCTCCCCCGAGCATCGATTCGTTCCCGAGTTGCTGCGCCTGCGTCCAGTCGAAGATGAATATGACATCACCGCTCCAGCGCAGGGTGCGGTCGACCTCGCTACGCGGGAACGATCCGTAGCCGTCGAAGCGGAGCACTCCCGGTTCGACAACGTCGATCAACTCACCGCGCGAGTTGCGCACCTCGATGGTCGCACCGAGATACCCGTCACCGACTGAGAACCGTTCGTCGAACTCTGGATCATCCTCACTGAGCATCACCCAGTCAGTGAACAGCAGCTGCATTCCACCGTACTCGACGATCTCGCCTCGAGGCAGAACAACCTGATGCGCGGGGTCTGTGCGGTCAACCAAAGTCGTCGTGAACAGGTGACCGATGAGCAGCAGGATGATGCCGAGATGGGCGAGATGCGCCGCAGCCGGCCTGAGCGCTGCCACCCCGCTCGCCGGCGAGCGCTCGCGAGCGGCGCGCAAGCGCTTTCCATGTTCGAGCACGAAGCGGAACAACGCCGGGGCTGCGAGCAGCAGCAGCGGAAGCAGCATCCAAGCGACCTGTCCGCGGCTGACATGCTCGGAGAGTGGACTGGTGGAGTCTCCGGGGAGGGGGAGGTCGAACGCCAGCGCCAGGATCACCGAGAGCGCCAGCACCACCAGAAGCAGCGCAGGTACGAGTCGAGAGTCGAGCGCGTCCCGCCACGCGTACGTTGTCAGCGCAGCCACCGCCAGCAGCAGCAGCGGAGCGCCGAACAACTCGTGGCTCGAGAGGGAGGCGCCGTCGATGCTAGAGAGCAGCAGCATCCAACTCAGCGTCAGGAACGATGCTGCCAGAACCACCGGCGCGAAGCGGACGAGTCGCAACTGTACCTTGCGTTGTACTGCCATATCCCTCACCTGCCCGAGGGTGACCGGATCCTCGTCGGGTTGACTGAGGAACCCCGGTCCGAGGAACAGTAGCATGCCGATGAGTGCCGCCATGGTATCGACGAGGAACGCCCACGAAGCGAACAGCAGCAGCAGCGCACCGGACCAGGTCCAGACGGCATCTCGACGGCCGCGGACGGATATGTGCAACATCATCACGAGCACTGAGAGTCCGGCAACCACTGGATCCCCCAACATCGGTGCGAGTGCACACACGGCGAACATCGGCAGCGCCCGCGCAGGTGTGTCGAGGAGCCGGGAGAATCCCGTCTGCGGCGGAAGCCAAACCACGAGCATGGGCAGCGCGCACAGCGTCAGCAGCAACCAAGCGGGAATCGTCTCGAGCGGACTTGTATCGAAGCCGATGGAATAGACGAACATCAGCCGGGAGACGGGAATCGCCACGACAAGCGCCAACGAGGTCAACGCTGCGTAGCGCCAGCGACGGCGGTCGATCGCAAAGCCACTCTGCTGGAGCATCAGCCAGGCGATGAGCAGGAACAGCGTGACGAACAGCGCTACCAGGTAGGTGGTCACCTCGGTGCCCGCCACATCGGTCGCTCGCAACTCCAGCAATCGTCCCAGTGCGGAGTCAGGCCTCTCACCCGAGCTCGAACCTGCCACGAAAGCGTGCACGCTCGCCCACACCCCGTTAGCGCGTGTCACCATCGTCGCGTGCAGCGCGAACCACCCCGGAAGCAGGCCGAGCGCAACCGCCCAGCGGGACGGCGGTCGTCCGGGTGTGATGCGCAGATGGAGCAGCATCAGCAGGCACAGCCAAGGGAGCAGCGAGCCAGTCTCCACCGGGTCCCACGCCCAATAACCACCCCAATCGAGCACGGTGTACGCCCACAGCCCGCCCAGACCGACCGCCAGCGCGCCGGTGAGCAGGCCCGCGCGGGCGATGTGCAGCATCGAGGGGGTTGGCAGTCCACCATCGGAATCAGGGTCGAGCAGCGCGGCGAGGGAGTGGATGCTCACGAGCATGCACAGCGAGTAGAACAGGAACACGAGAGGCGGATGGATGACCATCAGGTCGGTCTGCAGCAGCGGGTTCAACTCGCTGCGTCCGATACCGACAGCCGGTTGGAACGGTTCGAGCAACCAGGCGATTGCCAGTAGCGCGAGGATGAATCCCTGAGTGAGGCGCTGACGCAGGATCCAGGTGGGACCGGCGTCCGAGGCTCCACTTCGGCCGAACCAGTACGCGCACACCGTCAGCAGCCCGGACCACAGCAGTAGCGGTCCCTCCCGTCCACCCCATGCGGCGCTGATGCGGTAGGCGACTGGCATGTTCGCGCCCCCGTGCAGCCGAACAATCTCGTAGGCGAGGTCATCGGCGATGAACAACCACATCAGCACGACGAACGGCGACGCCTGCAGCACCATCAGCGCCGTCGAAGCCCTGCGACGCGTGTCGGCGGACAGCCGCTCCCACGGGGCGAGCGCTCCGAACAAGGCTGAGAGCAGCGCGAGTCCCAGAAGCCACTGCATCAGGGGGGGCGAACAAGTCCTCCACCATAGGGACTAGGGAAGGGCTGCGAGAGACTGTCTCCACAGGACCATGAGGGATTTCAACTGGGCTACCAGCCGTAATGCTTGGCGCGGCTGTAGCCGAACGCCAGCATGGCGGACACGATGCGCTTGAAGTAGAGAGAAGGGCGTCTGAACAGCAAGCGAAGCACGATCTTTCCCTTTCCGCTGACACCCATGTCGTTCATCTCCTCGGGGAAGCAGCGAGCCATCAGCGAGAGTTCGTCATCCGACAGGGCATAGAGAGCCTTCTTTCCACGCAGGATCTTGTGATATGGAGGGAATTCGGCCTTCCACATTCTCGGATACCGAGCAAAGGTGGACGCACTCAAGTCACCCCCCGCAACCGCGTCCGCCGCGACCTGCGCCGCGTAGACAGCCGACTTGAGGGCAAGGTGGGAGCCACCCTCGAACAGAGGTGAGGTGAATCCAGCCGCGTCACCGATGAGCATCAGCCCGTCCGCGTGGGTCGTCTCATGGGGTCCTGATATCGGAATGGTGCCACCGAAACCGCGCACCTTGTCGCCTTCCCTCCAAGGGGGATTGACCAGTTCGAGATCTTTGAAATGCGTGTTCTCGATGAACGCATCGAGAGCCTTCACCGCGCCCTTCTTGTCCTCGGTCACGAGGCCGACATTGGCGCGTCCGTCGTTCTTGGGAATCATCCACAGATATCCCTTCTTGGCGTACTCGGGCCAGATGTAGAAGTCGAGATAGCCGTCCGTCGGCACGTCGAGAATCTCATACTGCAATCCTGCGATCACCTTCGGCCGCGGGTTGAGGTCCAGGATCTTGGAGCAGGCACCGGCGACCCCAGATGCGTCGATTACGACCTTCGTCTCAACAGGGAAACGATCACCTTTGCCCGTGCACCTCCACCCTTGGAAGATACCGTCCTCATCCTCCATCCGCTCCATACCCGTAAGTTTGTGCTGCAGGTGGAATGATGCACCCGCGTCCTGAGCTTCTGCGGCGATCCAACGCTCGAACAGGTGCTTCTCGAGGACGTAGCCGTGCTCGGTCAGACACTTGGATGTCCCGTCAGGAAAGATGACCCTGATTCCTGACACGGGCAGGGCGATGATATCGTCGGGGATGTCGAGATCCAGGTTGCGCACGGCAAGGTCGGAGATGCACTCCCCGCAGTGCACCGGGGTACCTACCGCAGGGTGGTCCTCGATGAGCATGGTGTCGAGACCGCGGCGGGCTGAGTGCAGCGCGGCGCATCCGCCGCCGGGACCGGCGCCGACCACCAGCACGTCACAGCGCGTCGGTTCATCTCCCATGTGACTCAAACGGCGCAGGCCGCCTCATCAATCAGTCGGTCAGCGCAGTCTGGCCGTACATCGGGATTTGAAAGGGGAAGCCCCTCGCCGGCGCGTGGGCTGGACCAACCTGAAGCGATACCTCGACTCGCTCGACGCCTCAGGCGAGTTACTGCGCATCCAACGTGCGGTCGATGTAGAGTTGGAAGCCGGTTGCATCGCCGACCGACAGGTGAAATCTGGGGGTCCGGCGGTATTGTTCGAGAAACCACTACTTCCGGACGGGACGATCAGCGAGTTCCCTCTGGCGATGAACCTGTTCGGGACACCGGAGCGGGTGCAACGGGTGCTCGGATGCGAGCGGGTGAGCGATATCGGCGAACGGCTGGTCGGTCTGATGAAGCCGGATGTGGGGGCGATCGCGGGAAAGCCGTGGAAGGGAATCCCACTGGCGCGTCAGGCCCTGCGCATGGCTCCGAAGAGAGTGAAGAAAGGGGCTTGTCAGCAGGTCGTCGTCGAGAACCCGGATCTGACGCGACTCCCCATTCCCAGGACGTGGCCGCTGGACGGTGGCCAGACGATGACGCTGCCGTTGGTGATTACCCGTGATCCATCCACTGGAGAACACAACATGGGGTGCTACCGGTCGCAGGTGTACGGGCCTACAGAATGTGGGCTGCACTGGCAGATGCACAAGCACGGGGCCGACCACGCGCACGCGAGCGCGCAATCTGGGGAAGCACACATCCCGATTGCCATCTGCCTGGGAGGACCACCTGAACTGGTGTTCAGCGCTGTATCTCCCCTTCCGGACAACCTCTCCGAATACATGTTCGCGAGTTTCCTCTCCGACAGTCGCCTTCCGCTAGTCAAGGCGCGCACTCAAGACCTGTGGGTGCCGGCTGAAGCAGACGTCGTGATCGAGGGTTATGCCATCCCTGGTGAGACCAATACGGAGGGACCGTTCGGTGATCACTTCGGCATCTACAGCCTTCCGGGAGAGTATCCTGTGATGCACGTGACTGCGATCACACATCGCTCTGACCCAGTGATTCCAATGACCATCGTCGGGCTGCCACCGATGGAAGACGGATTCATCGGCGAGGCGATCGGGGCCGCGTTCCTGCCAGTACTGCGCTTCCAGCATCGCGACGTCGTCGACCTGCACGTCCCACTGGAGACTGGCTTCCACAATCTGGCGATCATCGCATCGAAGCAACGGTATCCAAGGCAGGCCCGAAAGACCTGTCTGGGGCTTCTCGGTGCTGGCCAGATGATGTTCACCAAGGTCGCAGTGGCGGTCGATGCCGACCATCCAGTTCACAGCATGGGGAATCTGCTCGACGTGCTCCATGCGCGCGTCGATCCTGCCGAAGATCTCGTCGTGCTCGAAGGGATGGTCGCCGACACGCTGGAGAGCGCGGCTCCTTGGGAGAATGTTCACGACAAACTGCTCATCGATGCGACCACGCTGGCCGCCGCTGACCCGCGGCAGGGAGGTCCCGAGTTGCCCCGCGGAACCAGTGCCAAGGAAACTCCAGAATGGCGCCGAGGGAATGGAACCCCGCCAGGAGTCTTCCTCGAGTTCATCGGCAAGGTGCGCGGCATCGACGAAGTCACTGACGCCACACTCCTGCGACCCTCGATTCTGGTGGTCACTACGAGCATCGACGACAGACCCGGCGCTCGCACCGGGATGGAGGCTGTTCTCGACCCGGCAGCCTGGGCGCTGCAGGTCGAGGCGAGCCGTGCTCAGAGAGAGAGAGTATTCCAATTGATGAAATCAATATGGCAATTGGATGTTGAGAGCAATGTTCGCTTCCTGTTCATCACCGATGACGACGTCAAGTTGCACGGTTCGGGGACGAACAAGCGGCTGCTCTGGCAACTGTTCGTACGCTTCGACGTCGGTAGAGACCTGCACTTCGACCCTTCTGGAACCAGAGTGGCATGGGATGCGACCGCACCGATACCACACCCGGGGCGAGCGGCGCTCAAGGCGGCCGACCAGCCCACCAGCGAGTTCGACCCTGACCTTCCAATCCGCAGCTGGCCGGCGATTACACTGCACGACCAAGAGACCATCGCTCGTACGGGGGCCTCCTCCGCTAACGACGGATACGACCAACAGCCGTGGTCACCAAACGTCACGAGGTGATTTGATGGGATTCAGGGAGATACTCGAATTCGTGAAAATCGAGCACATGCTGTTCTCACTCCCATTCGTACTCATCGGCGCGCTCATCGCCGTCGACATCGAGCCATCCAACCTCGCCGTCCTGGACATCATGTGGATCCTCATCGCCGCTGTCGGAGCACGGGGGCTCGCTATGACCCTCAACCGTATCATCGACAAGGACGTCGATGCCGCCAATCCACGCACGGCTGACCGTCATCTTCCCTCGGGCGCGATGTCCCTCAGAACTGCATGGGCGCTCGCGCTGGTGTTCCTGGCGATGCTGCTCACGGGCGCATGGCAACTGAACACGGTGGCGCTGAAAATGGCGTGGCTGCCAGTGCTCGCGTTCGTCATCTATCCCTATCTCAAACGGGTCACCTGGCTGTGCCACTTCTGGCTGGGAGGCTGCCTCGCGCTCGCTCCTGCGGGAGCATGGCTGGGAATCGTCGGGGACGACCTCGGCTGGGCCGCCATCACTGATTTCCACTGGTATCCGAGGTTGCTCCTGATTTCGCTGGGCGTAATCTTCTGGATCGCTGCTTTTGACCTCAACTACTCTCTGATGGATGTGGACAGCGACCGAGCAGCGGGCATCCATTCCTTCCCCGTGAGATTCGGAGTGGAGAAGACCGGGCCTACCTCGATCAAGCTCACCATAGCCTGGCTGTTCTGCTTCGCCATGGCAGACCCCACCAAAGGCATCTTCTTCTTCATCTCAGTGATATTGATGGCTCTCATCAACATCAATGTCATAGACCATCGCGATTCACTCAAGGACTTCCAGAAAACTTTCTTCCGCACCAGCGTGCTCACCGGCTGGGTGCTGCTCGCAGGAATGGTGATCTGATGGTCGGACTCGCGGTGGTGACCGGAGGTGGACGGGGCATCGGTGCTGCGATTTCTAGGCGACTGGCGCATGAAGGCTATCGCGTGCTGCTGACCTACCACACCAACAGCCAGGCAGCCGAGGAGGTCATTGCCGAACTGAAGGAGAATGACCACGACTGCTTCGCCGCCAAGGTCGACTGCGGTGACGCATCCGAGGTGATGGTGCTGGCTGACCATCCATGGGTGAAGCGTGGGGTCGACGTGCTGGTGCTCAACCACGGGATGTACGAGCGTGCGCCGGCGAGCGAACTCTCACCTGAGGCGATGGAGCGGACGATGGCGGTCAACTTCACCGGCGCGTATCTCGTATGGGAGGCACTCGCAGCTCATCTCTTGGATGACGCCCGCATCGTCGTCATCGGCAGCCAACTGGGTATCAAGGGAAGCGGGCATGGAGCGGACTATGCGGCGAGCAAAGGGGCGCTGCATGCGTGGGCAAGATCTCTCGCTCTGGATGTAGCGCGTATCGGTCAGCGAGTGAACGTGGTGGCGCCGGGAGCCATCGACACAGCGATCGTCGGCGACGACACCCCCGAGAAGCGTGAGCGTAGGATGCAGGGAATCCCGATGGGACGGCTCGGAACTCCTGATGAGGTGGCGGGGGTCGTGTCATTTCTCGTCGGTGAGGACTCGTCATATTTGACCGGAGCCGTGGTGCACGTGAACGGTGGCCTCTACCACCCATGACCGCAGACGCTGGGCTCGACCGTGAGTTGAAGGGCGTTCGCCCTCAGCACCAGCGCCCGGAGGAAGGAAATGGCGGATCTGGGCGATGATGCGAGCGACCCGTTCGACCTGTCAAAGGCGTTGGCTGGCGCCGCCGCCGGCAGGCTGGATCCGACAGTCTCCCGCTTCCGCCTCCACGCCGAATACGACACGGCTGGTGACCAGCAATCTGCAATTGATAAAATCTTTACTCAATTGAATAATTCACAAGAGAGATGCGTCCTCCTTGGCGTCACCGGCTCGGGCAAGACGTTCGCCATGGCGCACCTGATCGAGCGGCTGAACCGTCCGACGCTGGTGCTCAGCCACAACAAGACGCTGGCCCGCCAACTCTGGCAGGAGTTGTCGGGGTACTTCCCAGAGAACGCGGTCGAATACTTCGTCAGCCACTACGATTACTACCAACCCGAAGCGTACCTCCCCAAACGTGACCTGTACATCGACAAGGAGATGTCACTCAACGAGCGCATTGAGCAGGAGCGATTCGCCACCGTCGCCTCGATGGTCAGCCGTCCCGACGTGATTGCCATCGGCACCGTCTCGGCGATCTACGGTCTCAATCCGCCCGAGACCTTCCTACAGCAGCACGCCCGCGTGCACGTCGGCCAGCAGATCGAGCCGCTTGACCTGGTAAAACAACTGGTCGACCTCCAGTACCGACGTGTGACCGGAGAGATCACCCGCGGGGAGGTCCGCTGCCGCGGTGAGGTGGTCGATGTCTGGATGCCCAGCCGCGACGATCCGCTCAGGATCCGCTTCGACCTCGACGGAGTGCAGCGCATCCAGGTGTGTGAGGCGGTGTCGTGGGAACTGCTGGACGAACTCGACGAGGCGTGGGTACACCCGAAGGAATTCTTCATGACCTCTCCCGAGCGCTTCGCGCAGGCGCTGGAGGACATCGAGGAGGAACTCGCGGACAGGCTGGCACACTTCGAGAAGCAGGGCAAGGAACTCGAAGCACACCGGTTGGAGACGAAGGCTAGATTCGACCTGGAGATGATGCGGGAAACGGGACATTGCAAGTCTATCGAGAACTATTCTCGCCACTTCGACGGCCGTGATTCCGGTGTCCGTCCCTACTGCCTTCTGGACTTCCTCGCCGCCAGTGCCAAGCAGTTCCACGGGGATGCGCGTAACTATCTCGTCATCATGGATGAGAGCCACGCCACCCTACCCCAACTGCAGGGGATGCATGCCGGTGATCGCTCCCGTAAGGCCAACCTCATCGAGCACGGGTTCAGGCTGCCGTCAGCGTTCGACAATCGTCCTCTGCGCATCGACGAGTTCCAGGAACTGGTGCCCCAGATGATGTATGTCTCTGCAACCCCGGGTGAGCGGGAACTTCGGCATCTGATGGAGGTGACCGGTCAGGAGGTGCCAGAATCACTGATGCACGTTGCTGGTGGGGGAGGAGCACACGAACCTGAACTCACAGGCCCAGCGACCTCGGCCAGCCTGCTGAAATCCTTGGATGTCATCGACGGCATCGCCCGCATGGAAATCCGGCCAACTGGTCTACTCGACCCACAGATCGAGGTCAGACCCACGGAAGGCCAAGTGCAGGACCTGCTCGACGAGATCAACACCCGGGTGGTAGCGGATGAACGGGTGCTCGTCACCGTGCTGACAATCAAATTCGCAGAGGAGGTATCCGAATATCTGCAGCGGATGGGCGTCAAGGCGCACCATCTGCACTCGGAGATCGACACCATCGAACGCTCGGAGATCATCAAGGCTCTGAGAATCGGCCATATCGACGTCATCGTCGGCATCAACCTGCTCCGGGAAGGGCTGGACCTCCCAGAGGTCTCCCTAGTCGCCATCTTCGACGCCGACCGTCAGGGCTTCCTCCGAAACGAACGCTCTCTGCTGCAGACCATCGGCCGGGCCTCACGCAACGTGAACGGCAAGGTCATCCTGTACGCCGACTCGATGTCCGATGCGATGCGCTCAGCCATCACCCAGACGCTGGAGCGCCGCCAACGCCAGCAGCAGCACAACGAAGCGCACGGAATCGAGCCGCGGACGATCGTCAAGGCGCTGCCGACTATGGGAATCGAGGCAGACGAACTGCTCGCAGGAACCTCCGGCAAGGGCATCGGCGGAGGAAGGCGGTTAGTAGCATCCGGACGAGGTCGGTTCCGAGAGGAGCGGGATCTGGTCAAGCGGTTCGATCTCGGAGCAGGGGCTTGGGCTCCCGGAGAGGATCTCGTGAGCAGAATGAGCCAGCCAGCGTGGGCGGATGTGGCCGACTCAGTGCTCGTCAGCGGGATGGACAGTGAGTCAGTCACGATGGACACAGGCGGCGGTCACTCACCAGACGTCATCTCGGACACGGAGCGGCTCATCGAGAGGATGCAGAAGGAGATGAAGGTGGCTGCCGGCCGATTGGACTTCGAGCGAGCAGCGACACTGCGCGACCGCATCTTCGAGTTGCAGAGTGAGTCGGATTGATTGTAAGTGCGACACGGCCTCTGGCGCTCGTGCGCAGGCTGGAAATCGTCATCATCACGCAGGGACCGGAGCTTTACAGCACCACTCGGTTGGCATCGGCCGCGCGCGCTCGGGGGCACGGTGTCAGCCACCTGAATCCGACACGATGCACGATTCGTATGGGCTCTGATAATCGGGGCGTTCTCTACAACGGACAACGCATCGTGCAGCCGATGGATTGCCTCATCCCACGTATCGGCGCCTCGATCACACAACACGGGCTGAGAGTGCTGCGGCAGTTCGAAGCGGAGGGTGCTCTTCTCCTAAACAGCACCCAAGGTATCGCCGGAAGCCGCGATAAACTGCGCGCCATGCAGGCGTTCGACGCCGCCGGGCTGGACATTCCCAGAACAGCCTATGCTCGCGGGGCGGAGGACCTGCGCCGCGCCCTGGGGGATGTGGGCGGACCACCGGTCATCCTGAAACTGCTTGAGGGGACACAGGGCATCGGAGTGATGCGCTGTGACTCGGTTGCCAGCGCCGAATCGGTCGTCGACGTCCTATCCCGGCTGCAGCAGCCAATCATCGTGCAGGAATACGTGCGCGAGGCGCGGGGCCAGGACCTGCGCATCATAGTCGTCGGAGACAGAGCGGTGGCAGCCATGCGCCGAAAGTCGGGCGGCGACTTCAGGTCCAACATCCACCGCGGTGGCACAGGCACCGCGGTCACTCTTGATTCCGAAACCGAACGCATCGCCATCGAGGCGACACGCTGCCTCGGGCTGCGCGTCGCCGGAGTCGACGTGCTGGAGTCCGACCGCGGACCACTCCTGCTCGAGGTCAACTCGTCTCCGGGACTCGAGGGTATCGAAGGTGCGACGAACATCGATGTGGCCAATCAAATCATCTCCGAGGTCGAACGCATCAGCGACTGAGACTCTCTCAATCACCATCACCGCTCACCCAACGCTTCATTTCCGGGTGGCCGCTGGCGCTGGGTCGATGGCGTTCGAAGCGGATGACTTTGACCTCCCTGTCAGGGACTATGACTTCACAGACATCAGCGCCGCTGACGCTGGCGAGGTGTCCGGCCTGCTCGACGCGATGGCGACTGCCGGAGGCTTCAGCGCCACCAAGTTGGCGTGCGCTCGCGACATCTTGCGAGACATGTTCGCCGCGTTGGATGATGCCGGCGACAAAGAGGGGTACAAGCATCTGAATTGGCTCTCATTCCCCGCCTCTCTGTGCGCCACCGGAACACGCGGATTCTTCGTAGAGGCACTCAAGCGCAACCGATTCAACGTTGTCGTGACCACCTGTGGAACGTTGGACCATGACATCGCGCGCACGCATGCGGAGTACTACCACGGATCCTTTGAACTGGATGATGTAAAACTCGGAGAGCAGGGGCTCAACCGACTCGGAAACGTGATTGTGCCCAACTCCAGCTATGGGGAGACAATCGAGGAGGTGATGCTGCCGATGCTCGCTGAGATTGAGGAGGAACGACGAGTCGAGTCGCCAGAGGACCCATGGAGAGGGTTCGGCAGCGTCGAACTGTGCTGGGCGATTGGAGACAGAATCGAGGACGAGGCGAGCCTGCTTCACCATGCTGCAAGGAGACGCATCCCGCTGGTCATCCCGGGAATATACGATGGGGCCGTGGGAGCACAACTGTTCATGCACAGACAGCGATCATCTGACTTCCGGCTGGACTTGCTTGCCGACCAGCAGATACTGTCCGACCTCGTTTGGACCGCTGATGCATCGCACGCTCTGATAGTAGGTGGCGGCATCAGCAAGCATCACGTCATCTGGTGGAACCAGTATCGGGGGGGACTCGACTCTGCCGTGCAGATCTCCACCGCCCCCGAACACGATGGTTCGCTTTCAGGGGCGAGACTGCGCGAAGCGGTCAGTTGGGGCAAGGTGCGACCGGAAGCGCCACAGGTCGTCGTCGAGGGAGATGCCAGTGTGTTGCTTCCACTGCTCGGGGTCGACCTGTTCAGAGACTGAGCATCAATCGTCGAGCCGAGCGGCGATGCACTCCATCAGGCCCACCCGCAACGAAATCACGGGATGCCAACCTCCCGCGCCCGCCTGCTCCAATGCTGAATGAAGCGGAGCCAGATCAGGGCGCGCAGAGCGGTCGGCAACCGCCTCTAGCCGTGTTTCGGCAGGTGCCAGATCGGCAGCAGAGAGCGAACTCCCGCGGACCGCATGCAAACGGGACCAGAGCATGTCCAGTTCAGAGAGCAGTACGTCATGCGGCCAGCCGCGGCGACCACTCGCATAGAGCACACCGAGGGGTGGCTCGGGAAGAAGCGGGACAACTGCGTCGAGCAGGTCGCGGACATGCAGCCACCAGCGTGGATGTTCTTCCAAAGAATCACCTGAACCCACTCCTTGATGTCTGTCGAGTGCCACCTCGATCTCCTGCGGTCCCCACGGGCCTGAACCACCGGGGATGTAGAGGTCGTGCAGCACGAGTTCGCACGTAGCGGTGCACGGCGGTGACTCGACTGAGGTTGGCCGAATGAGCAGGTCGCACGAATCAGGAAGTGTGCCTGCTCCATCCCAGCAGACGATGGTGGTATCCGCGATGCCGGCCGAGGCTCCGATCGGGGCGTGAGACTGCTCGATGTCGGCTCGGTCAAGCCGATCCGAGAGCGCTCGGCCAAGTAGCGAGTCATGACCATGGATGCGCACAGCCGACATCGGCGCCCACCTCACGCGACCTGATCGGCCTCAAGCGCCTTGGAGGTCTGCTCGAAGATTCCCAAGGCCTCCGCCACCTCATCGGCGGATATGTTCAGGCTCGGCCGTAGGCGTATGCTCTCAGGGCCGGCTTTGAGGGTCAACAGCCCGGCTTTGAGCGCGTTTGTATGGAAGCTGTCGCGCAGTTGTCCCGAGGGTAAGGTGAATGCAGTAATCAGACCGCGGCCTCGCACGTTGCTCACCATCTCATTATGCCCAGCCAGTTCACCCAGGCCAGCGAGCATCTCCGCCCCCATCTTCCCAGCATTGTCAACGAGATTCTCTTCCTCAATCACTTCGAGGCAGATGGCACCACGGACCATGTCGATGAGGTTGCCACCCCACGTGGAGTTGATTCGGCTGCTGCTCGTGAAGACATTGTCCTCATTCTCATCCAGGCGCGGCCCGCCCATCATTCCGCATATCTGCATCTTCTTGCCGAATGCGAGCAGGTCGGGTTTGAGACCCATATGCTCATGCGACCACATCTTGCCAGTCAAGCCCATACCGGTCTGCACTTCGTCGACGATGAACAGAGCACCGATGTCATGGGTCAACCGCTGAAGATCCCTGAGGTAGGAATCCCGGAAATGGTTGTCACCTCCTTCCCCCTGGATCGGCTCCACGATCACGCCCGCGATGCTATCTGGATCGGCCTCAGCGGCCTGTCTGAGCTGCTCCAGAGACTGAGCCTCCACATCATCAAGACGGGCGGACTCCGTCTCATCAATCGGGAAGTGTACCGTCGGGTTAGTGATACGCGGCCAGTCGAACTTGACGAAGCGGTCAGTCTTGACCGGGTCGGTGTTGGTCAACGACAACGTGTAACCTGAGCGACCGTGGAAAGCCTCCTCGAGATGGGCGATGCTCACCTGAGGGTGATTATCATCCCCCGGCATCCCCTTGCGAGTGCGGTCCTGCTGCTTCCAATCCATTGCCGCCTTGAGGCAGTTCTCGACCCCGAGCGCTCCACCGGCGATGAAGAACATGTGCGGTAGGTGGTCCGGCTTGGCGAGCCGGCCGATGGTGTCTATCGCCTCGGCCATCTCAACCGAGTAGAGGTCGCTGTTGGTGATGTTGTTCACAGCAATGCGTCCCAAGCGAGCCTCCTGCTCAACCAGCCGCGGATGGTTCCATCCGATTGGCAACGTGGCGAAGCATGAGAACAGGTCGAGAATCTCTCTGTCGCGAAGACTGTCGTGGATTCGGCAGCCGTGTGAACGATCAAGGTCGACAACCAATTCGAAGCCGTCCGCGAGGATGTCCCGCGACAATGACGATTTGACCTCTTCAGGCCTCATCCTGACCACGCCCGCAAGCCTTAGTTGACCTCTTATTGCATTGCCGGCGCGTGCGTCTGACCACCATCGAGCGTCAGGGAGCAGAGGATGGTTCGTCCGACAGCCCAGCCAGATGGGTAGTCAGTGCTGTGAACATCTCATCAAGGTCGTCATGGATCTGAAATAAGTTGATATCGTCGGCCGAGATAGTGCTATTATCCAGCATTAAATCCCAATTGATAATTTGATTCCACCAATTGGAATTCCACAAGTATATCGGCAGCGGTCGCTGAATCTTCCCAGTCTGTAGCAAGGTGAGCACCTCGAACAGTTCGTCGAGTGTCCCATAGCCTCCAGGAAAGCAGATGATCGCCTTCGAGAGATAGACGAACCAGAACTTGCGCATGGCGAAGTAGCGGAAGTTGATAGCGAGCTCCGGTGATATCTCCTCGTTCAAGCCCTCCTCTGTTGGTAGTTCGATTCCCAAACCGACCGACCTACCACCAGCCATCCGTGCACCGCGGTTCGCAGCCTCCATCACCCCTGGGCCACCGCCCGAAGTGACGTGGAATCGCTGCGTGCCATCCGGATGCGCGCCCCCGCCGTCCTCCTGTTTCGTAGTAGCCCAGACGGTCAACCGCTCGGAGAGTTCCTGAGCGGCCAGAGCGTCCGGGTGGTCTGCCTCCAACCTCGCTGATCCGAAGAAGACGATCGTGTCATGGACGCCCTCTTTCTCCAGTCGATCTCGCGGTTCAATGTACTCGGCGAGCAGACGTAGGGGTCTGGCCGCGCGGCTCTGCATCCATTCCGAATCCTCCCAGGGCACATCTCGTTCCATTTCAGTCCCTGCTGCACGTCAACCCCCCTCTCAGAAAAAGGCATGCAGCGGGACGAGAGGAGTGGAAGCCCCCGCCTGACGCGTGAAACAGGGAATATCCCCCGATCAGCGATACCTGTTCTCACCTCTGGCATTATCCGATATTCCAATTGTGATTCCGTACTCAGCATGTTGCCATATCATAGTTGAAATAATCTAATGAGTAGACAAACTGTAAGCCGGTTTGTATTGGAAACTTGTTACCTATTACTATCTCTATAATTCACTCTACGCAATTAGAAAATCGTAGATTATCCGCTATTTTCAATTGAATTTACTATCCGTCAACCGGGATATAGTTAATATACCGACCCAAAGTGTAGGATGATGACCGAGTAGTGGGATGCACGGATAAAGAAGCAAGAGGGATACAGATGACAGATGATGGATTTAGGATTGGAGAACTGGTGGATCGAAAGGTGTTCGTGCAGAAGAAGCACGTAGGTACTATCGTCGGTGAGCGTTACCACCCGAACGAGGAGCGAGTCTCTTCGATGCGGATACAGGTCGCGCCCGACGTGGCTGAGGAGTTCATGCGCAAGCCGGCCGAGTTTGCGCCGCTCTCCAAGGAATTGTTGCACAGCATACAGAACGATGGCTCAGTGAAGTTATCGAAATCGATGCGTGAACTCCAGAGAAGGTGGAGAAACACCGTGAGAATCGATGAACAACTCTACTCGCCGGACGAACTACTCGACCGAGCGGTACTCGACAGCCAAGGGTTGGAGATCGGGGTCATCATCGGTTTGGTCAAAGTCAAGCGGACATACCGCGGAGTGGTCGTCAAGATGCGCTCCGTTGTGCGCCGACGCTACGAGACACTGGATCTTGTGAATGTCCCCGTCACGTTCCTGGCACGTACGCGCGCTCGTCTCGATGAGGTGGTGCTATCACGTACTTTCGAGAAGTTGATGGGGCTACCGAGTTATCTGAAGTTGAACCCTGAAGACAGTGAGTGAACGGCCTGACCGACACCGTTATTTCACCGGCCAATGTGGCGACGCCTGCTCTGGGCGGGTAGCTTAGGTTGGTTGGAGCACCCGGCTGATAACCGGGAGGCCGCCGGTTCAAATCCGGCCTCGCCCACTTCCTTGAAAATGGTTGTAATTGCCCTAGTACTGGCCTTCAACCAACACTGTACGGGCAGGGAAAGCCCTTCAAGAGGGGTGGGCTCGGCGCAAATGAGGAGAGCCGATGCCTGTCGTCTCCGGTAGCAACGGAGGGCAGTTGGCTTCCGCATTGGCCACCGAACTCGGCTTTGAGCACCATCCGCTGGATGCTCGCCGCTTTCCAGACTCTGAAGGATATGTGCGCGTGCCAGCCGAAAGCCTGGAGGCGGTACGGTCCGAACCGGTTGTCATCGTCGCCAGCACCTTCCCCGATTCCGGCATCGTCGAGGCGCTGCTCCTGCTCGAGGCGATCCAAGACGTGCGTGCTGGTGACCTGACCAACCTCACAGGCACCAGTCCGGAGGATTTGGATGCGGTCGGACCTGGGGTCTTCCTAGCCATCCCATACTTCGGCTACTCCCGACAGGACAAACGCTTCCAACAGGGGGAAGTCGTCTCAGCGGCGCTCATCGCCCGTCTGCTAGCACGCCGCTGCGATGGGATGGCCGTTCTCGACCTACATGCTCCCGCGGTGCTCTCGGACCTCGACGTCCCCGTCGCCTTCACCAGCTCCATGCCCGAGATCTCGGAGCACCTGAAACAGTCCATCTCACCGGACTTCGTGCTCAGCCCGGACAAGGGGGCAATCGAGAGAGCGACTGAGGTCGCCAATAGTATTGGCTGTGATTTCTCCTATCTCGAAAAGAAGAGAATCGACGCACACACTATCGAACACACCCCAAAGGACCTCGACGTTGACGGATCAGTGGTTGCCATCGTCGACGACATGATCAGTACCGGTGGCACCATCTGCAAAGCTGCTGACGCCCTCCGCCGACAGGGGGCTGCTCAGGTTCACGCCGCCTGCACCCATGGGCTGTTCACAGGGGGAGCCCTCAGCCGCCTCGACGCCCACGTCGACGGTGTCCACGCCACCGACTCGCTTCCTAACCCGCGCTCGAACGTCTCCGCTGCCCCCGCGCTCGCCCGCGGAATCCGCGAACTTCTGGATGGCCTGTGAGACATTGCTCTCAACAACAACGGAATTGTCGTGGATGACCTCCAGCACGCCGAAGTAGGCATGTGAACAGCCGTAGAAGAGGGAAGAGGGTTCCTAGGGGCCCAGTGTGTTCTCAGTTGGGTTTATACCACCCACGCCCTCGGCCGGCCTACCCCCCACAGGAGGAGTGATTCCGATGAGTGTGCACGTGAACTTCGAGACCCCCGAAAAGCTACAGGACAGTGTCTACGACCTTGTCAAGAAACTCGGCCGTGACGGAAAAGGTCGTGTGAAGAAGGGCATGAACGAGGTCATCAAGGTCAGTGAGCGCGGCGATGCCCGGTTGGTCGTGATAGCCGAGGACGTCAACCCAGGCGAAATGATGATTCCCATTCCGATGATTTGCAAGGAGCGCGGCATCCCATACATCTACGTGCCCAGCCAGGAGTACCTCGGCGAAGCAGCCGGACTTCCTCTTCACCGCAAAACCTCGGCTGTAGCCGTGATGTCTGTCGACAAAGCGCTCGAGGATGAACTGAAGAAGATCACTGACCAAGCCACTGAACTCGGCAGTTGAACCAGGTGAGAAGATGGCTCAGGAAGGCTGGCCAGCAGAGGTCGTAGAGGTGGTAGGACGCACCGGCATGACCGGTGAGGCCACTCAGGTAAAGGTGCGCGTGAACGATGCCCCCAACCCGCGCGACGTGGGCCGCATCATCACCCGCAACGTCGTCGGCCCGATAAGAGTCGGTGACATCTTGATGCTCAGGGACACTGGGCGCGAGGCGCGCAAGTTGAACGTGAGGTGAACTCGATGCCCGAACGCCGTGTGTGTGACTTCAGCGGGGAGGAGATTGAGCCTGGGACAGGCACCATGTTCGTGCGCCGCGATGGTGCCGTTCTCTGGTTCAAGAACAGCAAAGCGCGCCGGAACATGCTGAAACTCAAGCGCAATCCACGCAAGGTGAAGTGGACCCGCCATTACGTCAAGGGCGGCATCCAGCGAGGATAATCTTCCCGAGCGGTTCTCTTAAACGAGAAGGGCCGCACGGCCGCCCCGATGGGAAACATGCAGACGTCCTTTGTGATGGTGAAGCCTGACGGCGTCCAGCGTGGCCTAGTGGGTGAGATCATCTCCCGCTTCGAGCGCAAGGGACTGCGTCTGGTGGGCATGCGGCAACTCATCCCGAGCGAGGAATTGGCGACCACCCACTACGAGGTCCACAAGGAGCGGCCGTTCTATCCCGGACTCATCGAGTTCATCACCTCCGGACCGGTTGTGGCGATGGCCTGGCGCGGCACGGATGCCATCTCGGTGTGCCGTAACGTCATCGGACCGACCGATGGCAGTTCTGCCCCCGGAGGGACCATTCGCGGGGACTTCGCGCTCGAGATCGGCAAGAACCTAGTGCACGGCAGCGACGGAGAGGAGACAGCGGAGTTCGAACTCGGGCTGTGGTTCCCTGAAGGCGAGGTCGATTGGGAACGGGTCACAGAGGAATGGGTCTACGAGTGAGCACGCAGCAGTTTCCATTGAATTTCAGAGAGGCAGGTGACATGGATGACCAATCGCCGACAACCCATAGTCGCGGTGCTCGGTCACGTTGACCACGGCAAGACCAGCCTGCTCGACCACGTCCGCTCTCTTGGTGCTGAACGGCAGGCATCCGTGATGGCACGCGAAGCAGGCGGTATCACGCAGCACATCGGGGCGACCGAGATTCCTGCGGACCTGCTCAACGAACTGTGTGCTCCGCTGATGGGCGGCAAGCAGTTCGATTCACCCGGTCTGCTGTTCATCGACACGCCTGGTCACCACGCATTCTCGACACTTCGCGCCCGTGGGGGTTCGCTGGCGGACATCGCAATCCTCGTAGTCGACATCATGGAGGGCTGCAAACCGCAGACGCTCGAATCCCTGCGCATCCTGCGCCAGGCACGAACACCGTTCGTGGTCGCCGCCAACAAGGTCGATCGCATCTACGGCTGGGATGCTGAGGAAGGACGAGCGATGGGCCATTCTCTCAGGCACCAGACCAAGGAGGTGCAGTCGCTGTTCAACAAACGCTTCTACGAACTGGTCGGAGAGTTCGCTTCAGAGGAGTTCAACCTCGAACGCTACGACGAAATCGAGGATTTCACCCAGTGTGTGGCGCTCGTGCCCTGCTCAGCCAAGGAGGGAGAGGGCATCCAAGACCTGCTGGCGGTGGTCATCGGCTTGGCCGAACGCTATCTGGCAGAACAACTCGCGGACGTCGAAGGATCGGCCGAGGCGACCGTGCTCGAGATGAAGGAGGAACAGGGACTCGGCAAGACGCTGGACATCATTCTGCATCGCGGAACACTCAGGAAGGGCGACGAGATTGCGGTCGCCACTTCTGATGGACCTAGGATCACACGCATCCGTGGAATGTTCAGCCCGCGCGGCATGTCCGAGATGCGCGACGCCGGCGACCGCTGGGACGCCATCGAAGAGGTCAACGCAGCGGCCGGGCTGAAACTCAGCGCTCCCGACCTCGATGGGGTGCTCGCAGGCACCACCCTGCGCGCGCTCCCCGAAGACGACTCGCGTGACGATGTGCTCTCCGCTGTCTCCTCAGAGTGTGAGATCTCGGTCGAACTCGATGAGGAGGGTGTCGTCATCAAGGCGGACACCCTCGGTGGGCTCGAAGCGTTAGCATCAGAGTTGCGTGAGCGGGGAATCCCGGTGCGCCACGCTGGCATCGGTCCAGTGAACAAGCGAGACCTCAGGGCAGCGGAGGCGGCGGGTGAACCGTTGCAACAGGTCATCCTGACGTTCTGCGCGCCTGTGCTAGCAGATGTTGAGGCCGAGCTGGCTGACGCGGAGTGCGAGGTGAAGCACATCGGATCTGACATCATCTACCACACCTTGGAGCAATTCGAGGAATGGCGGGAGGCCAGAGAAGCTGAACTGAAAGAGGCCCAACGCGAACAACTGGTCCATCCGGGTCGCATCCTCGTGCTCAAGGACCACACATTTCGCAGGAACAATCCTGCTGTTATCGGCATCCGGGTGCTGGCCGGACGAATCCATGTCGGTCAGCGTCTGATGAAGCAGGACGGGCAACGGTTGGGTCAGGTGAAGTCAATCCGTACCGGTGACCACTCCATCAAGGAGGCTTCTCAGGGTGATGAGGTGGCGATCTCGGTGAGCGGTGTGACTGTGGGCAGGCATTTCGATGAGGAGGATGTGCTGCTGGTGGATATCCCCGCTTCGCACGTCCGTCCCCTGCAGAAAGAGGGGGGATTGACCGATGTGGAGTTCGAGGTACTCGACGAACTGATTGCGTTGCACCGCAAGGACGACCATTTCTGGGGTCGCTGATAAGATGCATTGCGTGTGCTTTCTACGCTACCGACTTGGCTTTCGTAAGGTGGTTTCAAGCGAGAGGACGCACGAAGTGCGCTTGAAGGCCCAACCCCCAACCTTGAAGTAGGAATCCTAAGG
>Ga0310124_10000539_pt1 | contig 26388 bp, 19 predicted proteins | sample CB11b_AW_Bot5_MG_FD_203507 | JGI IMG/M metagenome (GOLD analysis project Ga0310124, IMG submission 203507) | Marine microbial communities from Western Arctic Ocean, Canada - CB11b_AW_Bot5 | ecosystem: Environmental > Aquatic > Marine > Oceanic | place: Canada: Western Arctic Ocean | collected...
ACAGCATTCGGTGGACCGTGTGTTTACTTGCTATGATCAGTTGTTAAATGATACGGGAATCGATTCGGTAGACTTGGTGGTTCCCCCCTTTCTGCATGCCGAGATGGCTGTCAAAGCGGCTGCCGCCGGGAAGAATGTTTATGTCGAAAAGCCGATGGCCCGCAGCATCGGTGAAGCTCGGTCAATGATCGCTGCTGCTGAAGAAGCCAATGTGACGCTGATGGTGGGCGAAAGCTACTGGTTCCATGGTCCTCATTCACTGGGTAGCCGATTGATTGACGCAGGGGAAATTGGCGAGATGTGTCAAGTTCGCCAAACGAAGGCGCCATGGCTCTTTACACCGGAGGAAAATGAGCGGCTCAAAGGCCAGGGGCATGACGTAGCCTGGCGTTTTGATCCTGACCAGTCTGGCGGTGGCGATTTTCCCTGGATCATGGACCATGGCCCGCATCTCTTTGCCACGGCACGAAGATTATCCGGCGGTCGACAAATTGATACAGTGATGGCCTTGCCACGAGCCCAAGGCTATGGTCCCGAGGCTCATCTGCGCGGAATAACATCCATGTCCTGGATTTTTTCCGATGGAACGGTAGACGGTGTCTGGACACAAAATGAAACAGATCCCGCTGCGCAACGCTACGTTGGATTTCGTACTGAGGTCGTGGGAACTCGAGGGACTTTGCTTGTGTTTGGCGAGGGGGGAGGATCTGCGCCGGGGTTTGCCCAGGTTCCGCCGGTGAGAATCTATCGTGATGGCAAGGTATTGGACTACGATCTTGACGAGGGGCCGGACAGGTCGTGGCAGTCCAACAACAGCTATTATGACCAGGCCCATGTGCGAACGCTAAGCGAATTTGGTGCTGCTGTATTGGAAGGCCGCGCTCCGGCCTACTCTGGGTACGACGGACTGCACGATCTTACGGCCACCTTGGCTGTGATACAAAGCGCACAGACCGGGCAGGCCGTACAGCTTGGTGACGTCGCCGATGATTGGCGGGCTTAGACCCCCAACCCTATGTCCTGCCAGCAAAAGCGGCGGGTTACCCTTTTGTGGATTGGCGCGGATTTATCGCTTCGAGTCGGTGAATATGGCTCTTGACCGGCGTTCGCTTGGCGCATCTGGGGAAAGGGCAATTAAACTAGAGATTTTCAGGTCAAATTGTCCGCTCGGATATTCTTACAAACTCTTATGGATCGTTCCAGCCAACAACCGAAATTGACGCCTGACGAGTCTGTGAGACCGAATCGAGGCGTCGACGAAGGTTGTGAAAACGAAATGCTTCGTCTCAACGTTCCAGGTCGACGTGCTGTTCAGTTTACGTTCGACGGTGAAACGATTAATGCCTACGAAGGCGAAACCATCGCTGTTGCCTTGTTGGCACACGGACAGCGGACCCTGCGACACACCGATCGATACGGCCAGCCACGGGGACTGTTTTGTAATATAGGCGTGTGTCATGAGTGTCTCGTTTGGATCGATGGACGTTCCAACCAACGCGCATGTCAGTTCCTTGTAAGTGATGGAATCGAGGTGCGAAAGGAGCACAAACAATGAATCGGCGCCAGGTCGTCATTGTGGGAGCTGGACCGGCTGGCATGGCTGCGGCGGTCACGCTTTGCCGCGAGGGTGTCTTGCCAACGGTGATAGATGAGAATCCACAGTCGGGTGGCCAGATCTATCGCCAACCACGCAATGCCAGTCAGCAAAGTGGTTCCAATGAAGTCCTAAAGGATACGCGTGGCAACCAGCTACACCGTCAGTTCCAACAGTGCCGGGAGCAGATCGAACACTTGTCCGACAATACGGTTTGGGGAATCTATTCGCATCGCCAAGTCGCATGCAACGGGCCGGACGGTTGCCAAATGTTTGCAGCCGACCATCTCTTACTGGCCACGGGTGCTTACGAATATGTTTGTCCTTTTCCAGGATGGACATTGCCAGGAGTCATGACACCAGGTGCTGCACAGTCTGTGGTCAAAAGCCACGGTGTCCGACCTGGCAAAACAGCGATCGTGGCCGGGACTGGTCCGTTCCTGCTTGTTGTAGCCCTACAACTTCATAACGCCGGGGTAAAGGTTGCTGCCATTGTAGAAACGGCCAGAAGGCGTGATCTTTGGCGGCATTGTCCTGGTCTCTTTTGGGATTTGGCAATGTTTGCCGAAGGGGCCGGTTACATGCGAAGAATTCGTCAAGCAGGGATTCCCATGATGTGGGGACAGGTGGTCACTTGTGCGGAAGGTAATGACGCAGTGGCGGCGGCAGTGGTGGCACCGTGTAACGAGGAGGGTGTTGCCGATCCGGGGCAGGCTCGAACAATCCCTGTGGACACGTTGTGTGTTGCTTATGGATTCGTTCCACGGTTTGAGTTAGCGCAATTGGCCGGTTGTGAGATGGAATATCGGGAAGCCATGGGTGGCTGGATTCCCAAAATGGATAGCCACCTTGCCACAAGTATTCCCGGTGTATGGGTAGCTGGAGATGGAGGTGGTGTCGCAGGGGCCATTGTTGCGCAATTGGAAGGAACCTTGGCGGGACTTGCCATTGCGAATTCGCTGGGTCGGCTCGACACTGCCACATTTCAAAATCGCTACCGTAAGCTTTCCCGTCAACTGGCGAAAATGCATCGGTTTCGCGAAGCTCTCGATCGTGTTTACCAAGTACGGGAGGGCCTGACAAAATTGGCGACTGAGAACACGATTGTTTGTCGTTGTGAGGAATTATCGTGTGCGGAAGTGGACGCCGGAATTGAGTCAGGGGGCACGAGAAGTCGTACTTTAAAGGTCATGACCAGGTTAGGCATGGGGCCATGCCAGGGGCGAATGTGCTGGCCGGCTATGGCACGTCGTATCGCCAGGAAGACCCACCAGAGGGTGGAAGAGGTTGGTCAGTTCAGCTTTCGGCCACCGACCCAACCGATTTGTCTTGGAGATTTATTGGCCGATAACCAAACCCTTTCGCAATTGACAGATCGCCCTACTGTCATAGAAAAATCAGTGAAAAATCAGACGCTATGATTGGTTCGCCCGACGTTATTATTGTTGGAGGTGGTGTCATCGGTTGTGGTGTTGCTTACGAGCTCGCCAAGCGATCCGTGCAAGTTGCCCTGATCGATAAAACATTGCCTGGTCGAGCAACGTCGGCGTCGGCCGGCGGACTTTGGCCGGTTGGCGAATCTGTCGGGTTGGGTTGTGGTGTGATCTATCACAACACAATGGCTGCCCAGCACGAGTCGGACAAGAACGAGAATGCTGTAGAAAACGTTTCCGGATTGGTCATCCTTCCCGAAATATTTCGAAAGTTTCTACAAAACAGCAATCGTCTGTTTCCCGAATTGTCTCAAGAGCTTTTCGAGTTGACAGGAGTCGATATCGAATATGAGCCGGGCGCCGGCTTGTTGTATTTGATTTACCAGGAACAAGACTTCAAATTAACTGACCAATTAAAGCAGCTCTTGCCGAATATGGATGGTTTGACAGTTCTTTCGCCAGAGGAAACCTGGAAAATCGAGCCTCATTTGACTCGTGATCTCATTGGGGCAGTCCTCTTACCTGGCGAGTACCAGGTGAATCCCATGCTGCTCGCTGAAGCTTTCAAGCGCGGAGCCATTGAGCTGGGGGCAACATGTCACCACGATGTCCACGTCGATGGGTTGGAACGTCGCGGGGATCGTGTAACCGGCGTTAACATCGATGGTCAGCAGGTTTTTTGTGGGGCGGTCGTTAACGCTGCCGGGTGCTGGTCCGCACGATTGGCGGCGACAGCGGAACTTTCTTTACCAGTCTTTCCTGTGCGCGGTCAAATCGTGTTGACCGAGTCATTACCGCACACACTCAATGCTTGTCTTAGTACGAACGGATGCTATCTGGTTCAAAAAGCTCATGGCGAGGTGCTGATTGGGAGCACCACTGAAAACGTCGGATTTGACACGTCAGTCACTGTCGAAGCGATGCAATCACTGGTCGAGGGCAGCGTCCGTGCGGTACCTCTCTTGAAACATGTGGGGATCAAGCGTATTTGGTCCGGGTTGCGGCCGGGTACGCCCGATGAGTTACCTGTGTTAGGACCGGTCGATGAGGTAAGCGGATATTTCAATGCTACCGGCGGTTTCCGAACAGGTATTGTCGCTTCGCCATTGACGGCAAGGGTTGTCGCTCAGTGTGTACTGAGTGAGGAAACAGAATTTGAACGGACTCCATTTCTGGCTGCTCGGTTTGGCAATCAGGTTGGATCGCCAATTCAGCCCGGCAAATAATCATTGGTACCATCTCTTCTGGTGACCGCGACGTCGAAGTTAACGGCACAAGTTAGGCGGAGCCACGGAATGATCAGTGGCAGAAGCCATTTCCACTAACGTTCCGTTCGAGCATCAAATTGGATCAGTACTTCCTGAGGTTGATGTGCGGAGCCGGAACGGCGCAGGTCAACGCGAGCACCGAAGGTTTCAGCGATACCGACCTTTAATTGAATGTTGGTAACTTCTAACGTTTCAGCCGAAAACTGAGGTACCGAATCCAACGGCGGGCAAAATCCGATATGCAGGCTTATTGTTCGTTGATCCTTTTTAAAATGGCCTCGCATTTGCCCCTGAACCCATTGGCAACCGTTTTGGGTTTTCCAGCGCATCGACTGCTGCTGTATTTGCCCGTCTGGCATGACTGATGAACCTGCTGCTGGCTCGCGAGTTAAATTTTGCTGAGAGGACTCCGAAATGTCTGCCGGGTCCGCGGGAGGTTTGGAAGGTTGCTGGCGGTGTACGATCGTCAGCGATACCATCTCCTCGACCATGAGTAACCCCCAGAAGAATGCCAATACACCCGGCTGGCTTTCTGGAAGTGAGAGTGAATAAGCGCACAAGATGGATGCTGCCAATGGTGTCCACGTCAAGGCGAAGCGGAATCCGGGATTTCGGCCGGAAGTCCAGACGTCTCGGCCTGTCCAACGAACCGCCATCAAGGTTGCGCTCAAAATGACCGCCGCGGCCAGCATGATCGCTGGTTGGGGGGGGTGGTCGAACGCACCAGCCAGCCGCCTGATCAATAGAAACAATGCCAAGGCAAACAGCAGCAACACGGTTACCATCAATGTCGCGTAGCGTACATCGCAGCCCCAATCCCTTGACCGTGTTACCGGGCCGACTGGTGACACCGAGTGAACATCCATGCAAGCAGCCTTTAAGGCGAATTCAGTGTTCAGAGTTTCCGAAAACGGTGCAGTTTCCAGTAACAGTGCATCATGTTCGGATCGGAGTCAACATCAGCTTCGTTGGGTGACTCTTGCTTCGAGGGAGTGTGATTATTTGGCCGTAACAGCCTCGGCTTTTTGAGCTAATTCCGTAGCCGGCTTGGTATCTTCCCAGGTAAATTCGGGTTCGTCGCGGCCGAAATGACCACCGGCAGCTGTCAAACGGAAAATTGGCCGGCGCAAATCTAAATATTCGATGATTCCCGCGGGTGTCAAAGGAAACAACTCTTTGATCAATTCACAGATTGATTCGTCGTCGATTTGGCCAGTACCGAACGTATCGATATGGACGCTGACCGGATCGGTCACACCGATGGCATAGGCCAATTGAACTTCACAGCGATCGGCTAACTTCGCAGCAACAACATTCTTGGCAACATGTCTGGCCATGTAGGCAGCACTTCGATCGACTTTGGTCGGATCTTTGCCGCTGAATGCTCCTCCACCATGCCGCCCCCATCCTCCGTAAGTGTCGACGATGATTTTACGGCCGGTTAATCCGCAATCGCCGTGAGGTCCACCCACGACAAAACGGCCTGTCGGATTAACGTGATAGGTGATGTCGCTACGGACCAGGTCTTGTGGCAAACACGGAGCGACGACTTTGTCGATAACAAAAGACCGAATATCGTCGTTGGATACAGAGGGGTCATGCTGAGTCGAAACAACAACGGTGTCAATTCGCACCGGTCGGTCCCCGTCAAACTCGACGGTTACCTGGCTCTTGCTGTCCGGGCGTAGCCAATTCACTTCCTGTTGTTGACGCGCTTCATTGAGCCGATTCAGAATGCGATGGGAGAGGGCGATCGGCAAGGGCATCAATTCGGGAGTGTCATTACAAGCATATCCAAACATCAACCCCTGGTCTCCGGCACCAATATCTTTGCCAGACTCTTCGTTTTCATTGACACCTTGGGCAATGTCCGGACTTTGGCGATCGATTGTGACAAGCACCGCACACGTATCCGCACAGATTCCCATCTCGTCGTCGGTATAACCAACTTCACGTATCACCTGGCGGACAACATCTTGATAGTCGACCACTGCCTTTGTCGTGATTTCACCTGAAATAATCGCCAATCCTGTCGTAACCATTGTTTCGCAGGCGACTCGGCTGTAGGGATCCTGGTCGAAGATTGCGTCCAGAACGCCGTCGGATATCTGGTCGGCCAATTTGTCAGGATGCCCCATGCTGACTGATTCACTGGTAAACAAATATTTGCCGCTTGCCACGAGATAGACTCCTTGTATCAAGTTTCAAAGTTGAATGTTCGAAGATGCATTGTTGATGATGGACTCGAACTTACAACATGGAAGGAAAACCAAGCACGGCAGTAAATCCGCTACCTTGTTTTAATTCGGAAATGCACGCTAAAGAGCATGCTTCATCGCAGCGCTCTCGCTTCATTGCAGTGCTTTCGATGAGCAACACAATTATAACCGTTTTGAGAGCCGTGCGACAGCGGTAGCAGACGCAGATTATATTTTTTGGCGAACTGTCGGGCCCTTGCTGGAACTTGTCTGATGTGCAGTGTCAACGCGACGGGCGGAATTTGCCTGGCTCCTTGCCCGTTCTAACAGGGGACGAAGGCCGGCTAATGTCCGTTGCGTGGCACCTGAATTTTCGGCTACCAGTTGTCGAGCCGCGTTACCTGTTTTCTCGACGAAGCCGGGGTTTGACAACGCTTTTTTTACCAGGTCAGCCAATTCCCGCTGATCGTGAATGACGGTTGCAGCTTTCCGCTTCAACAAGGCAGCAACGATATCTCGGAAATTTTTGGTTTGTGGTCCGAAACAGACTACCGTCCCGTAGGCAGCTGGCTCAATCATGTTTTGTCCTCCGCGATTTCCCATGCTACCTCCAACATAGGCAATCTGCGAGGTTCCCCACCAGGCTCCCAATTCACCGACCGTGTCGACCAGCAAAATATTCCAGGATGGAATTTCAACCGATTTGGACAATCGACTGCGTCGTTGCCAGCAAAGCCGGGAACGATCCAATAATTGTGCCACTTGGTCGAATCGTTCGGGATGTCGAGGTACCAGAATCAGCCGAAGTTCAGGAAAATCTTTCTTGAGCAGTTGATAGACGTTTAACGCCATTTGCTCTTCAGGATCTTGTGTACTGCCAGCTAAGAAAATCACATCCTCAGGCATGATTCCAGCTAATCTGGCCAACTCGCGGGTTAGCTGGTTGTTGCGATCGGATTCCGCTCCATCGAATTTGATGGAGCCGGTGGTGAAAACTCGCTCCGCAGGAGCTCCGAGCTCTAAAAACCGCGCTGAAGTCGCAGCGTCCTGGCAGTTGATCAGGGACAACTGGCTTAGCAATTTGCCAATCCACGGTCGGAGTCGACGGTAGCCACGAAAACTTCTATCGCCAAGCCTGCCGTTGATCACAGCGACTTCTGCACCAGATCGATGTGTGAGCCGAATCAAATTGGGCCACAACTCGAGCTCTGCCAGAATCAAAACGTTGGGGCGAATACGTCGCAAGGTTTCCCGTACCGACCAGCTGAAATCGAGCGGGCAACGGAACACGAGGCGCGGTGAGTAACGTTCGGTCGCCAAACGGTATCCTGCTTCGGTGGAGGTAGAGATGACGCAGTGGATGTCGCTATTGGCCATTTCAATAGCTTCAATCAGCGGTCTCAATAAATTGACTTCACCCACGCTGACCGCATGCAACCAGATGCAGGGATTTTCTCCCGATCGTCGCGGAACTTGGCCTGTGAACCTTTGTTGGAGCCCACGCCGATATTTCCTGCTGCGCATATCCTTAATCCACAGCAAGGGAAATGCCAAGCCGATTAGGATCACGTAGACCGTATTGAACAGGTAAGTCACTCTCGAGAATCCTTCCCCGGGGCAGTGGCCTGTTACAGTTCCTATCCATCCAGGGTGTCTGAGTTGTCACCAGGACATCCCATAGATCACGAACCGATGTTATGGATGGAGAATTACACCTCAGGCCACCAACCAAAATCATCCAGCCCGACTTTTACGCAGACAACAGTTTTTATACTTTTTCCCGCTTCCACAGGGGCACGATTCATTGCGTCCCACTCGTTTGCTACGATTTCGAATGGGTTCGGGGCGGCTTTCACCCTGGCTGTTGCTGATCGCCTGTTGTTGTTGAGCGGCCATGTCACCCGTTGTTGCCGCTTGTTCATGTTTCGCTTCTGTTTCAACCCAAGTTGATCCGACAAATCCCTCGTCCAGTTGTTCCATACGGAACACCAGGTCCGTGGCACGTTCGCTGATGGATACCCACATTTCTGAAAACCGCTTCATGCCCTCGCGTTTGTATTCGACTTTTGGATCAACCTGGGCGTAACCAACAAAACCAACAGCACTGCGGAGATGATCCATTGCCAGCAGATGATCTTTCCAGGCTGAATCCACTAATTGCAGCAACAGTGCACGTTCCATTCGACGAATTTCGGGATGGTAGCGATCTTCGACGGCATTATAAAGTTTCTGTTCGAGTTCCGCGCGATGCAGTTGCGCCAGTTCTTCTGGTGCGATTTCCTGGTCGAGTGATTGTCGAATCCAAGTGGACAGGGAACTGAGTGCCCCGTTCTCACCGTTGACTTGTCCCGCGGTGGCACCATCAGATCCGGGTGTGAACAGCGCTTCGACCTGTTCCTTCGCTTGAAAAAGCGCTTCGTCAGCCTCACGTTGATTGGCCCGACTGTGATCGATTAATAAATTGCGTATTTCGTCTCGCTGCTTGTTTTTCAAATCATCGGATTTCAGTTCGATTTGAAATCGTTCACGTGCCCAGGCAACGAGCCCTTCACGATCGATTTTTGCACCGCTGGTTGTTTTGTTTGAATAGCGGTAAAAACCGGCCATGATCGGATATTCCGACTCTTTGTCGTTGTAAGCTTGTGATGCCCGTTCACAGACCAAATCGGCAAACACGTCTTGCTCTAAATTGCGGACCTCGTCCTGCGGAATTTCAATATCAAATTTGTGTTTAACCCATGCACAAACGCTGCGCACGCCATAGTCGGCGTCGAGAAATGGACGAGCCTGGCTGAGATCCACCCGTTCGACAGCTTGATGGACTTTTTCAAGCAGCAGTTCGACCACATGATCGCGACCTACTTTTTTCAGATCGCGATCACGAAGACTCAGATCCCATCGGCTATTGGCGAATTTGGCAACAGCTTCCCAATTCCATTCCGAGGTGTCTTCGTCGTCAGGAAGATTTTCTTCAATAGCATCAAAGATTTGGGTTTGGGCCTGTCGCTGCGATTCTTCGGTGGCAAATTGGCCGGCATCCTCAAAGGACATCCCACGCAGATCATTGGCATTGACATCTACTGACAATCGGCTTCCGACAAAATCAGCGAACGATTCCTGGCCATAGTCTCGTTGAAGCAGTTGTGAGAGGTAGTGGTTGACCTGCTCGCGGATCATGTCCAGGATCAATTCTTTACAGCTCACACCATCCAGGATGCGTTGCCGATACTTATAGATTCGTTTACGCTGCTCATCCATGACTTCGTCGTATTCGAGCAGATTTTTTCGGATCTCGAAGTTTCGTTCCTCGACTTTCTTTTGGGCAGACTCGATGCGACGAGTCACCATTTTACTTTCGATTGCCTCACCTCGCTGCATGCCCAGCCGTTCCAGTATTCGCTTGACCCACTCACCAGCAAAAATCCGCATTAAATCATCTTCCAGCGACAAATAGAACCGACTGCTTCCCGGGTCTCCTTGACGTCCGCAGCGGCCACGAAGCTGGAGATCGATTCGGCGGGCTTCATGCCTTTCTGTACCAACGACGTGCAGTCCACCTAACTGCTTAACATGTTCACCGTCTTCTAACATGTTTTCACGTTCTTGAATTGACCGAACGCGCTGATCCCACTCCTCACGGGGCACGTCCAACCGTGTTTCGTAATGATCTTGCAGCTGTGCCCAGGCCATCGTTTCTGGATTTCCTCCCAGCACGATGTCGGTTCCTCGACCGGCCATATTCGTCGCAATCGTGACTGCGCTGACTCGACCCGCCTGGGCGACGATATCAGCTTCCCGTTTGTGATGCTTCGCGTTCAGTACCTCATGTGGCACGCCTCGACGATCGAGCAAAGTGGAAAGCCGTTCGCTCTTTTCAATAGAAACCGTTCCGACCAGGACTGGACGACCTTTGGCTTCAATCCGATCTAGTTCGGAAAGAGAAAACGTTGTCTTCTGTTTGTCACCCTGGGCGACAAAGACGACTTCGTCTTCCGTTTTACTGGAGATGGTGCCCCACAGCTCTTGACCCGATTTGGTCACCAGTACGTCCCACTTGCTGGTGCGTTCGATGTCGTCAGCAATCGCTTCGTATTTCTCTTCTTCAGTGCAATAAATTGTGTCCGGCGTTTCCATCCGCTGCATCGGCCGGTTGGTGGGGATGGCGACGACATCCAATTGATAGATCTTCCAGAATTCGGAAGCCTCTGTCATTGCAGTTCCTGTCATCCCACAAATTTTATCATAGAGTTTGAAAAAGTTTTGCAATGTGATGGTGGCCAGCGTCTGTGTTTCTTCCTTGATGGTGACGTTTTCCTTAGCTTCTACGGATTGGTGCAATCCGTCACTCCACTGCCGCCCTTCCATCAGGCGTCCAGTGAATTCGTCAACAATGACGACTCGTCCCTCTTTGACGACATAGTTCACGTCATGTTTGTAAAGGTAATGTGCTTTCAACGAGTTATCGATCAAATGAGGCCATTCCATGTTGCCTGCGGTATAAAAGCTTTCTACACCAGCCAGTCGTTCTGCTTCTCGTACGCCCTCGTCGGTCAACGTTGCATTGTGATCTTTTTCACTGACTGTAAAATGAACATCACGTTTTAATTGTCGAGCAATGCGGTCGGCTCGTGAGTATTTTGCAACGTCATCGTGGGCGGGCCCAGAAATGATTAATGGTGTCCTGGCTTCATCGATCAGGATGTTGTCCACCTCGTCGACAATTGCAAAAGTTAACCGTCCTTGCGACTGCTGGAGATGTTTAGGATAGCGATCATCGCCGCGAGCTACCGGACGCATGTTGTCGCGCAGGTAGTCGAATCCAAACTCGTTGTTCGTTCCATAAGTGATTTCACAATCGTAGGCTTGTTGTCGTCGATCCACTTCCATGTCACTTTGAATTGTTCCGACAGAAACTCCCAAGCCCAGGTAAAGCGGCCCCATCCATTCCATGTCACGCCGCGCTAAATAGTCATTCACGGTAATCACGTGAACGCCTTGGCCGGTGAGCGCATTGAGATAGGCTGGCAACGTTGCCACCAACGTTTTTCCTTCGCCAGTCACCATCTCCGCGATACCTCCGTTGTGCAACACCATGCCACCGACCAGCTGTACGTCGTAATGCCGCATGCCTAAAAATCGCCGGCCGCCTTCCCGGCAAACGGCAAAAACTTCTACCAGGAGGTCATCCAGCGATTCTCCAGACTTTAAACGGCTACGGAATTTAGTCGTTTGTTGCTTGAGCTCTTCATCGGTCATTGCTTGATAATGGGGCTCCAAGGCCCCGATTGCATCGATGCGTGAGTCCAGTTTCTTAATTTGACGAGCATTTTGCGAGCCAAACAACGCTGTGATGCGGCGTTCAAAACGCGTCATGATTCCGCTGAAAAACAGCGTAACCATTTCCCAGATTCGTTCGAGAAATTCCATGGCCGTTTATCGTCTCGTGTGCGTAACTTCTAACTGTCCCGTAATTTATAACGATCATGCCGGAGGGTCAACCGGATTTCCTCTGCCCCACTGCTTGCCATTTGTCAGCAACAAGTCACAATTGGCACTCATCGGCCAACAAAATCGTATTTGCCAGTTCGTTGAACACTCCGAAAAAACAGCCCGTTACGACTGACATCATCGGTCAGTTCATTTTTTTAGGGACCGGAACGTCAGTCGGTATTCCGGCGATCGGTTGTGGTTGCGCTGTCTGTTCAAGCTCTGATCCTCGTAACCGCCGTTCACGTTGTAGCGTGGTTCTCGGCTTGCCCGAGGGAAATCTATTGATCGACACGGCTCCCGATCTTCGTATGCAGCTGTTGCGCGAACGGATCGGGATTGTGCATGCGGTTCTTTATACTCATGAACATGCAGACCATTTGTTCGGGCTTGACGATTTGCGATTGATACCATTTTACCTGGGTCACCCGGTTCCGCTGTACTGTGAACCGGCTGTCCAACGACGAATTGAGCACTCCTTTGACTACGCCTTCACAGGAAATCGGCCCAGCCACCCTGGCGCTGTTCCACAGTTGAACATTCACACGATTGGGACGGATTCCTTTTCATTGTTGGGTGTTAAGGTGACCCCGTTACGTTTGAAACATGGTGCCTCTTTTGAAATCTTGGGTTTCCGATTTGACAATATCGCCTATTGCACCGACACCAACGAAATACCACCTGAAACCATGCAGCGTCTGAAAGGTCTGGACGTGTTGATTCTGGATGCATTACGTCCGCGGCCCCATGTCACGCATTTTAGCCTGGACCAAGCCGTCGAAGTGGCTGGAAGAATAGGCGCCCGGCAGACATTTTTTACCCACATGTCACACGAACTAGAACATGAAGCAACATGTAAGAGTTTGCCTGACGGGATGGATTTGGCGTACGACGGACTTAGGATTCCCTTGACGTAACCCCATCCGGGGCCGTCTTTTCGTTGGCTTAATTCCGCACGATCTGATGATCGTAAAGCAAATTCATATAATCGATCGTAACGGAAAGCATTTCGTTGAAGTAAAAAGTTCGTTCGACAACCTCATCATCTCCACCATCCTGCTGTTTTTCAAATTGCTTTTCTTCTTCCTTCTCCGCATCCAATTCAACTCGCTGAGCCATGTATTTCTCTTCATTGATCGTGAGCGTTTTTCGTTCCTTAAACTCGACATAGCGATCGATATTTGTATTGAGTTCTTTGAATTCCTCGTTTTTAAGGCTGCGGGCCGTTGAACGTTGTTTCAGGACTTCGATGATGTTGGGATTGACCATATTGGTGGTCGTGTATTCTGCAGCGGGAACCTGGTCGAATTCGATGGCAAAATCAAGGTCGGACTCGGCCACGTCCATGTGATCGGTCAATGAAGGGAGGACAATATCCGACAAAACACCCCGTTTTTGCGTACTGTCTCCATTGGGCCGGTAAAACTGTTGCATGGTGATTTTTAGCGCACCCAGGTTGGGCGGTTTACGCAAGCCTCGGAAAAAATGGGATCCTAAATCGAGCAAACTTTGTACGGTGCCTTTGCCATGGGTCGAAGTGTCTCCAATGATCAGCCCGCGATGGTAGTCTTGGACAGCGCCCGCAAGAATTTCACTGGCGCTAGCGCTGAACTTACTGGTCAGTACAACCAGGGGGCCGTTCCATGTTGAACCCGCTTCGTTGTCATCGTAACGCTGAATCCGGTCGACCGAATCCTTCACCTGGACGACCGGACCACGATCAATGAACAGACCTGTCAGATTGATCGCTTCGGTTAAACTACCGCCCCCATTTCGGCGGAGGTCGAGCATGACGACATCCACATTTTTAGCCGTAAATTCAGTCAGTATTTTTTGGACATCCCGTGTTGTACTTTTGTAATCTTCCGCACCAAGTCGTGCTTGAGTCATGTCCATATAAAAACTGGGAAGATCAATGTAGCCAACCCGAAAAGCCTGGCCACCCGGCTTTTGTCCGTTTTCAATGATCTCGTGTTTTGCTTCACTATCGGTCAACTCGATTTTGGCACGAGTAATCTCATGAATTTGTGTTTCGCTGGATCCGGCCGAATTCACGCCAAGTCGAACGATCTCCCCTGCCCTGCCCCGAATTTTTTTCACGACGTCCTTCAGTTTCATATCCACAACGTCGATCATTTCTCCATCTTTTCCTTCTCCGACGCTGACGATGCGGTCCTCAGGCTTGAGCATGCCATGTTTATCAGCCGCTCCACCGGGTATCACCTTGCTGACAACCGTATAACCATCCACCACGTGTAATGCTGCGCCGATTCCCTCGAGATTGAGCCTCATCATGATATGGAAATTTTCCAGGGAACTTGCTGACATATAGGTCGTATGTGGATCAAAGCCGGTTGTAAACGAGGTCAGAAATATTTCAAGTAATTCGTCCGAATCGGTCTGGTGCATTCGCTTGGCGAAGCTGCGATATCGTCGCGACAGTCGGTTACGTGCTTCGACGGGATCTTCTTTATCCGCTTTCAAAACTAGAAGATCGTATTTGATTCGTTTTCGCCATCGTTCATCGGCTTCGGTCTCATTGGCTGCGTAAACAGCAGTATCGGGGTCACGTACGATTTCTTCATCAAGTGAATAGTCGTGTTCCTTCATCAAAAATACGTCGACTTTGCTGACTCGTTCGTTGACCCGTGTTAGAAAACGATTGAATACCTGGTAGGCGAAACGGACATCACCCGATTTAATTTGGTCGTCCAGATTGTTGCGTTGATTTGTGAATTCTTCGATGTCAGATTGAAGAAAATAAACTTTCATCGGATCCAAGGAACGAAAAAAATTGTCCAGTCCTCGTTGTGAATGCGTATCATCCAACGCCTCCTTGAGTAAATGGTCTTTGCTTAACAACTCGCTAACCACAAGTGCCACGTGCCGATCCTTGGCAGGAGGCCCCTCCAGTTCGTTGGTCGGCAAGTCCAAGGGACCTGGTTCAAAGGTTTGCGGTTCTGACGGGTCGGTAGCAGCTTCTTCATTGGCAGCCTCGTCAGAGCTTGACTCTTCGGTGGTTGCAGTTGTTGTTGGTTGATCTGCTTGGGTGACCGCTGAAGGCTCGGCGGTCGCTTGTGGAGGAGCTGCTAGCAGGCTGGGTGTTACGGGTGTGGCGTGCGGAAGAAGTGAGACCGCAACGATGGCAACTGCGGTACAAAGCCCTAGAAATAGCACGAAACTCGGCCAACGTGCTGGTGTCTTGGAAATCTCGGTTGCGGCCATTCTTTTCCCTTTAAGATAGCGAACGTAAACGCCGTAAGTTGCCTAATTAAAAAGGTTTAAACAGATGGTATACCGAAAATCCTGATTTGACAAGGTCGACGTTCCCGCAAGAGTTAATGAACTGGTAAATCCCAGTTGATCATAGGGCGGGGTTAATCCGTAGTCTGCAACGTTGATGAGGCTTACGGCAAGTTGTCAAAGGGAGGGTTTGATTTAACAAATTCTGTAGAATTTGTCAGAATTGAGCAGGAGCCGTGTCGCCAGATCACTCGGAAAAGTCAAGTGACTGTTTTTAGAGTTGTTCAATGGTTTCGGCTTGAATGTTTCACCACCTTATGACCATGGTGGTGGAGGTTACGGGGGAATGAAAATTCCAAGAATATCTGAAATAGCAAAACGGTCCATGGTGAAAGTTGATCCAACAGATTTTTGCGAAGCACGTTCAGATTTACCGCGCATTTCGGTTAAGTTCGAACCTTGTATTGCACTCGGTGGTGGACACCGACAAACCTTGGCCGGTGCGTATTGGCCTGGTTCACAACGGCCGTATGGTGCCCAGGTTCGACGTGTTGTACTGGAGCAAGGGGATCAGCTGGTACTTCATGACGACCGACCCGTCAAATGGTTGCCAAGGGGTTGGGTCGTGCTCATGATTCCCGGACTGGGGAGTTGTCACCAAAGCCGCTACATGGTGCGAATTGCCGCTCGGCTGAATGATTGTAATGTGCGAACATTTCGCATGGATCATCGTGGTGTTGCTGCTGGATTTCAACTTGCACAAAGGCCAGGGCATGCAGGGCGAAGCGAGGATGCTCTGGCAGCCTTGCAACGGATCGAAGACCTTTGCCCTGGTTCTCCGATTGTCTTGATCGGGTTTTCCATGGGTGGCAATATTGCTTTGAAATTGCTTGGCGAAAGGCCCGACGACCTGCCTGACGATCTTGTCCGAGCCTTTGTCGTAGCACCACCGATCGATCTGGCGGAATGTTCTCGAAAGATCGATGCAAGACCCGGCCGGATTTTCCAACGATACTTTCTCAGGCACTTGATGCGCCATTTTCGACAGCGACGACGTTCTATTGAACGAGTAAGACAGTTGGAACTGCAGCGTACGCCACGTAGTATCTATGAATTTGACGATCAAATTACGGCGCCGTTGAGCGGTTACGTTAACGCCGATGATTATTATCGCCAGGCCAGTGCCAAAAGCTGGTTGCCATTGATAAACATTCCGACTCGAATTGTGGCTGCCAATGACGATCCGATTGTTCCGATCCTTTCTCTGCGAGATGTTCCACGGTCACCCTCGACAGATTTGGTGGTCACAGAAAGTGGCGGACATTTAGGATACGTTGCAGCTGCTAATTCAGATCCGGATCGACGTTGGCTGGATTGGCGAATCGTCGAGTGGGTTGTGGGGGCCCAGAAGTTGAAGATCAGCGCAGAAGAGGATACGAAATGGAAACGTTGAAACAGGCTTCGAAAAATGAAATCTGTAGAAGATGGAGCTACGTCCTTCAAGCTCAATCGTTAAGAGTTTTGTATCTTCGAAGTTCCTATTCTTCATAATCCTTGCCACGTCGGCCGGCGAAGAGAACTAAAACCAACGCGAAAACCAGCATCACGACTCCCGCCCACATGGGCAGTTTAACGCCAATATGAAACAACGGAATACCCACAAGAGGTCCAACAATCCGAGCCAAGGAACTGATGCTTTGCGATAATCCCAAGACGCTTCCTTGATGTTGAGGGTCGCTGCGACGAGAGATTAAAGAGTTCAAGGATGGCGTGATCAAAGCGAATCCACATACACAAACGGCAAGTGCAGCGAGCAGCCATCCTTGTGCCGAAGGATGTTGGTCCGTATTGAGATGTTGGGCCGTGTTGAGAAGTAACAGGCCACCGATCATGATCACCGATCCACTGGCCGCAAGAACGGCTTCGGCAACTCGTCCTGCAAGACGACGTACAATGGCTCCCTGGGCGATTGTCAACACGAGGCCGATGTAGGCGAAGATCCAGAAAATAGAGCTGTAAGCATATCCGAATCCATGTTGGTTGTCTTTCAACAACAAAGAAAGGGTTGATTCGAAAACACCAAAAGCAACGACCGTCAGAAAGGTGGTCAGCAATAGCAAGCTCATCGAGGGGACCACCACGGCTTTGGTCAGGGCGTCGGTATCCAGCCAGGTGCGACGTCGCCTGTCAGAACGAAGTGCCGAGGTCTGCTGATTGAGTGATTCTGGTAAAACGAAGATAGCCATCAACAATGCGATTATCGAAAGACCAGCAGCGATGTACCCGGGCAGTCCGCCTGGAGAATCATCTGCCCCCAAATTCCACAACGACATCGCCCCGACCAGTGGTCCGAAGGTGAATCCCAGGCCGAATGCGGCTCCAATTAACGCCATGCCTTTATTTCGATTTTCGAGCGTGGTTGTATCTGCGATGTAAGCATGGGCTGTCGAAATGGTCGCACCGGCGATTCCGGCACCGATCCGGGATACAAACAGCAGGGGCAAACTTTCCATCACCGATGCGATGGCAAACAACGTATAAAAGACAACGGATCCGGAAAGTCCAACGATGAGAACGGGGCGACGCCCAACGTGGTCGGACAACCTTCCCCACAAGGGAGTGACCAGGAACTGCATGATGGAGTAGATGGCCATCAAAAGGCCAATCATCCATCCGGAACCATCGGTAATGAATTGCCTGGCATAAAGAGGTAAAAGGGGCATGACGATGCCGAAACCCAGCAAGTCAATAAAGACGGTCAGAAAGATGACTGACAGTGAGCCACGGGAATTACTTGGGGAGCTTTTCATGCCAATTTTCCTGTTCGTGCCATGAATTCAAGTTTCCTATCATGGCACACCGTGACGATCAAGGGAAGCGTTCCTTCCCGGGGATATCTGGTCTTATTATTACGGACAACGTATGATTGAAACCGCCATGAACGGACCCATTCAACAAGACGAGCGCAAGCAGTTCGAGGAAATGGATGCCGATACCCTGGTAAACCATCAGTTGTCTCGACTCAATCAGTTGTTGCTAACGATCTTGCCGTACAATCGGTTTTATGATGAAAAGCTGGCCGGGATTTCAACACCGATTAAGTCGTTGGACGAAATTGCTCAATGGCCGTTTACGTTTAAAGAGGAATTGGTGAGTTCCACGAAGCCCGGGGATCTTGCGGCAAACCTTACGTATTCGTCCCAAGCTTACGTTCGCTATCACCGAACCTCAGGCACACGTGGCCGTCCGTTAGTTGTGTTGGATACACAGGAGGATTGGCGGTGGTGGTGTGACTGCTGGCAATATGTGTTGGACGCTGGTGAAATTCAAAGTGACGACCGTGTCTTGATGGCATTCTCATTTGGACCTTTCATTGGTTTTTGGAGTGCGTATGACGCGACGGTCGCCCGGGGATGTTTGGTGATTCCCGGTGGCGGCATGAGTACTTTGAACCGGCTTGAATTGTTGCGCACTTCCGGAACAACTGCCCTTTTTTGTACCCCCAGCTATGCGCTACACATGGCCGAAGTAGCTACCGACAATCAGATTGATGTGGCGGGACTCGACGTGCGCCGGATTGTCGTTGCTGGTGAACCTGGCGGATCGGTGCCTCCCATGCGGCGCCGAATTGAAGAGGCCTGGAACGCGCGTGTCGTTGACCACAGCGGGGCCACGGAAGTGGGTCCGTGGGGTTATGGTGATTCTGAGGGGCGAGGTCTGTATGTCAATGAGGCGGAATTCATTCCCGAGTTCTTGTCGTTAGAGACCGGGAAAGTAGCCGCGGAAGGTGAGCTCTCTGAACTGGTGCTCACAGCTTTGGGGCGGACCGGGAGTCCTGTCATTCGATATCGTACCGGTGATTTGGTACAGGCTACATGGAATACCTCTGGAGCATGCCGATTCGTGCTTCTAGCAGGAGGTGTTTTGGGTCGCGTCGACGATATGATGATCATTCGCGGCGTTAATATTTATCCCGGATCTGTAGAGCAGATTTTGCACAGTTTTCCCGAGATCGTCGAATACAGAATGACGGCTTTGAAAGCGGGTGAAATGGATGCACTGGCTGTGGAAATCGAGGACCGATTGGGAAAACCAGATCGAGTTGCCAAGGAGCTTCAATTGCGTTTGGGATTGAAGGTAGACGTGTGCTGCGTTCCACTTGGGAGTCTTCCCCGGTTTGAAGGCAAGGGGCAACGGTTCATTGACAAACGTCGTGTCGAATAAAATCACTTGTCAAACCTTGTAAGGGGTACTCCTCATTTGATTTTGCACTTGCAGATGCCAGTTGATTTCACTTGTTGGGGCCAATGGTGGTCAAGCTGTGAGAAAGTTTACCTGGACGACGATCTTTTCCTAGTGTTCAACGAAGTTGGAAATTCGCATGACGAATGAATCGCAGTCAAAAAACGCTCCGCATCCGATTGGTTTGGAGCTGACCGATCGAGATACTTTACGGATCCATTGGAGTGATGATCAGCAACGAGAATATGAATTTGGTGAGCTGCGAGACTCTTGTCCCTGTGCCACGTGCTGTGACAAGCGAAATCAGCCAATTCAAAAAGAGGCTTCTTTACTGCCGGTTTTGACACCCGACGAGGCCCAGCCTTTGCGCGTTACGGGCATGAAGCCTGTTGGGAACTATGCTTATGCGATTGCCTTCACCGATGGGCATGATACGGGTATTTACACTCTGCAGTCGCTACGGGCGATGGGACGCGAAGTGTAGCCAACCGAACCGGTTGCAGAGGTCACCGTAAGAATTTTCAGGTGCCGGTGATTTAAAACAAGCAAGCTAACAGGTGTTGCGCTGGTTCCAAGTTTGTAAATCATGTCCAACGTGCTGGACTTTCACTAGCGGACATCCATGTCGCAGCTTAAGCCGCCAGCGGCCGGGACATAACTGGTTCGTGTATAGTCCATTACCATGCGATGTGAACTGAACCGCCAAGCCAGCGAACTGATGGAATTCTTCATTCGCTGAATCCATTGTTGCGGTAATCCGTCAATGTCACGGTTGTAATACAGGGGTATCACCTCTTGCTCAAGAACTTGATAGAGGTGTTCCGCATCACGTCCATCCGTCACGCGGTCGTCAACATGCTGGGTTCCTTTGCCGAGTGCAAATCCATTGGAGCCGTTGTAGGCTTCCGCCCACCATCCGTCCAATACCGAGAGATTCAAACCACCGTTAAGGACAACTTTTTGGCCACTGGTTCCCGAGGCTTCCAGGGGACGCCGAGGGGTGTTGAGCCAAACATCGACACCCTGGATCAAGTGCCGACAGACGTTGATGTCGTAGTCTTCAAGAAAGACGATCCGGTTGTGAAAACGTTCGTCGTGACGTGCGTTGGAAATACGTCGGATGAGCTCTTTGCCGGGCTCGTCTTTGGGATGGGCTTTGCCGGCAAAGATCAGTTGTATGGGTCGATGAGGGTCATTGATCAGTGTGCAAATTCGGTCCGCGTCCGTGAGGAATAAATCAGCTCGCTTGTAGGTAGCGAATCGACGTGCAAAACCAATGGTCAGAATGTTGGGTTCTAACAAATCTCGAGCTTTCTCGACAGCATCATCGTTTTCGCTGCGTCGGCGACGCTGACGACTGACTCGACGTCGAACAAAACCCACGAGAAGATTTTTTAACGATGAATGAGTCTCCCACAGTTCACCCGGGTCGACATTTTGAATGAATTGCCACACCTCCGGCTCACCCATGCGATACGCCCAGTCGGCCGGAAAATGTCGATCGCAAAGTTGATGCATCTGCCATGCCAGCCAACTAGGTATGTGAACGCCGTTGGTGATGTGACCGATGGGTATTTCTTCCTCTACTCGCCAGGGCCACAAGTGAGCCCACATGCGACGTGTGATATGACCATGCAGAGCACTCACGGCGTTGGCTCGCCGGGAGAGTTTTAAACCCAGAACAGTCATCGTGAATTGCTCATGTTCATTTTGAGGCTCGACCCGTCCCAAACCCATCAGTTGTTCGTAGGAGATACCCAGGGTGTCCCGTAGTGGCCCCAAGTGTTCTTCGACTAATGATCCGTCGAACCGGTCGTGTCCAGCAGGCAGCGGCGTATGGGTGGTGAATACGGTATGTTGGGCAACCAGGCGGAGCGAGTCATCAAAGCTCAAGCCATCTTCCAGCATTCGTTCACGGATCACTTCCAACGGAGCAAATGCGCTGTGACCTTCATTCAGATGAAAGACGCCGGGGGTGATTCCCAGGGACGAAAGCGCCCGTATGCCCCCCACACCCAATACCAACTCCTGGCGAATTCTCGTGCGTTCATCACCCCCGTACAAACGGTTGGTAAGCTGGCGATCTTCAGGACGATTGCCATCCACGTCACAGTCGAGCAGGTAAAGATTGACCCGGCCAACCCGCATCCACCAGACCTTGGCCATCAGCGGACCATTGCGAGTTTCGATTTGAATCGTTACGGGAGAACCATCGGCGGAAACAGCCGGCTCCATCGGCAAATTCTCGCCTTTGGTATCCAGGTATTTTTCTTCTTGATAGGCGTTTTCATCAAGCTGTTGCTTGAAGTACCCCTGGCTGTAATAAAGCCCAACGGCAACCAAGGGAATTCCCAGACCACTGGCGCTTTTGATATGGTCGCCCGAGAGAACACCCAGGCCGCCTGAATAAATTGGTACCGACTCATGAATTCCGAACTCGGCAGAAAAATAGGCAACTGGCTTGGTCCCCAAAACGCCCGCATGGGTTGTGCCCCAGGTTTGCTCGTTGCGCAAATATTCCTTGAGTTGCCGGTAAGCATGATGAATCCGACTGTACAACACCATTTCAGCAGCCCGAGTTTCTAGTCGCTCCGGTGTAAATTCACGGAGTAAAGCGATCGGGTTGTGATCCAATTGTCGCCAGCGAATGGGATCCAGGTCTCGAAACAAGTTCACAACTTCTGGATTCCAAGACCACCACAAATTGCGTGCCAACGAATTGCATTTGTCAAACAGGGTCTGCATTGAATGATCTGTTTGGGAAGACACACCAGATGGTTCGGCAGGAGGAATATCAACTTGGCTCATTGAATTGTCTTTATCTGCCCAATCTGAGGCAAACCCAACCTGGATTGGCCAAACCATTAATTAGAGAAACGCGGGATTATAGTGGTTCGTTCCTCGCCCGGCGACCCCAGTTCTCAGCGCCCGTGAATCGGTTAAATCACAAACCCATTCAAAAGCGATGCCGGATGAAAGATTTGAGTAGGAACGCACGCCGAAATCCAATTTGTGAAAACAGGCCTACGCACGAATCTTTTCTTCGTACCAGGATACCGTCCGCCGCAGGCCTTCTTCAAAAGATGTTTTGGGTTTCCATTCAAGAATTTGTTGGGCGCGTGAGATATCCAGGCAACGTCGTGGCTGTCCGTCGGGTTGATTTACGTCCCACTGCACCTCACCATGAAACTGACATGCCCTGGCAATTTGTCGAGCCAATTCTCGGATAGGCTTTTCCTGGCCGGTTCCCAGATTGATGGGTACTGGTGAATCGAGTATTTCGGCCGCGCGTAATATGCCTTCGGCGGCGTCATCGACATAGAGAAATTCACGAGAGGCTTTGCCGGATCCCCAGCAGGTGATGGAAGGACGTTGCTGTAAACGGGCTTCGATGCATTTGCGAATCAATGCTGGAATGACATGGGACGTCTCAGGATTAAAGTTGTCGCGCGGACCATAAAGATTAACCGGAACGACTACGGCGCTGCGCATGCCGTATTGTTGTCGGTAAGCATCGAGCATGACAAACAGGGCTTTTTTTGCGACACCGTAGGGCGCGTTCGTTTCTTCGGGAAAACCATTCCAGAGTTCCTCTTCTCGGAAGGGAACCGAGGCATTTTTGGGATAAGCACAAACGCTCCCGACCTGCACGAATTTTCGTAACTTTCGCAAGCGGGCTTGTTCAATCAGGTGCAAGCCCATGGCCAGGTTGGCATAAAAGAAACGTCCGGGACTGGCGCGGTTGGCGCCAATTCCCCCCACCTCGGCTGCCAAGTGTAACAAGACATCCGGTTGCAGGTTGTCGTACATGGCTTCCACGCCAGAAGCCACCGTCAAGTCATATTCAGAGCGACGGGGCACGTCGATCCGAAGGCATCCACGCTTTTGCAGTTTTTTACAGACGGTTTGGCCCAGAAACCCGGCTCCTCCTGTCACCGTCACGCGAAGTCTTTCCCAGTCTAGCATCGCTGCGCAACTCCCGGACATTCACGCTACATTGCGTGACGGTGGAAGGTCGTCCACCGAAGCCTGATTGGTTGTTGGTTGGGAGGTTGTAGAGGAATCGTATTGCTCCAACACCCGTTCTCGACGTGCCAGTTGGAGATCGTGGTCTACCATCATGTTTACCAGCTCTACAAACCCGACGGTGGCTTGCCAATTCAATTTTTCTTGCGCTTTGCTCGAGTCGCCTTGTAACAGATCAACTTCTGACGGGCGGACATAACGCGCATCAAAAACGACGTGATCTTGCCAATTGAGATTGACACGTCGGAAGGCAAGTTCGAGGAATTCACGCACACTATGTGATTGACCCGTTGCGATGACGTAGTCATCTGGCTGGTCTTGTTGCAGCATTTGCCACATGGCGCTCACATAGTCACCGGCAAATCCCCAATCTCGCTGAGCTTCCAGGTTCCCCAAGTGAAGTTTTTCTTGCAAGCCTTGTTGGATGCGACCCACGGCGCGTGTGATCTTGCGAGTTACGAAGGTTTCTCCTCGCCGTGGTGATTCGTGATTGAATAGGATCCCGTTACTGGCATGAATGTCGTATGCCTCACGATAGTTGACTGCTGTCCAATACGCATACACTTTTGATACGGCGTACGGGCTGCGCGGATGAAAAGGGGTTGTCTCTGATTGAGGCGTTTCGACCACTTTGCCAAACATTTCACTGCTGGACGCTTGGTAGAAACGAATCGTCCGACCTGTCGAATTCTGGAAGTCACGAATTGCTTCCAATAAACGAAGCGTGCCGATGCCCGTCACATCAGCCGTATAAATCGGCATGTCGAAACTAACTCGTACGTGCGACTGGGCTGCCAAGTGGTAAATTTCGTCCGGCGATATTTGATCAAGCAGGCGGCGAAGACAAATCGCGTCAGTGATGTCTCCATAATGCAAGCGCAAACAGGTTCCTGCATCATGGGGGTCCTCGTAAATGGGAGAAAGTCGCTCCGTGTTGAATGAACTGCTCCGTCGAATCAATCCGTGAACCAGGTAACCTTGATTCAGCAGTAGTTCCGCCAGATAACTACCATCTTGGCCAGTAACGCCCGTGATCAGTGCTGTCTTTTTCATTCGGCTAGGGATGGTAGCTGACCTATTGGACTCCATCAATAGCATACTCAACGTATTCACTTTTCTTCGGACGAACCAGCCTCACCCGTAGAAAAGGGTAAACATGTCCTTTGTTTTTAGATTTTTAAGGCCAGCTGTCCAAGCTGGCAGCAGTAAGAAAATGACGTCGATAAGTTGGGCCCCATGTCCCGCCTCGTCGGCCTGCTGACTGTTCCCTGGCTGCACAATGCGATAAACTGCGTATTGTGGGTTTCCGTGTTTTGGTTTCGCGGCCGTTTTGACGCGACCCACCCGCTACGGCATGGCAGCAAGCAATGCATTCTTTAGAATGGAAACCGCCCTCTTCTTTTTTGAACCCTGAATTTTCTATCGAATATGCCCATCGAGTTAATCCAACATCCGGCTGATCCTGCTATGAACAAGTTATGTTCCTTGCTGGAAGAAAAGGCAAAGTCCGTTGATCTGAATGACAGCTGGCCTGGTGAACAATTGACCGCCTGTGGTGAGGCAGGTGTATTCCAATGGTTTTTGCCGGTTGAATGTGGCGGGCAACAGTGGAGTGAGGCCGATCGCCTGCGGGGATACCTTCGCCTAAGTCAGGCTTGCATGACCACGACTTTTATTTTGACACAAATGACAGGTGCTTGTCGTAGGATTGCCGAATCGGAGAATTCGAATCTACAAAAATGGGTGCCTGACTTTTTGGCCGGGAGGCGCTGGGCGAGCTTGGGAATTTCCCATTTGACGACCAGCCGGCGTCATTTGGGACAAGCCGTACTCAGGGCTGCGCCTCACGGAAAAGGTTATGTTCTTAATGGGTACAGTCCCTGGGTAACCGGGGCAGCTCATGTTCAGGTCGTGGTCACGGGTGCGACACTCGATGATGGCCGCCAGATTTTAGTTGCCCTGCCGACGGATCTGCCTGGTGTTGCGACGCCGACAGCCGCCCAGCTAGTGGGCTTGACAGCAAGTCGAACAGGGCCACTTGAACTGGTAGATGTTGAAGTTGGCCGTGAACAGATCATTGATGGACCGATCGAAAATATCATGCAGCGAGCGACGGGCGCCCAGACAGGCGGATTGCAGACCTCTGCTCTTGCTCTTGGACTGGCGAGTTCGGCCGCAGCTTTCCTGACGGCTGAAGCCGAACGAAGGACGGATTTGCGCGCCCCGGCTGCAGAACTTGAAGCCTCCTGCCAGGAAATGATTGACCAATTGATTTTAATGGCCGAGGGGACCGAGATCTGTTCTGGCGAAGATCTGCGTATTCGTGCCAATAGTTTGGCTCTGCGAGTTTCCCAAGCCAGTTTGGCGGCAGCCAAAGGGAGTGGCTATGTACGAGGGCATCCAGCCGGACGCTGGTGCCGTGAGGCATTGTTCTTTCTTGTCTGGAGTTGTCCTAAGCCGGTAATGACTGCTAACCTTTGTGAGTTGGCCGGAATTTCTGACAGTTGAGGTTCGTTTTAACAATTTTCTTGCTCGGTATTTTGTTGATCCTATTCTATTACGGGTTCCTTAAAAATATGTCTGAAGCCAACGTCACCTGGCACGATCGTAACGTTTCAAGAGCTGAGCGCGAACAGCTCAATGGCCATCAAGGGGGTGTGGTTTGGTTTACTGGTCTGAGCGGATGTGGAAAAAGTACCATCGGCAATTTGGTGGACCGCAGGCTGTACGAATTGGCAGTGCGCTCCTGCCTTTTGGATGGCGATAATATCCGGCATGGGCTTACCGCGGCGCCGGAAATGCTGCAATCGCGACATGGCTCTGAATTTGCCGAGCGGTTTGGACTGGGGTTTAAGCCAATCGACCGTGAGGAAAATATTCGTCGTATTGGTGCGGTG
>Ga0310124_10000540_pt1 | contig 26355 bp, 22 predicted proteins | sample CB11b_AW_Bot5_MG_FD_203507 | JGI IMG/M metagenome (GOLD analysis project Ga0310124, IMG submission 203507) | Marine microbial communities from Western Arctic Ocean, Canada - CB11b_AW_Bot5 | ecosystem: Environmental > Aquatic > Marine > Oceanic | place: Canada: Western Arctic Ocean | collected...
TATGGGTAGATGAGACCCGGCCATTGCTGCAAGGCGCTCGTCTGACTGCGTATGAACTGGTAGCGGCAGATATCGACGTCACGTTAATCTGTGATCATATGGCTGCGCAAGTAATGCGTGAGGGTCGCATTGGTATGGTAATCACCGGCGCGGATCGCATCGCAAGTAATGGTGATACGGCAAATAAGATCGGGACATACAGCCTGGCGGTACTCGCCAAACACCATGGAGTCCCATTTTATGTTGCAGCCCCCAGTTCCACATTTGATCTATCGGTTTTTGATGGCTCTCAGATTCCAATCGAACAGCGTGCTGAAGATGAAATTACGGATGGATTTGGCATGCGAACTGCGCCTGAAGGCGTCAGTGTATATAGCCCGGCATTTGATGTTACGCCACATGGGTTAATTGCGGCGATTGTGACGGAGCGAGGCTTGATTGAGCCAGTCAATATGCAGATGGTCCACCAAGTTATTGGTTCGGCATAGTATCATCTACCATGCAGCGGTGCTTGGTTCGCTCGTCAGTTGCAAAAAGCGTTTTTCAATGAGTGCCGTCCTGCTTCCATTTCGTTGGTCAAGCGTGCTGCGAAGCTCCCTGATTCGATTTTCAAGCTTGATCAGTTCGTATTCGCGCATCTTCTGACGGATATCAAAGTGCTCGCCGACGAGCTTGCGCAGTTTCTGTCGTTGTTGTTCACTGGCACTGGAAGCTGCGGACGTCTTCCGGGCACGCAGTTTTCGTCCTTTCTCAGTGCATTCTCGAGTAAGCTGAATATTTGCAATTTGAAGTTCAAATCCTTGGGAATCTTCTTCTCGCATGACGGCGAGCCTTTGAATGCGGTGTCCCACCTTATCACTGTCGATTACGCGGTCAATCGCTACTCGCATTACCTGTGGTTTCTTTTCGAACTGCTTGAGTCGCGCGTACATCTTGGGTTCGATCATTTTCAGGATTTCAAGCCGGTCTTTTCTCTGCACATCGGTGAGTGGTGGACGGTGGGCAACGCGCCGTTTTATGTGCTGTATTTTCTTGACAGCTTTTGGACTGTCATCTTTCCGGCGGTTTTGAGTTTGTACTCTGTCGCGTCGCGTATCCCGTTCATTGCCGCGTTGGGCTAATAGCGGCTCTGAAGCACTCAGCGCGATTACTCCAGCCGCCACAATCATAAGGTAGCGTCTGCAGGTTCGCGGTCGAAACACCATGATATAGTCCTTTCGTGATACCTTTTCAGAAAACTAGACCAGCCCCGGTATTGAATTGCAACTCGTAGTCGAGCAGTTCGCCTTCAAGTAATTGTGCAGATCCACTAGATCCGTTGTGGTTTTCGAAATCGTTGATTTGTGCAGCAAGCAGTCCGATCTGGTGATCGAGATCATCGGTTGTAGATTCAATGTCAACAAGTTCGTTGAGATTTTGTTCCAGTTGAACCAGCAAGTATGAACTATTGGGTGCTTGATGCAGTGCCAAGAAGAGCCCCAGCGTGGCCGCAAGCATCATCACCGCAGCAATGGCATTGATAGCTGTCGGGCCAATCATGGCCAGTACAGGGGAACTATTCGCATTCAACTGTGGGATGGTTTTGGCCAGGATCTTCCTCGTTAGGTCCTGCGGAATGCCACCGGGTACGGATTGGGGTCCTAGGGCAATATCCAATAACCCCTCAAGTTGAGGATCCCCAGCTCTAGATTTCTGATTCTGGTTGGACTGTTTCATGACAACGTCTCATTCATGTCAGTATCTTCACCCTTTTCCTCCAAAGGGTCTGCAAGCATCTGTCGCAGCTTACTCAATGCCCGGTGTCCACGTGCCAAGACAGTGCCCATCGGCTGGTCCAGGACCTCCGCAATCTGCCTGAAGCTCATGCCGGCTGTGTGGCGGAGGTGCAGGATTTTCTGGTCTGCTTCGTTCATCTGACTAACCGCACTTTGGAGCAGTTCAATCTGCTCTGCTTGGCTGACACGTTCGAATGGATCACCTGTGTCTCCAGAAGTTTCCGAGACCTCAGAGGATCCGCCTTTACTTGGCCTGCGACGGCTCTGTATTTCTGCGGCATGGAGTGCAGGTCCTTGGTTGAGTCCACCTGGACTCATATCCATTGAAACTGCATGCCGTTTACGCCGCCGCGCTTCGTCGCGGAGCCGATTCATCGCAATACTGAACACCCAGGCCTCAAATCGGCCTCGCTCCTGGTAACGCTGTCGGTTTCCGATCTCGCCAACGAGGGTAACAAAAGTGTCTTGGCAGATCTCCTCAGCGAGTTCTCGATCACCGCACTGGCGCAGGAGTAGTGCATAGACGCGTGGTGAATAGGTCTCGACCAACTTCCGCCAAGCGGCCTGATCCCCCTTTGCGGCTTGCGCCAGTATCTGCTTCGTTCCTGGCCCGCTGTCGGTCAATTCCATCGTGATGTTCTTGTGTACAACGGCTTACAACGCGAGGTATTGCATCGCCCAACGGTGAATATAGGGTAATTTGCTCACTTCTTAGGTGCCAGTCGGCCTTAAACACTACAATCGGCAAAATCGGTCATTTGGGGCTATTAGGCCGAGTATTGGCCGAAGTCCTATAAATCTCGGATACTGGATTATCTAGATGTCCTCATCATCAAGCTCTAAACCGCCATCGCCCGGAATACCTCCTGGTTCAGATCTGAATCTACAGGATCCACAGGTTGTTATTGACCTATTTGAACGGGCTGCGGCTGCAAATCTCCATGATGACCACCGACACGGTGCGATCGCTCAAGTGCCCGCACAGCGGCACCTATTGATGACGGGTGATCTGCATGACAACGGATTAAACCTGCAGCGTATCATCAAATTGGCAGCATTAGATCGTTCTTCTGACCGGTTATTGGTTCTACACGAAATCGTCCATGGCCCTAACTTTATAAATGGAAGAGACTTATCTGTCAGGACGCTTGCGCGGGTGGCTGCCCTAAAGCTGCAATATCCGAACCAGGTCCTTCTCCTGCAGGCGAACCATGAGTTGGCCCAACTTGGCGGACAGGGGATCAGTAAAGATGGAGTCAATGTGGTGGAGGCGTTTGATGCCGGCGTCGATTTTATTTACCAGGATCAGGCGCAAGCCGTGAATGATGCAATTCGTAAGTTCATACATAGTCTTCTTTTAGCGATTCGATGTTCCAATGGGGTCTTTTGCAGTCACAGCGTCCCGTCACCCCGTAAATTGGGATTATTTGATCACACAGTGATTGATCGGGTGCCGACCTATGAAGATTTGTCGCCGGGGGGCTCAGGGTATGAGATGGTATGGGGGCGAAATCATACACCGCAATCTGCTGAGCAACTGGCAAACTTATGGGATGTCGAGGTTTTTGTGATGGGGCACCAGCCGGCTGAAATGGGGTATACCATCGAGACTCTGACCATGCTTGTTCTGGCCTCTGACCATGCTCACGGCATGGTATTGCCGATCAACACGTCAAGCCGGTACGACATGGACCGACTGATTGAATCCATGGTCCCGCTTGCTTCTGTGTCTGTTTGATATTGGGGTTTAGCGGTTTGATTATGATCAGTGATGCTGGTTTGCCACAGTGGGCGGGCCGGTTGGATCGACGATGCCTGCATCATCGAATGCAGCCTGACGTTGGCGACAGGGGTTACAGGCACGACATGGCTCGTCACCATTAAACATGCATGTCCATGCTAACTGCCAAGGTGCTTCAAGTTGGCTACCCAATTGAACGAGCTGGCGGTCACTGAGTTCAAGAAACGGCGATTCAATCTGGGGTAGCTTATCTTGGCTTAACCGGGCAATTGTTTCGGTCAAGATGACTTGTTCGGTTGCAATTGCAACATCCTCAAAGCCTCCATTCATCTGTACTGGCCAGATGATCTGGTCGGCTTGGATTTCAATGGCATGGGAGAGGGCGATTAGCAGGAGCTGGGGACGATAAAGGGCAACGAGGTCACCATGGACACTCTGCTGCCGGTCAAGGGATGTGGACTGGGGGATTGGAAGGAACGATTCGATCAGTGGCTGAAGTTTAAAATGTTGGGCTTGACGTCGAGCAGCTTCCAGGCGTTTTGGAGCGCTGGCCCGTTTATCCATTAGATGTAGTGCGATTGCAGTTGTTGGTCGTGTGAGAACGACTGCCGTTGCGACCAAGCTCCGTAGGCCGCCACTTGTAAGAATAAGTGTTGTGGTTGTTTCAGGCACATCGCCATTATCGGTCTGTGATACGCTTGAGCCTGAATCGATGTATGGGCTTTACGCGTTCGTTTGTCTAGTCATGATAGACCGATGACAGGGATTCCGGCGTGATCTGCTAGTTGAATCAGTTGCGGTTTATCAACAAGGATCACCTTGGAAGCTTCAACGGCAAGGCAGGTTGCGCCAGCGAGACTCAGGTTTTTAATTGTTTGGGGGCCGACCGCTGGAACGTCAAACCGCATGTCATGGTTCGGGTTGGCGCGTTTCAAGAGCGTCCATTTACCCGTTGGGCAGAGTTGGCCTGCACGCTGGATTAGAGCATCGGTACCTTCTAGGGCTTCTACTGCAATGACCTCCCCTTCGCGTACAGCGATGGATTGGCCAATATCCAGTTCACTCAATTGTTGGCAGATTGGCCAGCCAAATTCAATATCAGACATCTGGGATGCCGATGGCGCCAAATGGGTCATGGTTCCTTCGTGTGCCAGGTGGCTAGTGATATACTTGGTGCTATCGATCAATTTAATGCCGCCACGTTCCAGTTCATCCGCCACTGCACCAAGCAGGACTGTATTCCGACGATCATGACGTAATACACGATACCAAAGTCTAGCCGCCCGCCAGTCAGGTAACTGCCGAATCAAGCGTAAAGGTTGGTAAATTTTAGATTTGCGGACCCGCCCAATCATCACCGCTTCGTCCACGCCCCACCGACGTAACAGCCGAATCCATCGCCCGATGCGAATAATGCCCGCGCGAGCAAACTGATCGCAATTATCCGGTAGTTCGGGTATGTGCTGCCCGGTTAGTCCGACGCATGCCACGGTTTGGCCCGTCGATTGAATCCCAGCGGCCGTAAGAAGCGGCAGACGGCCTTGTCCTGCGATGAGTCCAATTGGTTGTGCCAAGATTGCGGCCCAGATGTTCAAAGCGTGCTTGTAGAAAATCGCGGGGATTTTCAGATATCCACGGGCAATCATACCTCAGGAGTATCGTTTGGGCATGACGGCGGGTTTGGATTGTGATTTTGCATGCAAATAAAATTGATTTCAATTGACCTGTCAATGCAACATGTTGTGTTGATAATTGTAAACATCTCTGGCTAAACAGTTACGGCATTCCACTTGGAGTGTATTTTTCAAATCGTTTTTATATAGGCGTTTATAAATTTATTTTGCTCAATGCGTGACCATGGCACTTGTCTTGCAATAATTTAATTAGTCGCTCGGTGAATGACCCTAGCACTACGAGCAGGGACATATGGAAAAGAGAACAGTGCGGGCCGATCGGAGGGGCGGCCCGCCTGCGAATTTGGATTGGCAACGAGGAATTAAATGCGATGATTGCGGCCCGAGCATTGCTTAGTATTGCCGCGGTGTTCAATTCACCGGTGCTCGCCGATAGAACTGCTCACGCGGTTTATCGATGCGGTAGGGCAGTGCGATCAGATGTGACTCGAGCACATTTGGGTGTGGATCATCGACGGCACGTTGCCTTGATCCATCGGACGGTTGCTGATTTACGCAATGTCGTTGGGGGTGCAGCCAGTGACAATCCAACTCGTGACCGCTTGGTGGAATTTAATGTGGTCAGCACCACGGTGCTGTTTGATCCAGAGGCTGATTACTATCGTCAAGGCGGCGGAATCTTGGACGAGGATCACCACTTGCTTGTAGCCCAGCGATTGTATTACAAGCTTCGCAAGCGTGGTGCATATACGTGTTCGTGGAAGGGATCGTCAAGAACTTACGGCGGGGCGCCGTGCGGCCATTCAGGCCATTATGGTGCCAGTGCCGGAACCGAAGGGTCGTTTCCCAACGGTCCCGGCGCCGCCGAAGGAGATCTCCGGCCAATTGGCCGTTAATCGATAATCGTTTGTCATGGTTTTGACCCCTGATCGAGTGCGACCCGGACCATCCTCTGGCCGGGTCGTGCTTTTTTATGTGATATGCGGTCTGTTTGTGGATTCCTTAACACGTGGGCTTCCTACATATGCCATGTGTTTGCTGATGTCATTGTGGTTTTGATTAGATGGCGGTTGATTTGTGGTTAGCGACAGGTTGGGTTTAGACCAGAATATTTTTGGCCATAAATTCGAATACATGATCGATCCCAATACGCTCTTGCTGTAATGTGTCACGGTGGCGTACCGTGACGGTCTGGTCATTGAGTGTGTCACCATCGACCGTGAAACAATAGGGTGTTCCCGCTTCATCCATGCGAGCGTAACGTTTTCCAATTGATTGCTTGGCATCGAACTCTACGGTGAAGCGGGCCCGCAATTCCAGGTAAAGTTTTTGGGCCACTTCAGGCATGCCATCCTTGTTGACCAAGGGGAAAATAGCTGCTTTGATTGGCGCCATGCGTGGGTGGAATTTCATGTACATTTTGCTTGGTCGTTGGTCATCAGGGGTATAAGCCTCGCACAGCAGTACCAGCACGCCACGCGTTAGGCCACTGGCAGGCTCTATGACATGTGGGATGTACCGTTCATTCCGCTGCTGGTCAAAGTATTCCATTTTTTGCTTGGAGTGCTCTTGGTGTTGTGTCAGGTCAAAGCAACCGCGGTGAGCAATACCTTCCAGTTCACCAAATGCAGGTGCGGTGAAGGGATAGCAATACTCAATATCACTTGTGGCATCAGAGTAGTGGGACAACTCGTCTTGTTCGTGATTTCGAAGAGTTAGATTTTTGGATTCAACACCCAGGGATTTCCACCATTGCATCCGTTGCTGTTTCCAATATGAAAACCAGTGTTCAGATTCGTCAGGATGACAAAACCACTCCATTTCCATCTGTTCAAACTCACGTGATCGGAAAATGAAATTTCGTGGCGTGACCTCGTTGCGAAATGCCTTGCCAATTTGGGCGATTCCGAACGGCATGCGAACCCGCATCGTATCCAATACATTTTTGTAACTAAGAAAGATACCCTGCGCTGTCTCCGGGCGAAGGTAGACCTTTGCAGAGTCATCTTTTACGGCGCCGGCATGACTTTCAAACATCAAATTGAACTGGCGTGGTTCTGTCAGATCACACTTGTCATGCTCACCCGCCTTCTTGCTGGGTTTCAGGGGGCATTCATATTCATCAATATGATCAGCACGAAACCGGGCTTTGCAGCCACGGCAGTCCATCATGGGATCATTAAATCCCGCTACATGTCCAGAGGCCACCCAAGCCATTGGGTTTTGAATAATGGCGGAATCGAGCCCAACGATCTGTAGAGGATTTCCATTAGCGTCGAGCGGCGGGCATTCGACTAAGTTTCGCCACCAGTCGTCACGAATATTGTTCTTCAAGGCAACGCCGAGTGGCCCATAGTCCCAAAAGCCATTGATGCCGCCGTAGATTTCGCTTGCCGGGTAGACGAAACCACGGCGCTTGCAGAGGGCAACAATTTCGTCCATTGATTTGCTGTTTGATGTGGGCGGTTTCGACATCGTGCCTTACGACCTTTTTCTTGGTTCAGGGGTTGATGGTTGTTAAGACAGGACATATTAGCAGGTTTGGTATCGGATCGGATCCAACTGCGAATAATGACGCGTGGTAACTGATTGATCATGTACAATATGTTGATGTGTTCCGCATTGTCCTTGCCTGTTGAGCCGTTGGAGGATCTATTCGCTCGGCGTTTGGCCCAAGACGGCCAGCGACTATCACGTGTAGAACTGAAGATACTGCAACTAAATTTGGGCAAGTTGTGTAATCTGGCCTGTCACCATTGCCATGTCGAGTCTGGTCCAAATCGCACGGAAGTGATGCCTTGGAACGTCGTGGTCCGTATTCTTGATTGGATCGATCAATATCGCGATGACCTTACGATCTCAACCGTGGATCTTACCGGTGGGGCGCCAGAAATGAGCCCACACTTTCGAAAGGTGGTCAAGGCATTTCGAAAGCGTGGATTCCATGTGATGAATCGGTGCAACTTGACCATTCTGTTAGAACCTGGTTTTGAAGATATGGTTGAATTTCTTGCGCAGTACGCGGTTGAGGTGGTAGCCAGCTTGCCTTGTTACCTTGAAGAAAATGTAGATGCGCAAAGAGGTAAAGGTGTTTTTGGCGGGTCAATTGAGGCTTTGAGGCGACTGAACCGAGCAGGCTATGGCGTAGAGGGGTCAGGACGGAGGCTGGACCTGGTTTTTAACCCAGTGGGATATAGCTTGCCGCCACGGCAGGATTCTCTAGAAAAGGACTATAAACACGAGTTGAAAAAGCGTTATGGCATTGTGTTTAACAGGTTATGGACCATCACGAACATGCCTATTAAACGGTTTGCACATGAGTTGCATCGAGATGGCATGTACAACTCCTATATGACCAAGCTGAATGACGCCCACCGCACAGAAAATGTCGACGCCGTCATGTGCCGTTCTCTTGTAAGCATCGGCTGGCAAGGGAGTGTTTACGATTGCGATTTCAACCAGATGTTGCAGATGCCGGTGAGGCCCGCGCAGTTCGGCCCCGGTGATGATGAGCATGTGGTTGAGCGCAATAGCCGCAAGCTTTGGGAATATACTCCGGAGGAATTGTTGGGCCGAGCAATACGGACAGGCAGTCACTGTTTTGGTTGTACGGCTGGAACTGGTTCAAGTTGTACCGGATCATTGGCATAGAGATGTCACCCAACTTGCATGATCACTTTGTGCAGCCATGACAAGAGACTATGCGGTGGTTTTGTAGAGAGATGGCAGGCGGAGTATCACTGTTCCCCGTTTGAGGAACACTGGGGATATTTCTCTAGGCTCGGCCCGTGTATTCGCCAGTTTCCGTTGAGATTCGAACGACCTCGCCCTGATTGATGAATGGAGGCACACGTGTTTTGAGACCTGTTTCGCAGGTTGCCTCCTTGAGTTGATTGGTCTTTGTGGCAGCCTTGATGCCTGGTGGTGTATCCGTAATCTCTAATTCGACGGTACCCGGTAACTCAATGCTTACCACATTACCTTCATAGACTAAAACGTTAAGTGCGCTATTTGGTTTTAGATAATCCATGGCATTGCCCAAGATTTCGGGGGCAATTGTGGATTGGTCGAAACTCTCAGTGTCCATGAAGATGGCACCGCTGCCATCTGAATAAAGGTATTCCATGACGCGTCGATCAAGGATCGCCTGGTCAACATCCTCGCCGCTTCGCAAGCGGCGTTCCATATGTGACCCACTTTTGAGGTTTTTAAGTTTCAATTGCGTATATGCGGGGCCTTTACCCGGCTTAACATGGTCTGTGTCTGCTACGAGCCAGATCTGGCCGTCTATTTCGAGTGCCATGCCATTGCGAACTTCTTGTGATTTCACGTGATATCTGCTCCTAATCTGCGTTGGAACTTGTTAAACACCTACATAATACCTCTGGATTTTACTCAGATAAATTTATTGGTGGGTAACACGTACCTCGGTAATACGAGGTGTGCAGCCGCTATTGGTTGCGCCCAATGCCAATCGATACTGCACCCATAATCCCTTTGGACTTTCCGTTAACGCATCACCACTGTTCTCAAACCAGCTGTTTTCTCCGTCCGGTCCAGTCCAGGGTGCCGTATCAAGCATCTCTTTGTGACCACCAAATCGTATCTGGGCTTTCACCCATGTTTTGGGTGGTAGTTCAGTATCCCAGGCAATGCTCGTCGCCTTTTCGCCCTCTGGCAGCTTGAAAGGTGCAGAGGTGTAATATTCTTCATTGCCACCGTCAACAAGGTTATACGGCTGTTCGTGCTGCATGCCATGTGGCCCAGAAGTGGGTAGCCGTGTAGGGTTCTGTTCATCAAAACCGTTTGGCCCGTTCCACAGCACGAACGAATCACCCATATGATCTCCAAAGGTTTTGTGGTTGGCGATCGCCAAATCAATGTAACCGTCTTCATTGAAATCAGCGGCAATGCATCCCGCCGAGGAGTGCGTGCGAATGCGTTGCCGGTTGTACTTCGTATAGGTTGCATCCGGCCCGCCCCAGTAGATATAGGAATCAATGTCACGATCAATCTGGTTTTTGTAGGCAGTGCAAAAAATATCAGGATATCCGTCGTTGTTGAAATCCGCCACACATAAACCAATGACACCTTGGCTTTCCAACTGGGTGTGGCGGTGGGGTTGCATGCCGTCAGGGCCATTCCAAAAGATGTCGATAAATGAATCATGCGGCACATCCATTCGATTGGGCTTGCCACCGCCAATAATCAGATCTAGGTATCCATTGCCCGTTAGATCACGGGCTTGAGGGGCTCCGGAGTTGCCGGCAATAGGGAAAACCTGCATACGATCAGAGGTAAAACCATCCGGGCCTCCCCAAAGAATACCGGACATCCCTTTGGCAATTGGAGTGACGATCAAGTCAAGCCAGCCATCATTATTCATGTCAGCCAGCCGGATCCGCCTTGTGCTTGTATTCATGAACTCTACTGGTCCGTGAATGGCACATACCGTATCGGCCAGTTCAAAACCTTCGGGGGTGCCTCGATAGATGGATATGTCGGCGCTATAGAATCGCGCTATGATTACCTCAAGGTATCCGTCGTGGTCGATGTCACCAACGCTGATATCCCAGCTTTTACGCATTTTGATGATCTCATCGGGTTCATACGCAAAACCCTCCGGCCCACCGCGAAATACGTAAGTGCCAGGATCTAAATGCTGTGCATTTTCAGCACTGTTGGTAAGAACGATATCAGCCCATCCATGGTCCTTGAAGTCACACGCGATGGCACTGGTTGCCCCTCGTCCTGCCAGTGAACTACGCCGATCGGGTCTGAATCCATCCTTCCCACCATAATAGATATATGAGTCTACATCACCGATTGCATTACGAGCCGTTTGATTAATAAAGATGACCTGGGGGTGTTTGTCATCACTAGTTCGTGCAATGAATACGCGTCGAGCACCCTCCGTGTTAAGCCATACAGGCTCTGAAACAATCCCCTCAGATGTGCCGCAGAATATTGGCGATTCAATACTGTACATTGTGTCAGTTCGTGTTTGACAAAGTGCCACGTCATCAAATCCATTGCCGTTAAGATCGCCGACTGCCACATCACATGCCCGGTGACTGGGTAGCGGGGTTCGCCGTTGCTCACTGAAACCATCTGCACTGCCCCAGTAGATCCATGAGCATTCTTGATTGTTTTCTTGATCACGGCCAGCAAATACGAGATCGATATGGCCATCATTATTGATGTCGCCATTAGCAACCGACAGCATTCTTGGGCATTTGAATTCCAATGGCGATGAAAAGCTGCGGTCGTGGTTGACGGGGACAAGAAATGATCGAGTGGCGAACGGTACAAATACGTGTTGGATGCCATTTAGGTTGATAATCTTGGCAATTGGTCCAGTGGCCCCGACCTTCTCTTCTTCCGATAGCCCTTCCTGCTCTTCACTGATAGTGGTGTCGGATTCGTCACCAACCTGCAGGTCGGTAAACCGATCTGGGGAAATTCCATCAGGACTGCCCCAATAGATGCGTGGAGGGGCGTCCGGCGAAAGAGCATAAAGGTCCGCGTAACCATCACCATCGAGATCACAAGCGCCAAATTGATCTGCGGTAATATCGAGGTCAGTATACGTTTTTGGCTCAAAGCCGAATTCGCCTTGATAAAAAATCCGCAACTTCCCCTGGGTCAGTAGCGCCAGGTCGGGTTTGCCGTCACCGTTAAAATCACCGGCAGCCAGTGACGTGCACACATGAGCAGGAATATGACGTTGGTAACGCTCGGTGAGCCCCTCGGGTGAACCGAAATATATATAGGCGTTGAACATCCCGGCATTACCGCTTTTTTGCATGCCGATGACCAGGTCATCGTAACCATCGCCGGTCAGATCAGCCGTGACTGCTGTTGGCGACCCGCCGGAGGGTAATTCGCTCCGACTTGGACTGCCTAGGACGTCGCTGTACACATAGGCCGGCGGCGCCTCGAGGTGTTCCTGTGCGTTGCAAAACAGGATCTCGATGTGACCATCTTTATTGAGGTCGAAATGATGAATCCGTTGCAGTATTCCTGCCTTGGAGACATACAGATTTTGCCCTCCGTTGCCGAACGCGCCTTCGCGAAAACAATCAAAACCCCGCGTAAGCCACGTATTTGCAGTATTGCTCATAGAGCTGGCACTCCCTTGGTTTGTAGCCGATTCAATAGGATACTTTTATAATCTTGCATGGGGGATTTAATTATGGCAAACACGTACTTCGGTAATACGAGGCGTGCAGCCGCCATTGGTTGCACCCAGTGCCAACCGATACTGCACCCAGCATCCATTATCGTTTAAAGCTTCTGCCGATTGGCCATTGTTAAACCAGTGGTTTTCGCCATCCGGTCCAGTCCAGGATGCCGCATCGAGCGCCTCTTCGTGACCACTGAATCGTAGTTGAGCCTTTACCCACGTTTTGGGTCCAAGTTCGGCTTCCCAAGCAATGCTTGTCACATGCTTGCCTTCTGGGAGTTTGAAAGGTGCGGATGTGTAGTATTCCTCATTGCCACCATCCACCAAGTTGCCCGGTTGCTCGTGTTGCATGCCGTGAGGACCTGAGGTAGGCAAGCGGGTGGGATTCTGTTCATCGAGTCCGTTGGGGCCATTCCAGAGGACGAAGGAATCGCCCATGTGATCGCCGAATGTCTTGTGGTTGGCGATCGCCAAATCGATGTAGCCATCTTCATTGAAATCTGCGGCGACGCATCCTGATGAAGAATGGGTGCGAATGCGACTTCGGTTCTTATTTGAATAATGTCCATTTGGTCCCCCCCAGTAGATATACGAATCAACGTCGCGTTCAATTAGACTTTTGTAGGCGGTGCAGAAGATGTCTAGGTATCCATTGTGATTGAAATCAGCCACACTTAGGCCAATGACTGACTGGCTTTCCAACTGGGTGTGACGATGGGGTTGCATTCCCTCTGGGCCATTCCAGTAAATATCGATGAACGATTCATGGGGAACATTCATCCTGGGTTTGCCACCGCCTATAAGTAGATCCAAGTATCCATTTCCCGTAAGGTCGCGAGCTAGCGGCGTTCCATGGTTTCCATTCAATGGAAATAATTGCATGCGGTTGCTGCTGAACCCTTCAGGCCCTCCCCAGAGAATCCCGCATAAACCATCTGCAACGGGGTTCACGATCAAATCAAGCCACCCATCGTTGTTCATGTCTGCTAGGCGTACCCACCGAACACTGGTCCGCATGAATTCGTCCGGTCCGTAAAGGGCCGTGACAATTTGAGGATGTTCCAAGTCAAAGCCGTCGGGTGTACTTCGGTAAATAAGAATGTCCGGGCTGTAGAACAGTCCGATGATCAGTTCCAAGCAGCCATCGTGATCGATGTCGCCGGCGCTTAAATCCAAACCATGGCGCATTGGAATAATTTCATTCGGTTGATGTGAAAACCCCTTTGGTCCACCCCGAAACACATAGGTTCCAGGGTCCAGGTGCATGGCGTTTTCGGAACTGTTGGCAATGACGATGTCAGGCCATCCGTTTTCATTAAAGTCGCACATCATGGCACTGGTTGCGCCGCGGCCCGCAAGCGCATCGCACCGATTTGGATGAAAACCGTCGGGGCCACCGTAGTACACGTACGAATCGACATCGCCGGTGGCATTGCGGGCGGCCTGGTTGATGAAGATGACTTGAGGGGTCGTGTCGTCGTTCGTGCGTGCAATAAATACACGGCGGGCCCCTTCGGTGTTTAAGTGAATAGGATGGGGGTCGATCCCCTCGTCCGTGCCGCAGAAAACGGGCGATTGGATGCTGTACATTTTGTCCGTTTGCTTTTGGCAAATAACGATGTCATCATGACCATTGTTGTTGAGGTCTCCAACCGCAACATCGCACGCCCGATGGGTGGCCATTGCGGTTCTTCGCTGTTCACTGAAACCGGCTTCCCCACCCCAGTAAACCCAAGAGCATTCCTGGCCTGTCGATTGGTCACGGCTGGCAAAGACGAGATCTGAATAGCCGTTGCCGTTCATGTCACCACACGCAACAGCCAATGCCTGCTGACACTTAAACTCAAGAGGAGGCCCAAAGCCTCGGTCCTTTCCAACGGGAACCAGGAATGTGCGATGTGCGAATGGGACGAAGAGGTGTTGCCGGCCGTCCAAGTGAACAAACATTGCCAGAGGGCCGGTCGCGGCCACTTTTTCTTCTTCGGAAAGACCTTCCTGCTCGTCACTGATCGATACGTCCGAGTTGTCTCCAACCGGAACTTCTGAAACTTGCTGTGGGTCGATCCCATTGGGGCCACCCCAGTAGATTCGAGGTGGTGCGTTGGTCGTTAGGGTATAAAGTTCGGCGTAACCATCGCCGTCAAGATCGCTTGCGCCGAGTTGATCGGCGGTAATATCCAGGTCGGTGAAATACCTTGGCTCGAACCCTCGTTGGCTTTGATAGAAAACGCGGAGTTTGCCTTGTGTGATTAGGGCAATGTCGGGACGCCCATCTCCATTAAAATCGCCCGTAGTCAGAGTTGTGCATAAATGGGCGGGGATCTGGCGATGGTGCCGTTCGGTGAGGCCCTCTGGGCCGCCATAGTAAATGTATGCATTGAATAGACCTTGGTTTCCAGTTTTTTGCATCCCGATGACCAGGTCATCATAGCCATTGCCGGTCAGGTCCATCACGGCCCCGGTGGGCGAACCGCCAGAGGGCAACTCCATCCGTCGTGGATTCGTCAGCACATTGCTGTAAACGGAAGCCGGTGGGGCTTCCAAGTGTTCTTGGGCGTTGCAGAATACGAGTTCAATGTGGCCATCTTTGTTGGTATCGAAGAGATGAATCCGTTGCAGTATTCCTGCCTTGGAGACATACAGATTTTGCCCTCCATTCCCAAACGTGCCTTCGCGAAAACAATCAAAGCCCCGCGTAAGCCATGTATTCGCAGTCTTACTCATAGGGATCTAGTCTCAAGTGTCGCAATACATGTTGGCGGCGGGCAGGTATTCATTTTGTTGTGGGTGAACGGAGTTAATTCACGCCTTGGGATGTTTGCCATAAAGCGCGAGCAGATTTTGATCCCTGATAGCGAATATCGTTCTCCTCAAGGATTGTTTCAGTTGATTCGGTAATTTCATTACGATCAAAGACAAGCGTGTCACCTTGGCGGCCCGCAAATTTAAAGGTGATATATTTCCCGTTACTGTCACGTAGAATTTTAACAAGATGGTCCAGGTTTTTGATTTGAATATCATTGACTTCGGAAAGGGTGGCAAAGAGGGGGTCGTTGTATCCTTTGGTGATGCGATGGGGGAACATCGGGGAGCACACTGCAATGATTTGTTCACCGGGGAATGCCACTTCATCATCACTTCGTTCGATCAACGGGCTGCCCGATCGGCTCAGAAACCGTCGTGCTTGACCGAGTGAGGAAATGAATTCCTGTGTGGCGATCGAGAATACAAGTGGGCCGTAGATGAAATACTCTGGATAGTGATTTCTAAGGAATGGGATTACAAGATCTCGCCGCACTTTGACGGGCACGTCGATAAGCTGCGATTCGCCATTACGATATACAGTCATTGAAACTTTTGATTGTTGCGCAAGTCTCGAAATTTGATAGAGAAAAGCCAGCCGCAGGTCATCAGTGATTTGGATCTTGCCTTCTCGGTCTAAACTGTAGTCACCTATTTTTGTGATGATGTCCCATTCATGAAGGGGGTTGTCTTCTCTGCTATAGGGTTTGCGAATCATGGCGCCACCCATATGCGTATTTAACCCCAACTTGTTTCGTAGCGAATCGTTTTCTACTGTTTGAAAAGTGTCGAATAAATGGGGCTTGCCATCGTACCGGCCGTCATTCACATCGGTGAGAAATGTGTCGATTTCTTCTGCCGGTATGAGGTATCCGATATTGTCGGCTTCTCGGATACCGGAAAAGACTAGCCCAACAATTTCGTCGCCAATCATTGCCGGGCCACCGCTATTCCCGGGGTTCAGGGCTGCGTCAATCTGAATTCGCAGGCCACTGGTGTCATGTGGGTGGTATCTGGTGAACTCGATTCTCGAAACGATTCCTTCGGTAATGGAAAGCTCGTTGCCCCCTATCGGATAGCCGTAGACATTGACCGTGTTCTTGACCTTGGGTAGATGTGGTGACAGGGTCAAGGCGGGGTGTTCAGCGAAGAAATCGGTGTCATCCAGTTGCAGGACAGCCAGATCAATTTCTGGCGCGATAGCTTTGACGGTGGCGGACACTTTGTTATCTGATTGGTAGGCCTGTACATAAATCTGGCTAGCATAGCCAACAACATGTGCGTTGGTGAGAATAACTTGCCCATTGATCACAACGCCCGATCCGGAGGATTTCTGTGGAGCCCGTTTAGTCCATGGACGGGTGAGGCTGGGATATCGGTGTGTGACCAATACCTTGACGACAGATGGGCGCACGATGTTTTGAGCAGTGGCGGTAATTGCTGGTGTGCCAAGAAATAAGATGCACAAGATCAATGGGACGGGAGATTTCATTGGCAGTTCCTATTCATCAGCCAGTCATGCCATGATTCACCTTGGCTAGCGGAGTGGGTCCCGCAGTACAGCAAACCGTCCACATGATTTTGGAATTCGAGATAGCCATTATGACGGTTGTCAGCTTTATCAAGATTCAATTGTCTGGTACCTGAACGTGATTGGTTGCAGAGGATTTTCGATTAATCAAAAATAGAACACCTCCGAAGGTACCCATGATCAGAAAAGGCATGACCATCATAATGATAATCGACAGGTTGTAGCCACGGCCAGTTGATATGGCTCGCGCCAGGGCATCCGCGTTATTGCCCGGTGATGTGAGCTGGCCATCTTCAGCAGGAACTGAAAGCTTGCAAGCCGGGCACGCCATGGCCGGTGATGGGCTAAACAAGCCAATCCAGACCACGAGGATCATCATGGCAAGTTTCAGATGTGTGAAATGGGTAAAGCCATTCATTTGGGGATATACCACTTATATCTTAGTCTTACTGTATCTTTATAGATTGCCAATTACATTAATTCAATGCCATGAGGGGTTCCCGTAAGAACGACCAAAAAAACAATGAGGGCAGAAGAATTATTGTATCTACCAAATCAAATATTTCTATTCATTTGATTTCCAGGGTTGTTGGCATGGAGCTAAGGGAAATAAGATTGCAGCGGGCCATTTGCCACTAGGCTCGATAGGGTTGAGGCAGACTGATGGACGGCCAAGCGAATCCTTGTGGTTCATGTCGATACATACGCCGGAGTATTTTCAGATTGGCCACTGCAAGCGAGGTGCCAAGTGATTGACTATTGCGGATGATCTTGAGGTTTACGGTCTTCGCATCCCGGTTTGACCGAATGAGCTTTTCGAAATAATCAGAAATACAAAGCAAACCACGTCGAGTATGAAGCATATGCCCATTTACTACCATATTTACATCGCCGCGTTTCAACTTGCCATCTGCCGGAGTGTCCGTTTGATCGGGCAACATGTCGAATAAGAATTCACTGAATCACTTCGTCGTCGGTAAGTTTGACGATTGCGGATGTTCCGCCGTCAATCGGAATCATATGGCCGGTAACGTAACGCGCCGCGTCGGGCTTCAGTGTTTAGGGTTGGCCCGTCGCTTCAGGGGGCAGCATTGCCAAATGTCGTCGTGGCCAATTGTGGCCCAGGCCGAATACCACGATCCCCACAGGGAAGATTCAATATAAATGGTTGGCGAGTAGCTTAATTGCATTATGGCTGGCCGTGAAAGTTATTCGATGTTCTGTACCTGCTCTTTGATTCGGTCAATGGCGGCCTTTACTTCGACGACGGCGCGACTGATCTGACCGTCATTGGATTTGCTTGCAATCGTATTGGCTTCCCGAAGCATTTCCTGGGCGATAAAATCAAGAGTGCGGCCCGTTGGCTCGTTGTCATTGGCCTGAACGATATCGTCAAATTGCTCAAGATGGCCGACAAGACGTGATATTTCCTCGGAAATGTCAGATCGTTCGGCGAAGATGGCTACCTCTCGGATCAGATCGGGTTCATTGATCTGGAGTTCTGCTCGGGCCAAGAGTTGATCAATACGTGCACGCAATCGTTGGTGATATTCTTCGACAACCTTTGGTGAGCGTTGCTTGATCGTCTTGATATTTTGTCGAATTGCATCTCGTTGGTTGTCCAGGTCTATTGCAACGGTTTGTCCTTCTGTGGCACGCATCTTTGTGAGGCGGTCACAGGCTTTCTGGGTCAAGCTGAGCACGGGTTGCCTAGCATTTTTCACTAGATCTTCATTGTCTTTGGTCGTCACCATGATTCCTGGAAGTGTGAGCAGTACAGTTAAGTCAACATTAAGATTCTGTTCGGTAGATGCCAGTTTGGATCGGATTGCTTCCAGATGATCCAGGTACATTTCCAAGGATTCATGGTTCATTTGATATGTGGCTTGAGCGTCGGGTTTGTGCATGGTGACAGTCAACGTGAAGGAGCCACGGTACACCCTTTTTCGTATTACAGCGTCAAGTTCTGCTTCTAGCCCAGCAAGCTCCTCAGGTAGACGGGTGGTCACTTTAATGTATTTATTGTTGAGGCTGCGCAATTCCACAGCGTAGTACACCGAGTCCACCTTTTCGGCGGCATCACCAAAGCCAGTCATAGATCTGATCACGTTACGGGTTGCCTTTGTTACCAGGAGCTGTGGATTGCTTTGGTTGTTGAACTTATACAGGTTTCTTTTCCAGCTTCCCGCTCATTATTTAGGGAAGTAGGATTTTGTTATAACGTACTTGTTGCTGCAAGGTGTGAGAAAGATTCTGCCCGATCTGTTTGATGCAACCATCAATCTCGGTAGTCCTAATCGGAGTTATTCAGAGTCTGGGGTGATTGGACTGTCATTGTCAGTCCCGTCAACGCCGGTTGAAATATCGGTAGAGATCTCCAAGGCATCTAGCACGTCTGGTTGGGTGGGATTTGGTTCAATGTTTTCTGTTTGAAGGCCATCCGGTGGTGTGACCTGGTTGGCTGGCACGATGGCCCACTGCATGGCCATGGCCAGCAGGATGAAGCATACAAACATGGCAACTGTGAACCAGGTGAGAAAATCACCGGTTTTGGCACCAAAGACCGACTGGTCACTGCCACCACCACCACCAAAAGCGCCGCTGAGGCCGCCGCCACGTGGTTTTTGGACCAAGATAACGAGCATCATAAATAGACAAACGACGACAAACGCGATTGCCAAGAAAACCACAAGCATTGCAAATACCCTTTACATCGGGGACCAATCTTTTGGAGTCGGGGCCCCCGGCTATCCGCCGGGTGGCATGTTCCGCACCGACCACCTTTCGTACCATTATCATCAACTGACGGTCGCTTTGACAATCTGGCTAAAGTCATCGACATTCAAAGATGCTCCTCCAACGAGGAATCCGTCTACATCCTCACAGGCAATGAGTTTAACTGCATTATCTGGCTTAACGGAGCCGCCGTATTGTATCCGCACGGCCTGAGTTGCGTTGCCTTGGGCAATCTGATCCTTCAGGGTATGGCGTAGTAGCTGATGGGCGTTCTGTGCATCATCCGGCGTTGCGGTATTTCCGGTTCCGATGGCCCACACCGGTTCATAGGCAATAGTTACGTGGCTGAGCTGCTCGGGACTCACGTTGGCCAAGCCGCGTAGTAACTGACCGCAAATGATCTTTTCGGTATGGTTTTGTGCACGTTGCTCACCAGTCTCTCCAACACAGAGGATCACATCAAAGTTAGCATCAAGAGCCGCCAGTACCTTCTCGTTAACCGTGGCATCCGATTCACCCAGAATATGTCGCCTTTCGCTATGGCCTGCGAGCACAACATTGGCGCCAATATCGGCGAGCATTGACAGGCTGACTTCGCCAGTAAACGCTCCATTCGACTGATGGTAGAAATCCTGTGCACCTAGGCGAATGGTTGATTCTGCAATGATCGCTCCAACTTGGGCCAAGTATGGGAAAGCCGGACAGATTACCATATCAGCATGGTGTGACTGTTGAAGGTTATCTACCAGCGCCCGTGCCAGGTCTCGTGCCTGGTCCAAGTGCAGGTTCATTTTCCAATTGCCGCCAATAAACGGCCTTAGTTGATCCATGAAAGCAGTCCAAGGTATTTGGGTGGCCGACTTGAAACCGGATCCCATCTAGCCAGCCGGCACTTGGTTAAAGACGCTGGGGGATGACATGATCTGCCGTGCCCCGCGTTGGTTGAGTGAGGTCAGTGCCTGTTTAGTCATTTTGCCGAGTTGTTTGCTACTGGCTTGACCTTCGAATTCTAGGCACTTAGAACCATCGGGCGCTAAAGCGCGAACTCTCAATGAAAATCCATCGACACCGAGATCACCAATTGGTTCTACCAATACGGCTACGGGACTATGGCAGTTGGCGCCTAGCCCGCACACAATTTCGCGCTCGGCATGTACTGCAGAGGATGTGATCGAGTCATTTAACGGCAGGCATCTTCGTATTGTGACATGGTCATCAACACGGCACTGAACGGCTAAGGCGCCTTGTCCCGCAGCAGGAAGGATCTGTGTAAGATCAATTGTTGCGGCGAGATGCTCGCGGAGATCAAGACGGCGTAGTCCCGCACACGCTAATAACGTGGCGTCATGGGCGTGATCGTCAAGCACACGTCGCAAACGTGTTTCCACGTTGCCACGTAGCGGGTTGATCTGCAGATCACTGCGCAACCGAAGCATTTGTGCGGCACGTCGTGGGCTGTTGGTGCCGATGGTTGCACTGTGAGATAGATCTTTAATGCAAGTGGCACCATTCTTGCTGATCAGGCAGTCTCTTACATCGCCACGGCGCGGGATAGCGGTAATTGCCAATCCATCACGGCAACCGGTTGCAGGGAGGTCCTTGACGCTATGCACAGCAATGTCAGCGCCACCATCGAGCAAGAATTTCTCAACGGTACTGACAAACTGATCTTTATTATTTCCTTCTTCAGCGTGAGACCATTGATTAGATGACGAATTGAGATCGCCGATCGTATCAAGCCATTTGTATTCAACGCAAACGTGCGGATTCAATCGGCCAAGTGTTTGTCCAATCAATTGCGCTTGCCGTCGGGCCAGTTGGCTGCGTCGTGATGCAATTGAAATCGGTCGAGGGCTGTTACGCAATTGAAAGCTCCTAGCGGTGCCGATACTATACCGCAGTATCGGCGAGGACGTATCTTATCATGGCCGCACGATTAAATGTTGCACTGACTGGTGCAAGTGGATTTGTTGGTTCTTATATCTTAGCCAGGCTGCTGACCAGCGGCCATAAGGTTCAGGTGCTAATACGCCGACCAGCCCATTTTTCGCCCAAGATTGCAGATGCCAAGCTGCATGTCATCCCAGGTTCCCTGTTCGATGACCGTGCTCTAAGCCAATTGGTGCAGGGTGTGGACGCCGTAATCCATATTGTGGGAATTATTCGCCAGATTCCTGGTGCTGGCCAGACCTTTGAGCGGATCCATGCCGAATCGACACAACGCCTGATCAGTGCAGCCAAGCAGGCCGGAATCAAGCGGTGGGTGCACATGTCAGCTTTGGGCAGCCGCCCGGATGCCATGAGTACCTATCATGCAACCAAATGGCAAGCGGAGACTTATGTCCGGAAAAGTGGTTTGGATTTTACAATTTTCCGCCCATCGATCATCCACGGGCCTGATGGCGAGTTCATGCAGATGATCAAGGCTTTTTGGTGTAATTTCATGCCGCCATTTGTGCCCTATTTTAGTGCCGGTCCATTTGGAACTGGCGGGGCGGGACGTCTACAACCCGTTTGGGTTCAAGATGTGGCGAGGTGTTTTGTTGAGTCCTTGGCCAATAGTAATACCTTGGGTGAGACCTATCCCATGGGGGGGCCATCTATTTATAGATGGCCGCAACTATACCAGGTTTGCGCTAGGCACCTGCCCAAGGCAAGGCAAAAAAAAATTCTTGGGGTGCCCGTCTGGAAAGCAAATCTGATTGCCGCGTTGCCGGGCGCTCCATTCAACCGGGATCAGGTTATCATGAGCCAAGAGGATTCAGTTTGTGATATTGGTAAAGTGCAGAGTGATTTCGGATTCAAGTTGGCGGCTTTCGACTCAACGTTTCCTGAGTACGCGACGCAGATCAAATAATCAACTTTTTGTTTGATCGATAAATTGAGCAGTTTTCAGATAGATACATGTGCAAATCCCTATACTACGGATGGTATGATGATGGGGGATGAGGATTTACAAAGGGCAAGTTATGTCTATTCTCATCTGTGGCGAAATGATTTAGATATCTGATGAAGAAGCTAAGCAAACATACAATTTTAACTATCGGCATCCTCGCAGGCCTGATTTTCGGTGGCGTGGTTGGTCAAGTGATGTTCACGGCATATGGGGGCAATGTTCCCACAGCAGCGCTGGAGGGCTTCAAGTTTATTGGAGACACCTTCTTTATCGGTTTATTAAAGATGGTCTTGATCCCGCTGGTCGTATCGAGCGTGATTGTTGGGGTTGCGACGATCGGCGATCCGTCACAACTTGGTCGTGTGGGTGGCTGGACGGTGCTTTACTACTTATGCACGATGGTAATAGCCGTAGTACTGGGGGTATTTCTGGTGACAACCGTCGCGCCAGGCGACCCCAATCTGGATGGTTCTGGCATTGGTCCGGAGGTGATTGCCAAAGGCGAGGCTGCGTACGGACATGAGGGCGAATCAAAACGCCAGAGAATCGAGAAAAAGGCGGAGGCGGGACGGCATGGGGTGGCAGGAGCTTTGTGGGAGTCATTTCGCAATATTGCCAAGCAATTGATTCCAGCCAACCCGATCGGAGCGGCGGCAAAGGGGCAGATTCTGCCGGTGATCGCCTTTAGTTTGATCCTGGGTATTGTTCTCACGTCCATTGGCGCACGGGGTCAGCCGTTAATTGATGTGTTCAAAAGTCTTTTTGCTGCAATCATGAAACTTGTTGACTGGATTCTATGGTTGGCGCCGATGGGTGTATTTTGCCTGGTGACTTGGACTGTAGCACGACTGGGTGGTGAGGAACTGCTTAGACCACTGGCAAAATACATGATCGTGGTGGTGACCGGCTTGTTGGTTCACGGCTTGATTGTATTGCCACTTGTGCTTTGGATCTTCGGTCGCACGAATCCTTACGTATTTATTTGTCAGATGCGCGAAGCGTTAATGACGGCGTTTGGAACGGATTCCAGTTCGGCGACGTTGCCGGTGACAATGGAATGCGCTGAGCAGCTCGGGGGCGTTAGCAAGAAATCGGCAGGCTTTGTTCTGCCATTGGGCGCAACAATTAATATGGATGGCACAGCACTTTATGAAGCGGTTGCCGTCGTTTTTCTGTTTCAATGTTACGGAATTGAATTGGGTGCAACGGAACTGGCCGTAATTGTTGTGACTGCCACGCTGGCTGCAGTTGGTGCGGCTGGAATCCCAAGCGCGGGATTAGTTACCATGGTGATTGTCGTCGAGGCGGTAAACAACTCATTGGGTGGCGACAAGACCCTGCCCTTGGCGGCAGTAGGCATCATTATTGGCGTTGATCGTATTCTCGACATGTGTCGCACAACGGTCAACGTATGGGGCGACGCGGTGGGTGCAAAGATTATTACCAGGATTGCTCCAGATCCGGGCTAAAGATATTTCCGGATGGTTGTTCCCCCCCCCCGTTTAAGTATTTGCAGACGTTCAGGATGGGTGATTGTAGTCATCGGCATGGTCGCAAGTTTTGGGGTGGCCGCCAGCCAGTGGGGATATGCGACATGCTTGCCGGTCCGCCATTCCTGGCTGCATGAAAATTAATATCTTAGATTTGATTTACTTGGCATAAGCAACTGGCAACTATCTTCATCTCCGATCACATCCTTGATACGATTGGATAGTTCCAGATCGGGGGAAACACACAGGCCTTTGAGGCGGAGTAAAACCTCGCAGCCATCCTGTTGTACATGAACGATAATATTTGAGTTGTTTCCCTCGCGGGCGTACTGGTGCAAGACCTGCTTGAGTTGCTCCATTTCGCCATTGGCAAAGCGTCCATTGTCCTGGCGTGAATCGCCGCTATTGTCTTGAGAACCGGCGGGTGATCTCATGACAATCTTAACCGTGTGTGTCAGTTGTTCAGCAGCCTTGTCGATTGGGATTACCTCTTCAATGACGATGTTTGGTTCACCGCGTCGGCGGTCTAAACGGCCTCTTATAAGTACAAGGCTTTCTTTGGTCAGCAGTGAACCTGCAGAGGTGTAGGTATCGCCGAAAGCGACAGCATCAATCGATCCAGTTTGATCCTCAATGGTAATCAACGCCATCTTCTGCCCGGCACTGCGTCCGTTGCGGATGAGTCGTGGGCGCACGTCGGTGATCAGTCCCCCAATGATCACGTCTTGTTCTGTTGAACCCTGCGTCAGCTGTGAGATGGGGGCGGTACAGTATTTTTCCAGCATGCTGCTGTGTTCTTCAAGTGGGTGACTGGAGACATAAAATCCGAGCACGGATTTTTCATGTTGCAGTTGCTCTTTCTTATTCCATGGCGGGATGGTTGGCAACTGTGCCGCAGTTTGGTTGGCAGAGCCTTGTTTGGATGTGGTTGGCTCCGAAAGGCTGTCAAAGAAGTTCATCTGCCCAGCTTCTCGGTCAGCTTGGGCACGACTGCCCGCTTGAATGGAAGCGTCCAAGGTGGCGATCATTGCGGCCCGATTTGGTGCTCCATGAATCGAATCAAATGCACCGCATTTGATCAGAGCTTCGATTGTTGTGCGATTCACCGTGGATAATGTGACGCGTTCGCAGAAGTCATACAGGCTCTTGAATGGTCCCCCATCATGACGGGCATTCATAATTGCCGCTATGGCTTTTTCACCCACACCTTTGACGGCGCCCAAGCCGAAGCGGATATGGCCATGATTGGCATCATGCAGTTCGCCATCACTGTAGACGACCGTGAATGCCACATCAGACTGGTTGGCATCGGGGGGATGGATCTCGATTCCGCGGTGACCATTAAGGAAATTCACACGGCGACACTCATCAATATATTCGACGACTTTGTTGGTGCTAACCGATTCATATGTCAGTAGGGCAGCCATATATTGGACGGGGAAATAGGTCTTAAGGTAAGCGGTCTGGTAGGCAATGAGAGAGTATCCGGTCGAATGGCTTTTGTTGAAGCCATATCCGGAGAATTTCAGCATGCGTTGGTATAGATCTTCTGCATCGGATCGACTCAGACCCTTTGCCACCGCACCATCAATAAAATCAGGACGCACAGCATCGAACGGCTCTTTCTTCTTCTTGCTGATTGCCTTGATGATCTTGTAGGCCTTATTGAGCGGAACATCGCCAAGTTCATGCATGAGTTGCATGACCTGTTCTTGGTAGGTCAGGATGCCGTAGGTCACGCCGATGATTTTTTCGACGATGGGATGCAACTTTGGTCGTTTTACACGGCCGTGCTTGTGGTCGTTGTAGTCGCCGATCAACTCCATAGGTCCCGGACGGAACAGGGCGTTAGCTGCAATAAGGTCTTCCAATCGGTCTGGTTTGACGCCGACAATGGTGTTTCGCATACCACCGGACTCAAACTGAAATACGCCGGCAGTTTCCCCACGACGGAATAGATCAAAAACATTCTGGTCATCATACAAGAGCCGCTCAAGGTCAAGCGGTGAAGTGGCTTGATCTATCTTGGTACGCTGGTTGTCAGCCGCATGACGTGGGGTGACGGTGGTGGCGATCGTGTCGGGGGTCAATGTTTGGTGGATGAGCTGTTTGGCGAGTTCGATGGTTGATAGTGTGCGCAGGCCCAGGAAATCCATCTTGAGTAAGCCAACCTTTTCAACGGTTGGGCCATCCCATTGGGTGACAATTTGGTCGGTTCCTGATGGTTGGTAGAGTGGGATGATGTTGTCAAGAGGTTGGGTTGCAATCACCACGCCTGCCGCGTGTACGCCAGCATGGCGCGCCAGGCCTTCCAGACGCCGAGCGGTGTCAATCAGGTGGCGATGGGTCGTACTTTCATCGTACAACTGTTTAAGGTCAGGTTCCTGCTGCAGTGCTTGGTCAAGTGTTGTGCCCAGGCCATCGCCTATAAGCTTGCATACCTTGTCGACTTCGGCCAAGGGGATGTCGAGTACGCGGCCTACATCTCGGATCGCGGCCCGGGCCTTGAGTGTGCCGAAAGTGATGATCTGTGCCACATGGCCGTATTTGTGGCGTACATAGTC
>Ga0310124_10000542_pt1 | contig 26288 bp, 22 predicted proteins | sample CB11b_AW_Bot5_MG_FD_203507 | JGI IMG/M metagenome (GOLD analysis project Ga0310124, IMG submission 203507) | Marine microbial communities from Western Arctic Ocean, Canada - CB11b_AW_Bot5 | ecosystem: Environmental > Aquatic > Marine > Oceanic | place: Canada: Western Arctic Ocean | collected...
TCGGTAGAAATCAATGTACGGAGGTCACCTACCTCGATCAAGGCACTTTTTTCCCTTTTCCCCCGGTGCTCTCCGGTGGCCCGAGATCTGAGGGTTGACCACACTCTTTGATAAATGCCTCTGTCTCGGCTTCGTAGATCAGGAAGGGGTCATCGAGATTCAGGTATTTTTCGTCCTCGACATAGATGGAGTCCCAGTCGATGACGTAGCGCGATTTGTGCCCTGCCAGGGCCCGCATCACCGTCGACCGTGCCCGTGCCCTCGTATCCGCCGGTGGCTTGAGGATGGCTTCCTTGATCTGCTCCTCGTCGACGACACCCCGCACGATTCCGCGTCGACGCAGGTCATGGTACAGTCCACGCTCCGGATTCAGGTTGTGGTATTCCAGGTCCAGGGACTGGATCCATGGATCGTTCCACTCGAGCCCCTCTTCCTCGATAAACGTCTCGAGCAGCCATTTCTTCGTCACCCAGTCGATTCGATCGACGAGGGCCATGGGATCGTGGGCCAGGGCGTCGAGCACCAGACGCCATTCATCCAGCACCCAGTCTCCCTCCGGATCTTTGCCACGCAGATACGTCTCTGCAAGACGTAGATATTGTCGTTGGATCTCCAACGCCGTCGTGAAACTGCCATCCTCGAGTTGTACCTCCCACTTGCAGGTGAGATCTCGTGAGATGTCACGAATCGCCTGCACGGGATCGAGCAGACTCACATCGGGGACAATGCGTTCCTCCAGCAATTCCAACATCAACGCCGTCGTCCCCACCTTCAGCGCCGTGGCGTATTCGGACATGTTGGAGTCGCCCACGAGCAGATGCAGGCGACGGTAGAGACCCCAGTCGGCGAGTGGCTCGTCGCGGGTATTGATGATGGCCCGGCTGAACTGAATCCACTGATAGATTTCGGTGACGATGTGATCCGCTCGCTGGGAGATCTGATACGTCACCTCCCCTTCCTCGCCGCTGCCGTATTCGAAGATGTCGGTGTGGCAGCCGACGCGCCCCGAGCCGGCAAAGATCTGGCGACTGACGAAAAATGGCAGGATCGCCGGTAGCAGAACCTGCGAAAATGGGACATCACGGCGGACCAGGTAGTTTTCGTGACAACCGAAAGTGGCCCCTGTGTAGTGATCGATATTGTTCTTGAAAAAACCGGCTTCCTCCGCCAGGCCGAGTTGGTCGAGTGCTCGTTGGACGATCACATCACCGGCACGATCGGAGGCGACGAGGTCGAACAGGCCGCGACACTCGGGCGTGGCGTACTCGATGTGCCCCATGTCGATGTAGATCCGTCCGCCATTAAAGAGGAAACCACCATTGCCGGGGGGTTCATCTCGGCCGCGATAGTGGATATCGACGATGCCGAGATTTTCACGGTAGAATACCGTGTCCTTCGCCTTTACCGAGATAAAGTCGGGGCTGAGAAAGGGATCGGAATCAGGCGGCATGCAGCCGAACTCGGTCTCGAGGCCGTAGATGCGGGTACGCATGAGAATGCGGCACCGCCGCCGTTAGCGGAACTGCGCCAGTGCTCCTTCGAGGTCGGCCTCGGTCAATAGACGGAATTTCGTTTTCGTCGGCAGTGTGCGATCAAGGACGGCCGCCTCGATACGCCCGGCGTCGAGAGCGCCGCCAATCGCGGCCACCACGTCCTCGTCGGTGATGGGTCGGTCTGCCTCCAGCTCTTCCTCCGCATCTTCTCGTTCTGCCTGAATCCGACCCGCCGCCCAGGCATCGAGAGCCCGGGACAGCGCCTCTTCCAGAGAGACCTGGCGATCGTCGTCCTTCCCAAGGCGGGCGAGAATTGCCTCGGCGCTGTCGGCGGTTCCGGCGATGGCGGCGGCGGCAGCCGAGGATGAAAACGAACCATCGGCATCGATCGTGTAGAATGTCTCGAGTGGATCGGATGGGTCCAGTTCGGCAACCACCATGCGGGCGATGAATGGGGAGCGGAAGATCTCGTCGAAGGCGGCCTTCATGAGTGGCCCCAGACCAAAGGCGACGAGACGTTGCAGAGATACATCACTCGCCGACAGATTGAATGCCTCCACGTGGGCGATGTCGATGATGGCCTTGCGCAGTTTCTCGATATCGGCGGGATGACCGACACCGGCGGAGGCGACCTGATTGTATACCTCGAACAACTTGCGCGGTCCGGGCGTGGAGGTCAGCAGCAAGACGCCGGCGGCGTAGGCAACACCGACGACGGGACTGGCCCCCTCGAGTTGGTCCTCCAGATAGTCGCGCCGATTGCGGATCGCATCGACCCACCGATAGGGTTCATCCAGCATGGCCGGTATCCTTCAAGGATCGGCGCATCAGCTACCTACCTGCAGGCTGCTATAGTGCGTTGCCAGATCCGCTTCGGGAATGTCGGTGATGCCATCGCCGGTGACGCGCATGACTTGCGGATAGATCGCCGCCGTGGACTTGAAGCCCCCTGTCGCTGTATCAAATTCTGCTGCCGTTTCGAGCATCTGCAGTACGAGTCGGAGGGCATCTGACTCGTCACGCTCGGCAAATGGCCGTTCCCAACGATTGAGAAAATAGAGCGCCCCGCGAATGATGGGAGATCCGGAACCTGTCGTGCAAAAATCGACGGTCTCGAAGTTGGCCCCGAGCACATCGTAAAAGTAGATGTGGCCTCCTGCCTGGGGACCGCTGACTTCATGGGTGATGTAGATGGGAACGACGGCGCCGATGCCCTGCAGCGCCATCGGCAGATTGTCCTTCAACAGACGCGACAACATCCGCAGGCGACCATCGAGGCTCAATTCCTGCAACTGGGTGCGGCGATAATGCTGAAAAGAGATCTCCAGCAGACGGGCGATTTCATAGGCATTTGCTGGGGACCCGGACAAGGCCAGCACGGAACGGTCATCGACGGAAAGCACCTTGGCGGCGCGATCATAGACGACGACATTGCCCGCCGTGGCGCGGCGATCCCCGGCGACGAGGACACCATCGCGGTAGCGCAAGGCCAGAATCGTCGTCCCTTCGGTCTGCGCCCCGGGTGGTCCGACTCGTTCGGTGTCGAATCCGGACGCTACCTGGGGCGAGGGCAGTTGCCCCCGCTCTTTCAGGATACTGAGGAAGTCGCCGCTGTCGTCTAACAAGTGTCTCCTGGACGCCGTGATCTATTGGCCCGTGCGCTGACGATACCGTCGCGCCTGGTTGGGATCGACCTTACGCATACGCCTGAGCAGGTCATCCGTGTTTGGCCGTTCCTCCTTCGGCCGCCGTGGGCCGGATTCATCATTGCTGTCGTCACCGCTGTCGACTGGGCCTTTCGGCCGTGGCAAACGGTCACGCATCTCGAGACTCATGGTGTCTCCTTTGCGGTCGGCGTTGAAACCAGCGCGGCGAGCAACTCCTCCACCGTGCCAGCCTGATCGAGTCGTCGGTTGAAGATAGCCGCCGTGTCAGCGTCTACACAACTCTTCAAGTCGACGGTCTGCACGCGCCCCTGGACACCGAACTCGATGCTGTCCCAATTCAGTGAACGCACCTGGGCGCCAAACTTTTCCAATACTCGTCCACGAAACCAGGCCCGCGTACCCGCCGGGGGTGTTACCACGGCCGCCTCAATGCTGGTACTGTCACTGTAGCGGAAGACGGAGCCATCCCCGGCACTCTCCAGCATGAGATACAGACCTTCCTGGGGGTCGACGTTGTGATACTCCAGGTCCTGGCTCTGCAGCCACGACCGGTCCTCCGGTTTGCCCCAATCCAGTCCTTCAGAGTCAGCAAAGGCATCGAGCAGCCATTTCTTTGTCACCCAATCACAACGACCCACCAACTCCAGTGGATCCCCGGCGAGCGCCTCGAGCGCGGCTTGCCACGAGTCCAGAATCCAATCGGTCTCGTCGTCACGTCCCGCCGTCAACTGACGCGCCCTGTCGAGATAGGCGGCTTGCACGTCCACCGCCGTCGTCGGCGTGCGGTCCGCCAGTTCCACCTCCCAGCGCCGTCCCGGGTCGCGGCTGATCCCTTTCACGGCGCCGATGGGATCGGCAAGTTCCAGGGCGGGCACCCGACCGGCCTCGAGTAGTTCAAGCACGAGGCGCAGGGCACCCACCTTCAGCGCCGTCGCCCACTCACACATGTTGGCGTCGCCGATGATGATATGCAAGCGTCGATAGCGCGCCGGGTCGGCGTGTGGTTCATCTCGAGTATTGACCAGAGGTCGCCGCGTCATCGTATCGACGCTGGCGATGACTTCGAAAAAATCGGATCGCTGCGCCAGCTGGAACAGAGCCTGATCGTGACGGTTGTCCCCTTCGACGCCGACCTTGCCGGCGCCAGCGTAGATCTGGCGCGTCACCAGAAAGGGCAGCAACGCCGCCACCACGTCGTCGAAAGGAATTGACCGCGGCAGCAGAAAGTTTTCGTGGCAGCCGTAGGAGTGCCCCTCAAAGTCGGTGTTGTTCTTATATAGACGAACCGTTCCTTTACGACTGGAGGCCCGTCCTCGCTCCTCGGTACGGCGACGGGCACACTGCAGCAGGATGCGTTCGCCCGCACGATCCTGAGCGACCAGGTCGGCCAACGACAGACATTCGGCTGTACTGAACTCGGGATGGGTGTGATCGTTGTACAGACGCGCACCATTGCTGAGGATCAGGTCGGACTTTAGCTCCTTGAGTGGGATCTTGCGGACCCGATCCTTTTGCAGATGTTCGGTCTCGTCCTTGTCCTGCAACAATTCGTCGACCTCAAAACCACGCATATCCAACCGCGGGTTTTCCAGATCGTAGTCCCAACGGGCGACAAAATTTTCCCGCGTGTAGCAACGGATCAACTCCATCGACTCCGTCACGACATCGAGATCGTCGACGCCGTCGACCTGGATTCCGTATTCGGTCTCCAGGCCGCAGAGTCGGCGCGGGGCATCCTGCTCTGAGGTGACAGAGGAGATCAGATAACCTTGCCGGCGGCGGCACGATCGCGGGAGCGCTCGGAGTTCGCCGTCTTAGGCTGCACACGCACAACATTCTCAGGGTCGTAGTCGAGCAGCTTCAGCCAATCCTCGACACTATCAGTCGGGGGAAAGACCTCGTTCTCGCGATATTCCGAACGCACAGCCTCGAGCAGATCCTCTTCACTGAGGCCCGCCTGTTCGATACTCTTTTCATCGATAGCCCGCTTGATCGCCGCTTCCTTGGCGCGTTGCACGATATTATCGATCAACGCCCCCGAGGCGAGATCGCCAAAATGCAGACTCTCCGTGCGTCCCGAGCGCAACGCGACCTCGAGAAACTTGGTTTCCTCTGTACGCGCGAACAGCGCCTTCGTCGCCCCTTCGATAAAGGCCTCACGCGCCTTGCCAGGGCCACCGTGATCTTTTACAGCCACTGGGTCGAGGGGCAGATCTTCGGTCACGTAGAGTCCGAAGATATCCTTCGCCGACTCCTGATCCGGGCGGGCGACCTTGATCTTGCGATCGATGCGGCCCGGACGAAGGATGGCGGGGTCGATGAGATCGTGGCGATTTGATGCGAGAATGATGACCACATCCTGCAGCGAGTCGATGCCATCCATTTCAGTGCAGAACATGGGTACGACGGTGTTGGCGATGTTATGGCTGCGCATGGACCGACGCGTTCCGAGGATCGACTCAGCCTCGTCGATAAAGATGAAGGGCAGAAACCCCTCTTTCCGCTTCTGCCGCGCCTGGGCGAAGAGCTCACGCACCATGCGCTCGGTCTCGCCGAGCCACATGTTGAGAATTTCGGGACCCTTGATGTGCATGAAGTATTCCTGCACCTGCAGGCCCTCTTCCTCCCGCAGGTGCTGCACGAGGCTGTAAGCTGTGGCCTTGCCAATCAAGGTCTTGCCACACCCGGGTGGTCCATACAGCAGAAAGCCTTTGGGCGTTGAATAGTGAAACTTTTCGAACAGTTCCGGATGCAGGGCAGGCAATTCGATGGCATCGCGGATGGCGCGGATCGCTTCGTGCTGGCCGCCGATACGATCCCACGGCATTGGCGGAATGTCCTCGAGGAAGTGCTCCTTGCTCTCCTTCGAGGGAATGCGCTCCAGTGCCACTTTCATCGACGGATCGGTGCGCACCTCGTCCCCCACCTTGAAGTCGATCTCCGCCAGCTCCTTGGCCCGCTCGATGACGAAGTCGGCAGTGCCGTGTTCGTTGCCAATGCGCAGGCGACCTTCTTCGAGCACATCGGAGACTCGCGCCACCGGTCCTACGGCTGCGTAGCCCATGAGGCCGACGACGGCATATGCCTCGTTGATCAGCACCCGTGTCCCGACCTTGAGATCCTCCGGGTTCACCCGCGGATCGATGTTGGCGTAGTACTCGGAGCCGCCGACAAAGACCGTGGCGATACCCGCCTTCGGCGAACCGAGAAATATGCCGATGCGGTTGGCCGGCGCCGTGACCTTTTCCAGCGCCGCCTCCAACTCGACGAGCGCGCGACGGGCCTCGTGGAAGGTGATCTCCCGATCCATCAGCTGACGTCGCAATTGATAGAGCAACGGGCGGGCCGGATCGCTCTCAGGCAGCCTCAGCAGGACCTGATCGACGAGTCGAATGGGCTCGTCCTCGCCCCCCTCCGCGGGCTCGGCAGGCTCGCCGCCGCGTAGAGCTGCGGGGATCTCGTCCTCCTCCAGATACCGCCCGAAACCTGAGTCGTGGTCCTGTGCCATACCGTCAGTCCTGATGCTAGTGGATGATGGTTCCGAGTCGAGTGTAGCGCGAGCGCAATGGTAGGGTGGGCAGATTCCAGAGGAAATTGCCGGCATCGAGCAGCAATTGTGGCAACCCGGTGTAAAGCGGTCCGCTCACAAGGTGCGACGACCAGTAGATGATCATCGCCTTGCCCTTTATCAACTTGCGTGGCACGGGACCGAACATGCGACTGTCATTGGAATTGTCGCGGTTGTCCCCCATCATGAAGTAGTGATCGGCCTTGACTCGATACGGCCCGAAGTTGTCGCGTGCACTTGCCGCTCCTGGAAGAATTCGGGGATCCGTCAGTTTACCGGTGGGCGACAGTTGAAAGGGTTTGCCATCGACATACAGTTGCTTGTCGATAACCTGCACCGTCTGTCCGCCGACGGCGACGCAGCGCTTGATCAGGTCGCGGCCTACCTCCGTCTTGGAACGGAAGATGACGATGTCCCCGGGCTCCGGGTCCCGCAAACCGGGCAGTCGGAACAGGGGCTCGCTGAGAACGGGCAGCCCCACCGGAGCGCCGTAAATGAATTTGTTCGCCAGCAGATAGTCGCCGATATAGAGGGTGTCCTCCATCGAGCCGGACGGAATGTAAAACGCCTGCACGACGGTGCTGCGAATCAGTAGTGCCAGACCCACAGCGATGAGTATGGAGGACCCGTAATCGCGGAAACTTCCGCGGGAAGGGCGGTTGCTGGCAGAGTCTGTCTTTGGAGGCATTGTTCCCATTCGGAATGAGGGTCCGGTCAGACCCGGACCAACTGCTTAGGCGAACATACAAAAGCGCTAATTCATTGTAAAATCAAGACCTACTATAATGCTTTCCCGATGACCGACCCGTTCGGCTCCCGGTTCGCGACAGGGCCCTGTGCAAAGGGTGTAACTCCTTGTGAAACAGTTAGATCCTCGCTATAATTGAGCGATGAAGATCACCTTCTGGGGCGTCCGCGGCTCCTTTCCAGTGTCGTCGCCGGACGTCATCCGTTACGGGGGCAATACGCCCTGCATCGAGGTCCAGACCGACGACGGCACGATCGTGATCGACGCCGGGACGGGGATTCGGGTACTGGGCAAGTCCCTTCTTGCGCGCGGTGTCTCCCATGTCGATCTGTTGCTCAGCCACGCGCATTGGGATCACATTCAGGGCTTCCCTCACTTCGAGCCTCTTTTTCACGACGATGTCTCCATCACCGTACACTCCCTCAGACACCCTCGTCACACGCTGTCGAGTATCTTTTCGGAGCAACAGCAGGAGTCCTTCTACCCGGTCAGGCTCGAAGATCTGAAAGCTCGCATCACATTCGTCGAGCACGATGACGGCGAGGCCTTCGAAGTTGCCGGTGCGCATGTCGTGATCCGGCGACTGAACCACCCTGGAGTGGCTGGGGGGTTTCGCATCGAGTTCGGGGTACGCACCTTCTCCTACATCAGCGACACGGACCTCAATGGCGAGTGCTTGCTGGCCTCGGATCTTCCAGCGACACCCAAAATTGAAGATATCGACTGGCTCAGGCGGTTACGTCAGTCGGCGTGTGATCTGGGTCAAAGTGCCGATTTGATGGTTTGTGATACTTTTTTCCTTCCGGATGAGTACGACTCGACCTGGGGCCACAGCCGCCCTGATGACTTTGTCGAGTTTGCGACGGAGGCCGGTGCAGGCACGATGTGCCTGTTCCACCATCGTCCCGATCGTAGCGACGACGAAATGGATACCATCGTCGATGCCTGTCGGGCCAAGGTGAAAGGTGACCTCCGAGTATTGGGCGCCAACGAAGGTCTGGAAATCGACCTGTAACCCGAAACCTATCCTCACCCCCTCACCCAGATAAAGGTTGTGCTTTGCACGTGAAGCTGTGGGGCACCCGGGGGTCAGTCCCCTCTCCCACATCAGCAACGACTCGGTATGGTGGCAACACGCCCTGCGTGAGTGTCCGTGCTGCCGATGGGAAACTGTTGATCCTCGACGCCGGAATCGGGCTGCATTGGCTGGGAGGCGAGTTGCTGGGCAATGGCTTTGCCGAAGATGGCGAGGCACACGTGCTGATCACCCATACGCACTGGGCCCATATTCAGGGACTGCCCTTCTTTCAACCCATGTTGATAGCTGCTTGTAACATCCACCTCTATGGCGATGGCGGTGACACACCCTTTCGGGAAGTCCTGCTACGGCAGATGGAACACGCCTACTGCCCCGTTCCCAATTTCTTCGAGGATCACATTGGTGCGACGTTGACGACAACACAACTCAACGAATCATCTTTCCGTATCGGCGCCACAACGATCACGCCGCGCCGGGTCAACCACACCCCGGGTGTGCCCACCCATGGGTTCCGCCTCGACAACGGCAAAAGTTCGCTGGCCTACATCCCCGACGTGGAGTATCTCGACGACACGCACAGGCGTCCGGCGTTGGAATTAGCGGATGGTGTCGATCTGCTCATCCACGACGCTCATCACACTTCGGCGGAGTACGAATCGCGGCGCGGATGCGGTCACTGCAGCGATGATATCGCAGTGGAACTGGCGCGCGAGGCCCGCGTGGGCAAGATTCTACTATTCCATCATCATCCCGATCACGACGACGACGTGATCGACGGTGTCGTCAGCAGGTATGCTGATATTGGTTTCACCGTCGAAGGCGCCGCCGAACGCACCGAGCATATCCTTGACTCTTCCTGACAGAAGTAACCACATCTTCCCGCTTCGCTTCGCCCTGTTGGCAGCCCTTGTTCTGACCACTGGCTGCGGCAAGAAAGATGCAGAATTGCAGCAGACTCATGCGTATATGGATTCCCTGCGCATCTACCTTGGCGACCTGCGCCTCATGGATCATGAGATCAACAAAGCGATTGCGGGGGATTCCGTCTCCGCCGATCTCATCGTACCCATGATCGCCGAGCGCCTGCGACCTACGGTCGATGACCTGCGCCAGCGTGCCGATGGACTGCAACCGACGCCGGCCGTGCGCAGCGCCCACACGTTGCTGATCTCGTACCTCGATGTGCGCCTGCAGGCCTACGACGCCGCACTACGAGGCCAGACCGAGGCGCGGACGGAACTATTCGACCTATTCTCTTCCAAGCAGATCGAGGCGCAGATGATCGGACGCGATCTTGAGGAAGAATCGCGGCGACTACTCAGCCAGATCCCCGATTACCGGTAACGCTCTTCCTGCCAGGGATCACCACGGTCGTGGTAGCCACGCTGTTCCCAGTAACCGGGTGCATCCTCGACTCTGAATTCGAGTCGGCGCAGAAACTTTGCCGACTTCCAGGCATACCGCTGCGGCACCAGTAGACGCAACGGCCCCCCGTGTTCCAGCGGCAATGGCTGGCCCTGCAACTCATAGGCGAGCAGCACATCCTCCGTCGTGGCATCCTCGAGGGACAGATTTGTGTTGTAACCGTCCGCCCCATGGGCGATGACGAACCCCACCCTCTCGGTGGGCCGAACGAGATCGACCAGGGTCGTGAAGGGGATACCCGCCCACGCCAGATCGAGACGGGACCAGGTGGTGACACAGTGAAAGTCCGAAGTCTGTCGTCGTTTCGGCGCCAGATCGATAAGGGCCTGCCAGTCCAGCAGCAGCGGCGCCTCGACCTCACCGTCGACGGTGAAGCGCCACCGGCTGTCGTGAAATGGCGGCCGCACACCAAGATCGAGAACCGGAAACTTCTTCGTCAGCTTCTGCCCTGGGGGCACCCGCTCCCGCCGCGCGCTGACGAGGCGGTCCATCGTGTTGTCGCGTTTGTTCACGGACTGACGGCAACCACGGCGCCTGTCTCAATCGATTCGATTGCTGCCGCCAGGACCTTCTGCGCCTTGAGACCGTCCTCGCCGGAGGCTTCGATCTGTTCGGCTGTCGCCCCCTCGTTGAGTTGCTCGACAAACCGACCGAGCCGATTGCGGAAAGTATCCTCGAAATCGCGCATGCCCCCGAAGATGGGATTGGAATACACCCGCTTCTCCAGATCCCCCGCCGGATAGAGCGTTACCTCGCGATACATGTCGTCGATGACGAAACGCCCTTTCAGGCCCGCCACCTCGCAACGTTCCATCGGGTGCCCCCGTTCGATGTCATAACTCCCCGTCAGGTGGCCGAGGCAGCCGGAGGCAAAACGCAGGTTGAATTGCGCCGTCGAATAGATACTCCGGCCCGGCGCTTTTACAGCAAAACAGTGGACCTCGACGATGTCGCCGCAGAAGTAGCGCATGATGTCGATGGTGTGTGGGTGCAGCGCCTTGATCTGGAACCACTCCGAGGATTCGCGGGAATTCTGGATCCACATAGCCATATTCATGAACAACTGATGGCCGATGCGGCCCTCCTCCACCCAACGCTTGGCGAGCCGTGCTGCCGGCGTGAACCGGTGGTTGAGATCGATGCCGAAGCACAACCCTTTCTCCCGCGCTCGATCCACCATCTGTTGTGCCGGTTCGATCTCATTGCAGATTGGCTTCTCACACAACACGTGCAGGCCCGCGTCGAGGGCCTCCATCGTCGGCGAGTGATGATCGGAGCCATACTCCTGCCCCCCCGTAGCGACGCTGGCCATTGTCAGATCGGTGCCAGCGAGCATAGCGGATACACTGTGAAATGCCGGCACACCCAGCCGCTGCGCCGCGGCGTCGGCGCGCCCCTGGTCGATATCGCATACGGCGACCAGCTCAGCGCTGTCCATCTCCGCATAGATCTTGGTATGGAGTGTGCCAATCGGACCGAGACCGATGACTGCTACCCTCTGCATGTTCTACACCTCTTCACTGCGTGCCTGGAGTTCGGTCCAGCGATCATAGGCGCTGGCCAGTTCCGCCTGCACCCGATCCAGCCGCGCCGTCAGTGCTCCGAGATCGGTGCCATCGGTGTAACTGTCCGGATTCGACATCTTCGTGTGCAGTTCCCCCACCTCGGTTTCCCAGCCATCGATCTGCGAGGGCAGTTGCGCCAGTTCGCGCTTCTCGTTGAACCCGAGTTTCCGTACTCGCTCTTTTCTACGTGCCGGTGCCTGGGCGACGGCCTGCCTGGGAGTCGCCGTTGTGGCCACAGCCTCAGGGACTGGTGCCGACCGTTGCCGCAGCCAGTCGCTGTAGCCCCCGATAAATTCACGGGCGCCACCAAAACCATCGAAGACGATGGTACTTGTCGCCACATTGTCGAGAAACTCACGATCATGGCTGACAAACAGTACGGTGCCGGAAAATTCGACGAGCATCGCCTCCAGCACTTCCAGCGTCTCCGCGTCGAGATCATTTGTCGGTTCATCCAGGGCCAGCACATTCGCCGGTCGCGTGAACAGCCGCGCCAGCAACAGCCGATTGCGTTCCCCTCCGGAGAGCACTCCGACCCTGCTGTGGGCCTGGTCCTTGGTAAACAGAAAATCCTGCAGGTAGGCATATACGTGGCGCGTGCCGCCATTGACCTCGACGCGATCACTGCCATTGGCGACGCTGTCGAATACCGTCTGCTCGTCGTCGAGTTGAGCTCGCAACTGGTCAAAGTAGGCCGCCTGTATGCGAAGACCATGCTGCACCGTGCCACCCCCTGGCTGTAACTCCCCTAACAACAGCCGCAGCAGTGTCGTCTTGCCCGCACCATTGGGGCCGATGAAACCGATTTTGTCCCCCCGCATGACCGAGGTGGAGAAGGGTTGCAGGACAACATTGTCGTCATAGGCGAAACTCAGATCCTCTGCCTCGATGACACGGCGGCTCGACTGCACACCTTCTTGGATGGCAACCCGGGCACCGCCGACGGCCGAACGCCGCATGCGGCGCTCCTCCCGCATCTGCATCAGGGCGCGGACACGCCCTTCGTTGCGCGTACGTCGCGCCTGGATGCCCTGCCGGATCCAGATCTCCTCCTGCTTGAGTCTTTCGTCGAACTGCTTGTCCTGTTTTCCTTGTGCCTCGAGTTGGGCTTCGCGGCGCCGCAGAAAGGTGGCATAATCGCTGGCCCAACTCGACAGCCGCCCACGGTCGAGCTCGAGAATCCGTGTCGCCAGGCGGTGCGTCAACGCCCGGTCGTGGGTGATGAATAGCAGCGCGCCGCGCCGCTTCAGCAGGAATGACTCAAGCCACTCGATCGCTTCGATATCCAGGTGGTTCGTTGGCTCGTCCAGCAACAGCACGTCCGGTTCTGTCGCCAGTGCCCGCGCCAGCAATGACCGCCGTTTGAGGCCCACTGACAGCGTCGCAAAATCGGCATCCGGTTGCAGCTGCATTTTTGACAAAATAATGTCGACCATCGGTGGCCCGAAGGAGCGCTCTGGCACCTCGGCGCCGACGATGTCGCGGATCGTGCCCGTCAACCCCGGTGGTACGTCCTGCGACAGCAGTGCGACGCGCGTGTCTGGCTGACGGGCCACACTGCCGCCGTCGGCGCGCAGACTGCCCTCGATGATCTTCATCAACGTCGACTTGCCGGCGCCATTGCGACCCAGCAGACATAAGCGCTCACCGGGTTCAATCTGCAGACTTACGCCATCCAGCAATTGACCGACACCGAAGGAGAGGGCGATATCATGAAGGGAAAGCAGTGCCATGTTTTTCTGACTGACGCTGACCTAGTGCCCCGCCATAGGGGGCACGTCTGCGAGCACACCATCGTATGCGCGACCGACCGTCCGATGCCGTCCGTTGGTCCGTTCCGCCTGGTAGATGCTCTCCCCCGCCGTCGAAGGATAATCGGCCGAAACACAGGCCGTGCACAGGTCCTTGTGCGGCAGACCGATGCATGGGGCCACATCCTTCACCAGCAGGTAGCGCAGGGAATCGGCCTCTAACTGGGTCGCCATTTCCCGACTGACGCGATCGAGATCCTGTTGCGTATACCCCTTTGTGAGCCACGCTGGCGCGAACAGTTCACCCAGAGTCGACATGTCGATCCCGTAGAAGCAGGGGGCGATGACGGGGGGGGCACCGATGCGGACGTGGACCTCGCTGGCCTGACCTTCGTCGCGCGTTCGTTTCACCAGATCGCGCAGTGTCGTTGAGCGCACGAGACTGTCCTCTACCAGAAAGACTCGTTTGCCACCGGTCACACTGGGAAGCAGCGTGTACTTGCTACGCACCTTCTGCGCCCGCTCCCCGCCTTCGATGAAGGTCCTGCCGACATAACGATTGCGTACGATCCCTTCCAAGGACGGGATCCGTAGCGAGAAGGCGAAAGCGTCCCCAATCGGTTTGGCCGTGTCAGGAACGGCGACGACGACGCAGTTCTCGTCCATCTGCTCCACTTCACTCTGTGCCAGGTGCTCGCCCAATCGCCAGCGAGCATCGTAGACAGTGCGGCCCTCCATCACCGAACTGCCGTGGGCGAAGTATACCCACTCGAAGAAACAGTGGTGGTGACCACAGGGCTCAGCATATCGTTCGAGATGCACGGTGCGAGTCTCGTAGTCGACACGGACCATCTGTCCCGGCTCGACATCGGTGATTTCTTCGATGCCCATGTTGCGCAGAGCGACACTCTCCGAGGCAACGGCGAAGAGCCCATCGCGCACACCGAAGCACAAAGGCCGGAAGCCCATGGGATCCCGCGCCGCCACCAGGTCCCCATCAGCATTGAGAAAGATGATGTTATAGGCACCATCCAGACTCTGTGTCAGCTCGCGGAATGCATCGACCAGCACCGGTTTCGACTCTCCGCGCAAGGCGTGCGCCACGTGATGCAACAGGATCTCCGTGTCCACGTCGTGCACCATGTGGTAGCCACGCACCTTGGTCAGGTGATCGCGTAGCTGCGAGTAATTTGCCAGATTGCCGTTGAAGCCGAGAGAGAACCACTTGAAGGTGCGACTGTGATGGCGTTCAAAGGGTTGTGCGTATTCGATCTGATCGCGACCACTGGTGGCGTATCGGACATGGCCGATGGCGGCGACCCCCGAATGCTCCTCGACGATTGCTTTCGCCTTCGCCACGTGGGCGAGACGGAAGACCTCGCGCACCGACCCCGTATCCTTGTGGGTCAACAGAAGATGCGGTCGCCCCGGGTCGAAGCACGTCATCCCCGCAGCGAGTTGACCTCGGTGTTGCAGATCTAACAGTGCGGATGGGATGAAAGGCGTGACGGAACGATCACTCGTCGGCTCGAGATTGTATACCCCGACGATGCCACATTCGTCCTTCGCTTTGTCAGCTGTCAACGTGCCTCCTGATATCATGGCTACTTCTTTGGAATGGTGATCACTTTGCCGATTTCCCAGCTCTTGATGATGCTCTCGATCACAAGTTGCACCTTCAGTGCGTCCTCCGCCTTGGCGTCGATTTTGGTCGGTGCCGTCTTCTTGCGCAGGTCATCGACCCAGGCACCGATTCGCGACGGGAAGGTATCACCAAAGCTCTGCATGCCCCCCAGATGATCGAAGCTCTCCACCTGGTTGGAAAATCGCGGAAAGAAGCTCAGCTTCTCGCAAGCTTCGTTGATGACGACACGCCCCTCCGAACCGACCAGCTCCAGGGTCTCCAGACCATAACTGCCCCCGGCGTCGTAGGAACCGGTCAGATGACCGATCACGCCATTTGTGAACAGCAGATTGGCCTGCACATTCGACCAGATCTTGCGCCCTTTGCCCTTCTTGAAGAAGGCCTGAACCTGCTCGACATCACCAGCGAAGTAACGCATCACATCGAGAGAATGCGGGTGCAGGGCACGAATATGGAACCACGGTGATGATTCGTTTGGGTTGTTGATCCACATCGTCATGTTGACAATGTTGAGTTCGCCGAGACGACCCTCCTGCAGCCACTGTTTTGCCCGCACCGCCGCCGGCGTGAATCGATGATTCAGATTGATGCCATAGGGTACCCGCTTATCCTTGGCGAGTTTTACCATCTGCCGTGCCTTGGCGATCTCATTCGAGATCGGCTTCTCCCCGAGCACGGGGATGCGTGCACGTAGCAGTTCCATCGTCGGCTTGTGGTGATCGCCACCATTCTCAATGCCCGCCGTGGTGACACTGCAACCATCGAGCTTGATGCCACTGTTCAGCATCTGTCGAACTGTGTAGAAAGCCTGCGCACCATAGGTTGCCGCCGCCTTGTCCGCCTTGTCCTTGATGATATCGCATACCGCAACGATTTCGGTGTGGGGATTGGCTGTGTAACAGCGGGCGTGATTGTTACCGATGCCACCGAGGCCCACAATTCCGATCTTCAGTTTCGCCATCTTTTTCTAATTCTCCTTGGGTACTTTTGGTCAACTAAATGGGATCGGGTGTTGCGAGGCCCAATTCGTCAGCCAGTGCCGCGATCTGATCCCAGGCGATGGCATCCACATCCAATCCGTCCCGTTGTCGTTGCTGATACATCCGATGCGACTTCTCTCCGGGCAGCATGACCTCGTCGAAGCCCTCCATAGGCGGACACGACTTCAGCCAGTCGATGAACCGATCGACCTCGTCATGAAACTCAGGCAGGTCTCTGAAGGCGGCGATGTCGAATACCGTAAGAAATAGAGCATTCCCGGTCTCCCGAGAATCTTGTTGGCTGCAGCCACCCCCCGACAAGCCGCCGGCGAGAATATCGATGACCAGGGACAGTCCGAAGCCCTTGTGCCCAACCAGCGGAAATCCGAGTGGCAACATGGCTCCCGGTGGGGGTCCGTAGTAGTCGTCGACATTCGTTGTCGGCTGTCCTGCGGCATCGATGATACTGCCCTCAGGGGCCGGCATCTGCTTGTTCTTGTAGTCGCGCAGGGCACCCCCCGACGTCATACTCGTCGTCATGTCCAGCACGATGGGCCAGTCCCGCTTTGTCGGAATGCCGACGGCGAGGGGGTTGGTCGGCAGCCGACGCTCGCGACCACCGTAGGGTGCGACCGCCAGATCAGCACCGTGCCCATTGGCGCAGAGAATGGCGATCAGATTGCCCTGACGAGCGACGATGTCGACGAAGCGACCCAGACGAGCCACGTGATTGCAGTCTTTCACCGTCATCGCCACCAGCGCCCGTGTCTGCGCCCGCTCGATGGCCAACTCGATGGCGTGCGTCGCCGTCACAGGGCCGAAGTTCCAACCACCACTTACCTGGATAACGCCATCTTTTTCCCGCAGAATCTCGAGGGGGGCCCCGGCCTTCACCTGACCTTCACGGACCATGTTCGTGTACTGAGGAAAGCGCAATACGGAATGTGTGTCGTGCCCCAGAAGGCCGGCCTCGACCATGTGGTCGGCTACCAGTTCGGCCTCGTCAGCGGGCACACCCACGTGGGTGAAGAGGCTGCTGCCCAGAAGCCTCAGGTCGGCGGCTTGGAATCGGGGCATCCTTATCGCTAGCCCTCAGCCCGGCCGCTGGGCATGATCACGAGCAGAGCATTGACCACCGTCCGTTCCCCCGTCGGATCGGACGGGCGGTTGACGACCTGCTCGCGCACGACCATCGTCGTCTGCCCCCCACCGTCAAGATTGATCGCCTGGTGCGCACTGGTCCGCGACGTTGTGAAAAGCTGCAACTGTGTCGACATCAGGTGCGCCAACTCCTCCAGTGACATGCCGACACTGTGGCCCGGTTGACGGCCGTCGACGGTGACAAGGAACAGTCGCTTTTCATCCCGCGAGAAACCGATGGCGGTGCGTGGATGGCGGTCGGTGGCAAAGCTGGCACTCAGACTCTCCTGCTCATGCTCAATGGAGGGCACACCATCGCGCACGATACGGGGCCCCCCACCGATGGCCTCGCGCAGCACCTCATCTGCAGGTGGCAGCATGGTGTACAGCTGCACCGTATCACCCGGCGAGATCGTGTGCGACTGGGCGAAATCGGCGCCACCGGCTACCAACCATTGGCGCGCACCCAGCTTCAGTGGCCAGACCTGCCGGCGCACCTGCATAACCCGCGCCGAAACCGTGTCGTTGATCACCGTACGCACCGAATCCAGGCTCTGTAGGAAGAAGCCCACTGGCGCACGCACCGAATCGGCGGTGGCGTAGCGGTTGTAGTAGGTCAGTTCGTCGCTGGCCCGTGGCTTTCGGTTCAGATGCGATACAACCAGCACGTGTCCGGACTTGGTGATCAGACCGGCGCGCATGGCGAACACGCCTGCCAGGGGCCTACCCGTTTCGGTAATGGCGAAGGCGGAACGCGGCTGCGGCTCTTCCATCAACTCGCCGGCGTGAATCTGCAGCCCCGAGGAGCGGCTCGGCGTACCGAAAAAGAAGTCGCCGTTGATCGCTGCCAGTGCCCCGGCGGCCAGTTCACTCGTCTTCGATACACCGGACTCATTCCTGGCTCGCGCCGTCTGCAGACGTACCCCTGCCGCCCAGGCTTGCTCGAGATCTACCTCGACCACGTGAATCGCCCAGGGGCCCTCGATCAGATGCACGGCATGGTGCCATACACCCGGGGCGAGCTCTTCGGAATCGGCGGGAATGCTTGGCCCGCGGCAACCCAGAAGAACGGCCAATACGAGACCACCGGCCGCGGAGGCCTGTGCGCGGGGCAGCAGCAAGAGAGATGTCAGGTTGGGCGTCCGGTCACGAGTCGTGGGTGATCGTACGAAGGCAGAAAGTACCCCGCCCACACGATGCAAGTCAAGCGTTTGTAGGAAGTTGCGACCCTTTCATACAGATCGGTCTCAATGCACGAGAAGCAGACGTTGGACGGACCGTTGCCCTGCAGCATCAAGAACGACGAAATAGACCCCGGAGTGGGCGACACGACCGTCCTCATCTCGTCCATTCCAGAGGATGCGATGCACACCGGCAGGCATGCTTTGAGAGCGCAGAACTCGGATGACCTGACCCAGAAGGTTATGCACGACAAGCTCGACGGACGCTGGAGCGGGCAGAGCTAGCAGGATGACGGTCTCCGCGTTGAACGGGTTTGGATACGGTTGCAGCAGCAATGGCCGGTTGGGAAGCAGCACGGCGTCCTCCTGCCAGCCCGACCTCTTCGCCGACACCGGGAAGTGCGCCATCAGGGTGTGCACATCCCCAAGACCGAGACTGCCATCCTCGTCGAAATCGTACAGTTCATCCTCGGCGCCAGCTGGCGACGTACCGAGAATGTCGACGAGAGCAAAAACATCGGAGAGATCGAGGCGACCGTCCTGGTTGATGTCCCCCTTCCAATGCAGCTCCAGCGATACGACCTGGGTTGTCGTCAACGTATCGTCCACACCTGCCACAGACCTCACCACGGCCTTGGACAGGCGCAGGTCGATGGACGACGGCAGCGGGGCGTCAGCGTGGAAGCGGAGCACCCCCAACAGACCGCTGCCATTGGCGCCATGGCCTATCCGCCCCCGTCAGGGATAAACCCACCTGGATCGATCCTTCGACTGCATCGGTCACCACGAGTGGCTCCCCTGCCAGGCGCAGGAGACTGGCCTGCGGCAGATCGAAACCCCGTAGGGAGAACCCGGGAGGTGGCTGGATACTCAGTACTGCGCCACGCAGCCCGAGTCCGTCAGCGACCTGCACGGGAACCTGCAGCTCTTCATCCGGCCACAGCGAGACTCGCTCCGCCGTCGGCTCCAGGTAGATCCGGCCCGCCGCTCGTCCCCCGCCACGCAAGGCGACGGTGATGTCAGGCGCTTCGGCAAGATCGGTATGCAACAACAGCTGGCCTGCTGACACCGCCACCGACGGTGGGTGAAACTCGACGATCACTGCACCACTTTCCCCCGACTCGATTCTCCGGGGTCGCTCGATGACACGGAAGGCGCCATTGTCCGTCGATACGTCAAGCAACGTCAGACGTCGCTCACGATAATTGGTCACGTCCAGTGTCCAGTGAGTCGGTCCAGAAACGGCGCCGAAGTCGTGCTCTGACTCTGACAGGTCCAGCCACTTCGACACCCCTCGACCGTGATAGGGAATCGACCATTGAGGCTGGGCGGGGTCGTTTGTCAGCAAGGTCAACTTCCCCGTTACATCCCCATGCACGGCGGGGGCGAAATCGATACGCACGCTACGTGTGGATCCGGCGGGTACGTTGAGCCAACGAGGTGTGAGGATGAGTTGACGGGTACCGGATAGAATGCGGTCGATGCGCAGATCGAGCTCGCCTTCATTCGTCAGCAATAGTTCCTGTCTCCGACGCAGGCCGATTGGCAACACCCCCAGATCGATGTCGGTCACCGACAGTTCTGCGCGCCCCCCCGCACCGGTCAGTTCGATTTCCTGCACCGGATTCAGTGGATCATTGGTTCGCACTCGCAGGATCGCGGTGTGGGCGGCTCGCCGTACCGGCCGCAACGTGACCGCCAATGTCAGGTCCTCGCCTGGCAGCACCATCGCTGTATTGGCACGGACCGAGAAGCCGATGCTCGAGTCGCCGGCGGCGCGTTGTGTGCCATTGCCGGCGATCACTGACGTGAGGCCAGAATCGAGTGCAACAGCTAGCACATGCCGTCGGCCATGGTCGGCGACATAGAGCCTGCCATCTGTGCCCACATCGATGGCGGACGGCGTCGCCGCGTCGTCGTCAGCCTGATAGACCACAGTCCGTATGTCGGCCCCCACCAGATTGCCATCGACAAAGTGTGGCGCCGGCCCCAGACGCAGCACCTGGCGGCCCAATTCGTCGAGGATGAAGACTTGTCCTTGTTCGCCAATGGCGATGTCGAGTGGCTTCAGCCCCGCCGCCACCGTCGACAGGCGGCCATTGGGAGCGACAACGCGTACACGCCCATTGCCGGTGTCGGCGATCCAGATCGCCCCATCCGCGCCGACCGCGACAGCACGAGGATCGGCGAGTTCGCCAAGAACGGAGGGTGCACCATCCCCCGAAAAACCACGCGTGCCATTGCCGGCGACTCGACGTCCCTGACGATCGGCATCGAATTGCCAGACCACGTTGGTGCCGCGATCGGTGACGTGCACCTTGCCCGCGGGACCGATAGCGACGGAGGCGGGTGCGAATCTGCCATCAACAGAGGTGAACAGGGGATGATCGGCGTCGACGAAAGTGTGTAGCGCACCTTCCTCGTCGAGCCAGCGGATCTGTCGGTTTGCCAGATCGACGAGAAACAGTCGTCCCTGCGGGCCGAAAGCCAGATCGACGACGATGCCGAGGTGGCTGCGAAGCGCCGGAAGTCCATTGCCGTTGAAGCCGTAGCGGCCGTTGCCTACAACGGAGCGAATCGTGCCATCGGCGCTGACGTAGCGCACACGGTTGAACTGCTCGTCTGCGACCCACAGGCCGTCGTCGGTGGCGAGCACGCTGGTGGGCGTCATGCCCACGGCGATGGCGGCGGCGCCCTCGCCGAAACCACCCCCGGCGATGGCCCGCAGCGGACCGACGCTCAACTCGTCGCTGAACGATGGACGGGGTGCCACGAGCGAGACCGCCAGGAAAGCCACCTTGGAGAAAGCCGCGATTGCGAGCAGGCGGTTTCGAAACCATCTCATGTCAGACTGGACTCTCGAACGGAGGACAGCGCCGCACATTCATAGTGTAACAAACAGGGCGGATCCCACAAAGGGGAAGGGGATTCGACACCCCTCACTCGCGATCGAGACTCAGGGCGCCTCCGGTGAGCACGGCGTCAAAACCCAGCCGCCGTCGAATGTCGGTGATGGCCGCACCGAGGCGGCGGCGCTTGTGCTGATGGATGCCGTCGAACAGATCCCGCTGCCCCGTGGTCGAACTGGTGCGCAACGCCGCCACATGCAGGGACTTGAGGGCGACCCGCCGCACGTGCAGTTCATCAAAGGCCGCCAGTGCGGCAGCGCTGATCCGGTCGAAGATATCGGTGCTTGCCGGCAGGCGCGCCGTCTTCTGTGCCCGACGGTTGTCGGAATAGAGCAACGTCAGCCGGATGGCGTGTGCCGCCAACCCGGCGCGGCGTAGATCGTGCGTTGCCTTGTCCGCTGTCAGACGCACGGCCTCGTGCAGCAGGACCTCATCGTTGATGTCAGCGCGCAGGACGGTCTCCGCCTCAATCTCAGCCACCGCCGATCGGCGTGGTTCAGAGGCCATGCCGCGCACCAAACCGTAGATGCGACCTCCCTCCTGCTTGCCGAAGCGACGCACGAGTGTTGCTCTGTCGAGGTCGAGCAGCTGATCGACCCCCTCGAGCCCATACATCTGCGCCCGCTCACGGCAGGCGGAAGCCAGGCCCGGGAGGCTGTCGGCGTCAACGGTGGCCAACTGTGCCTGTTCCTGGCCGACGGGACAGGCGATGACGCTGTCGGGCAGGGCTTGCCGCGCCAGAATTTGCGCCACCACACGAGACGCCGAAACGCCGACGGCCAACTCACACAGACCGGAGCGCGCCTTCAACTCCGCTGACAGTCGTCGGCCGATGTCCTCCCAGGCGACAGCACGCGAGATCGGCGTGCCCGACAGATCGAGCCAGGCCCACGAGCCACCCGTGGCGGATTCGGACACGGGTGTCCACTCTCCATATACCGCGCTGAGAGCGGTGCGCACTGCGGACTCGGCGCTCTCATCTCGGGGTAGAGTTCGAAAACAGCCCCCCACCTTGCGACGAGCGATGAACACGGGCATGCCCGGACAGGCACCGAGCTCGCTGGCACGGCTGGAGACGGCGAAAAGAGAGGCCTTGTACCCGTCCTCCCGCTGGCGCACGACGGCGAAAGGGATCTTCGCCAGAGTCGGTGTTGCCGCCAGCAGCGCCTGGGCGGCAAACTGATCGATCTCGACACGGGCCCATAGAGGCTGCGGGCGAGGACGAGGAGAGGTCATTGAGGTTGCGTCACGCCGCCACGCCAACATCGGCGTAGCGGTATCCTTCGCCGAAGCTCTTCTCCAGCCGCTGCGACGCCAGTTCCAGATCGACAACGTTGGGCGACCAGTCCACGGCTTTGATTCGATCCGCTACCACCGAGTAGGTCCCCCAGTCCTCCTCGACCCGTCCCACGACCTCGAAGGGACCACCGCCCAGTACGACGTCGGCGTGTCGTTCGAAGACGTCAGGCCAGAGGATGACATCCACCGTCTCCGAGCGATCCTCCAGCGTCAGAAACATCATCGGCTCGCCCGTGCGCTGCACGCGGTGCATGCGTTCGGTGACCTGTCGACCGAACAGTTTGACCCGCTGACCCTTGTGCTTGCTCACATCGCGCATGGCGATGGCGCCCTTCGACGCCGGATGCAGGTCGAGGATTTCGAGGATGTCGCCGGAGAGCATGTATCCCAGCAACTCCAACTCGTTGAGGCACTTCTGCGCCAGATTGTAGTCGTGCAGCAGGCCCCGGGGGACGTCGCGCGCCATACGTTCCAGCACGCCCGTGCCCTGAAAGAGGCTGCCACTGCCGCCTTTGTCTGCGCCCTTCAGGCTCTGGAAGACGTCGTCCAGCAACCACAGACTTTCCGGTTGGCTCAGGCCGAAATGATCGAAGGCGCCGACGAGAATCAGTCGCTCCATGGCCGCTTTGTGCGTGCAGCCGACGTGCCGCTCGACAAAATCGACGAGGTCGCGATAGGGTCCCTGCTGACGACGTTCGGTCTCGACGCTCTGCAGCGACGCGCCATTGACGCCGCGCACATGCATGAGGCCGGGACGGATCAGTCGATCGCGTCCGGCGTATTTCACCCGGGAATCGTTGATGTCCATCGGCAGGATGCGACAGCCCCAGCGGCGCGCTTCGTTCAGGTAGACATCGCGGCGGTAGAACCCATGGCTGTTGCTGATGACGGCACTGAGGAACTGTGCGGGGTAATGCGCCTTAAGATAGGTACACTGAAACGACAATTGTGCATACGTCGCCGAGTGGCTCTTGCAGAAACTGAATCCCGTGAAGGAGCTGACCCGTTGCCACACCTCCTCTGCCTGCTCCCGGTTCAGACCACCGTGCTGCATACATCCTTGCAGGAAGGCGGATGCCGTCTCCTGCCAGCTGTCCTGCTCCGGCGCCCCCTCGTGATGGGAATTCATCATCTTGCGGATTCGGTCGGCCTGCTTGAAGGAGAGACCGGCGACCTGGTGGCAGATCTTGGTTACATCTTCTTGAAAGGCACACACATCGTGCGTTTCGTGCAGGATCGGCTCGAGTGCGGGGTGCACGAAATCCCAGTCCTTTATGCCCTGCTTCCGCTTGCGCTCCCGTTCGACAAAGGTCGCCGTGTACTTCGACCCCGCAGGACGCACGAGACTGGACGTGATGGTGATCTCCTCGAATGTCTCGGCCTGGGCCTTTTGGTTGAGCCGGGTCTGGGCGGGGCTTTCGATATAGAAGATGCCCTTGGTACGGCCCTTGCGGATCACGTCCTGCACGGCGGGGTCGGCGTAACATTTCTCCAGATCGTTAACATTGGGGTCCGCTTCGCCCTGCTCTTCCAGCTGCGCCAGCGCATCGCGCAGCACCGACAGCGAGCCATTGCCGAGGATGTCGAACTTGATCAGCCCCAACTCGTCGATGCCATTGTGCATGTCCACCTGCGTGATGATGCGATCCTTTTCGCCCCCCGATCGCTCGCAGGCGACGTGGCGACGCATGGGTTGATTGGTGATCAGCACACCCCCTGGGTGCTGACCGAGAAACCGTGGTTTGCCGCGCACCGTATCAGCGACCCGCCAGATACGGCGCAGTTCGTCGTCCTCGATTCGTTTCGTCTTTGACTTGTGCGAGTCCAGAATCTCCGTCACCTGGTCGTCGGTGTAGCCATACACCTTTGCCGTCTCGCGGAAGGCGGCGCGCTCACGAAAATGGTTGGTCGTGCAGGTGACGGCGACGCGCTCCTGGCCCCACCGCTCGGCGATGAATTTTTGCACCTCGTCACGCTCGTCCCAGCCGAAATCAAGGTCCGCATCCGGGGGCGAAGCACGGTCTTCATTGAGAAACCGCTGGAAGTAGAGATCGTAACGGATCGGGTCGAGGTCGCTGACACCGATGTTGTAGAATGTGATGCTGTTGGCGGCACTGCCGCGCAGGATGGTGCAGTCCGTTGGCCTGCGATACCCCGTCCCGAGACGCGTATTGGCCCAGTCGCGGATCTCTTTGACGATGAGGAAATACGAGGGGTAACCGAGCTTCTCGATTGTTGCCAGCTCCATCTGCTGGATGTTACGCGCTTTGGTGTAGTTGGGCCCGCCCCCGTAGTGGCGCTCCAGGCCTGCCCAGGCCAGTTGCGCCAGGTGACCCTCCGGTGTCTCTCCGCCGGGCACATCGATGCGTGGCATGATCCACTCCCCAAGCGCCAGCTCGATGGAGCCGCACTCCTCGGCGATGCGCTCGGCATTGGCCAGGGCCTGCGGGTGACTGGGGAACGCCGCCGCCATCTCATCGGTTGTGCGTAGCGTCGCCCCGGGTGCGGCGCACTCGCCCTCGCGCAGGCGGGACGTCGTCGAGTTGAGCCCGATTGCGGTCAGCACCTGATGCGTGGCCCAGTCACCGCGCTCGAGGAAATAGCTGTCGTTGGTCGCCACCAATGGGATCTGCAGGGCTGTTGCCACCGCCTCGACCTCGCGACTGCGACGACGCGTGGCGGTGCTGTTGTTGACGAGTTCGGCGAATAGATTTGGGCGATTCGGCGTCGACGCCAAAGAACCCAGCAGTCCCGGTGACGACGTGATCAGCACGAGGTCGGGCCATTCACGCTGAAACAGACTCTCGAAGAGGAATGTGTCCGCCGACAGGTGCCGCTCGGTGATGATATCACACAGATCCGCATATCCCTGGGCATTTCGGGCGAGCAGCACGAGACGCTCGCGCCGGTGCGATCCAGCGCCGTCCGCACGGGGCGCCAACTCGGCGGGATCGGTGCCAGTCGGCGGCGCCGGCACGACGGCCCCCTCGCCTGCACACCGGCGCATGCGTGCCGCCAACACCTCTCCCATTCGGGGTTCGGTCAGCTCTACTCCCAGAATGGGTCGAATGCCCTGCCGACGACATTCCTCATAATGAAGAATCAGACCGGACATGCGATCCGTGTCGGTCAGTGCCGCCGCCGGCATCCCCAGGTCCATCGCTCTCCCCACGAATTCAGGAACACTGGGCACGCCGGCGTGGAACGAAAATGATGAATGACTGTGCAGGTGGACGAAGCTCATGTTCTCATCCTCACATTACCTGCACAAATGTATACTTCTCCGGTGCGACCGGGTCAACGGGTTTCTTCGTCGGAGACAAAAAAACCCGCACATCCGAGGATGTGCGGGCCGATTTCTGTACCGAATGAGGGTTGGTCGGTCGCTCAGGCGGCTTCTGTCAACTCGGACTTACGCTGACGCAGTCCGGTGGCGACGGTGATCACCTTGCCGTCCTCCGCCTTTAGCGCCTTGAGCTCATCAAACAGGTCAGCCAGAAGCTCCCGTTTGTCTATGCGCAGGCGGGTGAAGGCACGCTTCTCGCGCTTGCCAGTTGCGGATCATCAACCAGATCGGCACCTGGCGGCGCATCTGTTCGGCTTGCATCTCGAGTTGAAAGGCATTCTTGCGCGCCTCGCCGAGGCGCTGACCGGTCACCAGACAAGCGATGACGGTTGTCAGCACCAGTACGATAGCGAGCACGGGAATGAAGTCCATGAGTCCTCCTCAAGCAGGCCATTGATAAAGTCGCTCTGCAGGCACCGGTCGAAAGGGCCGGCCGTAGCCCAGATGGGCATAGCCCGCAGGGCTCATCAACGGGCTGTTAGTTCCTCCGGGTTGCCCCTGAAGGCGGCAGCTGTCGACGGCTACCACCGGG
>Ga0310124_10000544_pt1 | contig 26247 bp, 18 predicted proteins | sample CB11b_AW_Bot5_MG_FD_203507 | JGI IMG/M metagenome (GOLD analysis project Ga0310124, IMG submission 203507) | Marine microbial communities from Western Arctic Ocean, Canada - CB11b_AW_Bot5 | ecosystem: Environmental > Aquatic > Marine > Oceanic | place: Canada: Western Arctic Ocean | collected...
GTATATTACTCATATTATGACCAAACCATTACCTCATCAATAATTTATCCTGATTTTTTTCTGATCGATTCCTGCCAGATAACGAGCTAGGAAATCTCCCTACATCTCAGCGATCGATACCAAGCACATTATCAATGGAGTCCGCTGAAATCGGATGATACCCAGGACGCGCACGGTCGTAGATGCCTTTCGCACGCGCCAGTCCACTTGAGGTAGTGGCGAGGGCTTCGTAAAGCGGCAGAATCAGTTTACGGCGGCCGATCTCAATCAGATAACGCTCCAGCCGAGAATCCGCAGGCCGATAGGAATTTCGTATCGCGATCAACAACCATTGGTGAGCAATCTCGGCATTACCCGATTCAGTTAACCCATAAGCGCGGTCCAGCTCGCCGATCTTTGCGACGCTTAATTTTTCTGGTAACACGCCCAAGAAATGCAACCATTCAAATGTTGTCCAGTCAGACGTATCAAGCGACGGTGCATCGATCTCGCCACTGACCCAGCGCGCGGCCTGTATTTCAAGACGGTCAAACACATCCGATGCCGGACGCGGCGCGGTCGACGGTAGACCTGGCTCGTATATCCACTCGCCCACTGGTACGCCATCGAACGTCAAGTGCTCCCTGAGATAGGACTCAAAATCTGCCGTTGTAATACTTTGAAACGCAAAGTGATCAAAATAGCCGCGAAGAAACGTGTCGAATGCATCGCGCCCCACGGTCTCTTCGAGGTGCCTGAGAAACAAAGCCCCCTTTTCGTACGCAATTTGTGTCATCCCTTCGTCGGGGTCACGCCCACCGAGTTCAGCGTGCAAAACCTGGTCACGTATATCAAGCCGGTCCAGGTCGGCGTCCAGAGCCTGCACACCTAGAACTGCTTCCATTTCCTCGCGACCGCGACCGTACAGTTCTTCAATAATCCGACGTTCGATATAGACCGTAAACCCTTCGTTGAGCCAGAAATCTCGCCACGTGGCATTCGTCACAAGATTACCTGACCAGGAATGCGCAAGCTCATGCGCGACCAGCGCGACCAAACTCTTATCACCCGCCAGAATGGTTGGTGTGGCAAACGTAAGTCGAGGATTTTCCATTCCCCCAAATGGAAAACTGGGCGGCAAAACCAAAAGGTCATAGCGCTCCCATCGATACGGACCATAGAGACGCTCGGTTGCCTCGATCATCGACGGCGTATCTTCAAATTCTGCAGCTGCGACTTCAACCACGGATGGTTCGGCATACACGCCCGCTCGATCTGACAGTGGGCGGAACGCCAAGTCGCCAACGGCAAGCGCCACAAGATACGACGGAATCGGCTGCGCCATATCCAGCCGGTAGCTTCCGTCCATCAAACCTTCCGGATCATTGCCAGCACTCATGACTGCGCGGAGTCCCTCGGGAATTTTCACGCGAGCACCATAGGTCATGCGAACTGCTGGCGTATCTTGCAGCGGAATCCAACTTCGTGCATGAATCGCCTGCGACTGTGTGAACATAAACGGGTGCACCCCACCCGCCGTCTGCTCCGGCGACAACCACTGCAATCCAGACGCGTCAGGACTGGTCTCGTAAGTCACCCGCACACGAGTCGCTTCCGGTGGCAGCACAACCGTCAGGGCCGTCCCGAGTATCGGGTCCGTCGTCCCGAACGAATACGAAGCCGGGTCAAACCCACCCAGCGCGGACCAACTTTCCACGGCGCTGATGTGCAAATCTCGTGTATCAAGGACCAACGTGTTCGCACCTTCTGCGACGCGCTCAAACGACAACATTGCCGCCGCACGCAATTGCTTCTCGTCGAACAGAACAGTGATATCAAGTTCAAGATGCGTCACGCGGACTTCATCCACATTCGCATAGGAATGCGTGTCACGGCGCGCGTGATCTACCGCAACGTCGTCAGCACCAGAATCCACTCCGCCACAGGCCATGACCAGAGAGGTTAACAGGAGCGCGATAGCTCTACGACATACAACGACAATTCGCACGGATTTAAAATTCAGAAACAGTTCACTAACGAGACCGATGACAGCCCGAGAACTTCGATGCACTCTCTCAAGAACATAGGTGTACCTAGGCCGCAACTACCACGGCATCTGGCGCTTAGTGTACTGCCGACCTCGGTCAGCCACCTCAGCACCCGCACCTGAACCGATGCGCACCCCTTCATCAATCATCTGCTCAATATTTTGCGTATTCATTTGGTTCAGAAATGGGATGCCGGCCTTCTTGGTCGCAGCAAAGACCCGCGCACGAGCGTCGGCTAAGACCTGTGGCGTCTGACCACCCTGCCGCGACACGTTATACGACATCGACATATCTCCTGGACCCCATTCGGCAAAGCCAATACCAGGCACGCCGACACTGGCCTCCGCGGTTTCGAGGGCATGGCGGTCTTCAATTTTCAACCCAACCAAAATCTCTCCGTTCGGATTCAACGGCCACGTATCTGCGAGTTGCTGGTACTCATCATTTGAAACGCCCCAGATCCGAGCCGCAAATCCCTGTCCGCCGTTACCTCGCAATCCTTCACCAACGCCATCTGCTTTCGGTGCATGCGGATACCGGGATGCTTCAACTAGGATCCGTGACACATCAGGACCACGCGCATGCGCAAGCAGCACCCCGTGAACGCCGGACCCGAGCACTTGCTCGACCATCCAGTAATTCGCCCACATCACCTGCTCATTAATGCCACCAATCGGCAACACCGCAATGACGGTCGGGGTCCGGTGGCCACTCTTGGTTGGCCCACCGTCAACCAAACCCTGCATGAACCCGCGAAGTTGGTGCATATCGAAGGGACTGTGCTCCATGTTGTAGGTAATGTAGTCCGCCCAGGTCTGAGCCAACTGCTTGCCTTCCTCGTAGCCGCCTTCATTAACTTGCGCGTAGTACGCTGGTTGTCCTGCCTCAAAAAGTTCAATGACTTTATTCACGCGCTTGGGACTGTACGAGTCACCCGACTGCTCAGCCGGGAGCGTCACAACAGCCACAAATAACGCAACGGTAAGAAATGTCAGTTTCCGCATGATGTCTCTCCTAGTACGGCATGACGCGTCCGGTATGCCGACGACCTACACGCGCCGCTTCCTCATTCGCGAAATGAAACAGAATTTGTTCGCGGTCGATACGATCAATGATGTTGCTACCGTTCGTTCCAACGGCTGAAAACACCACCCCTTCACGCTTCGCGACTTCGAGAATGCGGTTACGCGCATCCGTCACCATCTGCGGGTAATTGCCATTCGGGTCACGAGGCACCCCGTAGGACATCGACATGTCGGCTGGTCCCCACTCGACCATCCCGATTCCTGGAACCGCCATCGTCTGGTCAATCACTTCAAGCGCCGCACGATCTTCAGGCTTGAACCCCAGGAGAAGTTCGCCGTCCGGATTGAGAGGCCACGGGTCGGCCTTCTTGATGTACTCAGACGCCGAGATGCCCCACATCTCTGCGGCTAACCCCTGTCCTCCGCTGCCGCGGAGTCCCTCGCCAATACCATCGGCTTTCGGTGCGTGTGGATACCGGGATGCCTGGACAAACGCGCGCGCCGCACCTTCCTCTCTCATGTGCACTAAGAGAATGCCGTGCGCGCCAGCGGCCAACACTTGTTCCATCATCCAGTAGTTCGCACGAACCGTCATTTCATCAATGCCACCAACCGGTAGTGTCACAATGACCGCTGGGGTCCGGTGACCGCTTGGTGTCGGACCACCGTCGATGAGCCCCTGGATAAATTCACGGAGTTCGCGCGCACTAAAGGGTGCCTGCTCGACGTTGTAGCCAATGGCATCAGCCCAGGTCTTCGCATGGCGACGACCCTCTTCATACCCCCCACCAGGAATCTGGAAGTAATAGACCGGCTCACCAGCGGCCAGCAGTTCAACTGCCTTATTAATGCGTTTCGGGGTATACGACGCATCCCCGCCACTCTGCGCCATCGGTAGCGCGGTCACGACAAACCCAAGTGCCAGTGCTAACGCCAGGAAGACAAATTTTCGCATCGGATTTTCTCCTTAAAGCCTGTGCCGAATCATAGCGCATGCCAGACCAATCTCTGAGGAAAAAGCCTTTCGTCTATGAAATGGATGCGGCTAATCTTCATCCGGACGAACCGATTGACCCGGACAATTCCAGGTAAGCCGCCATTTACATCGTGAACCACGAAGCACGGTCTGGATTTAGCCTTACTCACCGGCTAAATCGCGGTTAATTACACGATGTTTAATGCGCCACCCGTCTGGTGTCCGAACAAATTCGTCTGCGTAGTACCCGGACACCGTCATCGTCTGGGGCCGTGTCGTCACATCAAACAGCACGTAATACGCGCGCCCTTTCGCCCCATCTGCTGTGGCAGTGATGAGATAACTACCGGTCCAATGGCGTCGCCCCACATCACCGCTTTGACCCTGGTACCGTTGCTCGCGTTCCGTCCGTAATGCATCCATCCCGCGCACACTACTGCCATCAGGCCGCTCGATCACCGCATCCTCAGAAAACGCCGAGAGAAACAATTCGGCGTCTCGGAAATCACTACCCTGGTTATAGCGGCCGTACAGCGCTTCAATCTCGCCGTAATCCTGACCAGCCAACGTACCCGCTCCGCCACCCTGCTGCGCCGAGACCGTTCCCACTCCCAGAATGCCCACCAACAAGACCACGACACCTATCCGCACTTTCGACATCAGCACTCCTCCTTAGTTGAAATGTATGTGTTGGGAAATCTGCCTTTCAACAGAATGTCCTGTTCATTCCGTGGCAAACCGGATCAATGCTTAAAAAATATCAAGGTCATTTCCATAGACCACGGGTCCGTCGTACTGGGCTCGGACCTCGTCCACCAGTTGGTCAGGTGACTCACCAGCCAGATGAAGTTGATGCGTAAGCACAACCATACCCACATTCGCCTGACTCGCGATCTCCCCAACTTTTGTCGCAGATGTATGAAACATCCCGTGATAACCCTGCGCCTGCGAACGACGCTGAAAAAATCCATAGGCCCCGTAGGCTTCATGCACCAAGATGTCCGCATCGCGAGCGATGGTGACTAGTTCGTCATTGGGCCCCGAATCACCCGAGATCACAACCGTGCGATCAACCGTGGTGAACTTGTACCCAAACGCGTGTTCCCATGTGCCATGGGGTACGGCAAAAGCCTCGACGGTGACTAGATTATCTTCATACACAACACCCGGTTCGATTTCATACGCCTGCACCTGCACACCACTCCTCGCAAGCATCTCCGCGCCTTCGGTACGAATACGAATATCTGCCTGATACGCCTCGAGGATTGAACGCGTCATTGCCGCCAACCCTGGCGGACCGTAAACACTGAGGGGCACGCGGCGGCCAAGTACCCACGGCGTAAGCACGACGTCTGGATACCCCGCCGTATGATCAGAATGCAGATGCGTCAGAAACCCAATCCGAAGATTCGGAGGGCGCAATGCCGTCACGCCGGCCAAAGCAGCCGCTGCTGCCTGCCGGACAACCCCCGGACCAAAATCAATCAGATACGCAGTCTCGTCAACGACGACCGCCGTGGCTGGCCCTGACCGATCTGGTTCCGCGCCAGGCGTTCCCGTCCCGAGCAGCACAACTCGCGTACGGCCAGTGGGTTCTGGCGGCGCCAGCGACTCTTCATCCGTTGCACTCAATGACGCATCACCCATGACATCATCCGCCTGGGACATCTCAGGTGGCGACGCACCGCATCCAATAACAAACAGCAGCAAGCAGAACCACCAGCCTGTACGTTTCACGATGACTTCCAGCAACAGCCGTCCTCTAGTCACGAATACCCGCCGGAAGATTGTCAGGTTCATCGCTCTGCCATGTAATTTCGAGCGTGCGCTCGTCGGGCCAACGTTCGTTCAGCGTATCACCGTAATACAGCCGTCCATTCTTCATTACATAGCGAATGGAATTGGTATGTCGAATATCATCGAGTGGATTTTCTTCAAGAACCACAAGGTCCGCGAGTTTGCCAGGCTCTATCGTTCCCAGATCTCCATCAAGTCCAATTGCTTCCGCGCCAAAAATAGTAGCCGCGCGCAAAGCGTCGTACTCCGATAGCCCACCTGACTGCATCGCCCACAATTCCCAGTGGTAGCCGAGCCCTTGAAGTTGACCGTGACTGCCCACTCCGACGCGACCACCAGCTTCGACAATCGCTTTGATACCCTTCGCATGGTCCTCGAACACATACTCCTCATCGCGAAACCATCCCCCGGGGCCCGCGTCCACGCCGGCCCCGCGACGACGGGTTGACCCATCGAGGACCGAGTGTGGCGTGAATCGACGAAGTTTCTGATCATCGTGTGGATTCTCACGCGTATAAAAATAATTCTCGCCGAACGGGCCACCATAGGACACCAATAATGTCGGGGTATAGGCAAGACCTGTCTCGGCCGTTAGTCGAACGACATCGTTATAAATCGGAAAAATCGGAAAGGAGTGCTCTTGTCCCGGATACCCATCCAACATCATCTCAATGTTGTATTTCATGTCGAGTGCCCCCTCAGTTGTCGGGAGCAACTCCTGTTCACGGGCGGCCATCAAAATCCATTGTCGCTGTTGACGATTACCAGAGGTATACATCTTGATGGTCTTGGTGTCGTAGTAGTCACTGTAACGGCTCAGTACATCACGTGCATGGTCGAGGTCTTTAATTTGCTCGGCACTAAACACCCCTGGTCCGGTTGAATAAATACGTGGTCCCACAATGGATCCCGTCTCAACAAGATCACCGTAGGTCAACACATCAGTTGTCCCGGTCTGCGGATCTCGTGTGGTCGTGACCCCGTAGGCGAGATTCGCAAGATAGGCCCAAGGTTGCGCCTTATGCACACCAAACGTCGGCCGCATATGCGCATGGGTATCAACAAACCCTGGCACGATCGTCGTTCCACTCACATCAAAGATACGTGCAAAATCAGGAAACTGAACCGTCCCCCGGCGACCGATGGCCAGAATGCGATTTCCCTGCACAATCAAGTCAGCATTTTCAATCACCTGGTTCCCGCGCATGGTTACGACCCGCCCACCGCGCAACACACCAAACCCATCCGGAAAATCACGTTCGACTTCTACCGCAATTCTGATTTCAGTCGCCAGATAGCTCTGTTCTTCATCCTCATCCTCCGATGCGTTGTCATCATCAGACTGATCATCGGATGCTGCCTCAGTCCGAACTGCTTCCGTAGCACGAGCATCCTCAATGTCGTAGATAAAATGAGCGTTCCCAATAGACCAGTGTGCGAGACCGTCACGACTCCACACGGGAAACTGTCCACCAATCTCGGTCAACTGACGCACAGGGACAACAGCGCTTTCAGGATTCGCTACCGACACCGTGGGCGTGTCGCCGCCGATCACCGGCACTTCTAGGACATACAAATTATTGTCGACCTGTGCAAACGCCCGTTCACCGCTCGGGGACATCAAAACAAGAGATGCTTGTACTGGTTCTGGACGCCCTGTCTCGGTCGCACCAGTCACTTTGACATGCGCCTGCTCATCGGTGCCATCCCACCGGATCGACACCAAACCGTCCTCGGGGTGATACAAAAATATTCGGTCTGCATCAGTCGTAAAATGTGGCACGCGTCGGCCATCGGTCGGCGCAATCATCGTCCACACGCCGCCATCGGATGGCACGGATACGATGTTTTGACTCGCACCTGATGCCAATGGACCTGCCGCTTCCTGCATGGCACGAGCCGGACCTTGGATGGCAACAATCCGATCGCCTGCTGGTGACCACATGGGTGTCTGGTAAATCGCTGCCGTCGTCGTTAATTGCGTTGGCTCCACGCTGCCGTCGACCCGTGTCTTGTAGAGGTGCCCGCCGTCCGGCGACCACGTCACAAAGGTCACCCACTCTCCGTCAGGTGACCACGTCGGCTGCGCCTCCACAACCTCCAGTGACGTGAGACGTCGTGGTTCACCGTCCGGAAGCGACACGACATACAACCGGTCGAGTGCGGCAAAAGCTAACTGACCTCCGTCTGGCGATGGAACCGCGTCGCGAATTTGACGGACCGTAAACAGGCGTTCGTTTGAAACGGGATACTTAAAAGCCAGTTCAGGCCCAATGTCGAGCTCCGATTGAACTCGAAACGGCACCGCGACCGGCTGGCCTCCTTCGGCTATGGGTACGCGCCATATCTTGCCGCCGTACGACACAACAACTTCTGTTGAGTCTGGCGTAAACGACATGCCCGGTAAAACGTCACTACTCGCCACCGATTCCTGGTCGTCACGGGTAACCGGGTACGCCAGCCAGCGCTCTTCTCCAGTCGCTAGTTCCCGCAAACGGAGACCTGTGTGTTCTTCATGTCGTGTGCCGTACACAAGCCAGGATCCATCCGGCGACACCGTCGGCCGAAACGCAGACCCATAGCGTGAACTTCGTGTGTATTGCTCACCTGTATCACGGTCGTACACAGCAAGCTGATACTGCGGAAAAATCGCATTGTATTGCCACAAGTTAGTCCGCTGCGCGAACCATATGTGTCGTCCATCCGGGGTCGGGGTCGGACCCGTAATACGACGAGATCCAGGCTCCTTAATGATCTGAATACCTGTCCCGCCATCGACATGCCACATCCAGAGCTTCGGGTTCCGGGCATCACCGCGAACAGCCATGTTCTCTGCAGTCGCCGCGACAACATAGTTGCCATCGGGTAACCACTCCGGAGACTCGTAACTTTTGGTCAAGCCATTTGTCAGCTGACGTGTCTCTTTTGAAACAATGTCGATCAGCCACAGATTCTCAGACCCGTCGCGATCCGACACGAAAACTACCTCGGACCCGTCAGGGCTATATCGCGGCTGATTGTCGTACGGCATTCCGTCCGTCAGTGGTACCGCCTCTCCTCCAGTCAAAGGTATCGTGTACAGGTCACCTAACAGGTCAAACACGACCATCTCCCCATCAGGACTGACATCGACAGAAATCCACGTGCCTTCGTCGGTGTCCAGTGAGAATGTTCGTTCCGGGTCAAGTGGTAAGTCCCGGTCTTCAGTAGGGCTTGAGTCTTCCTGTGCCCCAAGAACCACCGACGCGCAAAGAGCAACTACGGCAAATGATCGAACTCGCATGGACTAATTCTACCGAGGCGCTACCATGAGAGCAGCAATGAGTCTTCGCCTGGCGCGAATTACACTACGAGAAATCAAGCTAGGGCTGCAAAACCCTTCAGAATGGTCACTTTTCCCGATCGAAGAGCGTCGGGTCCTCTTAATCACGTTGACCGACACTGATGGGGTCACTACGTGGAGTGAGTGCTCTGTCGACGACCGACCGACATCCTCACCGGAAACGATTGACACCGCATGGCTGGCCATTACCAACTGGGTCGGACCGAGAATTCTCGGAACCAGTACCAACCACCCATCCGAAGTGGATAGCCTCCTTAATCGAGGCATCCGAGGACATCGGGCCGCCAAAGCTGCCATTGAAATGGGAACCTGGGCGCTCTGGGCCACGCGAGAAGGAAAGAGTCTCGCTCACGTTCTCGGCGGTAATAACGATACCTTTCTCGGTGGCATCGTTCTCGCTGTACAGCAAACACCAAGCATCCTCGTCGACCAGGCGCGCCACGCGCTATCTCAGGGTTATCAAAAGATCACGATCTGTATACAGCCTGGCTCCGACATCGAATACCTTGGCGCGGCGCGTGAAGCTTTGGGTGCTGAAGCACCGCTTGCGGTAGACGGCATGGGAACATATTCCTTGGATCACGCTGACCACTTAACCGACCTCTGCGCGTATCAACCGCTACTCATCGAACAACCACTCGTGCCAGACAATCTTCAGAAACATGCTCTATTACAGGACCGGATCGGTACGCCAATCTGTCTCGACGAATCCATTACGCATGTAGGACATGCCGAGGACATGCTCACTCTTGGTGCCGGTCGTATCATGAATGTCAAAGCCAGCCGTGTCGGTGGGTTTACTCAGGCAAAGGCAATTCATGATCTCTGCCAACATCATGCGATGCCTGCCTTCTGCGGAAGCCATCTCGAAACCGGAATCGGTCGAACATACGCCGTGGCTCTTGCCTCCCTTCCACATTTCAGTTTACCGAGTGATATCAGTCCATCAGTGCGCTACTGGCGCGAGGACACCATTACACCAGAATGGCAAATGACTGCAGACGGAAGAATGCGCGTTCCCATCACACAAACAGGTCTCGGGGTCACAGTTGACGTCGATATGATTGACAACCACACCGTCCGAACCAAAACCCTCGTCGCGCCGTAAACAGCGTCGGCCCACTAGCCGACTTTGGATCGATACGTTGCTGTTGTCTTGCTACAGACTTAACAGTTCAATGTCGGCGATCAATTTCTCGACTTCAAACGAGAGCGAACCATTGTAGACACCACGAAGTCTTCCGTTCCGATCCACGAGAAGAACTTTCTCCGTGTGCAAAAATAATTCTGACGAACTGCCCACTTCATCCAGTCGACCGTCATCAGCAAAATACGAATCACGCGCTAATCGATAGATCGTTTGTTCGTCCCCGGTCACTAATTTCCAATGATCAGGGTCAATGCCTCGTTCCTCACCAAATGTTCGTAACACTTCTACGCTGTCATACCGCGGTGCGACACTATACGAGACGAGCAATACATCATCACGGTGTTTTACAACATCCTGTACTTTAGAAAGTTGACTGACAAGCGTTGGACACACAACGTTACAGCTCGTGAAAATAAATGACGCAACGTGGAGACGACCACGTAGATCATTCCGTGTAATTCCTTCTCCGGCCTGAGTAATGAGTGCGAATTCACCTATTTCATGATCGACTGATTCAGTCCACCTCGGGGTAAAGTCAACGCTATCGTAAAACGGCAGTGTGATTCGGGATGCGTAGTCCGCATCCCGCCCGCACCCACTCCCTAGCAATGCAATAGCGACAATCAACAATGTCCCAAGAATGTCTCGCCTCATAACCCTGAACTTTCTTCAACTAATGGAAAGCATGGCTGAGCATTGACATAGCCATATCGCCGGCCATTCTTCATTGCATAATTTAGGTAAAGATAACCGTCAGGTGTCCACGCTTGTTGGAGGCCTTCCTCGTGTCCATTTACATAATGACGAATCTCGTAGGGGCGCCCATCCTGATACCAAGTGCGATAGACACCATCTAGGACCTCACCAGCGTAGCGAACTTCACGTTGCAGAATGCCACCTGGCCACCAATCACGAGCAATGCGTATGTCAACACCCGCGCCCCAAGATGCACCGGTACCAAGTGTCAATACCATCAGGAATAGCAACATCAGGATTCGCATCGTTTCTCCTCAGCCAGCCGTGCCGGGTGTGCCACGAAAACACCCGGCGATATACGGCGGGTCATCAGCGGCATGGTAGTGATAAATCCCAGAAGGGAAATCTGCAGTCACGGCAACGTGCCCGTGACACACATCAAGATCTGCCGGTATCTGTCCACTGACGTCGTCGGGGCCGTAAACCGGAAACCCATCAAGTAACACTCCGACCAAGCTAGCCCGCGATGCTTGAGTCAGCCACAATGGCTCAAGGTGATAGTGATAGTCACCTCTAGGTGCCGGATGACCATTAAAGCGGTCAAAACTTTCGATTTCGAAGGTCAGAGGTTGTCGCATTGCAGCGTATTGATTAAATAGCGGCACACCATTCACGGCCACACCTATTGGACCCATTGGAGTATCACTCGGATTGGCATAGCTAGGATTAGTCGGTATTTCAAAAAAATTATTCTGTTCGATAATCGCATTAGGATTGATTTGCATTCCTGCGTGAGGCGCCTCATACAACGAATGGCTCATGTCAAAGTAAGGACTCGGGTGATTCGGAATGCCTTTCGTCCGAACGGTAGTCCGATCGCCACCGCCGACCACTTGTACGCCGTTTGAAAATTTTGCATACATTGCCTGAATTTCTGAAATCGTTGGCGCAGGAAATGAGGGGGAATTAATTTCTACGGTGCTCGGACTCAGTGAAGTTGTCGTGGTAGAAGAGCCACAGCCAGCGGCAAAAATACCGATCCACACAAACCGCCATGATCGTGTCACTTGCATAATTTAATTCTCCTCGGCGAGTCTCGTGATAGCTTCCATGTATATGCTCACCTTAGTAACGCAAGTTCCGTGCCACAAAGACAGACCGCGTCTTGGGGTGATTTCGACCGCGGTCGTACCCTAAATAGGACAACGACTGGGAACACGCGTCACGACTAACAATCATCACGCCGAGATACACAGCGTCATTTACTGGGTTTGTACTTGATACCAGCTGTTCAACCCCTGATCTCTGAGCCCGCGAAAAATCGTTTGACGATCATCCCAGACACGACGGGTTGTAACGTCAATTCCAGCCTGTTCAACAAACACCAAGGCAAACGCCGTAGCATACTGAGGCGGCACACGTGGACCAGCGATCTCGGATTCCATTCCTCGGTAACTCTCATCTGCATCGGCAATCCACACCGCTGCCTGTTCTACGACATGTGTACGAGGGGGGTAGAGGGTTGGAGAATTCCCAACCGTATAGACACCGACCTGAATTTGATAGAGCACAGCTTCGACCGCTGGTGCCGTCGACGACGGACGGATAGCCAGCACGTCATCCGACGTCGGCAGGTCTCGGTCACGCTGTCGACCCACTGCACGAATTGACCACTCTTGCCACCCTTCCTCGTCAAGAATCACCCACCCGTCACGCCGGGCAACCATGTCACGTGTTGTCTCATTAGGAGCTTCGAAATACATTGCGACAGGTGAGGTAATGAGAACTGGCTCATTTCCTGTGCGCCGAATTCTGAGAGCAACACTTTCATCATCTGAACCCCGTGCCTCGACCTCAATAAGACGTGTATTGAGTGCGTCGAATAGATCGTAAGCGACAAGAGTTGGATCTTGACTCGCACCATCGGCGACCCGAAAGACAAACAGATGCTGACTCGGCAAAAAATCGTGCAGGGCTTCAAGCTCAAAACCGGCTGCCTGCCATTCAAGGAGTACTTGGCGAACTGACATGACATGGTCAGCCTTGATTTGGTCCCCGCTCCCATCCTCAACGCGGTATTCCAGAAGCGCTACACGCCCAGTCGGTGCCAAGGCGCGTCGTATCCCGGCCAACATCGGTTCAGGGTCAGACATCTCATGGTACACATCCGCAATAATCACCCAGTCGATCTCGCCGGCCGGAAGCTTGGGATCCATCGGCGTGCCAAGAATTGCTTCAACATTGGTGAGACCTTCTTCACGAACCCGTTCACGCATGACCTGAAGCATCTCGGGCTGGATATCTTCACAAAACACCGTGCCGCCAGGCGTAACGCGTTTCGCCATACGCCGAGCGTAGTAGCCTGACCCACATCCCACATCAGCAACCACATCGCCTGGGCTGAGATTCATCATGTCCAGAACTCGACCCGGTTCCTCCTGTTCGACTCGCTCAGCCCGCTCAAGCCAATCAGCACCACGGTAGCTCATGAACTCGGCTGGCACACGATGCCTGTCGACACGATCTGTTTGTGCCGAAACTGGAACCACGAGACCAGCCATCAGAAACACAGCTCTTCCGATCGAGAGGATTTTTGTCAGACCATGAACCATGATGGCCTCCGCATATTTATCATCGTGATACCAGAATACGGCACACGCCACCTTAAATCACCACGGAATCGATTGCTTGTCACGAAAGAATCCTCCGTTCGGACCATCAGCACTCAGCGTCGCAAGCCACACGATCGTCTCTGCGCCCTTCTCTACCGACCGAGTCGCACCAGCCCCACCCATTCTTGTTCGCACCCAACCTGGACATACAGCGTTCACCTTGACGTCGCCGGACACTTCTTGCGCAAGTTTGACCGTTAACGCATTCAGTGCGGCCTTGGTCGCCGAGTACCCGACCGGACCGCCAAGCTGACTTGCGAACGACCCCCACCCCGAACTGACATTGACCACTCGTCCATACCCAGCACGAACCATGACTGGAACAAATGCACGTGCGAGCCAAAAAGGGCCCGCCAGGTTCGTCCGTAGTGCCACTTCAATCGTTTCGTCTTCAATGTCGAGCACACCGCCGTCGGGACAGACCGCAGCGTTATTGACTAAAACATCAATACCAATGCCGCGTTTCGACAACTCCGTGGCACAGGCCGTGACAGACGCCTGGCTCGACACGTCGAGGATAATCACCGTGATGGCTTCATGCCCTCCATCACGTAACTCACGAGCAGCTTCTTCGCCATCTGGCAGGCTTCGGCTCGCCAACACGACATGCACGTCACGCTGCGCCAGTTGTCGACACACTTCCTTCCCAATTCCGCGATTGCCTCCCGTAACCAGCGCCGTCCGTAACACCTAGGCCTCCTTATCTACTGCAGACCCAGGACGAAAGCACAACGCAGACTGAAGTCCAGGGCTATTCTCTGAAAGTGAGAGCGTGGCATCATGCCCGAACGGATTTCCAATGGCAAGCACCCTGTCCCCAATGCGTGTCCGATCGGAATCACCAAAAGTGGCAGCGGGTAAAGGGTCGGTAGTTTCGACCTGCAGCAACGCCAGGTCTGTTTTCAAGTCAAAGCCAACCACCTCAGCTAAGAGTTGCGTGCCGTCATTTAGCGTGACTGTGACATCAGTCGCACCGGTGACCACGTGGTTGTTTGTCACGACCAGTCCTGTTGAATCAATAATAAAACCTGAACCCATTGCCCGCGCGCTCGGTCTTCCATCTTTAGTCGGAACGAACGACTGCTGACCGAAAAACTTCCGGAAAAAATCCTCAAATGACTGATCGCCGTCGAAAAAACGTTCCGGAGCGGCCAGGACTGGCGTGTCACTCCCGGCTGTAGCTGAAATATAACCACCACTGGCTTCATCCTTTCGATAACATCAGCCAATGAGATCGGTTCCATCGCTGCAACCGAGGAGGGACTGAATTGCCAGATGCACAGGACCGCCAAAACTGCGAACCGTATGCCGGTCGTTCGCACACAAAACACACATTGCGCCAGTTTCATCGTCTATATACCTCCTTATGCTGTAACCGCATATATGAAGCCAGAGTAACGAACACCAGATGAACCTCCGATGACCAAAACATGAACGTTTCGTTAGGTATAAATAGTCAGATGCCTGAGCGTGCTATCCTGCCGGTCTGGACCAAAAGCGGGAAACCCCGCCGTGACGATATGCGTTTATTGAAACGAGCCGTAAGCACACTCTCGGTCATGCTGATCCTGACCGGAGTCATTGTTACGCCATCTGTACACGCGCAGATCGTACAAACCCCGACGGAGTTCTTCGGCTTCGAGATCGGGACAGACGGTGAACTTGCCAGGTACCCACGCGTGCTCGAATATTTACGGCACCTCGAAGCTCAAACTGACCGTCTCGCGTATATTCCGCGGGGCACAACCACTGATGGTTATCCCTATGTCCTCGTCACCATTAGCTCCAAAGAAAATCTCGACCGGCTTGACCGATTAATTGAGATTAACCACCGTCTGGCTGACCCGCGAGGGTTGTCTGAAGAAGATGCTAGCGCATTAGCACGCGAGGGCGTTCCCTTCTATTTTCTCTATGCCACGATCCATTCAACAGAGGTTGGAAACGGCCAGGCCATTATCAATATCGCTCATCGCTTGGCAACAGAAGCCTCTACTGAAATCAATGAAATTCTCGATAACGCCGTCGTTTTATTGGTCCCGTCACAAAACCCAGATGGTCAGATTCGAGTAATTGACCACTGGTACGACACGAAAGACACTCGCTACAACCGCGTTTATCCTGACCTTTATCATCGGTATACCGGCCACGATGACAACCGTGACTGGTTCATGTTTACCCAAAAAGAAACGCGACTTGCCATTGATATCCATCGTGACTTTAAACCTCAGGTCACTCATGACATGCATCAGATGGGTAGCCGTGGTGCCCGTATTTTCGTACCGCCCTTTCGAGACCCATACGACCCGAACATCCATCCGATCTTGATCGAAGGTCAGGCTCAAATTGGGATGGCCATGGCTTCTGCACTCATCAGCGATGGCAAGAAAGGGGTCGTGTACAACGACCATTACGACCTATGGACCCCAGCTCGTCAGTACATGCTCTACCATGGACAACCGCGCATCCTCACTGAGATTGCAAGTGCGAATCTCGCTGCCCCGTATGTCAATCCAAATGGCCCCAGTCAGCCACTCGGCCCTCAAGAAACACGGTGGAACTTCCCAGTGCCCTACGATTCCTCCGTATGGCGTCTTCGGAATATCGTTGAATACGGAACAACCGCAGTCTTTGCAGCACTAGAACATTTGGCCAAGTACCGTACCCAGTGGCTTGAAAACTACTACCGTGTTCACCGTGATTGGGTCACACGCAATGAAGCACCCCATGCGTTCGTAATCTCGGCCGATCAGCACGACCCCTTTGCCACGTACGAGTTACTTGAAATCCTCCATTTCGGGGAAGTGGAAATTCACCAGTCTCGCCAGTCGTTTCAGGCTGATGGTGTGCGTTACCCCGCAGGTTCATGGGTTATTCAACTCGCACAGCCGTACGGCGCGTTTGCGAAGACCATGCTCGAAAAACAAATCTATCCAGACCTGCGTTACTACCCAGGTGGTCCGCCAATTCCTCCGTACGACGTTACCGCTCACACTCTCGGGCTGCTAATGGGTGTTGAAGTGGCCCAAATTGAAACCCCAGTCAAAGCTAATTTGGAACTTCTCGATACGATCGAGCCAGTGTTTAAATCTCTTCCACCCCGGCCGGGGTGGGCCTATGCCATCAAACCGTCATCCAACGCCGGTTTCCTCGCAGCAAGTCGCCTACAAGCGGCCAACATCCCAATTTATCGAGCCTCGGACTGGTTTGAGGTGAACGGACAGGAATATGCCCCGGGGTCGTGGTTAATAGTGCCGACCGACGAAACAGAGTCCATTCTGGAAGCTGTAGCCACGGAAACAGGACTGGTGGTCCAAGGCATTGATGAGCCGGTCACTGTAGCGGGTCACCGACTACGAGACTCGACACGAGTAGGGTTATGGCGAGCAGCGAATAATATGCCTGGCGGTTGGATGCTATGGCTGTTCGAACAATACGAACTAAACCACACCATAATTTCGTCAACTGATTTTGATGGCGCTCTCAGTGAGAAGTACGACGTCATTGTGCTGCCATCCGGTACTAGCCGGAGAAGCATTGTCGAAGGCTTGAATCCGGAACGACACGATGAGACTTGGCGCTGGGCGTTTGGGGTCGGTCAAGAAGGGTGGTTGAAGTTACGTCGTTTCGTTGAAGATGGCGGCACAATTGTCGCGCTCGGCTCGGCTGTCGAAACAGCGCGCTCACTATTCAACCTACCGATTGAACCGGTTCTTCCAGCTCGTCGCACGGGACTAGTAACACCGACTGCGCGCCGTCAGTCACAAATGACGGTCACTGAAGCCGACCAGCAACTCCGCGATGCCTTCCGCAGTCCTTCTCAATTGGCACGAACACTCCGGGAACGCGTTGTTGATCCGACATCCGTGTTTTACTCACCTGGCACCCTTCTCAAACAGGAACATAATCCTGAGCATCCAGTCGGTTATGGTATGCCGGACGACTGGCCAGTTTTCTTCCGGTTCGACCAGGCGTATCGTCTTTCCCCGAGTTTTGATATCGACACCGAGGTGATTTCTCGGTATCCAAATGACGACGACATGGTTGCGAGTGGCTGGCTGCTGGGAGATGACTTGTTACGCAACCAAGCAAATGTAGTCTCATCGCGTGTCGGAAATGGGACGGTCGTCACAATGGGAAGCCAAGTGGCGTTCCGCGCACAGACTCGTGGCACATTCAAACTTCTTTTCAATGCCATCTTTCACGGGCCGGCGGACCCAGTGACCGCGGCGGATCTTGAAGTCTTAGATTAGAAATAACGCGCGAAACGACATTCGAAAAGCCACGAAAAAGAACGTGGCGTAAGCCATTCCGTTTTTTACCAAAAAAGGGCCAATCCATGTCAACACATCGGCCCCAGATATGAGCTGTTAGTAATGTCTTCTAACCAAGTGGATCAATCGGAAGTTTCCCAGTCGCATGACCGAGTGACTCGGCCGGAACACCTAACTTATCCAGCAAACTCAACTGAAGGTTCGCCAGCGGTGTGTCCTCAGGGTACATGATGTGCCGGCCGCCTACGCCTGCGACACCACCCGCTAAAAGAATCGGCAAGTTCTGCGACGCATGTGCATTACTGTCGGCCATTCCGGCTCCATAAACAATCATCGAATGATCGAGTAGTGTGCCATCTCCATCCGGAGTATTCGACAATCGTTCAACAAACTTCGCGAAGAGCTCGCAGTGGTATTGGTTGATCTTGGTCAGCTTCGCAAGCTTGGCTGGATCTTTTTGGTGATGTGAAATCGGATGATGCGCATCGGGCACACCAATTTCAGAATAGGTCCGGCCGGTGATCTCGCGTCCCATCATAAACGTCGTGACACGCGTAAGGTCCGTTTCATAGGCGAGCGCCATCAGATCAAACATTAACTGTGCATGCTCTCCAAAGGTACCAGGCACGCCAGCCGGTTGCTCCACCACCGGAAGTTCCCGATCGCTCTGGAGCTCCGCCATCTGAATGCGACGCTCAATATCGCGTACCGCGTCTAAATACTGCGTCAGTTTTCGCCGGTCTCCGGTTCCCAGTTGTCGAGACAAATCGTCTGCTCGTTCAGTCACCGAGTCCAGCAAGCTTGCATCCTTCGCTAACCGAGCCTTACGAACGGTGGGATCGGTACTTCCAGAATCACCAAAGAGCCGCTCGAAAACTACACGCGGATTATTCTCCATTGGAAGTGGGGTGGTGTCGTTAGCCCAAGAGATAGTGTTCGTGTATGCGCAACTGAATCCATCATCACACGAACCAACAAAGTCACGTCCATCAATTGCCAACTCAAGTGAAGCTAACTGTGTTTCCCGACCGAGTACTCGCGCTGCAATCTGATCCGACGAAACACCAGCCTGTAGATTAGTTCCTTGATCCGGTTGCGGTGAGACGCCTGTCAGAAACCGGGTAGCAGAGCGCGCGTGTGGCCCTTCTCCACTAACACCGTGCATTCCCGACAACACCTGGACCTGCTGACGGAAGGGTTCTAACGGTTTCATGACGAGCGGAAATTCAAATCCGCTTCCTTCCGTCGAAGGCGTCCAGTGATTCATCATCATGCCATTTGGCACATAAACCACCGCGTAACGCCGAACCGGATTGGCCGCTGTGTTTCGTAGAGCGGCAAACGCCGGTACCATGCCATCAAGAAGCGGCAGGGCGAGCGACGCACCAAGTCCACGTAGCAGGGTACGCCGGGGAATTGCTTTCTGGGTGATGATCATTGCGCTGACCTCCTCATACGAAACGGCGTGCTCTGCACGATACCAACAATAATAGACGACCAGCGGTAATTATCCGAGGCCGACGCGCGAGTAATCGCACGAACCGTCGGACGGTCGTAATACTCTGGGCCTCTCCCGAGAGCATACGCCAAAAGCTTTTCAGTTAAGGTCCCAACAAATTGGTCACGCCGTTCCAATAATAGGGTTCGCAATCCAGTGGGTCCCTCGAACACCGTACCATCTGGAAGATTTCCGGAAGAATCGATCGGTAGCTCGGCTTCACCAATTGTTCGCCATTGCCCGACCGCATCGTAATTTTCAAGTGCAAGGCCTAGTGGGTCCATCGGGGCATGACACACGGAACACGCCGGACTTTCTCGGTGACGAGCCAACCGATCACGCACGGTTGCCGCTTGGCCGTTCTCGCCGCGGTCCGGTAAATCAGGTATATCTTCCGGCGGCGGCGGCGGCGGCGTCCCTAGAATATTTGTCAAAATCCATTTACCCCGAAGCACTGGTGAGGTTCGGTTGGGATAGGACGTCACCGTCAGAAGACTTCCATGCCCAAAAACACCTCCCCGCCTTTCCGCGAGTTCGGTTTCAAGTGACACACGGCGAAAGTGGGACCCGTAGATCCCCGGAATCCCGTAATGCCGAGCCAAGCGTTCGTTAACAAACGTGTAGTCGGCGCCAAGAAGATCGAGAACACTCCTATCTTCACGGAGCAAACTTTCTACGAACATCTCCGTTTCCTTCGCAAATGCTGTCCGCAAATTTTCGTCGAACTCTGGGAACACAAGCGGGTCTGGCACTGCACCACGTAAATTTCGAAGATACAACCACTGCCCAGCAAAATTCTGGATAAGCGCCGTCGCACGTGTGTCAGCAAGCATCCGCAGTACTTGTTGTTCAAGAATCACCGGGTCGTTGAGTCGCCCACGTTCGGCGAGACCGAGCAACTCTTCATCAGGACCACTTGACCACAGGAAATATGACAACCGCGAAGCAATCTCTAAATCCGTTACCGCATAAACGGTTCCTGGATCACTATCAACTGGGTCACGCTCTACTCGAAACAGAAAGTCTGGTGAAATCAAGAGTCGTTCCAACGCAAGCTGGATTCCAGCATCAAAGGTGGTACCAGACCGACCCATGCGATAAAAACTCATCAACGTAGAAAGGTCAGACTCGTCAATTGGCCGACGATAGGCGCGCCTTGCCAAACCTGAAAGAATCTCACGGGCGCACAGATCTTCATCAGAATTGGTGCTATTTGCAGGCTGACACGAAAAGATCGCTCGGCGGCTCGGCGTATCTCCTGAACCATGACTCACATATGGACCGCCGATGGCAACTTTGTCCACCGCCGCGTTACCATCGCGCATCTCATTGACCGCAACCGCGAAACTGCTCTGCCGAGGCTGCAAAATACCTTCGGGCTCCGTAAAACGTCTAACAAACGCCACACTCACCACATGTGGACCAGCGGTTGCTGGAAATCGAACACGCATGTTCGCATCCGCATACAGCATGTACTCTTCCCACTCCGGGTCGCCAAATTGATTCCCTCCGTAACTGGCCGGTGCCTGCGTGACATCTGGTTCCTCGCCACCGAATGTGAACGCCCGGACTAATTGGCCATCCAATCGAACCTCTAACTCATGTCGCGAGCCCATACCACGCACGTAATTAACGTAGTTACGATGGAGCGTCACCGCAAGGTCATACTCGCCGTCAACCAAAAAATAATGTCGAACACCCAGGCCACCACGCGAACCAAAGGGCAAGTCATCGCCCATGCGATCGTCCTGCACATTCAGAATGTTGACACTGTAAGTCTCCGTCGCCGGACCGAGTGGTTCTTCTCCCAGTGCTAAGCGACCGATCTTGCGTGCGGCCGACAAATAGCGATCCATCAAAGCCGGCGAAACAGTCAGCACGTCAGCCATATTATCGAACCCGTACTGGTCGATATCATCGGCCGGCAACAACTCCGTGACATCGACATCTATCACCAATAGATCCCGAATCGCGTTTGCGTACTCAGCTCTATTCAGACGGTGAAATGCTTCTGTACGGCCAGGGTTTGGCTGGTCTGCAGCATATTCGTCAAGCTCGGTCTCGAGCCACGACGCAAGCAAGTCGTAGGTCTCTATGTCCGGTCGAGGTCGACCAACTGGAGGCATGGTTCTTGTACGAAATTTACTAATGACTTTTTCCCATTGCTCAGCGTGAGTCCCAAAATCTGAAAGGTCTACACCGTCGAAGGAGAACTCCGCCGTACGTAGGCGGTCATTGTGACAGGTCACACAATACCGTCGAACCGTCGACTGCAGAAGGTCGGCTTCATTTCCCTGAGCCACACTCATCGCTGGAACGACAAAAGTGATCAACAGGGACAAAAAAAAGAGACGGCGTGTATTTTTGGCAGGCACAATATTCAGCTGAATACCAGCAATCGCTAAGTTTGTCCGAATGCAACTTAGAGTGTCAATCGAAGAATGACTGGGGTAGCATTAAGCTGTAATGGCACATGGAATCTGGAGACAGTCTGTTCTTCTGTTCATCATTTCGGTGGCAACCAGCGTTGTAAGCGTAATGGGTGCCGCCGCGCAAGAAACGACCCCCTCAGAGCTCATTGATGCCATAAAAAACGGTAGCGGAGACCAAGTCAACACGCTACTGTCCAGTCGTGTTGACGTAAATGCTACAGAAGGTGACGGCGCAACAGCTCTCCACTGGGCGGCACACCGAAATGACCTAGATACAGCCACAGCTTTGTTAAACGCTGGTGCCGATGCCAGTGCATCGAACACTCTCGGTGCAACCCCACTTTGGCTTGCGGCAACGAACGGAAGCGTCAAAATGCTGGAATTGCTTCTCGACGCTGACGCGAACCCGAATGCCACACTAAAGATGGGAGAAACACCACTAATGAGCGCTGCCCGTTCCGGAGACCATGCGTCAGTCAGATTACTGATTGAGCACGGTGCCGACGTGAACCGAGCCGAATTTGAACGCGGGCAAACTGCTTTGATGTGGGCAGCCGCACAACAACATGCCGATGTCGCCCGATTACTTATCTCGAATGGTGCTGACTTGAACGCACGCACAAAAGTGTGGCACCAACTCGAAAACACCGCCGGAAACACCAACCCTATCGGTAACTTCAAAATGGCGCATGGTGGATCAACACCATTGCTGTTTGCGGCCCGAGCGGGTGATGTCGAAACGGCGAAAGCCTTGATCGATGGCGGTGCTGATCCGAATGACGTCGCAACTTCCGGAAACAGTGCCTTGGTTATCGCCGCGCATAGTGGGCATGGTGCGCTCGCTACGTATTTACTCGAACAGGGCGCAGACCCAAATGCGGCAGAAGCTGGGTATACCGCATTGCATGCAGCGACCCTCCGAAGCCAGGTGGCCTTAGTCGAAACTCTGCTTGAACACGGTGCTGACGTAAATGCACTTGTTGAACACGGCACACCCGGACGGCGGTTCAGTGCCGACTACAGCATTCGCTATCAGACGATCGGAGCGAATGCCTTTTGGTTGGCAGCACAATACGGTGAACCAGAAATTGCTCGTATCCTTGGCCGGTATGGAGCAGACCCCTTTGTCACTCCCGGTGACGGCACGTCATCGCTAAAAGCAGCCATCGGGCTTCCGCGTGGTAACGAAGACCGTCGAAACCGTGGACTAGGGTCGACAGAAATTGACCGGGAGGCGCAAGAACGGTTAACGCTTGACGTCACAACCGTTGTTCTTGATTTGGGCGTTGACATTGATAAAGCTGATCAAACTGGAACTACCCCGTTACATGACGCTGTCCGTGTGGGTTTTGCGTCCGTGGTCGAACTGCTCGCATTGCGAGGTGCTAACGTGAACGTGACAAACGACCGGGGAGACACACCGCTCTCTCTCGCTGAAAGCACCCAATCGGTTCCTGGCACAAACGGTCTACGAGCCACACGGCCAGAAATAGCCACTTTGCTTCGCACGCTTGGTGCCGGAAACTAAACTGACATTCTCTTCAGCCATCAAACAAGAGCAACACGATTGAGACGGTTGTCCGACGGTACTCATACTGCGAGCAGCCACAATTCAAGCCTTCTGCAGAAAAGGCCGGGGCTGTGAATCAGCCCCGGCCTTATGAACTGTCCATTCCTCAACCGTTATAAGCTAAGCGGCGCTGTATTCAACAAACCACTGCTATCGCCAAGTTCGTCAGCCGGCACACCAGCCTTGTCAAGCACGGTCAAAAGCAGGTTTGCATACGGCGTATCCTCAGCGTAGTGGCGGTGACGGCCACCATTGAGGCGTCCACCTCCGCCGCCGGCCACCAGACACGGAAGGTTCGTATGCTCATGCAAATTACCGTTCCCAATCCCCCCCCCGTAAACAATCATCGAATTGTCCAGAAGGTTGGAATCACCGTCCGAGGTCTTACGTAAGTTTTCAAGGAAGTAGGCAAGTAGCTGAATATGGTACGTATCAATTTTTGCCTTCTTCGCGATGTATTCCGAATCATTGCGATGATGCGACACAGTGTGATGCTGGTCAGGGACTCCGACCTGTGGGTACGCACGCGGACTAGCTTCGCGAGCCATCATTAATGTGAATACGCGGGTTACATCCGCCTGGAAAGCCAAAGTGAGCAAGTCAAACATCAACTTGGCATGTTCTTCAAATGTCTCAGGAATATCAACAGGCCGATCAGGTAGTTCAACGAGTGACTCAGCGCCGCGAGATTCAGACCGTTGGATCCGCTGCTCAACATCACGTACCGCATCGAGGTACTCATCCAATTTATTTCGATCACCAATACCTAAGGTACTGCCAAGCCGGGCGACTTCCGCGGTAACAGAATCAAGGATGCTGCCTGTTTGTTTTAGTATCGCAAGCCGGTCAGCCGCCGTTCCACCTTCGCCAAATAAACGCTCGAACACCACACGCGGGTGCGCCTCCATATCGAGCGGTGTCGTTTCATTTCGCCACGAAATCGTGTTCGAGTAAAAGCAATCCCCGGTGTCACAAGCAATCGCCGTCGGTTTCTCTAGCGCCAACTCAAGCGACGGCAACGGTGTTTCCTTGCCAAACTCACGCGCAGCAATCTGATCTGCGGTGGTGCCTAACTTGATGTCGGTAACTCCCTGTCGACCACGCCGCTCCCATGCATGAACACCACTCAGCCAAACAGCGGTCGCGCGTGGATGGTCACCATTCCCATCACCAAACGAATCAGCTTGGCGGTGAGCTAAATTACTCAAAACCAGTACACTCTCACGAAGCGACTCAAGCGGACTCAGAATTGGTGACAAGTCAAAATTACGCCCGGTCTTTGATGGAACCCACTGATCTTGGATTACACCGTTCGGAATGTAAATAAATCCCACACGACGTGCCGGGGCCGTAACCGCTCGAGCAACTGACGATGCGGCAGGCACCATCGCGTCAAGAAACGGAAGGGTTAGCGTGGCACCAACACCACGAAGAAAGGTGCGCCGCGGTAATGCTTTCTGGGTAATGATCATGATTGTGGCATCCTCATTTGAAACGGCGTGCTTTGAACAATAGCAAGAACCAACGCCGAAAATCGATAGTCTTTCTGAGCGGCATCACGCACAATCCCACGCACGGACGGCATATCAAACGATTCGAGATTACGACCTAGTGCATAGGTTAAAAGTTTTTCAGCGACCGTTCCCACAAACCGGTCGGGGTGTTTGAGAAGAGCAGCCCGCATTTCGTCCGGCCCTTCAAAGGCGGTTCCATCAGGTAACACCCCAGTCGCATCAATGGTCTCGTTCGATTCCCCCCGGGTGCGCCACCGACCGATAGCATCAAAATTCTCAAGGGCGAACCCGAGTGGATCCATCTGCGAATGACAGCTTGCACAAGCTGGGTTAGAACGATGTTTTTCCATCGCCGCCCGCATTGACAACGCCTCTCCCTCGTCGGTCGTTTCTTCAAGAGACGGAATATCTGGTGGTGGCGGCGGCGGCGGTGACGACAGTAGGTTTTCCAGAATCCACTTACCACGCAACACCGGAGAGGTACGCGTCGCATACGAGGTCAACGTTAAGATACCACCCTGACCAAGCAATCCTCGACGTTCTGTTCCCGCAAGCGAAACGCGTCGAAAGTGACTACCGTATACATGAGGAATGCCGTAATGCTTGGCCAATCGTTCATTAAGAAATGTGTAGTCCGCGCTCAGTAAATCTGTAACCTGTCCGTCTTCACGCAAAACGCTATCAATAAACAACTCGGTCTCATTTTGAAACGCTTGGCGCAAGTTTTCATCAAAGCTAGGGAAAAATCCTGGGTCTGGTTCTTTCTCTGTAACATCACGAAGGTACAACCATTGCGCCGCGAAGTTATTAACTAGTGCACGTGCGCGAGGGTCCGCCATCATTCGCTCAACTTGCCCTTGCAATACTGAGGGGCTGCTCAATTGCCCGGCTACTGCTACGTCAAGCAACTCATCATCTGGAATGCTGCTCCAGAGAAAAAACGACAGGCGCGATGCCAACTCCAGATCACCGACGGCATAGGGTCCTTCATCGACATTAGCGGGATCACGTTCAATCCGAAACAGGAATTCTGGACTAACAAGAATCCGTTCTAAGCCACGCTGGATACCACGCTCAAAACCGGCCTCCGACCGACCCTCTTCATAGAAAGGTCGAAGGACCGAAAGGTCAGCCTCGGTTACCGGCCGTCGATATGCACGACGTGCCAGGCTCGTAAAAATTTCATCCGCACAAACGTCAGCCATCACTCCGCCGGAAGGGTCACACGTAAAGATACGGCGGCGACTCGGGGTATCGCCCGAACCATCAACCCCAT
>Ga0310124_10000545_pt1 | contig 26239 bp, 22 predicted proteins | sample CB11b_AW_Bot5_MG_FD_203507 | JGI IMG/M metagenome (GOLD analysis project Ga0310124, IMG submission 203507) | Marine microbial communities from Western Arctic Ocean, Canada - CB11b_AW_Bot5 | ecosystem: Environmental > Aquatic > Marine > Oceanic | place: Canada: Western Arctic Ocean | collected...
TGCATCCACATGGAAGCTCGCGGCTGCGGGGATCGCGTTAGACCTCGGGGTCGTGGGACCGCACGAGGAAATGCCCATCCCATGCACAGGGGGAATGAAGTACGGAGGGGGATACCGTGCCTGCTGGTATCCCGAGGGTCATGGCTTTCTCGATCTTGCGGGGGCCATCGCCCACTCTTGCAACGTCTACTTCTATCAGCTCGGACTCAGGATCGGCTTGGACCGGATGTTGGAGGCCGGAACACGAATCGGCTTCAGCGAGCAGTGCGGGATCGACTTGCCCCAAGAGAGTCGTGGAATATTTCCGGGTACCCGGGATTTCTGGGACCGCCGCTTCGGATATCAACCCATGGAGGGGGAGGTTTTAAATCTGGCCATCGGCCAAGGTCCGAACTCTCAGACGCCGCTGAAGATGGCGCAATTTTATTTGGCTCTGGCCAGGGACGGGTCCGCTCCCGCTCCGCATCTCATCCAAAATTCCGACCCGGAAAACGAGTGGGGCCTCAACTTGTCCGGGGAGAGTCTCGAGCAGCTCCGAGTGGGTCTGCGCGCAGTGACGGAACCGGGCGGTACGGCCCATTATCGGGCGTCTTTGGAGCACTGGGAGGTTCTCGGCAAGTCGGGTAGTGGCCAGAATGCCCAGGATGCCGAGCGCACCCATGCGTGGTTCGCAGGAATGGCTGGGCCCTGGGGGGGGAAACCCGAGATCGTAGTCGTCGCTCTCGTGGAATTCGGCGGCGGCGGCTCCACGGTCGCGGCGCCCATAGTGGCCAAGACGGCGGACTTCTATCTGCGGCGCAAGTACGGGATTCCCATCGACACGATCCAGACGCTAGCGGAGCACGTGGAAGCCGGTGTCCCCGCGCCGTGGGCTCGGTGGGTGAATTAGAGTCCCCAATGCTTCGTCGGGTATTCAAAGTGTTGGTCGGCGATCCGCAGCTGTTTCTGGCGGTGTCGATCATGACTGCGTTCGGCATCGCCATGGTCTATTCGGCGGGTGTGCTCAACATCCCGAGCGTTGTCACGGAGGGCGCCTGGTTGCGCCAGCTGCAATGGTGGGCGTTGGCTCTCGTGGCTTTCGGCGCCGTACGCCAGGTACGCCCTCGGTGGTTCGAATGGATCGCGATCCCTGCCTACACAGTGAGTGTCGTCCTTCTGGTGATCACGCTTTTCGTCGGGACGGGTTCGGGTACGGCGGCAGGCGTGAAGAGCTTCCTCGATTTGGGTTTCATCCAACTTCAGCCGGCGGAGCTGGCTAAGTTGGCCACGATCTTGGCTCTCGCGAGGTATCTGGCGAGTCGTCAAGAGGATCCTACGACGCTTCGGGCCCTGGTCACTCCTGCGGCGATTGTCGGGCTCCCTCTCGGGCTTGTCATACTTCAGCCGGACCTCGGCACGGTGCTGGCGTTCGTCGGGATTCTCTTCGCCGCCCTTTTCTGGGCCGGAGCGCCGATCGGATTCCTGATACTTCTATTGAGTCCGGGCATATCTCTCGTGTTGAGCTACAACGCGATGATCTGGGCTGGATTCTTCCTCGTCCTCATCGGGTCTCTATATCTGTTTCGGTATCGACTCTTTCCTGTCGAGTCCCTTTCGGTCATCCTGGCAAACCTGGCCGTGGGGACGGTGTCTGCTCCCCTCTGGAATTCTCTTGCCGAGTACCAACAGAATCGGATTCTTGTGTTTCTGGACCCAAGCGTGGATCCCCGGGGTGCGGGTTATCACCTGGTCCAGTCGATGGTGGCGATAGGCAGCGGGGGACTGAGCGGTAAGGGCTTCACAGAGGGAACGCAGAAGGCGTTCGACTTTCTTCCGGAGCAGCACACGGATTTCATATTTTCGGTCATCGGCGAAGAACTCGGATTTCTGGGGACCGGTTTTGCCTTGGCGCTCTTTGCGTTCATCCTCTACCGATTGGTCAGGATGGCCGAGGCGGCGGCGGATCCGTTTGCAGGCCTTGTGATTTTCGGTATCTTCGGCGCCTGGCTCGTGCACATCTTCGTGAACGTCGGCATGACGGTTGGCATGGTTCCGGTGACAGGCATTCCTCTTCCCTTCGTCAGCTATGGCGGGACCTTCCTGCTCATGTGCTGGGTCGCGGTTGCGATGGCGACCCGGGTTACCCAAGAGGATTGAATGGCGTGGTTTCGTAAGGACAAACAGCCTCTACGGTCGCAGGATAGAAGGGGCGTACCGTCCGACGTCTTCGACAAGTGCGAGGGTTGCGGAGAGATCCTGTACGGGGAAAAGCTCCTCCAAAACCTCCAGGTATGCCCCTCCTGCGGGCATCATTTTCGCGTTACTGCAGACCGCTACGTGGAGATTCTCCTAGACGAGGGCACGTTCGAGGAGATGGACGAGGGCATGCGCAGTCGAGATCCCCTCGAGTTCCGGGACCTGGAGGCGTATCAGGACCGCCTCGCGGCTGCCGAGAAGAAGGTCGGCCGCAAAGAGGCAGCTCTTGCGGGGACGGGCACTCTCGAGGGTCTCGGGGTCGTTCTGGTGGTGATGGACTTTCGATTCGTCGGTGGCTCTATGGGGTCGGTCGTCGGAGAGAAAATCACTCGAGCCGCGAGAGCGGCCTTGAGGCGCAAGGAGCCACTCATCGTCGTTTCCGCTTCTGGAGGCGCGCGCATGCAGGAAGGGATCCATTCCCTGATGCAGTTGGCCAAGGTCTCCTCGCTGCTCGCACGGCTCCACGAAGCTGCTCTACCGTACATCGCCGTCCTCACGGACCCGACGACGGGCGGAGTCACGGCCTCCTTCGGCATGTTGGGGGACGTCAATCTCGCTGAGCCCGGGGCGCTCATTGGATTCGCAGGCCCGCGCGTCATCAGTGAAACCATTCGCCAAGAACTTCCAGAGGGCTTCCAGCGCTCTGAGTTCCTGCTCGCCCACGGAATGATCGACCGTGTGGTGGACCGCCGAGAGCTCAAAGAGACTCTGGCGGTTATTCTACGCCACATGGTTGGCTGACAGAGGTGTCCGGCTGGTCTCCCGGTGACTCTGCGGGGTCTTCCCTGAGTCAATTTGAAAGTGTGGTCGGGGACCCGTTGCTGGAGGAGCTCTTCCCCCGGCTGGCCCACGGCGTCCACTGGGGACTGGAGAGGATTGAGGCGTTCCTTGGTGCTACGGGGGATCCCCATCGCTCGTACCGGTCCATCCACGTGGGCGGGACGAATGGCAAGGGGTCGGTGGGGTCGATGGTGTCCACGGTGCTGAGTCGCGGGAATCATTCGGTCGGACTCTATACCTCTCCTCACCTGTGTGCCTTTCGGGAGCGCTTTCAGGTAGACGGTGTGCCGATCACGGACAATGAGTTGCGGGCCCTGGTGCTCGAGCTCCGTTCGGAAATTGCTCGCCACGAACTGACGTTCTTCGAGGCGGCTACAGGTTTGGCCTTCCACTATTTCCAGAGACGAGCCGTCGAGGTGGCCGTGATCGAGGTTGGCCTGGGCGGGCGGCTCGACGCGACTAATGTGATCGATCCCTTGTTGACGACGATCACGAACATCGCTCAGGACCATTCGGAATACCTCGGCGAGACATTGCCCGAGATCGCCCGTGAGAAGGCCGGAATCATCAAGCCGGGTGTGCCACTCATCACGGCTGAGAACGACGACGAGATCCTCGGCCTCCTTGAGGCCACCTGCGTTCAGGTCGGCGCTCCCTTCATCAGTGTCAGGCCCGACTCGGAGTCTCTCGACGTGGAGATTCAGGAGGACCATACGACGTTTACGATTGCCACCGCTACCTGGGGCGTCCTGCGGGTTCGAACTCGGCTGGTCGGGGAGCACCAGGCCATCAACGGTGCCCTATCGGTCACTATGCTGGAACAACTGCCGCCGCCGCTCCTACCCTCCAGGGAAGACCTTCTGGAGGGGATCGCGGACGTCCGCTGGCCAGGACGCGCTCAAGTAGAGCACTTCGGGGGCCAGACGTGGATCTTCGACATCGCCCACAATACTGCGGGTGCCCAGGCGCTGGCGTCGGTGCTCGAACGTCTCGATCTTCCCAGGCCGGTTGTTCTGCTCACCGCCGTCCTAGGTGACAAGGATTGGCGTTCGATGCTTCCTCCACTCTTCCGGGAAGCGGACCACGTCGTTCTGACTCAGACGCCCTCGGCACCACTCAAGAGGCGGTGGGATCCCGCCAAGGCCGCTCGAGAGGCCGCGTCGCCGGTGGCGGAAATTTGTCTAGACTTCGAAAAGGCGTTGGCCCGAGTAAGAGATCTCGCGGGCTCAGGCACGATCGTCGTGACGGGGTCCACCCATACGGTGGGCGACGCGCTGCGGGATCTCGGCCTTGCACCCTTCCTCGATATGGACGCGCCTGCGCGGCGATCCTGATTGCCCACTGTACTTTCTGAACGCTCCGTTTAGATTCGCCCGCATGTCGAAACCTAGCTTTGCGCGCCTTCCGGGATTCCGTGACTTCGTTCCGGAGGATCTCCACCTTCGCGAGCATATCCTGGACGGATGGCGCCGCGTGGCTGGCCGCTACGGATTCAGGGAATACGACGGCCCACCCTTGGAGCCCCTCGGCCTCTATGTGCAGAAGAGCGGAGAGGAGATCGTGGGCCAGCTGTACAACTTCCGGGACAAGGGTGACCGTGAGGTTGCCCTCAGACCAGAAATGACCCCCTCGCTGGCGAGGATCCTCAGCGAGCGGCACCGGTCCATGGCGAAACCGATACGCTGGTTTTCCGTCCCGCAACTCTACCGTTACGAGCGGCAACAAAAGGGGCGCCTGCGGGAGCATTTCCAGTGGAATGTGGACATCGTGGGGGAGGAAGGTGTCGGAGCAGATGTCGAGGTCGTTGCCGTCGCATTGGACGGACTGCGAGAGTTCGGCCTGGACCATGAGGACGTATGTGCGCGCGTGTCCGACCGGCGGCTCCTGACCGAGATCCTCAAGACCATCGGAGTGGAAGAGAGTCGTCTTCCGGCGGCGTTCGCCATCATCGACAAGCTGGAACGCTCGAGTCCCGATCACTCACTGGACCGACTGGGTTCAGAGGCCGGCCTGGGCGAGGAGGCGGCTCGCTCTGCCCTCGATTTGTTCAACCAGCCGGGCCTCGATGTGATCAAGGACCGGTTCGGAGATGTCGACGGTGTCGGTGCCGGACTAGAGACGTTGGAAACCTATGCCGCCTCTTTGCGGGCGATGGGTCTGGAGCCCTACCTCGAGTTCGATTTGAGAATCGTGCGCGGGCTCGCGTACTACACGGGTATCGTGTTCGAACTGTTCGACCGGCGCGGGGAGCTACGAGCCATCTGTGGAGGGGGACGCTACGATCACCTGCTGGAGTTGGTCGGAGGAGATCCTGTGCCGGCTGTGGGTTTCGGCATGGGGGACGTCGTGCTGGGAACGCTCCTTCGTGAACGAGGGCTCGCGCCGGAAAGCTCGCCGCAGGTCGACTACTTCATCGTGATCATCGGCGAGGAGCACCGGGAACTGGCGCTCTCGATTGCCCATGCTCAGCGGGAGGTCGGAGCCAGTGTGCTCTATGGACTGCGTGACCAAGCCGTGCGAAAGCAGTTTCAGGCGGCAGGGAATGCCGGGGCACGAGCGGTGATCGTTCTGGGGCCTGACGAAGTATCCCGAAACTGCGCGGTGCTCCGCGACATGGCCTCGGGAGAAGAGCGCGAGACTCCACTGGAGGAGCTTCAGTGAACCAGGAGGACAAGCAGCGTGAAAAGCGGAGGATGATGGATAGGGCGATCCGGCGCTTGAACGCGTTGGAGTTCGTGATTCTCGGCGTGGTCATGGTCATCGCGCTCGTTGCCGGTGCGCTGATGGCGTGGGTGCTCGAGAGTACGACGGGTGTATCATTCAGGCTGGTCTGGGGAGTGGCTTCGCTCCTCTTCTTCATCTTGCCGGGGGTTCTCGTTCACCAACGGGAGCGACAAAGGGATGATTCTGAACAGGTTCGGGCCGATCTCTCGGCTCCGGTAAACATGGGGAACGATGGCTGACGACAAGAAGCTGACGACGCGGAGCGAAGACTTCTCCGCCTGGTACAATGAGCTCGTCCTCCGGTCCGAGCTTGCCGACCACTCCCCGGTTCGGGGAAGCATGGTGATCCGGCCGTGGGGTTACGCGTTGTGGGAGAACATGCAGCGCTCGCTCGATGACATGCTCAAGGCCACCGGGCACGAGAACGCATATTTTCCACTTCTGATCCCGATGAGCTTTATCGAGAAGGAAAAGGAGCACATCAAGGGCTTCAAGCCCGAACTCGCCGTGGTGACTCATGCGGGTGGAAAGGAGCTGGAGGAACCCTTCGTGATCCGGCCCACGTCAGAGACCGTCATCATGTCCATGTTCGCGAAGTGGGTACAGAGCTACCGCGATCTTCCGCTTCTGATGAACCAGTGGGCCAACGTGATGCGGTGGGAGCTGAGAACTCGCCTGTTTCTGCGAACCTCCGAATTTCTGTGGCAGGAGGGCCATACCGTGCACGCCAGCGCGAACGAGGCCGAGGAGCACACGAGGCGCATGCTTGATGTGTATCGAACGTTCATGGAAGAGTGGATGGCCATGCCGCCGGTGACGGGGCTCAAGTCCGAGGCCGAAAAATTTGCCGGTGCGGTCCGCAGCTATTCGTGCGAGGCGATGATGCAGGATCGCCGGGCTCTGCAGGCCGGAACCTCTCACTTTCTGGGGCAGAATTTCTCGAAGCAGTTCGATCTCACGTTCCAGTCCGTAGAGGGGAAGGAAGAATACGGCTGGAACACCTCCTGGGGTGTCTCCACCCGGCTGGTCGGTGGGCTGGTCATGATGCACGGGGATGACCAGGGCCTGGTACTTCCTCCCAAACTCGCACCTGTTCAGGTGATTATCGTCCCGATCTTGAGGGGAGACGACCACGGTCCGGTACTCGAGAAGGCCGAGGCGCTGCGTGAGGCTCTTCAGACCCAGGGCGTGAGGGCCAAGGTGGATGGGAGGGACTATCTGAGTCCCGGCAACAAGTTCTACGAGTGGGAGAGGAAGGGTGTCCCATTGCGCATGGAGATCGGGCCTAAGGACATGGAGAAGGAGCAGGTCGTGCTTGCCAAGCGAGTTCGTGCCGAGGACGATGCTCGCAAGGAATTCCTGCCGGAAGCAGAGGCCCTCGGGACGATTCCAGACCGACTTCAGGCCTTTCAGGCGGAGTTACTCGAGACCGCGACAGCCCGGCGAAAGGCGAATTCTCATCGAGACGTGACAAGCATCGAGGAGCTCGCGGACATCATCGAGGCCTCGGGCGGATACGTCTACACGGGGTGGAGTGGGGACCCGGCCGTGGAGGAGCGCATCAAAGAGAAAACCGGTGCCACACTCCGATGTATTCCCGATGAGGAGTTCAGATCCGCGAAGTCGCCATCGAAGTGTATCGGCGGTGACGACGCCTCCAAGATGGAAGTCCTTTGGGCTCGAGCGTACTGAAGCTACGGCGAAAATCGGACACGCTACCTCACGCTGCCCACTTCCTCTTCGCGCCTCGCGGCGATCCGGGTTTCGATGTCGTTCCACACATCTCTCATGAACGCAACGTCGGCCCCATGCCTGTCGACGAAATCCAGGAACTCGTCCTCGGTCATATCGTGGACGGCCAAGAGACTGTCCTTAGCCGCTTCACCTATCTCGGAGGTCTGCATATTCAACGACGAGACCCGCAAGTCCACGTATGCGTTGATGAAGCGCTCCCGCTCTTGGACCTCTACGGAAGACGCGGTGTCAACGAACTGACAGCCCCATATCAGGATCAGGACGAAGAGTAGAAGGCGGGTCGGTATCACTGTTCCGAGATGATCATTGGGAGCCGTTAAAGGTGACCGGAAGGTCGTGATGGCCTCTCAGCCCGTCAAGCCGGAGCCTGTGGGACTCAGTTGACTGAGCCGTTCGGGATTTTGGCGCGGCGAATCTGTACCACGTCGCGCTCGTCACGACTTATTCTTGAGCATATCCGGGGTCGTCTCGGGTCTTCAGTGGAGACGGAGGGTCGCCATGGTCCAGTGCGTCACTCTTGCCAGTGGGTGGGAGAACAGCCCCATGCGTAGCATTCAGAAGCGCCTTCGGGATCTCGGGACCGTTTCCATCCTCCTGATCATGGCAGCGTGCGCGGTAAATCCGGCTACGGGTCGACGCCAACTCATGTTGGTCAGTGAATCGCGAGAGATCGAGATGGGGCGTGAGGCGGACGGGCAGATAACGGAATCTTTCGGACTGTACGCTTCAGAGGAGCTTCAGGCCGAGATCACCCGGATTGGTGAGGAGCTGGCTTTGCGTTCGGAGCGTCCGCAGCTGCCGTGGTCGTTCAGGGTGTTGGACGATCCGATGGTGAATGCCTTCGCTCTTCCCGGCGGGTATCTGTTCGTTACGAGAGGTATCCTGGCGGCGCTGAACTCAGAGGCCGAGCTCGCCGGCGTTCTCGGTCATGAGATCGGGCACGTGACGGCCCGACATTCTGTGAGCCAGATGAGCGGCCAGCAGCTTCAGCAGATCGGGTTGGAAGTCGGGTCGGCCCTGTCCTCGGAGGTCGCGTCTGCGGCCGGCGTTCTTTCCGTGGGGTTGGAGCTCCTGAATCTCAGGTACAGTAGGGGAGACGAGTCCGAGTCCGACGAGCTCGGCGTACGGTACATGTCTCGTGCGGGTTACAACCCGAACGCCCTCATCGGAGTGTTTCAAACGCTCGCCTTGACGGCGGGTGGAGGTGGGCGTGTCCCCGAATGGCAGGCGAGCCACCCCAACCCGGAAAACCGTGAAGAGAAGATACGAGAAATCATCGCGCTTTCGGGCCAGGACTACTCGGCGTCTGTGGAGCGGAGCGAAGAGTACCTGCAAAAACTCGACGGATTGATGTTTGGTGTGGATCCTAGGCAGGGGTTTTTCGAGGGACAGACCTTTCACCAGCCCGATATGGCGTTTGCCCTGGACTTTCCCGCGGGTTGGACGGTGGTGAACCAGAAGACTCAGGTCGGGGCCGTGGCCCCGGACGAGACGGCGATCGTACTGCTCACGCTCGCGGCGGAGGAAGTCGACCCGGAAAGGGCGCTCGCGGCCTTCTCGCGGCAGGAGGGCATCAACGGCAGTGACTCTCGCCTGGTATCGCTCGATGGGAAGGACGCATGGGAAGCGTCCTTCAGCGCGGACACGGAGGAAGGAGGGCTTCGAGGGGCGGTCCTGTTCGTCGAACATAACGGGCTGATCATCCGGCTTTTGGGTTACTCACCTGCGTCGCAGTGGCGCTCGCATCAGAGTAGGGTGCTCGGGAGCATGCGAAGCTTCCGGAACGAGCGCGATCCGGATGTTCTCGCGGTGGAGGCCGCCCGTATCGAGATCGAGCGGCTCCCCTCGACCATGACGCTGCGCGAGTTCACCAAGGCCTATCCGTCTTCGGTCAGTGTCGAGCAGATCGAAGTGTTGAATCGTCGTTCCCTTGACGAGTCTATCCCGGGTGGAACATTGTTGAAGAGAATCACGGGAGGGCGTCTACCCTAGGTTGCTCGGCGGCCTTGTCCATCCCCGACAGGGTCGGATGAGAGTGATCCGCCGGGGGCTGAATCAGTGATCTTACAAAGGGAGTGCAATCGTGAAACGCCTGTCGATCATCTGTCTCACTCTAGCGCTCGCAACGGGCTGTTCGAGTCGACGAATCACGAGCAGACCCACGATGTCGATCGCCCCGACTCTGACGGCAGAGAGGTTCTTGCAGGCTTCCAACGTCCGAGATCTCGAGGAAATGTCACGTCTGTTCGGGACGTACGACGGCCCCATAGGAGACACCGGAAACGCATTTGGATGCTTCTGGAAGAAACTCGGATCCGTGTTCGATGGAAGCTCCTGCAGGAAATGGACGGAGGTGGAGCTGCGCATGGATCTCATCTCGAGCATTCTTCAGCACCAGGACTATCAGGCCGTGTCGGAGCGCATGGTTTCGGGAGCGGAACACCCCGCCAACCGTACCGTGCTAGTGTTCGTCATCGCACCCTGCCAGGTCCGCGCTTCGGGCGCCTCGGTTCTGAGCCGAACTCCTGATTCAGGATCTTAGCGTTGTACCAACTCGATCAAAGTACCCCCCGTCGCCTCGGGGTGGAGGAACGCCACCTGGTGTCCACGGGCGCCAGGACGTGGTTTCTCGTCGATGAGGCGGAACCCGCGAGATTTCAGGTCTTCGAGGGCCGCGGCGACATCGATGACCCGGTACGCAACGTGATGTAGACCGGGCCCCTGCTGCTCGATGAACTGGGCGACAGGGCTTTGGGCAGAACGGGGTTCTATGAGTTCTAAGGGCCCGAGGAAAGCTACGTTCACGTCGTGGGCGGGCAGTTCTTCGATGATGGAACAACTGTGCCCGGTGACGGGTTTGAACAGCGCCGCCGAAGCTCGGATGGAGCGTACGGCGATGGCGACGTGATCGAGCGGATAGCCGTTCATGGACGGGCCGCAGGGTAGAGTGGACGAATCTGGACCGGACGGTAGTGCCGGCCCATTAAAGGTACAAGGAGATCGATTGATGAGTACCGATGGAAAGGTTTTGGAAATTACGGATCAGAATTTTGCCGACATGGTGGAGGGCGCTGACGGCCTGACCATCGTGGATTTTTGGGCGGAGTGGTGCGGTCCGTGCCAGATGGTCGCACCTATCGTCGAGCAGTTAGCGGAGGACTATGGTGACGACGGCCTCAAGGTGGGGAAGTTGGACGTCGACCAGAACCCCGACGTGACCGTTCGCTTCGCGGTTCGCTCGATTCCGAGCGTCCTGTTTTTCAAGGATGGGAAGCATGTAGATACGGTGGTCGGCGCGGCGCCGCGCCCGGCACTCGAGGCCAAGGTGAAAGAGCACATGTAGGAGCCGCTCAGCGCTTGGCGGTCCCGGTGCGGCCCGGAGGTGGCAACCTCCGGGCTGTTCTGCGTTTGGGGGCCGTCGTCGACCGACTTCCGCACTGCCGTCCGCCCCCCTATCATCTTGCCATGAATCACATCTTCGATGAGACCCTACCGCGAGTCGCGCAGGCCCTGCGGAACCGGGAGACTTCGGCTGCCGAATTGGTCGAAGAAGCCGTGGGGCGCCACGCTTTGAGCGGATCACATCATCAGGCCTACAAGCAATGGGATGGGGAGCATGCCCACGAAGAGGCCCGACGGGCCGACGAGCGGCTCGCGTCCGACTCGAGCCCTCCACCGTTTTGCGGAATTCCCGTTTCGGTGAAGGACCTATACGGGGTCGAGGGGCTGCCCACCTTCGCTGGGACCGCTCGCCGGCTTCCGACCGGTTGGGAGAAGGACGCCTGGCTGGTGGGTCGATTGCGCGATCAGGGGGCCGTCTTCATGGGGAAGACGCACATGGTCGAGCTCGCCTACGGCGCGGTCGGCATCAACCCGCACTGGGGTACTCCTCGCAATCCATGGGACGGCGATGCCCATCGCATTCCGGGAGGCTCGTCGTCGGGCGCCGGTGTGAGCCTATGGGCCGGGTCAGCTCTTTTGGCTCTGGGATCGGATACGGGCGGCTCGATCCGTATTCCCGCATCGATGACGGGGACCGTTGGCCACAAGATCACATTTGACCGTTGGTCCGTATCGGGTGTCGTGCCATTGAGCACGACACTCGATACGGTCGGCGGGCTCACACGCTCCGTCGAAGACAGTCTGTTCTTCTTCGGAGCCATCGATCCCGCCTGGGGAGACCCGACGGCCCTCCTCCGACATCTTTCGCTGCGGACCGCCGCGCCCCTCCGGCTGGCCGTACCCCACGGTGGGATTTGGGACACATGCCAGTCGGACGTCGCGGACGTCCTAGAAGTGGCTCTGGGCGAGCTTGCGTCGGCGGGATGGCGCCGCTCTGAAGTCGACGGAGGCCTCCTCGACGACGCCCGGCGCCTGTACATGAGCGGAGGCATTGCCGCTGCGGAGTGTTTGGCCTTCCTCGAGCGGGATCTGCCTGGCTGGCTCGACATCTTACACCCCACGGTCGGCCAGCGTCTTGCAGGGTCGCCATCGACGGAGTCGCAGCGGTATGCTCAATCGTTGGCGGAGCGTCGCACGTTGATGGCCCGTGTGGACGCGCTGTTCACGGACGCCGATGTGCTCGCTCTCCCCACCGTCATCATGACGCCCCCCACGGTCTCCGAGCTCGACGATCTCGATCGCTACGTCGAGACGAACGCGGCTGCACTGGGCGCCACGTGCCCGGTCAGCCTTTTGGGGCTTTGTGCCATTACGATCCCAGTGGGCCTCGATCAACTCGGGATGCCGGTGGGTCTCCAGTTCGTGGCACCGGGTGGGCGAGATGAGGCTCTGCTGGGTGTGGCGCTCGCGGCGGAGCGGGTGCTGGGGACGGCTCGTGAGCGATTGGGGATGCCGCCCGTAGTGATCGGGACCCACGGAGCCTCCGTCGAGTACCGAGGTGCCCCCTCCACCGATGGCTGATCTCTACATCGTAGCGACGCCCATCGGCAACCTCTCCGACACCTCGGGTCGTGCGGTCGAGGTCCTCGGGTCCGTCGACGGGATCATGGCTGAGGATACGCGTCGGACACGAATTCTCCTCGACCACTTCGGGATCCATACGCGTCTCACCTCGCTCCACGCGCACAACGAGGCCTCGCGAATCCCCAAAGTTCTCGCGCGGTTGGATGCAGGGCAGGACCTCGCGTTGGTTTCGGATGCCGGAACCCCGCTGGTGTCCGACCCTGGAGAGCGCCTGACCCGAGCAGTCGTAGAGGCGGGTCACTGCGTGGTTCCCGTGCCGGGACCGTCGGCAATCCTGACAGCCCTGGTGGCGGCTGCCTTCCGGACCGTCCCTTTCACGTTTCATGGCTTCGTCCCGAGGAAGAAGGGACATCGCCGAGCGTTGCTCGAGAAAGTCGCTGTAGCCGCAGATACTTCGATCTTGTTCGAATCGCCCGAGCGCGTGGCCTTACTCCTAGGCGATCTCACGGAGTTGGTCGATGTTGGCAGACAGGTTGTCGTAGCCCGGGAAATGACAAAGATTCATGAGGAATTTTTCCGGGGAACAATGGCGGAAGCTGCGCGCTATTATGCGGAGCGGGGAGCGCGTGGAGAGGTGACTGTCGTGGTGTCGCCGCGCGCACTGGAAGAGACGCAGAAGGCTGTGGACGAGGTCACCGCCAGGGCAGTGGCGAGGTCTTTCCTGCAGGATGGTCTCTCTCCGAGCCGCACCGCCAGAGAAGTGTCGTCCCGTCTCGGAATAGCGAAAAATGCAGCCTACGAGATCGTCCACTCATTGGAGAAGGACGACGAGGAGTCGAGTTGAGCGAAGCGACCGCCGCGGTAGAACGTGTAGGGACGGGGGGAGCCGTGGTCATGCTGGCCCTTCTGGCGGCGGCACTCGCGTCTCCTGAGCCCGTCGTTGCGACCGTAACGCCCGACTCGCTTCTGACCATCACGAGGCTTCAATACGAGGGTGGGGGGGATTGGTACGCAAATCCGTCCTCACTTCCCAACTTGCTGACGGAGATCCGCGTGCGCACGGGTCTTCCGATATCGGGCCAACCCCAGACCATCCGTCCCCTGGACCCGTCCCTCAAGGACCATCCCTATCTGTACATGACGGGCCATGGCAACGTACGCTTCTCCCCTGAGGAACGTGTGGCTTTGCGGGAGCACTTGATCTCTGGCGGTTTTCTCCATGCCGATGATAACTATGGGTTGGACGAGTCGTTTCGGGAGGAGATCGGAGAGATCTTCCCCGACTACGACTTCGTCGAGATTCCTCCGGATCACGCTGTCTTTTCGACGCTTTACGACTTCCCCGAGGGCCTTCCCAAAATCCATGAGCACGACGGAGGGGCTCCCCAAGCCTTCGGCATCTTTCACGGGGGTCGTCTGATGGTCTTCTACACCTATGAGTCGGATCTGGGAGATGGCTGGGAGGATGCCGACGTTCACGATGACGCACCTGAGCTTCGCGAGGCTTCCCTTCGGATGGGGGTGAATCTCTATCTGTACGTGCTCGGCCAGTTGGTACCATGAGCCCGGCACCTGCACGTGTGGTTCGCATCGTCGAACAAGTGCGAACGCATCTCTTGGGGAGAGCCCGCCTGGCGCTGGCCCTCTGCTTCGGGGGTGCGTTCGCGGCTACGCTTGTGCTTGCGTGGATCATCATGGCCCCGGGGGGCTGGCGGCAGGGCACCTGGGTACCCTTGATCATCGACGCGGTCCTCATCGCTCTTTGTTTCCTAGTGTGGGTGACACACCGCCTGGTAGCCACCCGGTGGCTGCGGGAGCCCAACCTCGCCAGCAGTATGGAGGAAACGGCTGAGTTGGCGCCGGGACTCCTCAGAGGATCGCTTGAATTGGCCCGGACACTGCCCCCTGGAGTCTCGTCGAGCTTGGCGAGTCGTGCCGCTGAAAAGGCCCTCGGCGACCTCGAGGGACCGGAAAGTGAGCTCGCCGGGCGCATGGCCGCCCAGGCCGGCCATTGGGTCCGCAGAGGGTTTGTGAGCTTTTCGATGTTGGCGGTCACGGTTGGCGTGTTGACGGTCGCGGCGCCAAGTCGTTCGTTCGCCGCCTGGTCGGGATTGGCGAAGTCTTTCGGGCTCCTTGCCGGCCCGACACTCCCTCCCTTGGAGGTCAGCCCTGGATCTGCCGAGGTACTGCGAGGCACGGACGTGGCGGTCGAGGTGTCGGCGCCGGGGCGTGCCAGCGTTACGCTACACTGGCAGGCCGTAGGTGATGTCGCCGTCGAGGAGACGCTCGTGCTCGCCGACGAGCGAGCCTCGTACGTACTTCGTACGGTGTCTGCCCGAACCGAATACTGGGTCGATGCGCCGGACGGAGCCACGTCGCCCCGCTACCGACTCGAGCCGGTGGATCCTCTCTTGGTCGGCGACGTGACGCTGGAACTGACGTTTCCACCGCACACTGGACGCTTCCCTGAGGAATACAGATCGGTGGTGCCTCCGCTGACCATTCCTGAGGGGAGCCGATTCATCATTCACGGTCAGGCAAGCCGTCCCCTCGGCCTCGCGCAGTTGGACGATGAAGTGGGTCAACTATCTGCGGCGCTGGCCCTCGACGGAAGGTCCTTCGAGGGGGAATGGGTCCCTCGCGAGAGTGGCCGGTACACGTGGCGATTCGTGGATGTGGATGGCGGTTTAGCCGAGGTGGCGCCACCCCCTCTGGAGCTCACCCTGGTGCCGGATTCTGTGCCCGGTGTGGAGCTATTGCTGCCTGGCAAGGATACGCTACTGCCGGTGTCACGTAGGCAGCCGCTCCTGGTGGAGGCGACGGATGACTACGGACTCGACCGTCTGGAGTTGGTGGTGTACCGGGTCACGGCGTTCGGGGATCGCATGCAGCCGGTCGAGCAGCCCATGACTGTGGGAGGGACTCGGGGTGCCCTGCTTCGTCCTGTGATGGACCTCACGCGCTGGGAGCTACTTCCGGGCGATACGATCCGGTACTTCGTTCGGGCGGTCGACAATGCCCCGGTCCCGAATGTCAGCGAGACGCCTGAATACGTGTTGTGGCCGTTGACGGCCGCAGAGCTCCGGCGAGAGGCCCAGGCCCGTTTGGACGATGCCGCGAGAAGCGTCGAGGATTTGGCAGATCGGGCGGAGTCGGAAGCCGAGCAAGCCCAAGAGCTCGAGCGCCGAGTCGACGCCGAACAGTCCGAGCGTAGGACCCCGAGGGACGAGGGGCAGGAGGATCGCTTGGAGTTCGGGGAACAGGAGGACGTTCGTAGCGCCCTCGAGGGGCAGGAGGATCTCCTGAACGCCGTGGACTCACTCGAGATGGAGCTCGCGCAACTTAACCGGGACCTCGAGGAGGGGGGGCTGAGGGATCCGGAGCTTCAACGAGAGTTGAGCGAGCTACAGAGGCTCCTGGACGAGTTGGCGCCGGAGAGTATGCAGGAGCGGCTCCGTGAGCTTGCTGAAAGCATGGAAAACATGGATCGGCAAGAAGCCGACCAGGCCCTCAAGAAACTGGTGGCCGATCAAGAGGCTCTCAGGGACCGCCTGGAGGAGGCCTTGGAGCGGTTCCGGCAGGCGGCCATGGAGCAGGACTTCCGAGCGACCGCCGCGGAAGCCGAGGAGTTGGCCCAGCAGGAAGACGCGTTGGCCGCTGCGATGGAGGAGGGTGACAACGCGGAATTACGGGCGGACCAACAGGAAGCTCTGAGCGACCGCGCGGAGGCGTTGGACCAAGCCCTCGATGACTTGCGAGAGCGTTTGGCGGAGGCGGGCGAGGAAACGGCCCGTGACGCCGTCGAGCAAGTACAGAGTCGCGGAGAGCAGGCGCAGCAGGCGATGTCGGAGGCGGCCCGCCAGTCACGCCAGGGAGACTCACAGAGTGCTTCCGAATCTGCTCAGGAAGCGGCTGAGGCCATGAGGCAGATGGCTCAAGAGCTCCAAGAGGGCCAGCAGGAAATGGCGCAACAACTCATGCAGGCATCCCAAGAGGCGCTGCAGAGAACCGCCACCGATGCGCTGTCCTTGGCGCGTGCCCAGTCGGAGCTTCGGGATCAGATGCGGGGAGCCCGCCCGGACGCGCAGGCGAATCTACGCGGGGACGAAGCCGCATTGCTCGAGGGTGTTCGCAACATGGCGAATAACCTTGCGGGCGAGATGGATGCGACGGATGACGCGAGTAGAGAGGTCACGAGTCAAATGGGCCGAGTTATGCAGGTGATGCAGCGGACTTTTCAAGCGCTGGAGGATCAGAGGGGGCGTGCTCCGTCGCCGCTTAGTTCCGCTGAAGAGGCGGTTGGAGCGCTGAACGAGCTGGCCTTGTTGGCGATGGCTGCGGCAGAGCAGGCCGGACAGGGTGGGCAGGGTCAGTCGGGCCAGGAAATGATGGAGCAGCTGGAGCAAATGGCTCAGCAGCAAGGTTCCGTGAATAACCAGACGGGCCAGCTCACACCGATGCAGCTCGGAGAGCAGGCGCAAGCCAGTCAGCTCCAAGAAATTGCGGAGAGGCAGGAGGAGATCGCGGACGGCCTGGACGAGATGGCTGCGCAACCGAGCGAGGGTGAGCCACTCGGTGATCTCGAGGCGATGGCCCTCGAGGCGCTCGAGCTCGCCCAACGGTTGGCTGGAAATCGACTGGATGCTGAAACGCTCCAGAGGCAGGAGAGGCTGTTCCACCGCCTGCTGGATGCCGGCCGGAGCCTCGAGAAGGACGAATTCTCAGAAGAGCGGGAGTCCTCGGCGCCGGACGCCTTCGACAGGGGGGAGGTCGACGCCCTGTCGGACCAAGATCTGGGGGCGTTACGCTTCCAGTTGCCCCCCGTGGAGACATTGCGCCGACTTTCGCCCGCCCGAAGACAGATGGTGCTGGATTACTTCGAGCGCCTGAACCGGGCCGCTCGGACGGTCCCCGGGCGGGCGGGGGCACTGTGAGCGTTCTATCGAGGGCGGGGATCATGGCTTGCCTGACCGGGCTGGTCCTCCAAGTGGGGACGGGACTCGCCCAGGAGGATGATCCGCTCTTGGAGGGCCGGCTCCTTCGAAGTGCTGCCAGCCAGGAGTCCCAGGGGGATCTTCGCGGAGCCGAGAGCATCCTGACTGAGTTGATGCAGGCCCGACCCACCTCGACCGGCGGGCTCTTCGCATTGGAGAGGGTTCTCCGGGCTCAGGGCCGCATCCGGGATGTCCTACCCGTTGCCGAGCACTACCAAGAGATCGCGCCGGAGGTGGCCGCTCCGCGAGTCCTGGCACTGCGGGTCTACTCGGAGCTCGGAGCTGGAGAGGAGCTAGAAGCTGCCGCCGACGCCTGGCTCGATCGGGCCGGATCCGCGCCCGAGCCCTACCGGGAGGTCAGCCGGGCTCTGCTGAAGGTGATAGGTCCCGAGTCTGCTCTCGCGGCACTGGAACGGGGAAGAAGAGAGATTGGCGAGTCCTCCTTGTTTGCTCTGGAGATCGGTGATCTCCTGAGGGATGTCGGGCGGCTCGACGAGGCGGTTCTCGAGTGGACCAAGGTGATCGGAGACGACGGGACCCCGGTGGCGGCCATCATGCGCAGAGTGAGAGAGCTCGAAGGTGAGGACAGAGAACGCATCAAGCCCATGTTGGATGCGTTGGGCCGGTCGCCGCCGACCGTGGCGCGACGGAGGGCCGGTGCGAGGATCGCGATGGAAGCCGGGCTCGTCGACGAGGCGCTCCGGCTGGGAGCTGCGGCACTCGACGACTTGAGCGGGCAGGTGCGGCGGGGGTTCCTGACTGCTCTGGCGCGGCAAGCCGAAGACGGGGACGGCACCCAAGTGGCCCTGTGGGCCTATCGGGAGCTACGTGCGCAGGCATCGGACGAAGCCGAGACCCGAGCGCTGGATCACCGTATCGCCACGACGGCCCTAGCGGTAGGAGATACGGCCGGGGCCTTGGCGGCTCGAAGGGCCGTTGCCGAGTCGCTTCCCGCGACTAGCCCGGAGCGCCGGCGGGCCCTGGCCGACAACCTTCGACTCGAGGTGATGCGCGGATCCGATGAAGCGCAGACGCTGCTCGAGGAGTTCCGGGACGATTTTCCCGAGGCCCCGGAGTTAGACGAGTTGGCCGTGGCTCTCGCGGTTTATCTCGAGGCCAACGGCGACGAGGTCGGTGCCAGAACGCTATTGGCGGGCGTGGACGGGCCCCGAAGCGCGCTCGAGAGAGGATATCTGTATCTGGCTTCCGGAGACGTCGAGCAGGGTAAGACGACCCTGCGAGAGTCGGTTGCGGGATTGGCTCCGGAGGAGGCGACCCAGGTCATCGCGCTTCTAGACCTCCTTGATCGCCTGCAGGGGGATGCTTCGCCCATCGTTAGTGTCTCGGTTCTGGCCCACAAGGGCAGTTCGGATCTCGCACTGGTGGAGCTGGAGCGAGCCTTGGGTGATGTTGCGGATGAAAATCGGCCGGCGGTCCTGGCGCTTGCGGCACGCATCGCCGGGGACGGAGGCCTGCCCGAGCAGGCCGCTCGCTTCAGAGCGCGACTGATTCAGGACTTCCCACGAGCCCCCGAGGTCGCCGAGGCCACGCTGAGGCTTGCTCGCTTCAGAGCGGCCAGCGCTGAAGGCGTGGAGGAAGCCATCCAACTCTTGGAGACGTTGATTCTGAGCGAACCCGATGGTGCGATCGTGCCGACCGCTCGCCGAGAACTACGGACTTTACGCGGAGGAAGGGGTTCATGAAGGTCGTTCGCACTCTTGTCATGACTGTGATGGTGGGTTGGCCCGGCATCGCAGGTGCGCAATCTCTCCTCGTGCCGATGGATCGGACCCAGCACAACCATCTGAAGGCCTATGGTCTCACCTATTGGACTCTGGAGCAGTACTCGGGTGCCGAGTGGTTGCTCAATTACCGGGGGGGATCGTTCCTGCTACCCGACATGGAAGGGGTCCGCCGGCAGGCCGCTCTACGTGGCATCACGATAGAGCCCGTGTCCGCAGCCGACCTTGCCCAGATCCGGGCTGTGATCGCCGATGGGAATATGGAAACGGTCGTTCTGGAGAAGGCGCCCAATGTGGCGATCTACACGCCACCCAACAGCACGCCGTGGGACGATGCCGTCACGATGGCGCTGGAATACGCCGAGATTCCCTACGAAACGATCTGGGATGACGACGTCCTCGACGGGAAGCTCGAGGACTATGAATGGCTCCATCTACACCACGAGGACTTCACGGGTCAGTACTCCAAGTTCTACATCACATATGCCGGTTCTCCCTGGCTTCAGGAAGAGGTCGCTCGGAGTGAGGAAGTCGCGGATCGACTCGGCTTTGCAAGCGTCCCCGCACTGAAGAAGAGCGTGGCGCGCCGCATACGGCAGTACATCCAGGAGGGAGGGTTCCTCCTCGCCATGTGCTCTGCCACGGAGACACTCGAGCTGGCACTGGGTGCGGAGAACGTCGATATCGCGGCGGCCTATTCCGACGGATCGCCTCCGGATCCCAATGCCACGCGCAAGATGGACTGGTCGAAGTCCATGGCCTTTAGCGAGGCCGTCGTCCAGATCGCCCCCTCGGTGAACGCGTTCAGCGACATTGACGGCCATCAGGTCAACACGCCGTGGCGACTGAGTCTTGGCGTGTTCTCCCTTTTCGATTTTTCCGCAAAGTTCGATCCGGTCCCGGCCATGCTTACGCAGAGCCACCAGGGGGTGATCCCTGATTTCTACGGCCTTACGACTTCGTTTCGGGTAGACCGCCTCAAACCTGGCACGATCGTGCTCGCCCGGGACGGTGACATCGCCAAGTACGTACACGGCAATCTCGGGGAGGGGACCTGGACCTACCTGGGTGGTCATGATCCGGAGGATCCGGAGCACCAGATTGGTGATCCCCCGACCGACTTGGATCTCCACCCCGACTCACCCGGATACCGGCTGATCCTGAACAACGTCCTGTTCCCGGCGGCCAAGAAGAAGATGCTAAAGACCTGAGGGGCGTCTCCTTGGATTCCATTTCCGAAGACCACCCTGAATCTGGCGCTCCAGCGTCCGATCTTACGCTGTCCCCGGAAGCGGCCGGGCGCATCCGCGCGGAGGTGCTAAAGGCCGGGGGGCGTGAGGTTTGTTTCTTGGCGCGCATAAACGAGGCTCGAGAGGTGGTGGAGCCGAGGGCGGTGGCCAGAGGGAATAAGGCCGCGGTGTTGGCGGTGGCGCGGGGCGCGGAGGAAGGGGGTTTGATGATCCACAACCACCCTTCCGGCGATCTAGAGCCTTCCGATGCGGACCTCGGAGTGGCCGCCCGCCTGCACGAGGAGGGGCTGGGCTCCGCCATCACCGACAACGAAGCTCAGGGCCTCTACGTCATCGTGGATCCGCCGGCGCCCAGGGTCGTGGAGCCGATCGACGCGACGATTCTAGAGGCGATGATCGGCCCCGAGGGACCCCTCGCCCAATCGTACCCTCACTATGAGGATCGACCAGGGCAACGCGATATGCTCCGTCAGGTCACCGGGACCTATAACGACGGAGGCATCGCGTTGATCGAAGCGGGGACAGGCACCGGGAAGTCGTTGGCGTATTTGATTCCGGCGGCGGAGTGGGGCATCAAGAACCGCGAGAAGACCGTCATCTCCACGAACACCATCAACCTCCAGGAGCAACTGGACAGGAACGATTTGCCCCTGGTGAGGCGATTGATGGGGGACGAGGTCGATTGGGCTCTGGTGAAGGGGAGGGGCAACTACATCTCCATCCGACGGGCACGGCTCGCTGCCGAGTCCGCGCCATTGCTCTTCGCAGACGATCGCGTAGATGAGTTGGCTGACCTTCTCGGCTGGATTGAACAGACCGACGACGGGTCCCGCGCGGACCTGAGCTTCACGCCCCGTGAAGATGTCTGGGAGGAGGTGAAGAGTGACACAGATCTATGTCTGCGGACTCGCTGCCCTCATTTTCAAGCCTGTTTTTATCAGAGGTCGAGGCGGAGAGCCGCTTCGGCCACCCTGCTCGTGACGAACCACCACCTGCTCTTCACGGACCTTTCGGTCCGTATCGGCACGAACAACTTCTCCGGAGCGGCTGTGCTCCCGGCCTACCGGCACCTCATCATCGACGAGGCCCATAACATTGAAGATGCGGCCACGTCCCACCTGGGACTCGAGGCCACCCGTACCGGAATGTTCAGAATGTTGGCCCGACTCGACCGCCGAGGGCGCGGTGTGCTCACGGCCGTCCAGGAGGCGTTGGGGAAGAGAAAGGACGAGCCAGTCGCCACGGAACTGAGGAGCCGGATCGAAGAACGAGTGCGGCCGGCACTCGAAGAGGCGAGGGCCCATCTGACGAGATTTCTGGACGCGATCGAACCGAGACTTCCACCCGATGTCGTGGGCGCGGTCCGCATCGGGACGCCGGAGTTGCCGGAGCCCGCGATGCATCCCGATGTCCGGGAGGGTCTGGACGGCCTCGTCGCCGCGCTTCGTGCCTTGGAGTTGGAGCTACGCCGCGTGCGGGAACGAGTCGAGGGTCACGAGGTGCTGTCGGATGACCTGGAGGGCAGAATCCTCGATCTCTCGAGCGGAGAGCGCCGTCTGGCAGGTACGGTTCAGGCGTTGAGGACGGTCCTGTCGCCGAAAGAAGGAGACGAGCACTCCGTGCGCTGGCTGGAGTGGCGCGGAAAAGTCCGAGGAAAACCCGGCAATCTCGTGATCGCGTCGGCTCCCGTCGAATTGGGAGATCTGTTGCGGGAGAACCTGTTTCGGAAGCTGGAGACGGTTGTGCTTTCCTCGGCCACGCTGGCCATCCGGGATTCCTTCACGTTCCTCCGAAGCAGGATCGGGCTCGGAGAAGAAATGGTGGACATGGATGATGTGTCACTTACGATAACAGACAGTATCATGTTGTCACCATTTGAGTTACAAGAGCAAATAATCTTGGCGGTCCCCACCGATCTGCCGGCGGCGAACGGCGCGGGCGAGGAGTTCCACGAAGCGACGGCCGGCATCGTGCATGACATGTCGCAGCTTGTCGAGGGGGGCCTGTTCGTGCTTTTCACATCGCACGTCGCCCTCCGCCGAGTCGCAGAGATTATGAGAGAGGGCGGCAGATCTGGCCGACCGCTGTTCGTTCACGGGGAGGAGACGCGCTCCCGACTGCTGGAGGGATTCATTCAGCATGGATCGGGAGTTCTCCTCGGTACGGCATCCTTCTGGGAGGGCGTCGATGTGCCGGGGCGGCCCCTCGCAGGGCTCATCATCCCACGACTACCCTTTCGGGTCCCGACGGAGCCGGTCACGGCAGCTCGCGTCGAGGCCATCGAGCGACGGGGTGGAAACGCCTTCATGGAGTTCATGCTCCCCCTTGCCGCGCTGAAACTCAAGCAGGGGTTCGGACGGCTTATCCGGGCTCGGGGCGACCGCGGTAGTATCGTGATTCTCGACGATCGTATCGTCCGCAAGCGCTATGGGACGTTTCTGCGGGAATCACTGCCTACTACACCGTTCGTCAAGGGTCCGTGGAGTGACGTTTCCCAGCGCTTGAGGGAGTTCTACACCGGGTCCTGAATTTGCGGATAACCGTACGAACTGCACCTTGTGGCACGCCGCGCGGGGACTAGATTCCGCCCGTCACCCGGGACTCTTCCGGGTTTTGTCCAACTCCACTGTGGATGGCCCATGACTCGTGTGTTAGGTGTGATGGCGGGATGCGGAATCCTAATCTTGGCCGGCTTCGCTTATGGCGATTCCTCCGCCGGATGGACGGCCGGAAACACGGACATTGGATTTTGGTGGGCGGTGATCGCGGTGCTCCTGACGATCGCAGGGCTCGGCGCGGTCATCGGGACCTGGATTCATACGCAGCCGAGGGAGGACTGATCGCGTGACGCCCTCCAACAATGACGCCCGTCCGTCTAAGATCGTGTGTGTGGGCAAGAACTACCGCGAACACGCCGCTGAGATGGGAGGCCCGGTCCCGGACTCTCCGATCCTCTTTCTGAAGCCGCCTTCCAGCGTCATCGCTGCAGGGGATCCGATCGTGGCTCCTTCCGGCGTCGGTGAGGTCCACTTCGAGGGTGAAATCGCGGTGCGGATCGGTCGGTCAGCTCGGCATCTCTCCGAGGCGGAGGCGTGGGACTACGTCGAGGGAGTGCTCCCGCTGAACGACGTGACGGCCCGGGAGATCCAACGCAAGGACGGCCAGTGGTCGCGAGCCAAGAGCTTCGACACGTTTTGTCCCCTCGGCCCGGTCGTTCAGATTTCCCTGGAGGAGCTTCCGTCGCTGAGTCTGACCACCCGCGTGAACGGTCAGGAACGTCAGCGGGCACAAGCGTCGGATATGGTGTTTTCACTGCCCTTCCTCCTCGCGTTCATCACCCGCGTCATGACGCTCGAGCCAGGGGACATCGTGGCGACGGGTACTCCCGAAGGTGTCGGAGCTCTCGAACCGGGGGACGAGGTCGAAGTGGAGATCTCGAGCGTCGGGACGCTCCGGAATCCGGTCGTAGGAGAAGGGGACATTGGCTCCTAGGCGGAGCCGGGCCTTCGAGCGTCTTCCAGGCTACCCGCTGGCGGGTGTTCCCGAAGCCCGAAGGCGTCTTCAGGCGGCTGGCGTCGACGTCATCGATTTGGGTGCCGGAGACGCCGATCTGAGTCCGCCACCCGAAGCGATACGAAGACTCGGCGAGGCTGTGATGGACGTGAGTAACTCTCGCTACCCATTTCAGTTGGGCCTTCCCGAACTCCGTGAGGCGATCGCTGCGTGGATGGGGAAGCGCTTCGGGGTCGACCTGGACCCATACCGCGAGATCCTGCCCTTGATCGGCTCCAAGGAGGGACTTGCCAAGCTTCCGCTGGCCTTCCTCGATCCGGGCGATGTGGCCGTGCTACCTGACCCGGGCTATCAGGCCTATCTCGGGGGCGTCCTCTTGGCCGGCGGTGAACCCCACCCGGTGCAACTACGTCCGGACAACGACTTCCTCATTCCGTTAGATGGGTTCGCGGATGACCTTCTCGCGCGAATTCGGATGCTGTACCTCAACTATCCGAACAACCCCACGGCGGCTACGGCCCCACTCGAGTACCTCCGTGAAGCCGTAGATTTTTGTGAGAACACCGATGCGGTGCTCGTGTACGACCATGCGTACAGTGAAATCGCTTTTGACGAATATCGTCCCCCGAGCATCCTGGAAGTGAGGGGTTCTTCGGGCGTCGCGATCGAGTTTCACTCCTTCTCCAAGACCTACAACATGACAGGCTGGAGGCTGGGGTGGGCGGCGGGCAACGCCGATCTCATCGAGGCGCTTTCGAAGGTCAAGACGTTTATCGACACCGGAGTGTTCAAAGGAGTTCAGGCCGCGGGAGCCGCGGCGCTTGGCTCGTACGACGATTGGGTTCCGGGGAACGTCGCCCGCTTCCAGGCGCGACGCGACGTGGCTGTCGCAACCTTGAGAGAAGCCGGGTTTTCGGTGACAGAGCCGAGAGCCACGATGTACCTATGGGTGCCCGTGCCCGGTGGCGAGTCCTCGGCAGATTTTGCCAGGCGGGTTTTGGAAGAGGAGGGTGTGGTGATTCTTCCTGGTGTGGCACTAGGCGATGGGGGTGAGGGGTTCTTTAGAGTGGCTCTCACGGTCGACGAACGGCGGATGACCGAGGCGTCGGAGAGGTTGGGGAGGGTGAGGAACCGAATTAACGGGGGTTAGTACGTCCGATGAATGGTTCGATGAGTGCCGAGCCGGGCCTGAGCCCTCGAGTAGCGAGGTACCGGTCGGTGATCGAGCGTCATACCACGCTCGTCGGACTGGGGGTCTCGGCGGTCCTCCACGTCATCTTCATCCTTCTCTATGCCGTCGGACTCAATCGTTGGGGTCCGGCCGAGGCCGTGGTCGCAGTGCAGTCTCCCTCCACATCGTTCTCCAGCATGCGTGTGGTTCGCTTGGTCGAGATCATGACTCCCGAGGAGCCGCCCCCCGAAACTGTCGAGGCTCAACCTGAGCCCGAGCCGGTCGTGGAGGCGGCGGCCGCGCGACCTGCCGTCGGACCTGTGGCGGTCGGGGGCGGAGACGAGGAGGATGCGCTGAGGGGCCCCCGAGCTGCTGAGGTGCTGAGAGTGCGCAGCTCAGACCCTCGTCTTTGGCGTGAGGCCCGGCCGGAGTTGCATTCGCTCACGGAGGTCGAGTTGATACGGCTCAGGCTGGCGGGACGCCTCGAGGAGTGGGCCGATTCGGTCTCGGCGGCGCTGGCCGCCGAGGAGGCCCTCACCGATTGGACGACGACGGACGCGGAAGGGCGTCGTTGGGGTGTCTCGCCGGGGAAGATCCATCTGGGCGACGTCACACTTCCGATGCCGTTCTACTTCAGGGGGAACGCGTGGCAGCGTGAGCAGGCAATGCTGAGGGCTTGGGAGGAGCAGTCGATTCTCAGTGGAGCGAGCGGGGCGGCCGCCCGTGCCAGTTGGAGAGAGAGGGCGGAAGCCATCCGACGGAGGAGGAATCGGGAGCGGAGGGAAGCCGAGGTCCAGCCGGATACGACCGGCAGCTCCCCGAGACGGTAAAATAATTCTTCCCTCCGCCCGAGGGAGCCCTGATATTTAGGAGTTCCACGGGTCCCCGCCTCGGAGGCCCGTCGTCCGCCTCCGAAGACACCGGGAAACCGTGGGGCCAGTTCGCTCAGACGTGGGCCGTACGTTTTACGTCGGCCTTCTGCAAACGCTCCTTTTGGTCATGGGCACGGCCAAGCGCTACCTGCTTTGGCACGGCCCTCGGGTTGCGATCCATTCATCCCAAATGGCGTCATCGAAAAACTCGTAGCCTTCGTTGATGAGGTAGCCCCAGTAATTGGTGGCCTCAATGATCGTATTGTCCATGTCGGTG
>Ga0310124_10000547_pt1 | contig 26234 bp, 22 predicted proteins | sample CB11b_AW_Bot5_MG_FD_203507 | JGI IMG/M metagenome (GOLD analysis project Ga0310124, IMG submission 203507) | Marine microbial communities from Western Arctic Ocean, Canada - CB11b_AW_Bot5 | ecosystem: Environmental > Aquatic > Marine > Oceanic | place: Canada: Western Arctic Ocean | collected...
TCGACCAACGGTCCGAGAGACGCTTCACGCCTCGCAAACACCGTTAAATCATGCTGGTGCTTAATCAAATTGAGCGCCATCGGACGCCCCATCGTACCAAGACCGATAAATCCAATTTTCATAACAAACGAGCCTACAAAATCAGAGCGCCGCGTGGTTGCCTGTATTAGAGTGGGCGCAGGGAGAACATATCATTATGAGACAACCATTAGTTATTGCGGCCGCAATTGTCAGTGCCTTCATGTTCGGCCATTTATCGGCCCAGAACATAGAACCTTCATGCGACATGTGTCCGGCTACCTATGTCCCAGCGGAGGAACTTGCTGAGTACGCGTTCGTTGGGCGGAAAGACGGGCTTGTCGACCAGCAGGTCCGGTCCATCGATATTGGTAAATCGAAGGTCCAGGTCGCCGTCGCGCATCGTGGCGCACTCGAAACGCGCCGAGGACGAGTTGCCGAACATGACCTCGTCACCGAGGTCTACGTGGTTACGAGTGGCGGTGGAACCATCCTGACTGGTGCCGACCTTGTCAATAAAGTTAGGCGTCCACCAGACAACCGAGCCGTCCAGTTCCTTAACGGCCCCGGAAATAATGCCGAGAATGTTCGAGATGGAGTGACACATCACCTTAAAGAAGGAGACGTGTTTGTCATTCCAGCCGGAACAGGACATGAATTTACAGAAATCCCAGATCACATCACCTACATGATGGTTCGGGTCGACCCCGACAAGGTTGTTCCATTGATGAACGCTACCGCATCTCGCAGGTACCTTGATGAACAGTAGTAACAAATTGGGCGTATTTCTAATAGGCTATGCAAGTCTGCAGTCAGTAGCAGGTTTCGTTCTCTCATAACTCGCCGTACGGAGGAGTGATCATGCGACCCGTTCAATACCTCGGACTGAACAGTGCGTTTCTCGTAATCTTAGTAGCCGTCGCCTGTGGCGGTGCGGAGCCCCCCCCCACTGATGACGAGAGTTCCGAAGCCATGACGATGCCTTCAGGTCCCGTTGGCGATGGCACTGACTTCGAATTCGATCCAACTTGGCCTAAGCCTCTTCCCAACAACTGGACACTCGGCAACGTAGTCGGCGTTGACGTCGATTCGAATGACCATATCTGGGTCGTACATCGCCCCTTATCTCTTAATGCACAAGAGGCCGCGTTAGACGCTAACCCTCCGCTCGCAGAAGAATGTTGCCGTCCGGCCCCGCCTGTTATCGAATTCAATCAAGAAGGTGACGTTGTTCAAGCTTGGGGTGGTCAAGGGGATGGTTTTGAATGGCCTGATTCAGAGCACGGTATCTTTATTGACCACCTAGACAATGTCTGGCTTGGAGGCAGTGGTGGCGAAGATGCGCACATTTTGAAATTCACGAAAAGCGGTGACTTTCTGATGCAGATCGGGGTGCACGGTCAAGGTCAAGGTAGCAACGACACGGCCAACTTCGGCCAACCGGCCGAGATCGACGTTGACCCTGAAACGAATGAAGTAATCATCGCGGATGGCTATGGAAACCGTCGTGTCGCAATTTTTGATGCAGATACGGGTGAGTACAAGCGCCATTGGGGTGCCTATGGCAACGCTCCCACTGACGACGCCTACACTTACGACCCAGACGCCGAACTGTCACAACAATTCGGACGTCCAGTTCACTGCGCAACACGTTCGAACGACGGTCTACTGTACGTGTGTGATCGAGTGAATAATCGTATTCAGGTCTTTCAGACCGATGGAACCTTCGTCAATGAACTCGTGATGGCACCCAGAACCCTGGGCTTCGGGGCAGCATTTGACGTGGATTTCTCTCCTGATGCCGACCAGCAATACCTCTATAACATCGATGGCATGAATGCGAAGATTTGGGTTATCTCCCGCGACGATCTTTCAATCGTAGACACGATTGGTTTTGGCGGACATCAAGCGGGCGGTTTCACAGCAGCACATAGTCTTGCGGTCGACTCAAATGGCAATATCTATGTCGGGGAAACCCTGGAAGGAAAACGAGTTCAACGATTTATGCGCCGATAAGTACGGGGCTCTCGATCTAATGAAAAAACCATTTATTACTGCCGCTATATTCCTCTTTAGTCTAGTCGTCGGTATCCCATCGAGCATGGGGCAAGCCGGCGACTACGAACCACCCAGACTCTCTACCGGCACTCCAGACCTCAATGGCATTTGGCAAGCACTGAACGCGGCAAATTACGACGTTGAGCCACATATCGCTAGACCAGCGATGCAACTGCGAGAAGGACCTCACAGCATGCTTCCAGACGTTCCAGTTCTCGCACTTGGGGCCGTCGGTGCAGTACCGGGCGGCATGGGTGTAATCACAAATGGCGGGCGGATCCCATACACGGCCGAAGCACGAGAACTCAAAGAAGAGAATCACTCTCAGTGGGTCGACCGCGATCCTGAGATCAAGTGCTACATGCCCGGCGTGCCACGTGCAACCTATCTGCCCTTCCCGTTTCAAATTTTCCAGAACGACAGTAGTGTCTTTATTGCCTACGAATTTGCAGGAGCCGTTCGAGAAATCTATATGCGAGACGTGGGTCCCGCTGAGACAGATTCATGGATGGGTCAGTCTGTAGGGCGCTGGGAAAACGACACGCTGGTCGTCGAGGTCACAGGACAAAATGATCAGACGTGGTTTGACAGAGCCGGAAGTCACCACACACATCAGTTAGTCGTGACTGAGCGCTACACCATGATTGGCCCAAACCACATACAGTACGAGGCCACGATGGAAGATCCGAATGTCTTTGTCGAGCCGTGGACGATCAGCATGCCTCTCTACCGACGCATCGAAGATGGGGCTCGTTTAATGGACTTCAAGTGCGTTGAATTCGTCGAGGAATTACTTTTTGGAGGATTTCGTCGCGACCCGTTACCGCGATAGAAAACGAGGGTATTGTGCGTCACCAAATCGCCATTTTTCTTTTGGCCTTCGGTTCGTCGATTCCGTTGTCTTCCCAAAACATTCCGCGCACAGCCAGCGGCCATCCAGACCTCTCTGGTACGTACGACACTGCCACTCTGACTCCACTTGAGCGTCCAGAGATCTTTGGGAATCGATTGACCCTTAGTGAAGAAGAAGCTGCGACGATCGCACAAGGTGAAACTAGTGCACTTGCGGCGATATTCGGTATTCCGGAAGAACGAAACATCGAAAGCGCACCACCAAGTGCCGCGCCTCCAGTTGGTGGAGATGGTTCAATCGGTGCAGCCGGAGCGGTCGGAGGGTATAACACCTTCTGGATGGACCGTGGAAACTCTGCCTTTCAAATTGACGGCCAATGGCGAACTTCAATCATTACGGAACCCGCTAATGGACGTCGCCCTGAAATGACACCAGAATCGCGTGAGCGCCTAGCTCAGCAAGCAGTATTCAGACGCCCAAATAGCGGGACTGCCTGGTGGCTCGTTGAAAACGGTCTCGATGCACCAGGACCGTACGATGACCCAGAAATACGTCCCTTGGCAGAACGATGCCTTCTCGGCTTTGGCTCGACTTCAGGACCGCCGATGCTCCCAGTTCTCTATAACAATTTAAAGCGCATCGTGCAGACGGACAACCACGTCATGATTCTGGTTGAAATGGTTCATGACGCCCGTATCGTAAGAATGAATCAGGAACACGCGTCCGCAGACATTCGGAGTTGGCTAGGTGATTCTGTCGGCACCTGGGAGGAAGACACTTTGGTTGTTGACACAACCAACTTTAACGACTCGCCAGCCTTAAGTGGCGCGTCGCATAATCTACATGTTGTCGAACGTTTTACACGTCTCTCCAATGAATTCCTGCTATATGAATTCACCGTTGAAGACCCGACCGTGTGGAAGTCCTCATGGAGCGGGGAATATATCTGGCCGATGACGCGTAACCGTGTCTATGAGTATGCTTGCCACGAGGCAAATTATTCATTTCAGGGTATCTTAGGTGGTGCACGCGTACTTGAAGAAGATGTGCGCTTGGGTCGCTGAAAGCTGTGGAGGTGTTTCATGAGTAGTCGGCTTCGGCTTCAAACCGCAGTCACAGTCGCTGTTTTCGCTACCGTCTCCATTATCGAAGCGCAAACGAGTAGCATCCCTCGGACACCGAGTGGACAACCTGACCTCAGCGGAACCTACGACATTGCAACGCTAACTCCCCTGCAACGTCCCGAACGATTCGGCAACAAAGCCTTTTTGACTGAAGAAGAAGCTGCCGCTCTTGAACGTGAAGAATTCGATCGAAACCTTGATCGCAACCAGGCCAGCAATCCTAACCGAGAAGCCCCACCAGACGGTGGCGACGGTTCCCGTGGCGCAGCCGGTAATGTAGGGGGCTATAACAGCTTCTGGATCGACCGCGGCTCATCCGCCGCGCTAATTGATGGTCAGTTCCCAACTTCAATCATTGTTGATCCTAAAAATGGTCGACAACCTCCACTCACAGTGGCTGCAAGCACTCAAGCTGCTGAACGAGCGGCCTTCTACCGTGAAAATAGTGGGTCCGCTTGGTGGATGATCGAGAATGGTCTGGATGCACCGGGCCCATACGACGACCCGGAAATACGACCGCTTGCCGAACGCTGTCTTCTTGGCTTCAGTTCAACGGGCGGTCCACCGATGTTACCGGCGCTCTACAATAACTTGAAACGCATCGTGCAAACCGACGACTACATCATGATTTTGATTGAGATGGTGCATGATGCACGTATCGTCCGGTTGAACCAAGATCATGCCCCGTCAAACATTCGCGGATGGCTTGGCGACTCTGTAGGACACTGGGACGGAGACACGCTCGTTATCGACACGACCAACTTTAACGACACACCGGCTCTGCGAGGCGCCACGCGTGATTTGCACGTCGTTGAGCGCCTTACAAGAATTAATGAAGACACTTTGCGCTACGAATTCACAGTCGATGACCCGAATGTATGGACGGCCGCGTGGTCTGGAGAATACGTCTGGCCTGTTAGCGACGACCGCGTATACGAATATGCTTGCCACGAAGCGAATTATTCATTCCAAGGTATTTTGGGAGGTGCACGAATCCTCGAACAGGACGTTCGAGACGGCACTGTCCCTGAACAACGATAGCTCTAGCTATATGGTGAATATAATGCCCACACAAATACGACCTACATCGCTTAGCACATCACTATGCGCCCTCGGCGCTGGGCTCATGCTGATTGTTATCCTCAACATTCCGACTCATGCCCATCACGCCTTTGGCGCTGAATTCGATCCCAACCGACCCATTTTGCTGAAAGGCCCGATCGTCAGAGTGGAATGGGTTAATCCTCACACTTGGATCCATGTTGAAGTCACTGCCGACGATGGCTCCAAAGCCATCTGGATGGTCGAAGGCGGCACACCGAATACACTACTCAGGCGCGGACTAAGACGAGACTATATTCAACCGGGAACCGTTGTAGTCGTCGACGGCTACCAAAGCAAAGACCGCACGACCAGAGCCAATGCACGTGACCTGACGTTTGAAGACGGCCGGAAGTTCTTCATGGGATCATCTGGAACAGGTGCCCCCTACGACGACAATGACCGACGTTAACTATGCCTCTGTGCCCTTAATAATGAATGGCTATTCGTAGTACCGTGGCGCCGTTTGTAAAGTCTGGAACAACGCGAGATCGTGTTCGATCCAGAACATTGCACCCTGTTCAGCAACAAACGCCTCAACTTTATCCATCGACTGAAGACTCAGCTCTAGGTCGACGTTGAAAACTGGCACCCGACGATCATCGCGACTAATACGAAAATGGTAGAGGTCTCCGGATAGCACCAATGGCCCAACCCATTCCAAATCCAAAAACAGCACTTGGTGACCCGGTGTATGCCCGGGTGCCGAAATGAGCCGAACGCGCCCGTCGCCAAAAACGTCGTGGTCGCCGTCCAGAAGCAACCGATCGGCATCACGGAGATTCGTTAATAGTTCTGGTTGTACTGCCGGAACCGTAATCGGTTCCGCAAATGCCGCCTCATAATCACCCCGTTGTACTAGCCACGTCGCACCAGATATCTCATTAGCTACACCAACATGGTCGTAATGGATATGCGAGAAGGCCATATAGTCCAGACTGGAGAGATCGAACTCGAGCCCTGCGGCAACAAGCTGCTCGGCAAGCGTGTAATCTAGTTTTGCATTGCCAGCCCAGCCATTCTCATCTTTCGCGTCTTCGTTTAATTTGACTGATGATGGAAGGCCGCCGTCCCAAAGCATCCGACCCTCCGGGTGGTCAACAATGTAGCAAGGCACAACAAGTTCTCTTACATCAGTTTCGTCATCGTTGACACCGAAATTGGCGACTGTATCGAATCGCAGGCGACCACACTCAAAAACATACAACTTGAGCGACGACTCGGTTACCGCCTCGTCATTTTCGGTCGCGACAACCGAAGGCGTTGAGTCCTGTTGTCCGGCACACGACGCAAGTACCAAAGCACCTAATAGAACAAGCGAACCCCAACAAGAGAACCAACTGGACCGACTCGTCATTCCTGACCAGTCCCCTGTTGTTCATCAAGCCTCGCGCCGCCCAAAATTCCTGGCATTGAATAATTACCCTCGTGGCAGGCATATTCAAAAATCGGATCCATCGTTGCGGTATGCAACAACTCGACTGACCACGGCGACGTCCACGTATCCGGATCGTTCAGTGTAATTTCATGCTTTAAGACATCTGGGCTGATCCTCGTATAGCGCTCAGTAAGATGCAGGTTTTCAGACGCACCGTTGAATCGTGTCTCGCTAGAATAATTTCTGGTCTCAACAACCAGGGTCTCACCTTCCCATCGCCCTCGCGCGTCTCCTACCCATTGACGAATACCGGCATCAATATGTGGATGACTGTCGAGCGGAATAGTCCTAACCTGATGTCCCATCTCCTGAGAGATGGCGACATGGCTTTCCGTCTGAAGAATCTGCATGTAGCTGTTGTACCCGGAACCAATGCGGGGAGCGGCGAAATGAAGACACCGATCGCCTAAGTTGCGGTCCTCAGGTCCGTCTGACGGATGCGCCGCAGAGTATGCGCGACGCTCAGCCGCTAACTCTTGAGCACGAGCGGTTAGCGATGGGATCCGACCGTCAGGCGGGTCGACAATGAGCGCTGTCCGGTGGTCAAGTTCCCTTTCCACCAGCCAAAATGCATTGTAGTTTCCAGTAACAACATCGAAATCCTGGTACTCAGAATCTCCGAGCGCTTGCTGAATTAAGCGATCGCCCAACAGATCTCCAGCTTGCTCCGCATTTCTAAATTCCTGGATTTTCGAATTTAGCTCCGCAAGCTCTTCGTCTGACAATTCAACTTTACCGGCAAGTTGCGAAGGTCGCTGCAGCGGCGTCGCACTGTTATTCGCCCAAATTCCTGACAAATCGGGTTGCCCATTCGATGTTCTCGGCGCTGTCCAGCCATCTTGAGCCAAAGCTGAACCAATCGACCACAATCCAGTGATACACACGCACAAACCCACGAAAATCACCCGGTAACGCATATCTACCTCCTAATTGTTTTCAAAATCGCCCATTCACGATAGCCATCTACTTGTGTAAACGCAAGAGGTAGTGCCCATCCAGAAGTCGTGCTACAGTCAAGCAACGTTCTTTGTGAGGTGCTACCCCTAATGATGAGTCAAATTCGGATATCAATTCTATTGTTTGCAGTTCTCACGCTCGTTGGCACACCGGTCTTTGCTCAGTCACAGACTCAGGATGGCCATCCTGACCTAAATGGAGTCTGGGACTTTCGAACCGTTACACCACTTGAACGTCCGAGTGAATTTGCCGATAAAGAATTTCTCACGGAAGAAGAAGCGGCTGCTTACGCCGAAGCACGTGTCGTCGCCCAAAATGCAGATCTGAACCGGGAAGAAAAAAAGACGGTCACCACGAGCCGTGGCCAAGTAAATGGCACCCGTGAAAGTTCCGATCTCGCGCTCGCGTATAACGATTTTTGGTGGGACAGAGGAACGACCGCAGTGGAAACACGTCGCACATCACTCGTCGTCGATCCGCCCAACGGTCAAATTCCAGAACTAACCACAGCAGGAGCAGCGCGACGCGCTGACCGCCTAAGAATTAACCAACGGCCCACAGAAGGTCCGGAAGATCGCCCGCTCGGAGAACGCTGTATTACTGGTTTTAATTCTGGACCACCAATGTTGCCAGGCGCTTACAACATGAACGTCCAAATCTTCCAGACCGCTGACCACGTAGTCATCTTGAATGAAATGGTGCATAACGCCCGGATCGTCCCACTCGATGGAAGCGATCATGGCACTGTTCCACTCTGGACTGGCGTATCAAGAGGTCACTACGAGGGAGATACACTTGTCGTTGAAACTAAGAATTTTCTTCGTGAAACCAGTTTCCGTGATTCAAGTAACAAACTGCACCTTGAGGAACGATTTAAACGACGCGACGACAACACGCTTCTCTACAGCTTCACGGTAACCGACCCTACAACGTGGACGACTCCGTGGTCAGTCGAACTACCGATGCGAAAGAATGACCTCCCGATGTTCGAATACGCCTGCCACGAAGGAAATTACGGCATGGATGGCACGCTAACTGGCGCGCGTGCCATCGAAAAACGAACGAGCGAATAAGTAATAAAACAGACACCGGTAATCTGTGGTCACTCTGGCCAATCACAAACGACTTCAACGACATAACCACTTGGTTGTCGTCGCCGTCGTTTCCATTTCTGCCTTACTGCTATTCGCTAGCAGTCATGGAAGAACGCTCTTTGCGGCACAAACCGAACCAACCTTTGGACAGGATGGAAAGGATGTCGAATGGGTACCATCCCCTTCCGTGTTAGTCGAGACCATGCTAACTCTGGCCGAAATTGATGCAGATGACCAAGTTATCGATCTCGGTTCAGGTGATGGACGAACAGTGCTCGCAGCCGCAGAGCGCGGTGCAATGGCCGTCGGAGTCGAGTATGACGCTGGTTTGGTTCAAGTCTCCCGCCGACAAGCCGAGGAACGTGGACTAAGTGGACGAGCGACATTTATTGAGGCAGACCTTTTTGACGTCGACTTGACTAGGGCCACTGTTGTGACGATGTTCCTGCTACCCGACCTAAACTTAAAACTGCGCCCCTCTCTCCTTTCGCTCGAACCTGGAACGCGCATTGTCTCAAACACCTGGGACATGGGCGATTGGATAGCCGACGAAACTGTGCAGCTCGACCCTTGCCCAGGATTCTGCACAGCCTTACTTTGGATTGTGCCAGCACAGATCGAAGGCGATTGGACTGATTCCGAAACAGCCTTCACTCTAAGACAAGAATTCCAAGAAATTTCTGGAACAGCCACACGTAACGGACAAGAACTTGCCATTCTGGATGGTCGTTTGAGCGGACGGTTACTGGAGTTTCACACTGAGCGTTCTCGATACCAAGGAGAGGTCAGTGGAAATACAATTCGTGGAACAGTCATCACCGACGACCAGACACACAACTGGATCGCGACACAATGACTTTGCGAGAACAATGGGTACACCAACCACAAACACTCTGGCTTCGCCGGATGATTTTCCAGATCCACCTATGGTCCGGACTCGCGGTCGGGCTGTATATCGTTGCAATTTCTATTAGTGGAAGCATCCTGATCTACCGCAGCGAGTTACGCCAGGCCTACGAACCACAACCTCACTTCGTTTCCGTATCTGGTCAGCGTTTGACCGAAGAAGAACTCACGACACATGCGACACGGGCATATCCGGACTACCAAGTCGCACGCATCATCTTCCGGGAAGATCCGTCACGAGCCGCCACTGTCACTCTGACTAGAGATGGTGCACCAACCCAGCTACTCTTCGACCCCTACACCGGCGCCGACCTCGGACTCCGATTGCCGGTTCCGTATCGGTTAACAACTTGGCTTCTCGACCTTCATGACAATTTGTTGTACGGCGAAACCGGTAGACGTGTGAACGGACTTGGAGCGATCATCTTGACGCTCCTTGCTGGAAGCGGTGCCGTCATTTGGTGGCCCGGAGTACTGACGTGGAAGCGTAGCCTGCTAGTTGATTGGCGCGCCCATTGGAAGCGGCTCAATTGGAATCTCCATAGTGCACTTGGAGCATGGTTTTTTCTGTTTGTGTTGATGTGGGGCATCACCGGGATCTACCTCACCATTCCAGAACCATTCAATTTCATCGCCGACACTATCGAACCGACCGACGAAGAAACGTTCGAACCGCGAACAGTCGATACGATCTTGTATTGGATCGCATCCATCCACTTCGGTCGTTTTGGTGGGACAGCAACAAAACTCTCGTGGTTTGTGATTGGTCTTATTCCGCCCGCATTGTTCCTGACTGGAACACTAATGTGGTGGAACCGGGTTATCCGCCCACGGCTGCGCAAACCGTCTGTGTAACACGACTACCTTTCTTTAGTTTTTGCGTAATAAGGTGATATAAGAACGGCTCGACAGATTCACAGCATCTTGTTAAACAAGTGTGGACACCACCATCTGTAGTGGCTCTCGTTCGCGAGATAATCAATATTGTGAGGCAGGCGTATGGACTATCACGATCGGCTCGTTACACCACGTAACATTATTTGTTCGTGCTTCGTATTGCTCTTGGTTTTTGTCGAACCCAGCCATGCTCAAGACCGAATGCCGCCAATTCCAGAATCTGAAATGACGGAAGAGCAGTTGGCTGCGGTTGACGAATTTAAGCGGGTACGAAACACCACGCGTTTTGGAGGCCCCTTTGTACCATTACTTCGAAGCCCCGAAGTGCTCAGCCGAGCCCGAAACCTCGGAGATCATGCTCGCTTCAACACCGTGCTACCACCACGATTGAGCGAATTTGTCATTTTACTCACCGCTCGACAGTGGACGCAGCACTATGAGTGGGGAGCTCATGCAGTAATAGCAGAACGGGAGGGGCTACGTCCGAACATCATCTCGGCGGTCGCGGATGGAAGGCACCCCGTCGACATGTCTGCCGACGAAAGTGCCGTCTATAACTTCTGTATGGAACTATTCCGAACGCAGGGCGTTAGTGACCCAACGTACGAGCGAATGGTATCCGAGTTTGGCGAAAAGGGTATCATCGACACCATCGGTATTATGGGCTACTACCAGCTGCTCGCCATGGTAATGAATACGGCCAGAACGCCGTTGCGTAATGGAATGCAGCCCATTCCAACCTTCCCGCGCTAAGCGTCATGGACACAGAAAAGTATTAGCTCGGAGAGAGTCAGACGACCCTTCTCTTGATAAAATATCGGAAATAAGAAATCGCTACGAACGGACCGATAAAAGACTTCGAACATTGGTGAAGAATAGCGGTTAGTTCTTCGTTATTGAATGTTTTACCAGCATGATCTCGCAACGCTAGAAAGTCGGGAGTAAACAGAATGAATGACAAGAGACACGGCACCACTCAAACACTGTCACTGAGTCTCGGAATTGCTGTGGCCTTGGCGTGCGGTCTCTGGACGACCCAACCCACATTGGCCCAAGGACCAGGAACCGACAATTCGCAATGGACATACCTGGGTGGCGACGCGTGGCACACCCGATATACGCCGGGCGATCAAATCACTCCTGAAAACTTTGAAGATTTAGACGTAGCATGGCGTTGGGATGCAAGTAGCTTTGGTCCCAGTACGGCGAGAGCCACACCAACCTATGTAAACGGCAAGCTGATTACCGTTAGCGGCAATCGTCGCCACGTCGTCGCCCTTGACCCAGCAACTGGGGAACTACTCTGGAGTTTCACCGAGCCCAACACAAATCGGTACGAGTACTCGATGCGTAAGGGCTATGGCAAAGGCATCGCATATAGCGAAATCGACGGGCGAGGGGTCGTCTTTATCAGTAGCCCCGGTTTCTTCTTACACGCCCTGGACTTCGAGACCGGTCGCCCTATTGAAAATTGGGGACGCCCCGTACCTCTTGACGGGTTTAATGAAACTGGAACAGTCGACCTCGTCGAAGACTTGATCGCAGACTGGGGACCCTGGACCAGTATGGACCGACCGTACGACGCCGATACAGGAATGCCTCTCGAGATTGGTTACATTACGAGCTCGTCGCCGCCCATCGTGGTCAATGACACTGTCGTGATTGGCAATTCGGCTGAGCAGGGTTATCTGCAAACACGGATTGAAAACGTACCGGGCGATATCCTCGGCTACGATGCCGATACCGGTGATTTCAAATGGAAGTTTAATGTCATACCCAGACCCGGTGAATTTGGGCACGACACCTGGGAAAATGATGCGTGGGAATGGACCGGCGATGTGTCGTCGTGGGCACCTATGTCAGCCGACCCCGAACTCGGACTGGTCTATATTCCGACGAATAGTGCGACGATCGACTATTACGGTGGACATCGCCCCGGCGACAATCTCTTCGCTGCCAGTCTTATTGCGCTTGATGTTGAAACCGGAGAACGGCGATGGCATTACCAGATGGTGCACCATGACGTCTGGAACTACGACACGCCGACTGCGCCAATCCTTATGGACGTTACGGTGGATGGACGAGAAATCAAAGGTATCTTTCAGGCCACCAAACAATCGTGGGTTTACGCATTGAACCGGGAAACTGGTGAACCAATTTGGCCTATCGAGGAACGACCCGTCCCCGGCTCAACTGTGCCTGGGGAACAACTTTCGCCGACACAGCCATTCCCCACATGGCCGGAACCGTTTGATCTTCAAGGCCGGACAGAAGATCACCTCATTGACTACACTCCAGAAATATTTGAGGCAGCCCGACAAGTGGCGATAGACAACAATCTTTTCAACCCATTATTTAATCCACCGACAACCGTGGATGACCCGGCAGGACCTGCCTGGAACTGTCCCGGTGGAGGCGGCGGCACAAATATTACCGGTCCGGCCGTTGCTGACCCTGTGTCAGGAGTCATGTTCGTCACGTCTGGTAGTGGTTGCTTTCGGTTGCAACTCTTACCTGGCAACGAATCGCCTCTAGACGAGCGAGAACAATCCGGTGTCACGCATAGTGCCTGGTCAGCGGTAGCGACGAGTGTGCGTGGAGGTCCCAACCAGACCATAGACGGCCTACCAATTTGGAAAGGTCCGCTCGGGAGAATTACGGCAATAGATATGAACACCGGCGAGCACCTCTGGGTTATTCCCAATGGCGACGCCTCGCAAGAAGAACAAGACATGATCCGCAATCACCCGCTCCTTCAAGGAGTCGATAACCTGGAAATAAACCGCGGGCGCGCAGGTGGAACAGCGATGGTCGTCACCCCGACCATGCTTGTCGCTGGCGGCCGAACGGCTGACAGCACCCCTCAAATCTTTGCGATCGACAAACAAACCGGTGAAAGACTTGGAGCCGTCGAAATTCCTGGCGTAACCAGGTACGGCATGTCGAGCTGGATGCACGAGGATAAGCAGTACATCATCGTTCAACTGCAAGACGGCATCGTTGCATATGCCCTTGGTGGGGCTGCCGCCGGAACAGATGATCATCATTAAGACACGGCGGGTCTACTAATCGGGAAGCGACGCAAGACAGCACCCTACTGATGTCCGGTTTGTTTGAGTTCTTGGATCTGCTCGACGGCTGCAGCGATCTGCAAAGAGAGGATCTGCCCACCGTACTCGCGCGTTGAGCTCGCCGCATTACCGATGAGCCCAGTACCGTCTCCAGCAATGCCTTGTCCCAATCTGTCAAGACGCAGCATAGAAGGATTCAGATACAACAAGCTAGCCGTGTCATGAATACTTGCATGCGAGCCAACATCTTCAAGCGTCTCACCTTGCGTAAGAAGCCAGTCATCGCCTGGCCCAGGATAGTACGCGGTTACATGATGGACTCGTCGCATCGACCCTCGCCACTCTGCATTCAATAAATCTGCGACAGCCTGCTGCCCTGATTGATTCCCTCCGCTATCACCAAGTAGTACAACATCAGTAAATCCATGCTGCACAAGACTTCGTGCCGCGTACTCAATTACCTGTTCAAATACGTCTTGCGGTGTGGTGATCGTGCCAGAAAAACGCATGTGGCCAGTTGGGGGATCAATATTACCTTCTGGCACGTACGCCATGACGGGGGCAACCAGCGTCCCGCCTAGCTGCTTCGCAACCTCACCGGCTTTATACCGAACCAGGTAATTGTGCTTGCCGAGAACCATATGTGGGCCATTCTGTTCGGTCCCACCAGTTGGAATAATCACAGTCCGTGTACCAGCAGCAACCGCGTCTCTGACCTCCATCCAGGTCATCTCTTCAAGAAAAACGGTAGCAGGAGCTTGGGTAACTACCGGCACCACCGACACGAACACAGCAAAAACAACGGTAACCCTGAGCATCAGTCTTCTCATCCGTTGATAATACCGTTCTCCAACACGCCTAAATCTCATGCCGTTCCGGAGGCATCTTCATCGAAACGACGGAGAAACTCGCAGTTTCTTACTAGTTCCCCGTAGAATAGGCGGACTCGTTGATCTCACAAACATAGACGGAGCGGACAACATGAAGGCCCAGTTGCAGGTACTTGTAATCGCCCTCACAGTCATCAGCACGGCTGTTCTTGAAGCGCAAGACTGGCCGCAATGGCGCGGACCTGACCGTAACGCGGTGGCCTCCGCCTTTAACGTCCCGGCGCGTTGGCCTGATGAACTACAAAAGCAGTGGTCAGTCGAAGTTGGCCTTGGATACGCCACACCTGTGCTCATCGGCGACCGACTTTACCTATTTAGCCGACAAGATGACGATGAAGTGATGACGGCTCTCGACGCTAATACCGGCTCGGTTATTTGGCGTACGAGCTATGCCGCACCGTTTGATATGAACCCTGCGACAGCACGGCATCGTGCGGGACCGAAGTCGACGCCTACGTACGCCGATGGACGCCTGTTTGCGCATGGCATGAACGGAAACGTAACAGCGTTCGACGCAGACTCAGGCCGCCAACTATGGAATGTTCCAGGAACCGGCGTTATCCCCCTCTTTCATACGTCAATGTCGCCATTAGTCGACGGCAACCTAGTTGTGGTGCACGCCGGCGGTCACGATGACGGCGCGTTGACTGCATTTGACGTCGCAACCGGGGCCATCCGATGGAGTTGGGATGGTGATGGCCCCGCGTATGGCTCGCCCATGGCCTTCGAGTTTGATGGAGTAAAACAAGTCGTTGTCTTTTCGCAAGAACACTTTGTTGGTTTGTCACTCGAGACTGGAGCACTCCTTTGGAGTCGCCCCTTCACCACACAAGCTACGACCACCTCACAAACCCCTATCCTGTATAACAACATGGTGATTCAAAGCGGTCGCGGCAACGGTATCACGGCGTTCCGAGTCACACCGGGATCGAACGGTTGGAGCACTGAAGATGTGTGGAGTACCGACGAGGTTTCTCTGCACATGGTCAATGGCGTGGTTCATGAGAACGTTCTATTTGGCATGTCACACCTCAACAGCGGGCAGTACTTTGGCCTTGACCTCGAGACCGGTGAAGTTCTCTGGACTAGTGCCCCTCGCCAAGCAGAACACGCGTCAATTATCCGGTCTGGCAATACAATTGTCTCATTGGAAGATGATGCTGAGCTTCTTGTGCTAGAAGATAGTCTTACGCGTTTCAATCCGGTCAAACGGTATGAAGTCGCGGATAGTGAAACATGGACCCAACCAACCCTCTCCGGCGACAGACTGTTCATTAAAGATGTCTCAATGTTAACGCTGTGGACCACAAACTAGAGGACGTAACCATGACCAGACGCTCGCAATCAAAACGAAGCCTGACACTTGCGTTACTAACAATCGTTGGGTTTGTCTGTATCTTGAGCAGTCATCAGGGACCTTTCGGAGCCCAAAGTAATTTCGTGGGCGGTGATCCGAGTCGACCTGACGCTTCAGACATCAGAGCTCTGCGACTTCGCTTCGAACCTGGCTCTCGATCGAATTGGCATAGCCATTCGACTTGGCAGATTCTGATGGCCGAAGAAGGCCGTGGGCGTACACAAGAACGAGGTGGACCGATTCAAGAGCTCACTCCCGACCGTCCTATTTACACTGGTCCAGATGTTGTCCACTGGCACGGTGCGGCACCAGACCAGCATATGATTCAGCTCACATTCGTCAGCGGTCAAACCAGCTGGCAAGACCCAGTTAGTGACGATGACTATCTTGGCCGCTAAACATTTCCGTTCGAAAGCGTTCACACTTCTCATCGCCGCGTTCGGAGCAATGGCAGGGTTGAGCCTTCTGGCTCAAGAGGGGAACACGGACCCATCAGTGTGGGATGGTGTCTATTCATCTGACCAGGCCGAAAGAGGACAAAAAGTATACGACGCGACCTGTGCACGATGCCACGGTTCTGATCTCACCGGTGGACGGGCTCGACCACTCGTTGGTGAAAGTTTTGTTCGGGACTGGGGTGGGCTGACACTGGACAGCGTCCTGACTCGCGCAAAAACAATGCCACCAGGAGCTGCCGGTAGTCTGGCAGAGGACCTTTATCTTGATATCCTCGCGTACGTCCTCTCTAAAAATGAGTTTCCTACAGGGACTGGCGACCTCACCGCCACAACTGCTCCTGAGATCTTGATTTATGGAACAGATGGACCAGATGCTGTTCCTAACTTCGCGATGGTGCAAGTTGTTGGCTGTCTTGCCACAGGTACTGATAGTGATTGGATCGTGACAGACGGAAGCGAGCCTATTCGCACCCGTGAGCCCGCGGCATCAGAAGGTGAAGCCCTTCTGTTGACGCAAGCAATGCCGCTTGGTGCGAAACAATTCGAGCTGATGTACGTCTTTCCAGACCCTGCCGCCTACGAAGGACACCGTGTCGAAGCGAAGGGATTTCTGATTCAGCGGGATGGGCCGGGTGAAATCGATGCCATCAATGTCACAACGGTCGCGAGTTTGGCACCCGCTTGCAACCCGTAGACAACGAAAACACAGACCTGACTTTTTAAGTTTCCACTCGTATAAGGTTCCGTCACACGAGCGAACTTGGATAGATGGGTTAACTTTCGTCGGAAACACCAACGCCAGACTGTTTCATCGCCTCACGAACCGCGTCCACAGTTGCTGGATGACTCTGGATGTTCATACCGATATGAACACCTTCGACAATCTGTAACGGCGTCCAACCTTTGGCATTCGGTTGATTCCAAACCTGAACGTCTGCACCAACTTTTACCAGATAGGCTACTACCTCAGGTAGGTGCTTATACGCCGCACCATGGATCACGGTTTCCCCATTATCATCAACACCATTCAGATTCCCACCAAGTTCCAGTGCAAGCTGAACCGCCGCGAGAACTTCCGCCTGTGTACCAGGATCTTCCCCGGGTGCTGACGTCCCGACACCAGCAGCAACCATGATCGGTGTCGTGTTGTCTTCATTAGGCGCCAACGGATCCGCGCCGAGCTCGGCCAACAGCCGCATAAGAGCGGCATCTCCGGTACGCGCTGCTAATAAAAACGGGGTTCCATCAATAAAATTCAGTCGCGTAATACCCGCTGGCGGTCGAACCGTCACACGAGCATTCACATCTGCTCCAGCCGCAACAATCTTACGAACGAACTCAAGACTGGTCATACTGCCAGACCCTTTAGGCGCCGGGTTGTTACTTCCTGCCACACCGGCCTTACGAACCCAGGACACCTGGTGAAGTGCCGTCCAACCTCGCGACGCGACATTAACATCCGCACCACGATCAACTAGTAGTGCTGCGAGCTCGTAATGCGCATTGGCAGCAGCCAATAACAATGCATTCAACCCGGTTGCAGAACGTTCTGCACTGCTCCCGCCTCGGCGCATCTCTTCAACAACAGGCAGTGCATCTTCAACATCCCCGCCAGCCTCAAGCAATGTTTGCACGACATCGATCTCACCCTCACGTGCGGCAAATAACATGGCACTCCAACCAGCACTGGATCGTGCCGTGATATCTGCACCATGTGAGAGCATGGTTGGAACTATATGGGCGTGTCCTTCTGCAGCCGCCCACATCAAAGCCGTCTGCCCTCGCCAGGTCTCCGCGGCATTCACATCAGCACCATGGTCAAGCAGAGCGCGCACAGCATCAAGAGACCCGGTCCGAGCTGCTGTCATTAATGCTGTTTCACCTTCAGCCGTCATCGCGTTCGCGTCGGCGCCAGCCTCCAGCAAACGAGACACAACCTCACCGTTTCCATTCTCACTCGACAACGCAAGCGGCTGTACGCCATACCGGTTCGCAGACTTCGGGTCAGCACCCGCATCGAGCAACAGTTCGACAATGGCCGTATTGCCAACATGCGCGGCCCAATGCAACGGCGTCGTCCCATCATTACTCGCCGCGGTCACATCCGTGCCACGCGCGATCGCCGCCTCTACCTCAGAACGGTCACCATTCTGAATCGCATCAATCAAATCAGCATCAGCCTCTGCAGCACTAGCGACTAATCCCGACGTCATGACATGGATAGCGACCGAACAGAAAATCGCGACCACCCGATATACAGCATGGCTACGCATCGCCTACCCCCTTACCTTTCAGGCTTTTCCCATTCCACCGGCATGAATGCACACGCCGACTACAACGTCAATGGCTCGATGACTTTTCCCGCACGATCCGTGCTGTCGGCAAACGCATCGAGATGTGCGCCAGCGTCATCCAGCAACGTAAGGTGCAAATTCGCCAACGGCGTTAGTTCGTCGTATTTCACATGCCGCCCACCTGGAATACGAGACCCGGCGCCACTCGCAACCACAATCGGAAGGTTCTGGTGGTTATGCACATTCGGGTTGCCCAGGCCACTCCCAAGCAGGTAGGTGGTGTGGTCTAGCAATGTCCCGTCTCCATCCTCTGTTTTATCTAGCTTGTCGATCAGATAGGCAAACAAGGACACATGGTACTGATTAATTTTGGCTAACATCGCCAATTTGGCAGGGTCATCAACATGATGCGATACCGGGTGATGTGGATCCGGAACACCAATCTGTGGGTATGTTCTCGTACTCGCTTCACGCGCCATTTGGAACGTGACCACACGAGTCAAGTCAGCTCGCAGTGCAAGCACCTGTAGGTCATACATGAGCTTGACATGTTCTTCCCATACATCGGGAACACTTGTTGGACGGGTCAGATCCGCCAGCGGAGAATCAGCAGTCGACGCCTCTGCGCGCTGGATACGCCGTTCAACCTCCCGAACAGTCTCAAGATATTCGTCAACTTTATTCCGATCGCCACTGCCCAGTTGGTTTTGGAGACTCGACATATCGGCGAGGACCCAGTCGAGAATACTCTTATCCTTTTTTAGTTCCGCGCGTCGCTGCTCAGGTGTTCCACCATCTCCAAATAAACGTTCAAACACGATACGTGGGTCCGACTCCGTGGGATTGGGTGACGTTGGTGATGACCACGAAAGACTATTCATGTATGCACACGCATACCCGTTGTCACAGTTTCCAACCTGCGCGATTAGATCTGTGCCCAATTCCAATGACGGCAGTGGTGTATCACCACCGATCTGCTGCGCGGCCACTTGGTCAACTGAGGTCCCGTTTACATAATCACTTCCTTCAGTTCGTTTCGGTTTCACACAGGTGAGAAACGATGCATTGGCCGACGCATGATTACCTGTCGTGTGAGCCGCGTCGATCTCAAGATTGGTCACGACTGTCACGTTAGCCAAGTGCGGCTTCAGCGGAGAGAGCGATTCAGACAAGTCTGTGAGCCGACCTTCTTGTGTAGGTGTCCATGGCACCGGATTCATCCCCATCGGCATGTACACCACCCCGAAACGGCGGGGCGACTGCGCGACAGCTCTCGTCATTGCGGATGCGGCTGGAACCATTGCGTCAAGCAGTGGTAACGCTACGGTAGCGCCAAGACCACGGAGAAATGTTCGACGGGGTAATGCCATCTTCGTGATGATCATGTCTGAGATCTCCTCATCTGAAAGGGCGTACTTTTTATAACACCAAGAATCAGTGACGACAGCTTGTAATCGTCGTCAGCTGCCGACCGGGTAATACTACGAACAGCCGAGGCATCACTAGCTTCAAGGCCTCGACCAAGTGCATAAATTAAAAGCTTCTCTGTCGCCGTGGTAACAAAGACGTCTGGTCGGCTCAGTAACGCCAGACGCAGACCAGCTACGCCGTCAAAATCTTCACTACCCGGCAAACTGCCAGCCGCATCAATAGCGACCCCACCTTCAGTGTCTCGCCACCGGCCAATCGCGTCAAAGTTTTCCATCGACAAACCGGCTGGATCCATATTCCGATGACAGGATGCACAGACGGGGTTCGCACGATGCGCTTCCATTTGATCACGCATTGACACGATATGCGTATTTGAACGCGTTTCATCAAGCTGAGGAACATTCGGTGGTGGCGGCGGAGGCGGTGTCCCTAGCAAGTTCTCCAGAATCCATTTCCCACGCAAAACCGGCGATGTACGAGTGGCGTACGACGTCACAGTCAAGACACTCCCATGCCCCAACAGTCCGGCTCGCGGGCTTCCCTCTGAAAGATCAACCCGCCGAAATTTATCACCGTAGATATTTGGGACACCGTAGTGCTTCGCCACCCGCTCATTCAGAAATGTGTAATCGGCTGTCAATAAATCCAAGACGCTTCGGTTTTCATCGAGGAGACTCTGAAACAATAATTCCGTCTCGCGTCTAAATCCCTGGCGGAGGTTGTCGTCAAAATCAGGGAAAAGCCTGGCATCCGGTTGCACCGCGGCCAAGTTACGAAGGTGCAGCCATTGCGAAGCGAAGCTCGTCGTCAAGGCCTCCGCACGAGGGTCAGCAAGCATTCGCCGAACCTGCTGCTCCAATACTGTTTCGTCGCTCAGTTGTCCGGACTCTGCGGCACGCAACAATTCCTCGTCAGGAATACTGCTCCATAAGAAGAAGGAGAGGCGCGAAGCCAGTTCCACATCATTCACACGGTACGCCGTGCCTGAGTCAACGTTGTCAGGATCCCGTTCGATACGAAAAAGAAACTCAGGACTTACTAACAACGCGCGTAGAGCCGTCTCAACGCCGACCTCAAACCCGCCGTCGTTATACCCAGTCCTGAAAAATGACACGAGTTGGTCAAGGTCGCCGACAGTCACCGGGCGGCGATAGGCCCGCCGTGCCAAAGAAGCAATGATTGCAGTCGCGCAATCGTTCGCCTCATCATCCGATGCCGTCGCCGGCGCGTGACACGAAAAGATCCGGTTGCGACTTAGTGTTTCTGACGTCCCTGCCGGGTCGAAAGGCCCCACAATCGAGACCGACCGAACCGCAGGTTGCTGCCTCGGCGAACGATCCATATTGAAATGTGCGTCGTAGGGTGCTCGTGTGGTCTCAAGAAGCGCAGAGTTTTTCTTGATAAAGGTTGCCGTAACAACATGCGGCCCAGCGGTTACTGGCACACGCACGTTGAGATGATTATCAATGCCCTCGTCCGCGTAATAAACTGCGTCTGCCAGCATCACCATGTTTTCACTTGGCATCATGGTGAACAGTTCTAGACGCTCACGGTCCAACATGATCTCGACCTCATGCGGCTCGGTAAGACCTTCAACATTTTCATTGCGGTTCCGTTGAAGACGAACCTGGATCTCATATTCACCATCGAACGGAAAGGTATGGTTGACGGCAGTTCCACCACGAGTCCCAAACGGGAGGCCTTCCAGATGACTTTCCTGAGTTAGATCAACGGGCACAATTTCGACACGGCTGCCTGGCGAGGGCGCCTGACTACCAACCGCCAGCCGGCTTACCTTCTGCGCAGCAGCAAGGTACCGTTCCATTAGTGTCGGCGACAGTCCACCGGTGCCGACATTGTCAAATCCGAACGCCGCATCGTCACGAGGCAGTAACGCAGTCACATCGATGTCAAGGTCAAGGAGGTCACGAATAGCGTTCTGATATTCGGTACGGTTCAAACGCCGAAACGTATCCGTCCGACCGGGATTTGGTGACACCTCGAGGGCAGCATCAAGCGAGGTTTCAAGATAGGAGACAAGCCGTACAGTTGCCGCCTCGTCTGGTCTTGGACGAGGCTGTGGCGGCATCGCACCAGCCCGAAGCTTTCGAATAACTTTTTCCCAGACGTCCGGATTGGCGGCCACATCGCCGATGTCCACCTGTTCAAGAGACAGATTACCAGTTTGTAATCGGTCGTTATGGCACGTAACGCAGTGCCGCTGAATTAAGGCTGCAGCGGCCGTCGTGCTGCCAGGCGCTGCTGACTGCATGGTCGCCGCCAAACCTGTCGCACCTGTGACACAGGCTAATACGACAAAACACGCGAGCCCTCGACAGGCAATTACTCTATATATGGTGGCCATGATCAGCCTCCGGACACCGGGTGTCCCACGCGTATGTTACACCTCTGAAATATGTTGTGCTACCTTGTACAAACTACTTTCACATATTCGCGCGATGACGACACAACAGCAGTTCGTGGCCTCGCTCTTGATGGCAACAATAGTTCTTTTATCTGCGAATTCAACTTTCACTCAAACCCTTTCAAATCAACAGGTTGAATCCATTGAATCTAATTCGATGAACTCACTGGTTGAGAAATATTGCTTTGCCTGCCACGGTGCGGAGAACCAAACGGCAGGGATTAACCTCCACACGCTCGTAAGCCAACACCCTCTTGTTCGCAATCGTGAAACATGGCAGAGGGTTATGAACGCCGTTGAAGTCGGAAAGATGCCGCCGGCAACGGCACTGCAACCATCAGACGTAGAACGCGGCTCACTCGTTAGATTGCTCACGGACGCTATCGATAATTTTGATTATTCGACGGTCGACGATCCCGGTTATGAACGGATGCGTCGCCTGACCCACCGCGAACTTGACAATACACTGCGTGACCTTCTCGGTGCCAATTTCTCAGTCACGGACCGGTTTCCAACCGAACTCACTGGAAGCAGTGGTTTTGATAATTCGGCAAATACGCTCTTCCTCGAGTCATCACTCATGGAACGCTATATCGCCGCGGCTGAACGGGTCGTTGAACTCATGCTACCCAGTGACCCGACAACAGCAACTCAGCGACAAGCCCATGCAATGGTTTTCATCGCCGCCCCTGGTCCCGGTCTGACCGACACTCAAGCGGCTGAGCAGATACTGCGTCGATTTATGGAACGAGCCTATCGTCGTCTGCCGACAGACACAGACGTCAATCGCGGCCTCCTACAATTTCAAGCGACGAGAGAGTCTGGCCGGTCGTTCACCGAATCAATTAAGGTCGTTCTGCAGGCAGTGCTCGTGTCACCAAAGTTTCTTCTACGCATCGAAGAATCCCACGACACGAACGAACCATACCCAATAGAAAACTGGGAACTCGCAAGCCGGCTATCGTATTTCCTGTGGGCCTCGATGCCTGATGCTGAATTGCGTCAGGACGCAGCCAATGGGACTCTCAGTGACCCCAGTGTTCTTAACGAACAGATCGACCGAATGCTCGCTGACCCTCGAGCCGACACGCTCGGCACCATCTTTGCCGGACAATGGCTTGGTTTTCAGCACGTGGGTACCCGTATCTGGCTCGATCCGATCGACAACCCATGGTGCACAGACACACTAATGACGGCGATGCGCAACGAGTCCAGCCTGTTCTTTATGTCACTGGTCCGTGACAACCAACCCATCCGACGCCTCATTGATGCCGACTACACCTTTGTCAATGAAGAACTCGCAACAACGTTGTACGGTATTGATGGCATCACAGGCGAAGAGATGCAGCGTATCAAACTACAAGACCCGCATCGAGGCGGCATCCTCGGCCACAGCAGCATCCTTGCATTAACATCCAATTACAAAGATACGAGCCCAGTAAAACGTGGACACTATGTCCTCGACACTATTCTTGGCACACCACCACCCCCGCCACCGCCAGGCGCCGGGGTGTTGTCCGAAGAAGTCGCAGATCTTCGAAAGCTCAGCTTCCGGGAAAAGGTCGAGCTGCATTCCAGCAACCCGACCTGCCGCTCCTGCCACTCGCGCATCGACCCCATCGGCTTTAGCTTGGAAAACTTTGACTACTTCGGCCGCTGGCGTGACAGCTATCACTTCCGCGAACGGGTCGAGACCGAAGAAGAGGCCGACGAGATCAGTGTCGTCGAGGACACGAACGTCTTCAATGAGCGACGCTTCTACAAGAACACCCACACACCGATCGTGGCGGTCGGGTCACTGCCAAGCGGCACCACCTTCGACGGTCCAGTGGGACTGAAGCGCACGCTGCTCGGGGAGCGACATGATGACCTAGTGCGGCAGACGGCGACGAAGATGCTAGCTTATGCGCTCGGCCGACAGCTCGAGTACTACGACGAACCGGCAGTCCGCAAGATCCTTACTCAGCTCGAAGCCGACGACTATCGCTTCCAAACGCTGGTCAAGGCGATCGTCAACAGCTATCCGTTCCGCTCTAAGAAAACCCCAGTGGTCAACGCAAACTAGCCTTAAGGAAAAACAGCGATGCCTGCACGACCACTTTCCCGACGTACTATCCTCCGAGGCCTTGGGGCAGCTGTTGCTCTGCCTCTACTGGATGTTATGTCTCCAGCACTTGCAGCGCAGACGCCGAACGGAGTCCGGCGATTGGCCTACTTATATTTCCCGAACGGGATCCCACGCGGATCATGGCATCCAGAAAAAACAGGCCCCAACGGTCAAATCCTGAAATTAAACGACTGGATGAGTCCACTCACACCATTTCAGAACGAACTGGTCATACCCAAAAATATCTGGACACCTCTCGGAAACGGCCACGTCGGTGGAACACCGACGTGGTTGACCGGCTTTGATTACGACCGACAGGCGATCAGTGCAGGTGGCGTCTCAGCCGATCAAATTGCCGCGCGGCATATCGGTAACGAAACCCTGTTACCGTCCCTTGAGCTTTCACTCAAAGGCGAAGGGTTCTTTTCAAACTCGCTGTCACGGAATTCCATTTCATGGGCAGCACCTGAGCGACCGCTACCACGTGAAGTCGAACCACGTGCAATATTCGACCGAATGTTTCGTCCTCCTTCCGGAGGAGCCAGTAGCCGGTCTGTAATGGATGCGGTACTTGACGAAGTAAAAGCCTTGCGTGGTGTAACTAGTCAAGTGGACCAATACCGACTTGATGAATATTTTGAGTCAATCCGTGCTATGGAGAGACGAATTGAATTTTCCGAGAAACGTTCTCAAGAAATAAAAGACGACTATGCCCTGACTGATACATTAACGGCACCCGAGCCGGGCATCCCATCTGATCATCAGGAATACGTTCGCTTGATGATGGACCTCATCGTCGCGGCATTTCAGTCTGATGCTACACGCGTCGTTAGCTTCATGCTTGACCACGGGCAATCAAACCGGTATTTCAATTTCATCCCTGGCGTACGTGGGACCTGGCATGCACTATCTCATTATAAAAATGCGTCTGGGAAAACCGAGGATGACGACGGCCTAACCTCGTGGAGCTCGCCTGAAGAAAAACACCGCATGTACGCCGAGGTGATCCGCTGGCATCATCAGCAAGTCGCCTACCTGCTCGGACGGCTCCGCAACATTCGAGAACCAGACGGACGAACACTGTTGGATAATTCGACGCTCCTGTACGGCGCGACGCTCGGTGACGGTAATGAACATGAGCCGCATGACTTACCAACACTCATCGCAGGCCGTGGTGGTAATACGATTAAATCCGGGCGGGTGCTTGATTTTTCTGAACCAACCGACCTATCGAACTTACACCTTTCATTACTACAACGAGTTGGAGTCCCCGTAGACTCGTTCGGGAATAGCGCCACACCGATGCGCGAACTCGACGCCTAGGGAGTCAGACGCTGGACATTCACGCTATCCACTGCCCTTCTTGCGGAGAACCCCTTGACGTGGCGATTGATTGGTCGGTGAATCGACAAGAATATGTTGAGGACTGTCAGGTGTGTTGTCGGCCGATGGTTTTACAGATAACCATCGACGCAGAACGAAATACAGATATAACTGTTCGCGTCGAAACTGACTGACACGGCCTAAAAAAGAAAACGCCGGCCTCGAGCTATCGAGACCGGCGTTGATTCAATGCCCTCGCTACCAGCGAGAACCGATATAGGTTGTTCGATCTAGACCGGAACCACGGCTTCTGCCGCCGGCCCCTTCGGGGACTCCACAACTTCGAACTCGACCTTTTGTCCTTCAACCAAGCTCTTAAACCCCTCACCTTGGATGGCCGAGAAGTGAACGAACACATCCTTCTGTCCGTCG
>Ga0310124_10000548_pt1 | contig 26227 bp, 19 predicted proteins | sample CB11b_AW_Bot5_MG_FD_203507 | JGI IMG/M metagenome (GOLD analysis project Ga0310124, IMG submission 203507) | Marine microbial communities from Western Arctic Ocean, Canada - CB11b_AW_Bot5 | ecosystem: Environmental > Aquatic > Marine > Oceanic | place: Canada: Western Arctic Ocean | collected...
AGACCAGGGCGTACAACAACGCATGCGCTGCAACAAATGCGGCACAGCACAAAATCGGCTCCCGCCCTACCCCGCCGGAAAAGCCCAGCAGCACGACACAGGCGAGATACACAATAAAAATCAACAGCAACGACATGACAGAGGCCGGTTCGGTTTCGATTGATCAGGGTACAGTAACCCGCCGGACCAGACAGTTGTATTATACGAGCGCCACGCGAAATTAGCCACCTTGTAAACCTGTAACCCACAAGTATTCCCATGTCCAACCGCGTCAGATTCGCGCCGTCACCAACCGGTGAAGTCCACATCGGCAACATTCGCACGGCTATTTTCAATTGGCTCTATGCCAGGCATACGGGCGGTCGATTTCTGTTGCGCATCGAGGACACCGACCGCGAACGCTCGACACCGGCAGCGATCGCCTCACTGCTTGACGTCATGGCATGGCTGGGGCTGGCCTTTGACGAGGAACCGCTGTACCAGAGTGCCCGTCTGGCCGCGCACACGGCAGCAGCGGACCAACTGCTGGCCGACGGCCACGCCTACCGCCACGCCAAGGGCGAGGGCGGCGAAGCGACTCTATTCCGTATACCTTGGGACAGCGACGCGATTCCGGAGGTGCGCGAAGCCGGCGATGTCCGGCTCGAGCTGCATGCCGAGACACCGGTGGTCATCGATTTCACCGGTGTTTCGTATGCCCTGTTGACGAAGAAAGGCAAAGCGAGTCCGCAGGCCGGAGCGCTGGGCGGCTTCCACGGGCTGCAACTCCTCGACGCAAGCGGCACCATACTTTACGAGCTGGACCCGGACATCAAGGCGGTGCTCGACGGCGAGAGCCGTCAGTTTGAAGGTGTCGCGGCGATGACATTTCGACGGTACGAGATCGTCTATACCGACCTGGTCAAGGGCGAGTTGCGCAAACCACTCGACAGCCTCAAGGACCAGGTGATTGTGCGCAGCGACGGCACCCCGGTGTTTCATCTGGCAAATGTCTGTGACGACATCGAGCAGGGCATCACTGAAATTCTGCGCGGCGACGATCATGTCGAAAACACCTATCGCCACATCCTGCTCTTCCGCGCCCTCGGCGCGACACCGCCGGCCTACGGTCATTTCCCGATGATCGTCAACGCCCAGGGCAAGCCGTTCAGCAAGCGCGACGGCGATGCCTACGTAGGCGATTTCCGCGCCAAGGGTTACCTGCCGGAGGCTTTGCTCAATTACCTCACCCTGCTCGGTTGGTCGCCCGGTGACGATCGCGAGCAGATGACAAGCGACGAGCTGGTGGCGGCGTTTACCCTCGAACGTGTGAACAGTGCCGCAGCTCAAATGGACATCAACAAGCTGAAGAACCTCAATGGCCTGTACATCGCGGCGATTGCTCTGGACGATTTCATTGAAGTGATTCAGCCGTTTGTCGCGTCGCAGCCCTGGGCAGCGGCGGCGGATTCAACGCCACTGCGGACGGTGGCAGAGTTGATGCAATCGCGCTGCAAGCTCTTCACCGATGTTGCCGACTGGTCGTACTTCTTCACCGATGACCTAGAGTTTGACGAGAAGGTGGTACGCAAGGCATTGCAGAAGGACGGGGTCGCGGCAGCCCTGCAGCAGTTGTCCGACGCGCTCGCTGAAAGGGAGCCGTTCGACGAAGCCGCTATCGAGGCAACAATTCACGCTACCACGGAGGAACTCGGGCTGGGGCAAGGCAAGCTGAACGCTGCGATCCGGGCAGCGGTGACCGGCACCAATGTCGGCGCCGGACTCTATGAAACTATGGCAGTACTGGGACGCGAGCGCACCTGTCGCCGCCTGCAGTTTGCCATTGACAACCTCTGTGCCGGATCATCGGCACAGGGATAGACGGGAAGATTATCATGGAAGAACAGTTCAAAAAAATTATTGAAACTATCGGCGAAGATCCGAATCGTGAAGGCCTGCGGGACACACCGGCGCGTGCCGCACGGGCCTTCGAGTTCCTGACCAAGGGCTATACGCAGGACGTCGGGGAGATCATCGGCGACGCCATTTTCGACACGGACACCGATGAGATGGTGATCGTCAAGAATATCGAGCTGTACTCCCTGTGTGAGCATCATTTGCTGCCGTTCATCGGCAAATGCCACGTCGGTTATCTGCCGAAAGGCAAGGTGCTCGGACTATCGAAACTGGCACGGATCGTCGAAATTTTTGCCCGGCGCCTGCAGATTCAAGAGGTGCTGACCAAGCAGATTGCCGAGACGATCATGTCCAGTGTCAACGCTGACGGCGTTGCCGTGGTGATCGAGGCTCGGCACTTGTGCATGATGATGCGGGGCGTGGAGAAACAGAACTCGATCATGGTCACTTCATGCATGCTCGGCGCATTTCGTTCGCACAACCGGACACGCTCGGAGTTCCTCAGCCTGATTCGCGATTAGTGTCCCGGTAAACAAAATTCGGCAGGATACTGCCCCCGGCAATACAATGGCACGATATCGACTGCACAACCTGGTGGTGGAAACGGTCGTCGGCGTACACCTGCATGAACGTACGAGACGGCAGGCGATTCATATCGACGTTGAGTTCACCGCCAACGCAATGGCGGCGGCGGCGGCCGATTCGCTGGACGACTGTGTCGACTACGAGGAGCTGGCAGAACGCATCCGTTGCGAACTCCGCAAAACGGATTATGAATTATTGGAAAGCGTGGCGGCTTTTGTCTTCGAACTGGTCACATCGACCTCCGGTGTCACGGAACCGGTGGTGCGAGTCCGCAAGCCGGCTGCCCTGACTTTCGCCGAAGCTGTAGAGATTGAACTGCCATGAGCAAGTTGCTGACAATCGCTACCGGCATGCTCGGTGACTAGATCGATTCCGGCCCGGCATGAAATAACAGGCGTATGTCAATCAATACCGCGCATCGTCACGTGGCTGAAGTTGATGTTGGTCGCGTAACCGCCGATGCCGCCACGATCTACCGGCAACGGCTCGGAATCGATATAGGACAATACCTGCTTGCCGTTGATGTACGCCGTCACTGTCCCGTCCAGTTTGATCAATGTGATGCGGTTGCGACGCGGTGCGTAGGGTGCGTGGCCGCCCTTGTGGCGAATTGGAAACGAGTTGTCCTGGGCAGTCACGGCAACTTTTCGACCGCGCCGGTACAACACTGTTTCTTCGCGGTTGTGGGCATTCACCTCGAGCCGGTACATTTCGTCTGCGGAGTCCGCACCGTTGAGTATGATACAGACGTTGTCAAACGGATGATGAACATGGCTGGGGGCAGCGTCCCAGCCGAACCAATCAGAGTTTTCCTCGATATCGAAAGCAACCAGAAGGTTCGGACCGATGACGCGTTTCGACCTTAAAAATCCCTCACCCTCCTCTGCCTTGAGGCTCACCCAGCTCGAGGCCAGAACACAGGAAATACCGCCGTGGTCGATCCACGTGCCCGAACGACGCCAAACCGTTTCACGACGGTCGAAGGTGCTGGTGAAGCCATTCGCCCAATCGCGCTGCAGGCGGATTTCGATGTCATCGAGCTCGACCTGTCCCTGCGGAATCTGCAACCGCAGTTGGCCGCCGGCCGGTGACGGGATGGCAATGGTTTGCGATGTGCCGGCGTCGATGCGCATCGACAATTCATGACCGACAACCCGCAGCAGGACGTTGTGCCATGCGGTGTCTTTCGGTGTCATGTCGTGCAGATCCACCAGCACCCCCCTTGTGTCGCCCTGGCCGTATATCTCTACGCCGAACTGTGTCTCTGCTGATTTAAGCCGTAAGCGGAAGGACATCTCGAACGGCCCGATCACATCCTGCGCACTCCGCAAAACAGCGTCCGGTCCGCGACCAGTGAGGACGCCGTTGGCGACCCACCAGCTGCCGCGTTCGACCGGCCACGCAGTCTTTCCGCTGCCGACCACGGGGTAGGTGCGCGGTTTGCGTTTGATCTTGGCTGCATCGGGTGCTGCTTTCATTGCGGTCATCTCTTCCTCGGTGAAGTCGAGGTAATCAGGATCCGGCAGAGAGCGGCTGGTGAAATGGAATGGCCCGATTCGGTAAAACGCCGGTCGCGGATCGCGATAGCGCACAGCAACACGCTGCAACTCGGTGCCGGAGTGCAGGCGGAAGGATTCGGCATTGTCGTATTGAATGAGCCGGTCATCTTCCGTTGACTCTACGAACATCGCTGCCGGCGTCCGATCTTCGAGGTTCGGCGCGATCCAGCCCTTGCGGCCGGACAAAGCGGCTTGCGGCTGCGCGGTGTCACCTGTCGGGTGCTCGACGTCTGCACGATACCACTCGGCATCCTTGCTGAGTTGCCAGGCAATGGTGCCGTGCTCCCCGTCGTCGAACTCCCATGCAATACCGTCGACTTCAACGTCATCGAAGACGGCGGCGCCTTCGTCGATCGCCAGCCCAACGCTGCCGCCGCCCAGGGACAACGACGTGTCGCGACAGACTGTTTCGCCGTCGACCAGAACCTCAACCAGCCACGCCCATCGAAAAATTTCGACCCGGTGCCACTGGTCGATCTCGATGGCAGCAGTCCCTTCGGCACGGCCGACCCGAACGCGGCTGCTTTCGTGATCGACGTCGATACGGACGTGGACGGCATCGCTGCCGGCGTCGAGCACCGCGCCGAAGGTTCCCGGCTCGAGCGGCAACACGCTGAACGCCAGGCGGCAGCCGGACCAGTCATGATCCTTGATCAGCGCGGTAGCGGGTGTTGTCGTCGCGCGACCGACGAGCGCGAACTGATTGGGTACCCAGTTGGGATCGAAGGTGAAATCGATTTTCCAGTCACCCTCCAGCGTCCAGTCGTCGTGACCGTGACCGGGCGAACGCAGGAAGGCGTCGGCAAAACGTTGCGGCGTCTGTTGGCCGGGGCCAGCACGTGGAGCGGTTCCAGGTGCGTAGTCCAGCATGGTGGCCAGCAGGTAATCGATCGCAACGCCGTCTTCGCGTTCGAGAAGTCTGACGGTGTGGCTTCCCGGCGCGAGCTCGAAAGTACCGGCACGCACCCAGTGCCAGGAATCAAAGATCTGGTCCTGTCCGAACGTCCGTGCCATGGCATTTCCGAGTTGCAGCCCCATCGAGTTGCTGCATTCATCGCGCCAGTAGACGTGGGCCCAGAGGTGATACGTGCCGGCATGCGGAACACGCAGCGTTGCGACAATGCTGCCGGACAGAGCCTCGGTCTCCGATCCGGCAGGCAACTCGACAGCGAGACGCCCGCCCGTCGGCGGCACGGTAGCGGTAGTGAAGGGTGATGCGAACTTCGCAACATCGGGCAGTTCGAGAATTACCGCGTTCAACGACAGCGGCACGGACTTGGCGACAACGTCGATGCCGCGGCCGGGTCGCAGCGGCGTGGCCCCGGCGTGGTCGTCAGCAGCCACAGGTCCGGCGGGCTCTGGTTCGCGGGCGCAGCCTGCGAGCAGCAAGCTGACGAAGATACAGCGAAGCGTAGTCATAGTTCTAAGATTGATGCGCAGGGAAAGGATGGAAAGTCGGTACGTTAAGTGTCGCATTTTCGGCCGAGCCGGCGGTGCCACAGAATTTTACAGCCACTACATGTCCCATTTACCCGGCATTTTCCTGTCGCCATTTTTCAATTTCGGCAAGGAATTGGGGTAGCATCGTCCGCTCTTTCTTGCCGCCGATGCCCTTGATGCTCCGCGCCTCGGCAGCGGTCAACGGCGTTTGATCCGCGAGCTGGCGCAACGTTTCGTTGTGAAATACCTGGTAGGGGAGCAGGCGGCGGCGGCTGGCGATATCGGTGCGGAGTTCGCAAAGGCGTTCGTACAAATCGTTCATACCGGCGTCGGGGGCAAAGTCATCGGCAAGCATGTCGCGCGACGTCGCGGCCGCCCGCGCAGTCTTTTTTGCGGTACCGCTGCCGTTCTTGCGACGGCGGCGCGACGTCGAGGTCTTGGGCTTGACCTCATCGAACGAATGGAACACCAGCGGCACAGTCGTGGACCCAGCCATGACGTCGCGGCCGAGATCGGTGAGCGAGATGAGCGGGTACTTGGTCTCGCCGACGGTGGCCAGGCAACCACCGTCGCGCAGGGAATCGATCATCTTGATGAGTAATGGCTGATCGCACTGACTCAGCGCGCCATACGAGTTGCGGTGGTTGAGACCGGACCGCATGACCTCGGCGTTTTTCGAGCCAGCCAGCACCTGTGCAATGCGGCTGCGGCCAAAGCGGCCGTTGAGCTCCTGGACAGCCGTGAGAATGGCGACGATGATGCCATTTTCGGCGGCCGTCGGCTCACGGCGCTCGGCGTGGTCGTGGCTGGTGCAACGGTCACAGATCCGGCAGACCCAGTCACCGACGGTCTCGCCGAAGTAGTCGACGATGAAGCGTTGCCGGCACAGGGGCGTGGTCGGATACTTCATCATGTCCTCGAGCCGCTGGCGTTCGAGGCGGGCATGCAGATGGGCCTCGGTGAAATCAATGACGGGATCGATAATCTGCGGCCGCGTCAGGCTGACGCCGCGGCCGGCGAAAGGTGGCACCCAGAGGATGTCGTCGCCGTTGAGTGCGCGCACGACCCGCTTGACCTGAGCGTCGTTGAGCCTGGTGACGCCGCAAAGCTCCCCGTAGGTGCACGGCACGCCCTCGAACAGATCCTTACTCCAGCGGTTGATGATGCCATGGATGAAAACACTGCGCTGCGAATCGCCCTTCGGGTACTTTGCGTACAACTCCTGAAAATCACGGCTCAGCCGCAGAAGGCCGCGGTTCTGCTGGCGGAAGCTGCGGAGCACGTAATCGTTCTTTTCAAGGATCTTGAGTGCCGCGCTGATCTGGGTGTCGCCGCGGGCGTCCGGCACGATTTCGGCGAGCTCTGCCTGGGTGATTTCTAAACTAACGCTATCGCGCTCGTCCGCCAGTTTCTGCAGGGTCCGATAGGTTGAATAGACGATTGATTCCGGCGGGTTGTTCATCTCGATGAGAAACTCGTGAATGAACCTGTCCTGGTGGCTGACGAGCAGGCTGCATGTGGCGTCTTCGCCGTCGCGCCCGGCGCGTCCGGCTTCCTGATAATACGCTTCGAGGCTGCCGGGAATATTGAAGTGCACGACGCGGCGGATATCCGGGCGGTCGATGCCCATGCCGAAAGCGTTGGTGGCGGCGATCACCGGGCAGGCATCGTTCATGAAACGGTCCTGGGCGTCGTGACGTTCCTGGTCCGGCAGCCCAGCGTGATAGGTGATGCAGCGTGTACGGCTGCCAAGCTCGTCGACATTCTTGCGGGTCGAGGCATAAATGATCGTTGGTTGCGGATCGCGCAGCTGCGCCTCGACAAAGTCGAACTTGTCCTCGTTGTTGCGACACGTCACAGTAGTGAACGCCAGGTTGGGGCGGGTGAAGCCGGTGACGAACACATCCATCTGTGGCCGCCTCAGCTGCTGCAGGATATCCTCCTTGACTACCGGCGTCGCGGTCGCGGTGAAAGCGGCTACCTGCTCGATGCCGGACTCCTCGACAAAAGCGCCGATACGCGCATAATCCGGCCTGAAATCATGGCCCCACTGGCTGATGCAGTGCGCTTCGTCAATGACCAGCAGTTCGGGCGGCATCTGGGCAATGAAATTGCGGAAATCGCGGGTCCGCAAGCGTTCGGGAGCGACATAGAGCAACCGGGTTGTGCCGCTGTACATCTCCTGCATGATCGCCTGGCGTTCGCTGGGCGGAATGGCGCTGTTGATGCATGCCGCCGGGATCTCCTTCTGGGTGAGGGCGTCGACCTGGTCCTTCATCAGCGAGATGAGCGGTGAAATGACCAGGGTATAGCCTGGTCGGACCATTGCGGGCAGCTGGTAGCACAGCGATTTGCCGGCGCCAGTCGGCATGATGACACAGATGTCTTCGCCAGCGACGATGCGGGCGATGACGGATTCCTGTCCGTCTAGGAAAGCCTCATGTCCAAAATGCTCTCGAAGCGCCGACTGGAGGTCAGACATTCAAAGCTCTTTGACGTAGAGGTTGCGGCCTTTTATGAAGTAATCGATACCGCTGTACACGGTGACAGCAGCGACCAGCCAGTAGACCGTAGTCCAAATCGTCTCGAGGCCCACGTCGATCCCGGGCAATTGCATATCGAGCGACAGCCAGCCGACCCAGATGAAGCCGCCCAGCAGCAGTGTCAACATCTGTAACAACGTCTTGAGTTTCCCAATCGACGCAGCAGCGATCACTTCACCTTTGGCGGCAGCCATCCCGCGCAAGCCGGTAACGCCGAATTCGCGGGTCAGGATGACGATCGCCACCCACCCCGGCAAGTGGCCGTACTGTACGAGAATGACGAATCCGCTGACGATGAAAATTTTGTCAGCCAGCGGGTCCATCAATTTCCCGAAGTCGGTGACCAGATCGTACTTGCGCGCCACGTAGCCGTCGAGGAAATCTGTGAAACCAGCGATGCAACCTATGATGAACACGATCTTCCAGTGCAACAGGTTCTCCGTGGTGGACGACGGCAGTGCCGCCAGCACAATCATGACCATGGTCAGGATAAACCTTGCGAGCGTAAGTTTGTTGGGGAGGTTCATGTCGGAACACGGGGCCTTGCATGTGATAAAAATCACATGGCACAAGGCGTGAGAATTCAGTGCGCCCAAGCTATCGTAATGCTCAGGCTATCGTAAAAAGTGATTCGGGCGTCTTGGTTGCAATATAGCCATGGTGGCTGAAAGCGCAAAACGAACGATCGCAACCAGAGCGAGACTCGTTTCCCAATGCGCTTTGGCGGTCCCTGTGACCTTGAATTAGCCAACACGACGGATAAAGTAAAAATTCAGTTTAACTGGCAACGGGTTTGCATGTAAAATGCCGCGCGCGCGCCACATTTTCGGGAGTTGATAATGATGATTCGCAACACCATAAAGTTCTTTCTGCTCGCTCTGATGGTGTTACCCGTGCCAATAATGTTCGCCGACGTCGCCTCGGAAGAGGGCGGCGGCGAACTGATCGACGAACCGGCCCCACCGGGCGTCCCGCCGGTATTCACCGCCACCGACCTGTTCATCGAACAGACACCGCTGCCGACCGTGCAGTCGGGAGTCGACACTGCCGTCAGTGATCAGTTCATCGGTGAACGTGACGTGAACCGCCAGCTCCTCGACGATTCCAAAGCTGAAATCAACACAGAACGCCTGAAAATCAACTTCGCCGAAGGCCGTAACGACGGCTTGAAAACTACGCTGACAAACCTGGCTGTGCGCCTTCAAGCCTTGGAACAGTTGATCGAAATGAACAAGGAGATCCTCGAGGACCCCACCGGCGACCAGGACACTGTCGTTGCACAGATTTTGGAGGTGCGCGACGCTATCCGGACCGTCGAAATCGTCGATGCCCTGGTGCAGACGGCCAAGCAGAACACGGCACAGTCTACCACACGCCGCAACCTCAATGCAGCGCGCCGCTCCGGCACCTCCCACACCAAGGCGCCCGGTGGGGCATTCGGTGAGAACTTCACCAATTTGAGCCTCTCGACCTCGGCAAGCTTCGCCAGTTTCAGTGACGCCAGCGGCTCCGGACACGACCGCGCAAACTCGTTTTTTATGAATGGCACATTCGCTGATACATTCGACTTCGGCCTCGGAGCAAACTATTCCGAATACAAGGTCGGCGGCGAAATCGACATGCGACGACGCACCGTTGTCTACGATTTCTACGCCAACCACGCCGTCACCGACAAGCTGACGATCGGCGCATTCCTCAACTACACGCAGATCGACGTGGAGGATGCCATCGTGACCATCCTCGGTGTGTCGGAGAATCTTGCGCAGAACGTCGATCGCATGGGCGCAGGCATGCTGGCTTCCACATCGACCGAGGTCGACAATATCGACATCGGCCTGACAACCTCGCTGGCGAGCTTCAACAAGCGCTCGTTTACCCGGCTCTTCGACAATGAAGACGCGTCCTGGGCCACAATGGTCGATGCCAACAAAAGCTGGACGGACGAGTTTTCGACACTCGCGTATGCCACCTTCTACACCATGCTCGACAACGAAGAAGAGGACGTCGACAGTACCTTCTGGATCGTCGGTCTCGACGGGTCATACGCACCGACGGACTGGATGGACGTAAGTATCGGCTACGAAAACACACTCAAGTACCACCAGCTCAAAGAGCACCGCGTCAACGCCAGTCTCAATTTCTATTTCTGACAGACACCGCGATTCTCCCAGCTGGGGCCGCGGCACGGGTGCCGGCACTGCCTAAGCCCGTTGCCCAGCAAACCTGATCCCAAAGCACCTTTACCGTTGGCATGGCAAGCCAAAAAAGCAATTTTCGTCTGGTCAATCCAGTCCTGGTCACCGTTGTTCTGGGCACTACTCTGCTGCTGGCCCTGGTCAATGTCGGGCCATCACCGCTGCTGACGCGCTCAGAGCCGCTGATTGGCGACTTCCTCATGCGCCAGCGCAACAACCTGGTGCGACAGCCGGTTGCCGACCAGATCACCTTGATCGGCATCGACGACAAGACCAGCGTCGATCTGGGAGCGTACGGCAAGGGCGTGTGGGTCACACGCAAGCCGTTTCTTGATCAAATACCCTATTTCCGCGACGTCTTCAAGCCGAAGGTCGTGGCCTTCGACATCGTCTTCAAGGAAGCTATTGGCAAGGTGGTCGACAAAGAGCACCAGGGTGATTCGCTCCTGGAAGATTACGATCGGCTCATGGCGATCAGCAAATCGGTTCAATCACTGGCTCACGGCGAGTCGGAAATTACCGATCACCGCATCCTCACGAATATCGCCCTGCTGTCATTCGCTCTTGGCGACCTCAACCTCGTCAACGCCATGGCCGGGATCTCGGATAAGGATACTTCGAAAACGCTGCTGGCCTATTACTTCCCGGAGGACCGAACAAAATCATGGAGCCCCGCCGCGATTCTCGGCGACGACGAGGAGGATCTCTCCGAAAACAACGGGACGATGCTGCCATACCTGCAGGATATGTCGATCCCGCAGCAGTACGTTCAGAATATTCCGGACGACTATGACTACTACAAATACGCCGCCGAGCTGCCGAGTAACGATTTCCTCGACTACTGTTCTCTCGGCTACATCGATGTGCCGCGCGAGGAAGATGGATTGATCCGCCGCATCCAGCTGCTGCGCGGCATTGAATACGAGTTCAAAGATCCCCAGACCGGCGAATTCGTGACACGCCGCCTTTTCCTGCCGTCGTATGCGCTGCTCAGCTGCCTGTATTACTGGGATATCGACCTCAACAGCCTCAACAGCCTCGGGAAAGAGATCGAGGGACCGCCACCAATCGAAGTGATCTACGGCGACCGCATCATCATACGGCCAAAGGGCCGGTCCGAAGTTAATGTCCCGATCGATGAATCCGGATACTTGTTTCTCGATTTCGTCGGAAGCATCAAAATCTTCAACAATATCTCGTTTGCCAAAGTCATCGACGAACCGCTCGACGAAATGCTGGCACGCACCGGCAAAGCCAAGGTCAGCAGGGAAAAGTACGAGCTGCTCAACGACAAACTGGTCATGGTCGGCATCACCGAAACCGGCAATACCGATGTCGGTCCGTGCCCGGTCGATTCGAATACGCCGTTCGTGCACATCCACATGACGGCAGCGAGCAATATTCTTACCGGCACGTTCCTGCGGCCGCTGTCGAGCAAAGAAGGGGCCCTGGCGCTTGTCGGTCTGTGGTTGTTGCTAATGCCGTGTTCCGCGTTTCTCCGGCCGGTGCGCTACTCCGCGCTCGTCGGCCTCGTGGCGCTCGGCTATTTCGCCATGGTCTACGGCATGGTGCAAATGCACAGGTTCATCCTCCCTGTCGTCCCGCCGGCCGCTTTCATGTTGAGCAGTTACCTCAGTGTGCTGCTTTATAACTATCTCTCTGAGCAGCGCGAGAAGAAAAAAATCCGCGGCATGTTCTCGACCATGGTGTCCGGCGATGTCCTGAACTACCTGGAAGAAAATCCCGGAAGTTTTTCACTGGCCGGACAGAAAATGGAAGCGACCATGTTCTTCTCCGACCTCGCCGGGTTTACGACGATCTCCGAGACCCTCGGCGCCGAAAAACTCGTGGAACTGCTGAATGCCTATCTCAGTCCGATGACCGACGTCATCATGGCCAGCAACGGCTACGTCGACAAGTACGAAGGCGACGCAATCATGGCGGTGTGGGGGGTGCCCTATCCGCTCGGGGACCATGCCACTCGCGCCTGCTGGGCCGCCCTGGACCAGCAGAAGCTGATCGTCGAGTTGGCACCGAGATTCAAGAAAGAATTCGGCGTCGATGTGATGGCACGTATGGGGTTGAATTCAGGCGTTGTCGCAGCAGGCAACATGGGATCGGAGAAAAGATTCTCATACACGGTGATGGGCGATGCCGTGAACCAGGCAGCGCGCTTCGAGCCGGCGAACAAGGACTACGAGACACTGATCATGATCGGCCAGTCGACCTACGAGATGGCCAAGAACGATATCGAAGCGCGGTTTCTCGACAAGATCATCGTCAAGGGCAAGACCGTGCCAATCCAAGTCTACGAACTGATGGCCAAGAAAGACGAGATCAGCGATCACCAGCGCCGGGTCCTGGAGCTTTATGATCTCGGCCTGAAAATCCATTGGGAACGCAATTTCGAGAAAGCGATCCAGTATTTCGAACAGGTGCTCGCCATTATTGCCGACGACGGCCCGTCGTTGGCAATGATCGAACGCGTCAAGAAATATATCGAAGTACCGCCACCCGATACCTGGCAGGGCGAATTCGTCAGGACAACAAAATAAAAGGCCCCGTTATATGGATTTCAGCGATCTGCCGACACTCAATGCCTGCCTGAACAGTGCCGCCGCCGTGTTTCTTCTGTGCGGATATATCAGCATCCGACGTGGCAGCCGTGAGGTGCACAAGCGGTTCATGATCGCAGCGTTGATTACGTCGGTCTTGTTTCTCACTTCATATGTCGTCTACCACCTAAACGCCGGTTCGGTTCCTTATTCAAAAGAGGACTGGACGCGCCCGCTGTACTTTGCCGTACTCATCCCGCATGTCATCCTGGCAATAGTCCAGTTGCCATTCATCGTCGTACTGGTCTGGCATGCCTGGCACGGGTCGTTCGACAGACACAAGCGGCTGGCCCGCTGGATCTGGCCGGTCTGGATGTTTGTATCCGTCAGCGGCGTAGTTGTTTACCTGATGCTTTACAAACTCTGACGGATTTTTATAGTATGGGTAACCTTCCTCACCCCTTCACCGCGGTTAGAACATAACATGCCTATTCACGTCACGATCTGGAATGAATTTCGCCACGAAAAAAACAACGAAACCATCCGGGACATCTATCCTGACGGCATCCACAACACCATCGGCGCTGCTGTAAAACAGCGGCTCGGCGATGCGGTTGATATCAATTATGCAACGCTCGACGAACCGGAACACGGCCTGACACAGGACGTGGTCGATCATACCGATGTCATGTTGTGGTGGGGGCATGTAGCGCATCATGAGGTGGCCGATGAGATCGTCGAAAGGGTCCACCAGCGCGTGCTGAAAGGAATGGGGCTGATGGTGCTGCATTCCAGCCACTACTCAAAAATCTTCAGGCGCCTGATGGGTACCGATTGCGGGCTGTTGTGGCGTGAAGCCGCCGAGCTGGAGCGTATCTGGTGCGTCAATCCCGGCCACCCGATCACCAACGGCCTGGGCACCTATATCGAGCTCGATCATTCCGAGATGTACGGCGAACATTTCGACATCCCGACACCCGATGAACTGATCTATATCAGTTGGTACGAAGGCGGTGAAGTCTTTAGAACCGGCTGCACCTGGACCCGGGGCAAAGGCCGGGTCTTCTACTTCGGCCCCGGCCACGAAACCTTCCCGATCTATCACAACAGCGACATTCAGCAGGTCATCACCAACGGCGTGCAATGGCTGGCGCCGGCGCCGGCCAGCCCATATCGCGACAAATGCATTAACGCCGCGGTATCACTCAGCCCGATCGCCGCCGACCACGAAGTCGACGAGAGTATCCATCGAGTATAGTCTGACGCTGCAAAGGATACTCCCGCCATGCCGTCCTCTCCGATCAGCCCGGCGGCGGCCCTTCCTTGAGGCGCTTGACCCTGGCAAGCATCTCCTCACCGATGCGGGCGTGAGTCAACAGATCGACATTGACGCAGTTGCGCGGCGGTTCGTCGTTCAGCACGCGCTTGACTTCGAGCGTCGCTTTCTCACGAATCTCACGAATCCCGGCGCCTGAAAAGAACGCCGCATGCGCGGTCACCAACAGGCGATCGGTCCAGGGTTCACGGGCGCGCCAGGCGGTCATCAGCGCTTCGTCCTGCGGCGGTTCGGTCGGCCACACATCGATCCCGACCCCGCCGAAGCGACCGGCCTTCAATGCATCACCTACCGCGTCGACATCGACGATCGGGCCGCGGGCGGTGTTGATTAGGTAGGCGTCGTCCTTCATGGTCGCGACAAATTCGGCGTTGACCAGATTGCGGGTCTCGACTGTCAACGGCGTGTGTATGGAAATGATGTCGGCAGCAGCCACCATTTCGTAAAGGTCCGTGTAGCGGGTGATACCCAGCGCCTTGTCGACGCCGTCAGGAAGATAAGGATCGTGGAAGCATACATCGAGACCGAAGGCTTTGGCACGCAATGCCGTAGCGGTGCCGATGCGTCCAAGCCCGATCACGGCAAACTTGCGCTCCCACAGGCGCGGCAGCTTGCCGAAGGCGGCAAAATCGTAGCCGCCCTTGCGCGTTGCCTCGCTGATCTGCGGAATCCCCCGGCACAACGCAAGCATCAGCCCGATGGCGTGGTCGGCAACTTCGTTGGTCCCGTAGTCGGGCACATTGCACACGAGGATGCCCATATCCGCTGCAGTTTGCAGGCAGATGTTGTCATATCCCACACCGACGCGGGAGATGATCTTGCAGTTGGTGAGTTTACGAATGATCTCTGGAGCGAATTCGAGGGTGTGGTAGCACATCAAGGCATCGGCCGCGCTGTACACCGCGTCGGGCGCGTGCTGGCCTTCGACGGTCTCCGTGCTGATCTCGACTCCGTCGCCGAGAATCTCTTGCTCGATATCCGGTTCAAATACCACATCAGTAATCAATACCTTGAAAGGCATGTATAGTTCTCCATGCATGTGAGTCGGTGAGTGAAAGAGCGCCAAAGATACGGCATGCGATGTGCGGCTGCAAGTGATTTGCGACAAACCGCAATCCTCTCGCCGAATAAACACACATGACACAGCGTCACATGAAGGTGCAACTCCATGAGCCCCCAACCTGAAAAATACCGGAAAAGTCGATGAAACGATCACCGCTTGTCGTTTTGACATTACTGGCCTTGTTCGCCTCCCCCGCCGTCGTCCAGGCAGCGCGGAACTGCGGCACCTGTGCAAAATCAATCAAAGGCCGCTACATCACGTCCGGCAACAAGGCCTACTGCTCACAAACATGCTTTGTGACGACCCTGGATGAGTGCGATCACTGCGGCATCAAGCTCAAAAGCCGCTACATCACCAGTGAAAAGAAGAAATTCTGTTCGAATGCCTGCTTGGAAAGCATTCTACCGCAATGCGAGATCTGTGAGAAACCGTTGATACGGCGGCACACAATCAAGGGACACGTGTTCTGCGATCTCCACGCCAAGAGCCCGCGCTGCACAGCCTGTCAACTGCCGTTCTTGCGCGGCGGCGAGCTGCCCGATCTCCGGTATGTCTGCGAAACCTGCAACGAGATCGTCATCTACAACATGGAAGAGGCGATGAAGCTCTTCCGGCTCGCCCGCCAGGAACTCTACCAGATTACCGCCCGCAAAAGCCGGCAGATCCCGAAGCTCAAACTCGTCGGTCGCGATCGGCTCAACAAGCTTACCAATCTGCGGGTGGATCAGCAAGACGGCATGCAGCTCAATGGTTTCTATCACCGGACTGAAACTACCAGGACCAGCCGCAACGGCTTCGGTAAGACCACAACCGCGAAGAAAGTCGAAAAGACGATCTATATACTCTACGCACTCTCGCCCGACACGTTTCTGACGACCGCGGTCCACGAGTTCACCCACGACATGATCGCAGAGTTCTTTCCGCACCTCGACGGCCTGCCGTTGTGGGCCGAGGAAGGCATCTGCCAGTATGTCGCAGTCCTCCTGTGCCGGAAACGCAATTTCTCAGAACAGCTCGAATCGATCCAAACCTCGCCCGATAGGATCTACGGCGACGGCTACCGGTATTTCGAGAAAAAACTCGGACCAAACAACTGGTCCGGCCTGCTGCAGTGGATGAAACGCACCGACCCCAAGAAGCTGCCCGCCGCCGCACCAAAGTAGCGCAAGTGTTGATCGACCGGCATTCGAGGGGGCGCCTTCGTCTGTTCGATGTCTCGGAATACATTCACGGCCGCAGCCGCGTGCCGACATCTACCGCTCAGAAATGCAGCGCCCGGTCGTCCGTTGCCATCAACGCGGCTTCCTTGAAGGATTCCGTAAAGGTCGGATGCGGATGGATGATGCGGCCGATGTCTTCCGCCGAGGCACGATACTCCATTGCCACGACAGCTTCGGCAATGAGGTCGGCACAGCGCGGACCAATCATATGGACCCCGAGAATTTCGTCGGTCTCGGCGTCGGCGAGGACCTTTATGAAACCGTCGGTCTCGTCGGCGGCGCGGGCCCGGCCGCTGGCCTTGAACGGGAAGTTGCCAACCTTGTACTCCCGGCCGGCTTCCTTCAGTTCCTCCTCGGTCTTGCCGACCGCCGCAACTTCCGGCCACGTGTAGACAACGCCCGGGATCGTGTTGTGATTGAGTTGCGGCTGCTCTCCGGCGATCCATTCGACCACGACAACGCCCTCTTCCTCGGCCTTGTGTGCCAGCATCGGTCCGGCAACGACATCGCCGATCGCGTAAATGTGCGGCACTGCCGTCTGCAGTTTCTCGTTTACCGGGATGCAACCGCGGTCATCCACTTCAATGCCCGCCGTTGCCAGTTCGAGCCCGTCTGTATAAGGCCGGCGCCCGACGGCGACCAGAACGTAATCACTCTCGACAGTGAGTTCCTCGCCTTGCTTGTCGGTTGCTGTGACCGTGACTTTGTCGCCGCTGACTTTGGTGCCGGTCACGCCGGTCTGCAGATGGAACTTGAAGTTCAGGGGGCGCAGCGCCTTCTGCAGGGCCTTGCCGAGATCGCTGTCCATGCCCGGAATGATGTTGTCCATGAATTCGATGACGGTGATCTGCGAGCCCAGGCGACCGAATACCGATCCGAGTTCCAGACCAATAGCGCCGCCGCCGATGACGACCATGTGCCCCGGCACCTCCCTCAGGTTCAACGCTTCAGTCGACGTGATCACCCGCTTACCGTCAACCGGTGCAACCGCCAGCGGCGTACTCTCCGAACCGGTCGCGATAATGACGTTGTCCGCGGTCAGGTCCTCGGTTTTCTCGCCACTGACCCGGACCGTGTTGGCATCGACAAAACTGCCAGTACCAACAAACCGATCGATCTTGTTCTTCTTGAACAGATAATCGATGCCGGCGACGGTCGCCGAAACCACTTCGTCCTTGCGTCCGAGCATTTGTGCCAGGTCAAACTGCAGGTCACCGACACTGATGCCGTGGTTGGCAAACTTCTCCTTCGCCTGGTGGTAAAGCTCCGTAGAATCGAGCAGGGCTTTCGAAGGGATGCATCCGACGTTCAGGCAGGTGCCGCCGAGCGTCGAGCCTTTCTCGATCACGGCGACTTGTATGCCGAGCTGGGCAGCGCGGATGCCGGCGACATAGCCGCCCGGGCCGCCGCCGATCACGATCAGTTGATATTGGTTTGACAAAGCGCGCCTCAGATCTGGATCAGCAGGCGTGACGGGTTTTCGATGAACTGCTTCACTGTCACCAGGAACTTCACGGCCTCGGCACCATCGATGATGCGGTGATCGTACGACAGCGCCACATACATGATCGGACGAATCACGACTTCACCGTCAACCACAGTCGGGCGCTGGACAATGTTGTGCATCCCAAGAATAGCGCTCTGCGGGGGATTGACGATCGGCGTCGAGAGCATTGAACCGAACACACCGCCGTTGGTGATCGTAAACGTGCCGCCCGTCAGATCATTGATCGACAGTTTGCCGTTGCGGCCGCGGCTCGCCAGATCGTAAACCGTCTTCTCCACGTCGGCAAACGACAACGTCTGCGTGTCGCGCAACACTGGCGCCACCAGGCCCTTGGCTGTCGCGACAGCAATGCAGATGTCGCAGTAATCGTGATAAACGATATCGTCTTCCTCGACATAGGCGTTGATCGCCGGAAAATCCATCAGCGCCTGCGTCGCCGATTTGATAAAGAACGACATGAACCCGAGGTTGACGTCGTACTTTTTCTTGAACGCTTCTTTGTAGTTCGTGCGCATCTCCATGACTTTGGACATGTCGACTTCGTTGAACGTCGTCAGCAGGGCCATCGACTGATTGGCCGATACCATGCGCTCGGCGATAGTTCGGCGCAGGCGGCTCATGTGCTCCCGACGTGTCGGCCGGGATCCGGGCGGTGCAGGCGCCGCCGGTGCCGCCGGCGCACCTGGTGGCGGCGCAGGAGCAGGCGCTCCTTTCATCGGCGCCGTTTCATCCCTCTCCGCCGGTCTCGCCGGTTCGCTATCGGCGGGCTGCGGTGGTGGCGCCTTACTTTCGAACCGGTCGATGTCGGCCGTCGCTTCCATGTCATCGCGCTCTTTGATATATCGCAGCACATCGGCCTTGGTTATGCGCCCGCCCTTGCCGGTACCGAGCACGTCCTGTGCTGAAACCTGATTCTCGACCATCAGCTTGCGGGCGGCAGGCGACGGCATTTCGACGTCCTTCGTGGTAGAAGCCTTGATCGTGTCTTCTTCGGCGATCTCGACCTCCGACGTCTCCGTCTGCCCGGTGACGGACGGATCCGCTTCGTCTGCCTGTGGCGGACGTTCGGCTTGTTCGAGCTGGGCGGTGTCGACGTGTCCAACCACTTCCCCGACCAGAACTGTCGTGCCCTCGGGCACCGTGATACTCAGGCAGCCGCTACCGGGACTGGGAATCTCTAAGGAGGCCTTATCCGTTTCCAATTCGAGCAACGGCTCGTCGAGTTCGACAATGTCGCCGTCTTCCTTGAACCATCGGGCAATGTCGCCTTCGCTAACGGACTCGCCGGCAGCCGGCACGGTAATTTCCAGTTTGCTCATAAGGTAATGTATCAGGTGTCAAGTGTCGGGTGTCAAGCTGTGGTACTTGGTTGCCCAATGGGGTTGGTGTCGGGAAGTCGGTGGCCCGCCGAGGGTAACAGCCGTCACTGGCCGGCGAAAGCATCGGCAACGAGAGATTGCTGGACTACCTTGTGTCGCGCTGCGAGACCGGTCGCCGGACTCGCCGATTCCTTCCGGGAGATGAGCCGGAATACGATGTCTTCGAAACGGTCGCGCACAGCAATCCATGCCCCCATATTGGCAGCTTCCTCCTGAACCCAAATCCATTCGGCGGCGCCATACTTCTCACGCAGCGCAGCGTCCTGTTTTCTGGGGTATGGATAGAGTTGCTCGAGCCGCACAATCGCCACTGAAGTAATATCCGCGGCCTGCTTGTACTCGAGGAGCTCGTAATAAATCTTGCCGGAGCATAGCAGCACACGCTTGACCGTCTTCGGGTCGGCGGCATCGTCGTCAATGATTTCGCGGAACCGACCGATTGTCAGTTCGGTCACGTCGGAACGCGTCAGATGATGGCGCAGCAGACTTTTCGGCGTCATCACGATCAGCGGCTTGCGAAATTCCGTATGCATCTGGCGGCGCAGCAGGTGGAACATGTTTGCAGCGGTTGTCGGATAGCAGACGATCATGTTGAGTTCGGCGCACAGCTCCAGATAGCGGCCGATGCGCGCACTGGAATGCTCCGGCCCCTGGCCTTCGTAACCATGCGGCAAGAACAGCACGAGACCGCACATGCGCTGCCACTTTGATTCCGCCGAACTGATGAACTGATCGATGATGATCTGGGCGCCATTGGCGAAGTCTCCGAACTGGCCCTCCCAGATAACCAGACCATTGGGCATCGCCACGGCATAGCCGTACTCGAAACCCATGACGCCGTACTCCGACAAATGCGAATTGTAAATCTGCAGACGCTCCTGGCGTTTCTGAATATGGTTCAGCGGCAGGTACTCGGTCTCGTCATTGGCATCGAACAACACCGAATGGCGATGAGCAAATGTGCCGCGCTTACAGTCCTGTCCGGAGATACGAACCGGCACTTGCTCAGTCAGCAGCGAACCGTAAGCAAGCAACTCCGCCAGGCCCCAGTCCACCTGGCCCTCTTCGAAAATAAGTTGCTTGCGGCCGTCAATGATGCGCTGCATTTTCGGATAGATCGTAAACCCGTCCGGCACGGCAACGAGAGTGTCTGCAATCTTCATCAGCTTCTTGCGAGGCACGCCGGTGTCTACCGATTGATCGAAATCTTCCGATTGTGCCGGACGATAGCCGCTCCATTGCCGCCCCAGAAAATCCACTTCGATCGACGGCTTGTGCTCGCGTGCGTCGTCGAGGCTGTCCTGCAGCTCGGCATGAAAATCGGTCCCGATCTTCTGTGCCTCGTCCCCGTCCATCACCTTGTCCTTGATCAGGGTCTTGGTGTAAATGTCGAGGACCGTGGGGTGGCGGGAGATCGCTTTGTACAGCAACGGCTGTGTGAAATTCGGATCGTCACCTTCGTTGTGACCGTGGCGGCGATAGCCGAGAATGTCGATGTACACATCGATGCCGAATTCCTGCCGCAGCTTGACCGCCATCTGGGCGCAATGAATCACGGATTCGGTGTCGTCGGCATTGACATGGAACACCGGACACTCGGTCACCTTGGCAATGTCGGTACAGTACAGGCTTGAGCGCATCTCACGATAGTTCGCAGTGAAACCGACCTGATTGTTGATGACGATATGAATCGCGCCGCCGGTCGAATAGCCATCGAGCGCGCTCAGATTCGCGCACTCGTAAACAACGCCCTGTCCTGAAATTGAAGCATCGCCATGCACCACGATCGGGACGATCTTGGAAAAATCGCCCTTGAACATGCGCTCGCCTTTGGCACGCACGCTGCCGAGCACGACAGGGCAGACGGCTTCCAGATGCGACGGGTTAAAAGCCAGGCTAAGGTGCAACGGCGCGCCGCTGTCGGTGATAATGTCCGCTGAATGCCCCTGGTGATATTTGACATCGCCGTCGCCATACACGTCTTCCGGCAATGCGCCACCTTCGAATTGTGAAAACATCTGCTCGTAAGATTTGCCGAAGAGATTCACCAGCACGTTCAGCCGCCCGCGATGGGCCATGCCCAGGACGAACTCTCGCACACCCAGCTCGGAACCTTGCTGAAACACCGCGTCAAGCGCCGGAATGAACGCCTCGCAGCCTTCCAAAGAAAAGCGCTTCTGACCGACGTACTTGACGTGTAAAAATTTCTCGAAACCAACCGCCTTGGCCAGTTTCTTCAGGAACCGACCGCGCTCTTCATCGGTGAATGCCGGATCGTTGCCGTTCGATTCCATATGGCGGTTGAGCCAGCGCCGGATCCGCGAATCGGGTATGTACCGGTACTCGACACCGATCGAACGGCAATAGGTCTTCTTCAGATGCCGCACGATGGCGCGCAACGTGGTGCGTTCGAGCTTGACCTGGCTGCTGACGTCGAGCTCGAGATCGAGATCCATCTCGGTGAGCCCGAAAAAATCAAGGTTCAGATCCGACATGTGATAGCGGCGCGGCCGTACCGGGTTGGTCTTGGCCAAAAGATGGCCGCGTTCCCGGTAAGCATTAATCAGCTTCATCGCCGCGACTTCTTTGTCGCTGGTGCTGATCTCTTCGTCGGCTTCTTTGCGCTGGGTCGTGTATTCGACACCCTCGAAAAAGCGCTGCCAGGAAGGCTCGATCGACTGCGGATCATCGATGTACCGTCGGTACAGATCGTCGATGAACGCACCGTTGGCGTTGTTGAGATATGACAGCTTATCCATGTTTCACCCTGAAATGGATGGCTTGGGGAACAACTTTCCACACATTGGCACGCACGAATCGTGACAACGTGATAAGTATAATGATCTTACAGCACAAATCCAAGTCGGCGGCTGCCATCTTGCCACGGCGCCGAACCGACGTCCGGAAGCGTTTTTGAAGCGCCGGCGCGATTCTAAATCTCCCAGTGCTTATGAGCCGCCGCGTAGATGATTTCCAGTTTGTTGTGCTGGCCGGTATCCAGATGCGCCGCAAGCTCGTTAATCGCCCGCTGGGTGATCGCATCGATCTGCGGCTGATGCTCCCGGCGCAAACCCATCAACTCTCCGTGCGCCAGGCCGGTGACAGCGATAGTAACGCCGAAACAGACGATCAGCAGCTTGGATTTCATCGGAAACCTCTTCGAGTTTGAGTTGAATGTGTGATTGCGGGAATCGAGCGCTCACCCTCCTTAGTCGTCGGCAAGGACGCTAAGGTTACACTTGACAGCATCTTTTTTTTTGACGGCATGTCCGGGCACGGCAATCTTGACTCGTGAACTGTTCGCACTTACGTTCAGTGGCATGGTCCCGGATGATATCAAAAACGTACTGGCCGGTTTCGCGATCGAGGGCGACCTCGTCGACTGCACACCCTACGGCAACGGTCATATCCACGACACCTACGCCGCGACCTACAGGGATGGCGACGGTTCCAGGCGGTTCATCCACCAGCGGCTGAACCATCACGTCTTCAAGGATCCCGTCGGCATGATGCGCAACATTGTCCGGGTCTGCGAACATCTCGGCAGCAAACTCGACTCGGGTCCGCAGCAGGTGCTGGAAATCGTCAAGGCACGCAACGGCGACACGTTGTGCCGCGACGCCGACGGCTACTACTGGCGCACCTACGTTTTCGTCGAGAACACTGAGTATCACGACTTCGTCCAAAACCCGGGCCAGGCGGAGGCGGCCGGCTTCGCATTTGCCAGGTTTCAGGGGATGCTCGTTGACCTCGACGCCAACGATCTCAACGAAACGATTCCCGGCTTCCATCATACGCCCTCACGCATGGCGGCACTCGAATCCGCTATCGCCGCAGACACCGCCGGGCGAGTCGCCCAATGCCGCGACGAAATCAATTTCGCGCTGGCCCGCAAAGACACGATCCGGATCGTTACCGACGGCCTGGAATCCGGCGAGATTCCCGTGCGCGTCACGCACAACGACACAAAGATAAACAATGTCCTGCTCGACGTTAAAACCGGTGCCGGTGTTTGCGTCATCGACCTGGACACAGTCATGGCAGGTTCGCTTCTGTATGACTTCGGTGAACTGGTCCGGACCTCGACCGGCGACTTCGCCGAGAATGAAAAGGACCTTAGCAAAGTGTCACTCGACATCGAACGCTACGAAGCGCTGGTGCGCGGCTACGTCGGCGAAGCAAAGTCATTTCTGCAGCCGCGGGAGATTGAACTGCTGCCGCATGCCGGTTTTCTCATGACTTTAGAGAATGGCATCCGCTTCCTCGCCGATTACCTCAACGGCGACACCTATTACAAGATTCATTACGCCGAGGAAAATCTCGACCGCACCCATACCCAATTTCGCCTGGTCAAGGATATCGAAGAAAAGATCGATCAACTCGGCGCGATCATCGACAGGTATGTCTGACACAACTGCAGGCAAGCAGAACAGGCCACTGCCGCCGTTCATTTCGTCACTACTGCGTCACCAGCGCATTCAGAAGCTTCAAATACCCGGCCGGTGTGCCGGTGTCGTAACGCACGCCGTCGAAAATACAGCCATACACCGCCTCGTCCGCAATCAGACCGGCAATCCCCGACGTCAGACAAATCTCCCCGTCCGCCCGTGGCGCCGCAGATTCCAAATAACCGTACACCGCCGGCGTCAACAGGTAACGGCCGGAGATGGCAAGATTGCCTGGAGCCTCCGCAACCGGCGGTTTCTCGACGACAGCGCTGACACGAAGGAAGCCGTCCGGCGTTGTTTCGGCGGCGACAATTCCGCGCGACATCACCTTTTCGTCCGGGACTTCTTCCAGGCCGAGCACACTGTTGCCGACCTGTTCGAATACGGCGACAAGCTGACGCGCAACCGGCACCTCTGCGGTGATCAGTGCGTCGCCGAGCAATACCAGCGCGGGTTCATCTCCGACCGCGTCGCGGCCGCAGAGCACGGCATGCCCCAGGCCACTCGGCTCATGTTGGATGACAAAGGTAAAGGCGACACGATCGAGCAGGCGGTTCAGTTCGTCCAATAGTTCGGGCTTGCCGCGCGCCTGCAGAATATCGTCCAACGCCGGGGCCGGCGAGAAGTATTCGCGAATAGCCGTCTTGTCCGGACTGATCACCAGGACAATCTCTTCAACGCCCGCCGCCACCGCTTCGTCGACAATCCAGTGGATCACCGGCTTGTTGCCCAACGGCAAAAGCTCCTTGGGCACAGCCTTGGAGACCGGCAGAAAGCGCGTCGCCAGGCCGGCGGCGGGCAGAATGGCTGTACGCACCGCTGTCATACGTCCGGGATTTCCGGTACGACGACTTCGCAGTTGATCGCCTCAAGACGCTCGCGTAACACTTGTAGTGCCGTGTCGTCTTTGTACGTTCCGACGATCGTCCCGCCGCTGCCTGCGAACTTCGCAGATGCACCGGCATCACGCGCGACCGAGACCATGTTGCGGTTGGCCGGGGAGATGCCGTTGCCGGAGATGCGTTCGCGGACGTCGAAGTTCTGGTCCACCAGCGCTGACAATTCGTGCGGCCGCCCTTGCGTCAGACATTCGTAGCCGCGCTGTGCGATATCCGCAAATTCGTGCATCGCATCGATCACGGCGCTGTCGCCACGGTCGAAGCGGCTGTGCAGATCACCGTGGTACTTGCCCGAGACTTCCGCCTGTACCCGGTCGTAGGCCACATAGACGTTCGGCATGCTGGCTTTGTCGATGCGCTTGTAGTCGCCGTACTGACGTGACTTGATGAGCTGCTCGTCGAAATCCATGAACATCACGCCGTTGTACACCTGGATGACGCGATCCTGCAACCCCGCCTGGATCGTCAACTCCTCGGTCTCTGCCCGCAGACACAGAGTCGGAATGATCTGCATCGGCACATCGATCTCGTAGAACTTCATCAACGCCCGGAACATCGCCGTACACAGGGCGCTGGACCCGCCCATGCCCACCAGGCGCGGGATTGTCGACAGGTAACGAACAGTGAAATTCCGGTTTGGCAGTTCTACACCGTTCTCACGGCACCAGGTAACAAACACCTTGGTCGTCGCTTTCAGCAGACGAATGCCCCCGTAGTACCCGTACAGCCCGATCTCGGTCAGAAGATTGTCCAGGCTGTCGAATCGGAGGTCTTCCACAGCGCCCGTGACGAAATGAATCTCCGGGCTCTCCCACAGCTCCAGGTCCGCCACGAAGTTCGACATCGTGAAGGAAATGGTCTTGCCGAAAAAACCGTCGGACGGATTGCCAAGCAACCCCGCTCGCGCGTATGATCTGGTTTTGATGAGCATGTCTTGGACTCCAAAGATTCGCTGCATACAATAGCGCCAGAACGGCGGCACATGAATCCGCAACTTTAAAAATCAGTGGATCGCGACTACCTTCACGTGCAGCCGTTCGTCTCCCCACCTGGCATCTTTCATTCTACGTTTGTCCAGAAACAATGAAACCAACACTGGTCATCATGGCCGCCGGGATTGGCAGCCGCTACGGCGGCTGTAAGCAGATCGATCCGATCGGACCGGCCGGCGAGATCATCATCGACTACTCGATCTATGACGCCTTGCGGGCCGGCTTCGGCAAGCTGGTGATGATCGTCAATAGCACCATCGAAGCAGACTTTCGAACACATATCGGCCAGCGTTTCGAGTCGCAGATCGATACACACTATGTCATTCAGGAGATCAACGCACTGCCCGAACCTTTTGTCGCTCCAGCAGACAGGACCAAGCCCTGGGGCACCGGCCACGCCGTGCTGGCCTGTCGCGGCCACGTCAACGAACCCTTTGCCGTGATCAACGCCGATGATTTTTACGGACGCACCACGTATGCCGTTCTCGCAGAGCACCTCGCAACGCTCCAAGACCTCAACGCGCCGACATACGCTTTGGTGGCCTTCCGTCTCGGAAACACGCTCTCCAACCACGGCACCGTCGCGCGCGGTATCTGCAAGGTCAGCGAG
>Ga0310124_10000549_pt1 | contig 26145 bp, 20 predicted proteins | sample CB11b_AW_Bot5_MG_FD_203507 | JGI IMG/M metagenome (GOLD analysis project Ga0310124, IMG submission 203507) | Marine microbial communities from Western Arctic Ocean, Canada - CB11b_AW_Bot5 | ecosystem: Environmental > Aquatic > Marine > Oceanic | place: Canada: Western Arctic Ocean | collected...
CTGTACCCACGGATCGAGTTCTTCCTGAAACACGGGTAGACGAGGTAAAAAAGAAAAAAAACCGGCAACCAAAATCCACATGGATTGTGTATTGGTACGCAGTAGGCTACCGATGAGGTGTACGGTTCCCGTTGCCAGGAAACCGCATTCGCAGGAGAAAACGCACGCATGATCGAACACATCGATATCACCAACTTGTCTCACTACGACATCGGGTTCACCGACCATCCTTTGGTGTGCCGACGGATGGCGACCCGCATCATCGACCAGGCCCTCGACCTGGTCGATGGCAGCAACACGAAAGGGTCACCCCCGCGATTCTGCTGGACCTGTGAATCCAATAACGCAGTCCGGGAGTGGTGGCAGAAAGCAGCGCCCGGGCGTCGCGACCAGTTTCTCGACGCCGTGCGAGCCGGATGGATCGAGATCTGTGCCATGCCGTTCAACCACGGCCCGACAATGGACGCACGGCAGTGGCGCTGCTGCGCCAGCTGGCTGCCGGAAGATCTGCAACAGGCCGTGCAGTCACGGACCGTCGTGCAAAGTGACGTCAACGGATTTCCGCGCGCCGGGATGATCGCCACGATGGATGCGGGCGCGGAATTTCTGTGGATGGGCATTAACCAGGATACGGGTGGTACGCCGGTGCCGCAACCCAGCGCCTTCTGGTGGGAAATGCCGGACGGACGGCGGGCCTTCGTATGGAACTCGACGCAGTATCAGAATGGCTATTTCCTGTTCGAGAGCGCCGAGTGGCGGCACTGCCCCGTGCCCGCGGCGGCGGACGGGCGCTACCGCCCACCGCGACGCGGCGAGATTCTCGACCCCTCCGAAGAGGGGCTGCAGCGAGCTCACGAAGTCTGCCACAAGCTGCTGGGGCAATTCCAGGACGAGGGCTATTCATATGAACGGCTGGCCCTGTCAACGAGCAATATGTGGCGGGTCGACAACGATCCGCCCCTCGAGCTGCTGATCGAATTCGTCGAGGCCTGGAACGCCGCCGGTCTTTCGCCATCACTGGCCATCACCACGCCGACACCGGCGCTGACGGCCCTGCGCCAGCACATCGGCGAATCGGCACCGACATTGCAAGGCGAATGGATGAATTGGTGGGCCAACGGAGCCGCCGCCGCCCCCCACGAACTGTCTGCCTCACGCCGGGCCAAGCGACTGTTGACGGCGCTGGAATCGCCGCTTTACGGGCTGGCAACCGAGCACGCCGGCGTGATCGACGAGTGTACACGCGAGCTCTGCCTGTTCGACGAACACACCTTTGGATCCTGGAATAGCGCGGCCAAGCCCGACTGCATCGACAGCCGCGGGCAGTTCGCGGAAAAGGCGTCACTGGCCTATCGCCCGCTGGCGCTGGCAGAACTGGCAGTGGGCGATGCCAATCGTGCAACTGCCCCCACAGAGGCGGGTATTCACATCATCAATCCATACCCCGCGCCGTTCAACGGTTGGGTCGACATCACCGAAGACTGCTTGCCCCGTGCCTATGATGGTGTGGTAAACACAGCCACCGGGGAGGAAACGGCATTCCAGAAAACACCCGACGTCGCGGCGTTCTTCATGGAGCCGACAGAGGCGTCACAATTCTCGCGGCTGGACAAGGGCAAGGTCTTCCCGGACAACATCGACGACAAATGTCTGCGGCTGTGGGTAGAAGATCTCGGCGCCAACGCGACACGGTCATACCGGCTGATGGACGGCGTAAACGGCGCGGCGGCATACCCCATGCCGGAAATCGAGACGGGTGAAGACAACTGGCCGACAGCAGTCCGCTGGGCCGACGGCGAGCTGTTCCGTGCACCCATTGGTGGTTTTCATGCCCTTGAAATGGTTGGGCTGGCGCCTCGTTGGCAGTACAAGAAAATCACCAACCAACCGACCGCAGCCGAACGCCGGAAAGCACGCGACCAGAACGCGACCGTCAGCGAGGCGGTCCCGGAGGGTGACGCGACCGTCAACGATACCGGCCCCACAATCATTTATGAACAGTACCTGGCGCACCCGCGATTGAGATTCTACCGGCGGCGTCTGGAGGTCTACAAACAAACCCGTCGAGTACGGGTGCAGGTACTTCTCGACCGCATCTCGAAACCGGAATCAGCTGAGATCTTCTACGTCTCGTTCCCGCTGCACGCCGAAGGCTACCAGGTTCAGATGCAAATGGGCGGTGTCCCGTTTCAACCGGACCGCGACCTGTTTCCCAATACATGCCGCGACTACTATCCCATTGACAATCAGGTATGCTTCTCCAAGGGTGACTCCCGGCTCGTTTTGGATTGCCATGACAACGCGCTTGTCGAACTGGGGGAGATGAACGACGGCTTGAAACGGGAGCAGATCCCCGACGATCTCTCCACGGTCTATGCCACGGTCTACAACAATGTCTGGTACTGCAACTGGCCGGGCGACGAGAACGGCGTGATGGAATTCGCTTTCGACCTGTACGGCAGCGAGACCGATACCACCGCGCATGCCCCCGAAGCCTATCCGGTGGTGTCGGTTGAACGAAAGTGATCGCGGCCCGGGGAAACGCGAGAAAGCTGCACCGCACCACGTCAACCACGTCGCCACGATGAGCCGGACCCGCCAGGGCATTTTTTATGGTGAGCCGGTTTTGCTGGACGTAGTGGGGATTCGCGGATAAGATTCCAATTATCTGAACGGAACCATTCGTGGCAGGACTTTCTTTCCGCCATACCTCAAACACTGACGGAGAATTTCAATGACAGGCGGCACCATCGCACTTATAATCGTCGGCGCAGTTTTGGCTGGCTTGGTTTTGCTGGCAATTATCGTTGCCGGTATGTACAACAAGTTGATTACGCTGCGTAATCGCTTCAAGAATGCATTTGCACAGATTGATGTGCAGCTTAAGCGTCGTTATGACCTGATTCCCAATCTGGTCGAGACAGCCAAGGGATATATGGCCCATGAGCGAGACACCCTCGAGGCTGTGATTCAGGCTCGTAATCAAGCTTCCAGCGCCGGCCAGAAGGCCGCCGAAAATCCCGGGGACGCTGCTGGCATGCAGGGACTGATGGGTGCTGAAACAGCGCTGACAGGCGCTATGGGCCGCATGTTTGCTCTGATGGAATCCTATCCGGATCTCAAGGCGAACGAAAACATGAAACAGCTGATGGAGGAATTGACCTCCACCGAGAACAAGGTGGCATTTTCCCGGCAGGCCTTTAACGATTCTGTAACAGCCTACAATACAGCCCGTGAAACCTTTCCTACCGCACTGATCGCAGGCACCTTCAACTTTACTGAAGCCCAGTTGTTCGAGATCCAAGAAGCCGAGAAGGAAGCACCACAGGTGAGCTTCACGTAAGCGATATGGACTTCTTTGATCATCAAGATGTAGCACGCCGCCAGACTGGGCGGCTTGTTGTTCTTTTTATCCTTGCAGTAGTCGGGATAATTGCTGCGCTATACATAATCTTTTCCGGGTTCATGGTGTTTGGCCAGGGGAAAGAGGGGGCGGCTCAGGAGCCGGTGATCTACTTTCGTCCGGGGTTGTTGATAGCCGTTACCTTCATCACGATGCTCGTGGTTGGTTTGGGTAGTCTCTGGAAAACCTTGGCGTTGCGCGCGGGTGGGCGGACTGTTGCGGAATCTCTTGACGGACAGTTGTTGAATCCAGGAAGCGGCGACATTGCCGAGCGACGGTTGCTGAACGTCGTGGAAGAAATGGCAATCGCCGCCGGCACACCCGTTCCTCCGGTGTACGTGATGCAGGAAGAGATGGGTATAAATGCCTTTGCCGCTGGATATGGACCTGATGACGCTGTCATCGGGGTCACGCGCGGATGTATGGAGAAGCTAACGCGTGATCAGCTGCAGGGCGTGATTGCCCATGAGTTCAGCCACATTCTCAACGGCGATATGCGTTTGAACATTCGGCTGATGGGGATTCTCCACGGAATCCTGGTAATTGGCCTGATCGGAGGGGTGTTGTTGCGGGTTGGCAGCTACAGTTCAATGAGTCGGCGCCGCAGCAAAGATAATGGTGGCGCCAAGATCGCATTGGGGGGTTTGGCAATTTTTATCATCGGTTACATGGGCTTTTTCTTTGGCAAGCTGATAAAGGCTGCGGTTTCGCGCCAGCGCGAGTATCTTGCTGATGCATCGGCAGTCCAGTTTACGCGCAATCCCGATGGAATCGCGGGGGCTCTCAAAGCGATCGGCGGCTATGCAGGACAAGGGACATTGCAGTCTTCACAGGCCGAGTCCTGTAGTCACATGTTTTTCAGCCGCGGCAAGAAGAAAAGCTTCATAGAATTTAATTCCCTCGCGACCCATCCGCCGCTGCACGATCGCATTCAACGCATTGATCCAAGTTTTGACGGCGGCTTTCCTGAAATTGACGAAGACCACAGCGGAGTTGCGGCCTCTGAAAGGTCCGTCGGATTTGCCGGCAGCAACAAGCGGTCCCGTTCCGTTTCTCCGCCGCAGCCGAAGCCGGCTGCCGTTACGCCCGAGCAATTGACTGCGTCCGTTGGCACCATCGATCCGAGTCGCCTGAGCTATGCACGCGAGCTTGTGGCGAATCTGCCCGAAGCCTTACGCGATGCGGCCCGTGAGCCCTACAGCGCTCGCGCACTCGTATATGCGTTGTTGTTGGATGCGGATCATGGGGTGCGTTCAAAGCAGTTGGATCACCTGGCAGCGTCTGCTGAAGAAGGCATGCATGCGGCCACACAGGAACTGCAACAGGTCTTGTCGCAAGTTGGACGTTCCGCTCGTCTGCCGCTGGCGGATCTGGCCATGCCGGCCCTGCGACAGTTGGCGTCCGCTCAGTATGAGTGTTTCCGTGTAAACGTTTGCGCACTGGTGCATGCCGATGAACGAATAGATCTGTTCGAATACGCTTTGGAGCACATGCTCGTACGTCATCTCGATCGGGAATTCCGCGACCTGCCGCGGGCGCCGACGCGCTACAAATCCCTGCGGCCTTTCAGTCAGGATATTGGCGTTATTCTATCCGCACTTGCACGAGCGGGCTCCGACGACGAAGCTGAAGCCTCTCGTGCATTTCTTGCCGGTGTTTCCCACCTGGGAAAAGCCGTCGACGACCGCGTCGGATCTCTCCGATCTGCGGACTCGGCAACTTTGGCCGACATCGACCCAATACTCCCCCATCTGGATCAGCTCAGTCCCAAACGAAAACGACAACTCATCGGTGCAGCCACAGTGTGCGTCGCTGTCGATGGGGTCATCGCCATCGAAGAAGCCGAACTCCTTCGCGCCATATCCGATAGCCTCTCCTGCCCCGTGCCCCCCTTGTTGTCGGCTACCTGACCTGAAGCTTCGTCCCACGGGCTGTTGGGCCTTTGGGAAGACCTGTCCGAGTGACGTCCGGCCGCGAATTTTCTTGCCAGAATGATCCCCAACGGCGACGGAACTCATCCGCACACTGGTGGATGAATTCCAGGAAATCTGGGGCATTGGATATGAACGAAAAGTTGACAGAACGCTGGAGACACCGTTGAACGGCACCAGCGAAAAATCAATATTGTCCTGGCTCTATTGGACAAACGCGACAACAGGAATAAGGAATGATGCAGCATCCGCAAAAGCCAATCCATCAGACGGTCTTACCCCCTTATGATTGAAATCAAACGCATCGGCCATGTCGGTATTCAAGTTCCAAATGTTAAACACGTCGCGGCGTTCTATGAAAACATCGTGGGCCTGGAGATATCGGATCGCGTCGACGGTGCGGTTTTCCTGCGATGTAATGACCAGCATCATTGCCTGGGCTTGTACCCCGCGGCAGAACGTGGATTGCACCATTTAGGGCTGGAAGTTCACGACGCCGCGGCGGTGGAGCGCGTTCGCGAAGCGCTCCGCGAGCTGGGCCTCGAACCGATCCCGGATGAAGATCCGCATCCCGGGATCGGAGAGTCGGTCTGCTGCCGCGATCCCGACGGCAATTGCTTGAAGTTCTACGAAGGCATGCACCATGTTGACCGGCCGCTTTTGCCTCGCGATGTTCAGCCTGTGAAGTTTGGTCACATCACCTATCATACGATCGATCTCAAACGCACGTTGGCGTTTTACATCGACGTGCTCGGGTTTCGCCTGTCCGACACCGTCGAAGGGAATATGCTGGCCTGGGTGCGTTGCAACCAGGATCATCATGGCATCGCGTTCTTGAACGATGGCCAGGCAAAGGTAAATCACTACTGTTTCGACCTCACCGATTGGCACGCCATCAAGGAAACCTGCGACCATCTGAAACGAAACCAGGTTCCCATCATCTACGGACCGAGTCGTCATGGTCCGGGCGACAACATATTTCTGTACATACCCGACCCCGCTGGGAACGTCATTGAATTGAGCACCGAGATGCTGCAGATCTCGGATGAACTCTCGTACCGTCCCAAGGACTGGCCCAACGCTCCCGGCACAGTCGATGTTTGGCGGGCAATGCCAGCGCCGCAACACTTCCTCGACGGCAATGGTCGTGACTTTCACGACTGGTCAGCCGGATCCGCCGTTATCGGGGCCGGTTGGCAAGTGCTGGAGGCGGGCGACTTTCGGGCGCTGGACCCCGCGGCCCGGATCACGACGCCGACTCCCGAACTGCCCGAGTTTACGATCGATATCCCGAAGTTTACGCTGGGCGCCAAGAACCCTGTCGACCATGTCAAGGCGTTGATCCGGGCCGACCGGCGTTTTGCCGCCGGCACCGGCCTCGCGGCGGGGGTCGATATTGCGGTCCAGGTCCACGGTACGGCAGCTAATCCCTATGACGCAGATCCCGATGATCCGCGGCTCGGCAGCGGTTCCATTTCACTCATCGACGATTCCGCCGGCGTAGTCTTAAATTTTGAGATTTCCAATCGGCGTGTAATGGCCCTCCGTGAACTGTTCGTCGTGTCCGCTCCCGCTGGCGCTGCCGATTCCGTCAAGCCGATGGCCGATCCCGTGATGACCGATTTGTTGATCGAGCCGGGGAGCTGGCACCGCTACGAGATCCGCTACTATCCCGGTGACGACGCACTCATGGCGCCGGGACCCGATCGCGCCGAGTGGTACGTCGACGGCGAACTGGTCCATGCAGTTGACTGGGTCGCCACCGTCGATCCACCGGCAGCACCCGTGATCAAGCCCGCGCGGTTTACGGTAAATATGGCTATTTTTACATTGCTGGATGACCTGCCTGATGGCAGAGGCGGCACTATTCCAGGACTCGATCCAGGCTACGAACAAACATTGTTTGGGCAGGGCGTCACGTCGCGGTGGCGGAACCTGGAGGTCACCGAAATTGCCGATAAATGGCACCTGCAAAAGGAGGACTGACCGTGGAAAAATCGCTTGTTGACAAAGTTGCACTGGTGACCGGCGGTGCGTCGGGGATCGGACAGGCCACGGCAAGACTGTTTGCCCGCGAAGGGGCCAAGGTCGCCATCGCCGACATCCAGATCGAGCTGGGCCGGGAGACGGTCGATCAAATTCAACAGGCCGGGGGAGATGCCGTTTTTTTCGAGTGCGACGTATCGAAATCCGGGGATGTCGAGGCACTTGTCAACAACTGCGTCGATACGTTCGGCCAATTGGACTGCGCCTTCAACAACGCAGGGATCCTTGGCGAGATGGGAAAAACCGCCGACTGCACCGAAGCAAACTACGACCGACTGATGTCGGTGAATTTGAAAGGAATCTGGCTCGCGATGAAGTACGAGATTCGCCTGATGCTCAAACAGGGGCACGGGGTCATCGTAAATACAGCATCCAACGCCGGCATGACCGGACAACCCAAGTTGCCGGTCTACGGCGCGACGAAGGCAGGCATCGTGCAACTGACCAGAACCGCAGCGCTGGAGTACGCTCGAGAGGGGCTTCGCATCAATTGTGTGAATCCAGGCTTGGTTTGGACACCGATGGTCCAGCGACAAACCGTGGACAACATGGAGGCGGTTGCGAAGTTCACCGAGGAGCAGCCGATCGGGCGGCTGGGCGAACCCGAGGAGATTGGCGAAGCCGTAGTTTGGCTATGCTCGGATGCCGCATCGTACGTCACCGGCCATGCGATGAATGTCGATGGCGGGATTCTGGCATGAACACCGATTAGGATGCAGCATAATTCACCCGAAAGATTTTAACCAAGCCCGGATTGTTCATAAACAGGATTGAATGCCAACCCGGCCAATGACATCATCACAGGTGTCGTGGTTGCCAGCGCTTTGTCTGGCATTGGGCCAACAACTCATTACTCGTCTTTCGGCGGGTATCTGACGTTGGCACCGGGCAATGGCACAGAGTAACTTCTGGGCAGTCGCTCAAACAATCGGGACACCACGATGCTTAACGATCAAAAAATCCTCATCACCGGCAGTACTTCCGGGATTGGCAAGGCAATGGCGGCAGCGATGCTCAAAGCAGGCGCACGAGTCGTGATCAATTCCAATGAACCGGATACCGGCAGCGCAGCGCTTGCAGAGTTGGAGGAATTCGGGGAATGTCACTTTATCGAGACCGACCTGTCCTCGGTGGAAGCCTGCCAAGCGCTGGTGGGTGCCGCCTTCGAGCGACTCGGCGGCCTCGATTGCCTCGTCAATAATGCGGCGGCAGCTGTCGGTGGCCCGTTTCGGGATGCGACTGTTGAAGATTTCGCAATGACCTTCGACGTCAACGTTCGATCGTCATATTTCACGTCACAGGCATTTGCCCGGTTGGTTGGCAAACGAAACTGCGACGCCTGCATTCTTTGCACGGGCTCCACCAATTCAATGCAGGCGGAGAGAGAATCGGTCCTGTATGATACAAGCAAAGGCGCCATTTTAATGCTGGTACGATCACTGGCAGTGACCCTCGCCGAGGATGGGATTCGGGTCAACGGCATTGGACCAGGCCTCGTCAAAACCCGCCTCAACGACTACGCCTCCAGCAGCAACCCGGAATTGCAGGAATTGATGAGATCACAAATTCCACTCGGCCGCATCGGTGAACCCGACGACATAGCCGGTGCAGCAGTCTTCCTTGCCTCGCCCATGGCCCGCTACATCACCGGACACATGTTGTACGTTGACGGCGGAATCATCGCGCAGCAGATGGTTCGTCCACGTGACTGATCGGTTGAAGTGCCGAGTGCCAGGGGCATGGGTATTGCTGAAACAACACCCGGAACCGCCAACCTGATCGACAAGCAGGTCTATATGGCAAATCCCGGGTAATTACTCAACAGTCCAACCGCTTGCCAAATCCAGGATACTGCCTATCTTGGTCGTGCCGTCCCACGTCATGTTCTCAACTGGCCATAATGAAGGATATGAATAGATGCCTGCTCAAAATTACCCCTCCGCCAAGATCACCGACGAACACGAACAGCAGTTTCGTGAGGAAGGTTATTTCATCGTCGATCATGTCATTTCCGACGAGCATTTGGAACTGCTGCGTCGGGTTTGCGGGGAACTGATCGCTGAAACCGATGACCAGATCGACCGCGAGCAATGGGATCAGGTACGCGAGATCACGCACAAGGGCAAACGGTACTTCATCGATGGTGCCTACGACCGCCGCCCCGACCTTGGAAAGTTCCTGTTCAGCGATTGCATGGCCGACATTTGTCGGGCCACCATCGGGCCGACAGCGTACCTGTTCAAGAACCAGTTCGTGGTTAAATGCGCGGACGTAGGGATGAAGTTCGGCTGGCACCAGGATTCCGGTTACATCCCTGAACCGCATTCACCATACCTCTCCTGCTGGTGTGCCCTGGACGATGTCAGCGCGGAGAACGGGACCATTGATGTCCTGCCGTGGTCCCGGGCCGGGGGAAGCCACATTCGAACGCACACGCGCGACGAAAAAACTAATGACTTGGTTGGCTACGAGGGCGAGGATCCAGGCGTTCCCGTCGAAGTGACCGCAGGCGGCGTGGCAGTGTTTTCGAGCACGACCCTACACCGAAGCGGCGCCAACACATCCGACCGGGTACGCCGAGCCTATCTGGCGCAGTATTCACCCGAAATCATGCCCTTTAAGGAGGCGACAACGCGTCAGGCCGTTCCGTTCTTAAAGGACGGTTTGGTGGTTTGATCAATGAATCGGATCTGGATACCCTCGAAATCGCAAGGGACATGACATCGGTGCAGGTTGCCGCACCATCTTAACAAAGTAGAGACAGGGGGGGATTTTCATGAAGAAATTGAAGGTTGGCATCATCGGTTTCGGCAGCATGGGCGCGCATCTCGGACGCGCACTTGACCGTGCCACGGGAGGCCTGGTGACGGTAGCAGGCGTGGTGGACCCCGATGATGAGAAGTACCGGCGCAGTTGTGAGTTTCTCGACAATGAACCGCAGCGGTGCGCCACGATTGCAGAACTGCGGGAGATGCCGCTCGACGGCATTGTCGTGTCGTCGCCAAACCATTGTCACCTGGAGAACATCCAGGAACTGCAGGGGTTGAGCACACCGCTGCTGCTGGAAAAACCGCTTGATGCCAGTTTCGACAAGATCTGCGATGTTATGCGCTTCTCGGAGGAGTACTCGGGCCCCATTATAGTCGATCATGTCATGCGCTATGCCCCCATCATCTCCCAGACCAAGAAACTCGTTGATTCGGGTGCGATCGGCCAGATCTGTTCCGTGTCATTCGTGCAGAACTGTTTTTACGGCAACAGCATGTACCACTGTTTCCGGCGTACCATGGCCGGCAGTGGCGGCATGTTTATCGAAAAAGCTACGCACGACCTGGACATCATGCACTACATCGTCGGGGCCCGCGCCAGCCGCGTTGCTGCCGTCGCCAGACGCCAGGCCTTCGGTGGCAACAAGCCGAATGACCTGCACTGCAGGCAGTGTGACGAACGCTTCACATGCCCGGAGAGCAGCAATAACACCCAGTACCGCTACGGCGATACCGATAAAATGTTTGAGCAAGCCTGGGCAAACGACATGTGCGTGTACGCAGAGGAAGTCGATGTGCCCGACAACGAAGTGTGCATGATCGAATTCGACAATGGCACTTTCGGCACCTACGCCCAGTGTTTTTTCAGTCCGGCCAGTTACCCGACGCGGGAGTACGAGATCATCGGGCTCGAAGGCATTTTGCGGCTTAGCCTGACCATGCAGGGAGACCACAACAAGGGGCGTATCCTGCACTGCCGCCGCTTTGGCACACCTGAGGATTCAACGGTCTACGAATTCGACTATCGCAAGCGTATCCACTACAACGGCGGCGGTGCTGTCGCCCGGCACTTCTGTCAACTCATGAACGGTGAGGCGGAGCCGTTCACAACTGTACGCCAGGCCTTTGCGGCGGAGGTCCTCGGGCAGGCAGCGACGTTGGCGGCACAGCGGGGAGAGTTTGTTGTTCCTCAAGAACTCTTGCCCGACGACCTGCAGGGCTTATGGGAAGAACTTTAAGATTCACAACATGCGGCCGAGGTCAATCCCCCCTTCGACGCCACCATTAATTCAGCCCATGCCAACGGCTTCTGAAAAACCGCGATGAAACCAGCCTGGAGGCTCGTGTTCAGGTCGAAAAGAGGCGCTTTTTCGGGGCCTCCCTTACATCCCCGCTTCATTGCATTCCAAGCCTCGTGCAGTATCGCTGCTTCTAACCACGAAAAGAAATTGGCGATCAGCAAACTTGGCCATAATGTTATGACCGGATTACAGTTTGGCGGATAGAGAAGACAGCATGAAAGAAAAAACCGAGGGAAAAACTCACAGCACCTGGATTCATCGGGGCGTAGAGGCATTCAACCAGGGCCGGTTCGACAACGGCGGCGACAACCTCTATGTCAATGCCAAGGGTGTGATGGAAACCATCCATCGGACCGACACCAACGGCAACGGCTGTGTGGATCTCGTCTTTCCAAATGCCCACGGCTACAACGAACGCGGCCCCACCTGGATCTATACCCAGGCCGACGGCCCGGGAGATGGCTGGCCACGGCAGGAGCTGGCAAACGACAGCGGTTGGTGCAGCCTGGTCCGGGACGTCGACGGTGACGGCTACCCGGACCTGATCGTCATCAACGGTGAGAACGGCGTGACCTCGGAGTTGAACTCCTACATCTATTGGGGCGGACCAGGTGGGCTTACCGGCGAGCGCATCGAGCTGCCCACTGCCGGCGCTTATTCCGTGGCGACAGCGGATCTGACCGGTAACGGCTACCTTGATCTGATTATCCCGTCGGCCTGGGTCGACCATCACAACGGCGGCAAGTTGCGACCGATCCAGGTGTTCGAACAACGCCGGCCGCGAGAGTTTGAAGAGGCCACTGACCGCCACGGGCTCACAGGCATGGCGGCGCTTTATGTCGTTTGCGAAGACCTTACCGGCAACGGCCACCCGGATCTGGTGGTGGCCAACTACCGCGAAGAGTTTGAGTACGACATCGATTCCTACATCTATCCCGGTGTTGCCGGCGGATTCGACCCGACCCCCGTTCGTCTGCCTACCCACTATGCCCTCCACGCCACGGTGGGCGACCTCAACGGCGACGGCTTCAAGGACATCCTGTTTTCCGGCGGTGACCACATCTACATCTATTGGAACCGCGAAGGTCACTTCAGCCCCGAGGACCGGGAAATTCTGCAATGTGCCGGAAACCACACCATGTTCTCCATGGGTTCCATCCGTATGGGGGTAATCGATATCGACCAGGACGGCCGCAATGAACTGGTGATTGCCACCCGCGCAGGCGTGGAAATCCGCGACAGCGAAGACCTTCAGACGGTAAGACAACAGCTGTCCTGCCCGTTCAGCAACTGGGTGGAAGCAGCGGACCTCACAGGCAACGGAAAACTCGATCTGTTGGTGTCCTGTTACAACAACGGCTACACGTACGAGTGCGACTCGGCAATCTTCTGGAACGGCCCCGGCGGGTTGAATGCCGACAATGTCACCCGGTTGCGCACCGGCGGCGCCGTAGGGGTGACTGCCGGCGATCTCGACGGTGACGGCAAACCGGAGATCATCTTCAACAACACGATGGGCGGCCCGTCCCAGTTCAATCCGGACTTCCCCTTGTATATATACCTGGGCAATGAAGATCACGAATACGACGTGACCCGTCGCCTGGAACTGCCCGCAGGCGGGGGAACCAACACCTACGTGATGACGGACCTCGACCACAACGGCTATGCCGATCTCGCCTGCGTTGTCCCCGACGCATTGCGGATTTTCCACGGCGGGCCGAATGGGCTGCAGCCGGACAGCTATACCGACCTGCCCAACCTCGGAAATTTCTTCCACTCAGTTTTGGTCGGCGACTTCAACCGCAACGGCTGGCTCGACCTGATCGGCGTCGGGTACACTTACGACGACAAGCCGGAGACTATGGCCAAGTCTTCCGTGCTGTTCCACGGGTCGCCAGCGGGTTTTTCACTCGATCGCTCCCAGGTGCTGCCCACCTTCGCCGGCGGCAACGCCCAGGTCGTCGACATCAACAATGATGGTTGGGCTGATTTCGTGGTGTACAACAAGAACGGCTTTATCACGGCCTATCTTGGCGGCCCGGAGGGGTTTTCAGAGGAACGGATGTGGAAAATGCCACTGGCGGGTTCGGGGGCCTGCGGGTTGGGCACCATCGTTCCCGCGGACCTCAACGGCAATGGCTTCCCGGACCTGCTCTGCACAGTCCTGGGGCACTATGAGCGCGGCTCGAGCGGTTTTTTCATCCTCCGGGGCGGTCCGGAGGGGTTTGCCCCCGAACGCACGGAGTTTCACGCCACCGACGCTTCCTGCATCATGATTTCGGCCGCCGATCTGAACAACAACGGCTGCCTGGACCTAATGGTCCCCGCGTATTCGACGCAATTCACGCGGGAACTGCCGGCCCGGATTTTCCACAGTAGTCCGGACGGCATTGATTTCGACAACCCGACGCTGATCCCCTGCGACTCGTCCTGTGCCTTCTTCCCCGTCGACATCACCGGCAACGGGTATGTCGACCTCCTGACAATCTGCCACCGCAACGACCTTGGTCATCAGGTGGAATCACTGTTGTTCTGGAACGGCCCCGAGGGGCTCGACTTCGATCACCCGACGCGGCTTCCCGCCCTCGGACCGCACCTGGCTTCTTCGCGCGATTTCGGCAACGCCTGCACACGCGAGCCGCTGGAGAACTATGTTTCGCCGCCATTCAACATGCAGGACCGGCTGCCGACCCAGCTCAGCTGGCAGGCTACCGTACCGGAGAACACGCAGTTGAAGTTTCAGCTGCGAGCCGCGGAGGATGAAGACGGACTGCTCGCTGCCGCCTGGTCCGGCCCCGAAGGGGAAGGCAGTTATTACGAGATGTCCGGCAGCGCCACGCCGAATATCCGCCCGCCCGCCAAGTGGCTGCAGTACAGGGCAACATTCGTCCACACCAACGGCTGCCGCTCGCCGCAGCTCGAGGAAGTACAGGTTGATTTTAACCCGTGACCTCCCGGACCAGAGGGTGCCGTTCACCAATAGCAACCTCTTCTTTCCGTAATTAACACCGCCGCCCGTTTGCCGGTGGCGGGATTACGCACCCTGCCTCATTCGACTGTGAACGAGCTTGTAGCAGACGTTCCCGTATAGAGATCCGTCACCGTCACCGTCCATCTGCCCGGTTGCTCATTGTGGGCAATCGGAAGCGTGATCTGCGCCTGCCCCTCCTCGACGAAAACGCTTTGGGAAAACCACGGCGCCTCGTCACCGTCAGGGGACGTCGCCTTGAGTTTAAGGGGATGCGTACCCTGCGCATCAGCGATTTTCACCTCGATCTCGTATACCCCGCCACGCCGGACAAGATCGTCGGTCGCCTCGAGCAGCGGCACGCCTAACTCGCGTTCACTCAACACGAGAAACGTCGGCCACCGTGGCCGCAGACCGGTTGCGAACGCTTCGACGGGACCGGCCCGCAGACCGGTGCCCAGCTCGCAGACGTACAGCGGCCGGGATAGGTGTACCGTCACCGGCACGGGGGTGTCGAGATCGGTGAAAGGGGCCGGCGCCGGCGGCGCACTGCTGTCCTGCCAGGTGCTTCTGTCCGGTCCGAAGAGGGCCACAACCTCGATACCATCGCCGGTGCGCCAGCGCATGGCTTCCATGTTTCGGTGCCGCCGGCCCGCTTCGTCAACCATCGTCAGCGGCCACTGTACCCCGGCCTCGGCAAATATTGTCTGTAAAAAACTCGAGGCGTCCTCGGGGCCGTCATGAGTCGCCAAAGGCGGGAAAGACCACATCGTGAAATTCAGCAGGATCGCGCGCCCTTCCCCAACCTCGTTGACGATACAAATCGGTGTCGCACCCGCCTTTCCCAGGGCCGTGCCTGTGGTCACTTCCAGCGCCGGGTTGACAGCCAGATCGGCGAGGTTCACATCAACTGCGGAGCCGGCGATTGTGCCGGTGATCCTGCCGCCCGCCCTGTCGGCCGGTGCACTGCCGGTGTGGCGAACCCCGAACAGGTCGTCGAGCACGGCGCCGTCGTCACGTTGCTTGCCGCGCGCGCCGTAGATCCCGGGTCTGACATCGGCGATAACCGTGCCGCCATTAGCGACAAAGTCGCGGATCGTCTTCTCCTCCTCGGGACCGATCGCTTCGTACTGCGAAAGGATCATCACCTTGTAAGGCGCGGGATCGAACTCACCACGCCGAATCTGCCCGTCGGTGGTGTATACGAACTGCAGGCCGCTGGCGCGAATGGCCCGGTGCCAGGCGGTGTGATTGCGCCAGGTACGCTCGACCTCGCCGCGATTCCGACCCGCGTGATCCCTGGTTCGGAAGTTGCCGTAGGTGGGACCGGCTTCCTTGTCCTTGTGAGACGTCTGGATCTTGGCCAGCTTGACCGAGGTCATCGAATGGAGCATGACGATGCCGTCATGAAGCATCTCCGAATCTTCGTGCACATTGAGCACCGTGCCGAGTCCGTCAAAAACGATCCGGGCCGAGTCGACGATCCGGCGGACAGAGCCTTTCAGCGACATTTGCGGCGTCAACACGCGGTCGATCCGAAAAGAGCCGATGGTGTTGCCGCCGCGCAGGAAGCTTTCCCAGAAAAACGAAGTGCCCATGAAGTTGCCGTGCAGGTATCCCCTGGGCGCGATCGAGCGGATCACCTCGTTCGTCGTGCCGCCGTGTTCGCCGTAGGGCATCCACCAGCCGGTATTGCGCACGATCACGTCGATGTCGGCGTCCAGGCGAATATCGTTCCCTTCCACGCCGACCCTGGCGTGCGGGTCCATGCGGCGGGCCGTGTCGCCAAAACGCCGTGCGTAATTCGCAAAGTTCCAGTATTGGAAGGACCGCCGGTCGATATAGCGCGGGTAATTCTTCATCGCTTCCGTCCAGGCGGTGGAGCCGTGGGTCTTGCCTTTGCTCCCGTGCTCGTTGTTGGCGTAGGAGAGGTGGTAGCTCTTCCTGTCGTCGGCCGACAGCCAGTGCAGATCTGTCCCGTCTATCTTGGGTTGTATCTCATCGAACTTCTCGTAGCCGGCGCCCCAGGATTCGTTGAGCGCCGCGATAGTGCCATAGTCGTTCTTCAACCAATCCTGGTAGACCTTCCAACATGCGGCGTGCAGGCAGGAACCGAACACCGCCTGCTCGTCGCCCATGCTGTAGGCGAGCACCCCACGACAGCGGAAATCCATTTCAGCGTCGAGGTGACTCTTGATTTGCCCGGATATGGCGGGTTCGTCATTCCAGCACATTTTGCCTTCGAGAACTCCGTTGCGGTCGACACCGGGTTCCTGGGCGCCGGTGTCGGGAAGGCGGTAGAGGTCGCTGGCGCAATACGGCGTGTAGTTCATGCCGGCCCGGGTCATGTACCACCACGGCCCGTGGCTGGTCTCGAGGCGCGACGTCACACCGGAGGCCGCCAGCAGGTCTTCGGCGATGTCATCATATACCGACGAGTAAAGACGTCCCCAAAGTATGAAGTTCCACTGGTCCTGCTTGCGGTTCGCGATGGTGTACGGGTCAGGCGCGTAGCCGTAGCAGATCTCTTCGCCGTCAGCCACGAGTGCCGCCTCGATCCCGAGGTAGTGCGGCGTCACTGCTGACGTTGCCAGGGAGAAGGTGGTCTGTGCGGCGGGGCTGCGGATCTCCTGCCGGGCAACTATCCGGCGGTAGCGGTCCACGGCGTGCACCCGCAGCGTGCGCTCGGCGCCGGCGTCTGTGTCGATGGTGACCGTGCCGGTAATCGGCTCGCCGGTCTCGCCCCAGTCTCGATCGACCTTGACCCGGCCGATCCTCTCCTCAGAGGTGACCGTGAATTGCTCGACAGCCCAACCCTCGACGCCGCGGTCACCGCGGACGATTACATCGACGGCGTATCTACCCGCAGGCAGGGCGGGCAGCGGGAACTCATGGGCGCCGTTCGCTGTGTCGATGTCAAGAACGGCCGGCAGCTGCATGGCACCGCGCGACTGGCTGCGTATGCGGGCGGCAAGGTTGATGGGACCGGCCACGCCCTCCCCTTTCCAGGAGATACTGATCTTGTGCGTCGGCAGCCCGACACGGTCCAACGCAGGACCCGGAAGAGATACCGACATCTGTAATCGCGGCTGGCGCCCGGCGGCCCACAGGACAGCGCGCCCCCGCCTTTCGGAGCGCAGATCTCGGGGCAGATCGGTTCCGAATATGTGGGCCACCTCGTAGACCGCCGGCGGCCGACGGTGGTAGACGTGCCAACTGTGGACCGTCGCCAACGCGACCAGGCGGCCCTTGCCGTATTTCCAGGCCTTGGCGTCGAGCCCCGCCAAAGCGGCGGGGAATTTTATCTCTTCGGCCTTGGAGATGACCGGCTTGTCGTCGTCGCCGACTTTGTACAGCAGCGCCATACCAGCCCCCGCCCGCACACGGTCGAGGATGGCCGCGTACGATGCATCCGGAAGAAATCCAATGACCGGGCCGGTGAAGACGTAGCAGTCGTAGGGCTTCTGCAGCAACCGCGCCAGCCGCTCTTCGCCGATGGCGCCACCATAGACGCCGGAGCCGCCGGCATACGCCGTTGCATATGTATCGCCCTGGGCGGGCAAGACGAGTACTGCATCCCCGTCAATATCGAAGCGCTGCTTCAACTCCACGGCATGCCGCAAAGGCAACACATTGACATCGGCGGACAGCGGGGCAATAAAGAGTGTCCGGACAGTGCCGCGGGCATAGGGCCTGGCAAACTTCGTGTGCGGCGTCTCGGAGGAATTCTCGATCGAGTTGGTCTCTTCAAGTACCTCCGGGCTCGGCATGGACGGCCCGGCCGTTACGCCTGTGGTGAGGCCGGTCAGCAGTATGGCGCACACCCGCAGGCATACCCGCCACAGGCCGATGCGGTCCGATGTGCCGCAGCCGGTCAGGTCAAGGTGATTTTTTTTCGTTTTCCTGCTCATATCAAGTGTCCCCCTCAACTGACAAAGGCCAGCAACTTGCAAGCATAAGCTTGGTTACCGTAATTTTCCAGTATGCGCTGCTGCGCACGCCGGGCAGCGTCCCGGCGCTTGTCGTCGTGTGCCAGCCACCATCTGGCCTTGTCGGCCAGCTCATCGAGCGTCTCCCAGGTATCGATCTCCTTGCCAATCTCGAAAATCTCCTCGATGCCGTTGACGTAATCGGTGAGCATGAAACCGCCGCTGCCGGTGATCGCCGTGTCACGCTGATTCAGGTACCCATATGACAATGGCGAATTGTGCTGGTTGATACTGATCTTCGCAGCCTGATACAGTCCGGGCAATTCGAAATACGTCCGGAAACCACGGTAACAGTTACGCGGGATATCGTCGAAAACACCGAAGCCCAGTCCCCCGTAGATGTGAACACGCCCGAGCTCATTCACCGTGCGAACGACGTCCTGGCGCAGGGCGCGCTGGTCGGGGAAGGCGATCGTGTGGGTGATGCGCTCGACCTCGTCCTCGGATTTCAAATAGTCGGCCGCGTCACCGCCCTGCTTTGCATACAACGACAAGACAGTGACCGAAAAGTCGCAGTCTTCGAATGGCGTAGGTTTAGCCGTGCGATGCAGCCCCAGCGCCGGGGGCGGGTACAGCACGATCGCCTCGATGCCGCGCTCGGCATACACCGCCACACTTTCTTTACAGCAGGTTGCCGCAAATTCGAAATCGGCAGAGAACTCAGGACTTGCCAACAGGTCCCACGGATCGTCCTGGGTGTGCGTTACGGTCTTGCACCATGGAAATTTCTCGCGCAACTCACGGATCAGCCCGGGGGGTTGATCGTCTTTGCTGAACCACCAGAGCAGGAGCTTCGGCCGTCGCGCCTCGATCGTCTTGAACAACGCCGTCTTGAAAGCCTCGACGTCGGCGTACGGAAGCGGCCACTCGCTCGGGTCAGCGATGACGTCCGCCTCTTCGTTCGCCAGGGCGATATCGTCATCGAGGCTGGCGCGGATACACCCCCGCGTCGGCTGATAGATCACCTCGCAACCGATGCCTTCGAACCCTTGCTTGATACTCCACAGCGATTGTCCGGGGAAAAAACTGCCCAGCAGTAAAACAGTGTCCATTGATGTGCCCTGAAAAAAGTAGAAAGAATGGAGGATATGGGAAATATGGTAGCGCTATCCAGCCATTCTTCCTATTCTTTCGCATAGATAACGCATGCATTTGTACAGGAGGGATTCAAGCCAGTCTTAATTCAATCACGGTGGCCGCCACATGTCGCGGCACGCGCAACCGCAGCTCGCCGTCCTGCCGCCGCATGCGCACCTTGCGCTCACCGCGATACAAAGGACCGCTGCAGACCGCGGTCTTCACCTGGTCCGCGGCCCGGCAACGGACACCGATTTCCAATCCTGCGGCCTGCCCCTGAGCAGACAAACAACTTTCGCCGGTACTGACGATACTCACAAGAATATTGCCGTTCTCGGCAACAAAGATGTTGCCGGCGATACCGTGAGGCAGCTCCAGGGGATCGGGTTCGAGCAGCCAACGCCGCCCGTAGAATTTCTCGACCAGCGGCCGGTAGCGCTCGATCATCTGTCGGATCGCCTCGGGTGGATTCGGATACAATGAATACGAGGCCCCGCTCAGCAGGCAGCATTGGAACATCGCCTCCGCCTTACCCGGGTCGTCATGATAGAACGCCAGAAATATCAGCGGCTTCGAAATACACAGATACTTGACGACATCGGCGATCCACGACGCCCCTTCGGCCATCAGCCCGTCCATGTCCTTCTGCACCTCAATGTTGTACGGGCCGTTGGCGTACAGGACCTTGCCGCGGCGATGCGTTGCGGCGGCAAGTTTGCGGACCGGCTGCTCGAAACAATGCCACAATCGGTATACGGGTTTGTTGTCGACCATCGTGATGCCGTCGTCATGGGCATAGTCGATGGCGTCGTAACACAGCTGATCGAGGAAGATCCCGTCGATTTCCGGCAACCGCCGGTAGAGGCGCGAAATTTTCCGCCTCATGTCTTTGCCGAAGGCTGTGGACGCATCGGCGTTCATCAAAACGGAATCATCGCAGCTTGGATACGATTCCCCATGCTCATTGACCGCCAGGCTGTCGGGAAATTTTTTCACGATGCACGGCGATGCATCGCCGCCGGCCTGCCAGTAAAACAGACTCTTGACGTCACGTTTCTTTACGGTCGCGAGGTGTTTGTGCAGGACATCGTACGTGATCGAGCCATCCTTGCCGGCGGCCGGCGAACCGGCGGCAGCATCAACGACCGCACCGCCGACCTGATCAACCGCCACGCAGGCCCCGTAGTTATCCACGGAGCGCCACTCGTCTTCATCCGGCAGGTAATCACCGTACCAGGGGAAGTGACAGTGCAGATCCGACCAGCGCAGCTGATGCGGCAGCATCGAATCGATCTCGCTGCCGGTCATGAACGGGTGCCCCATCGTATAGCCGCCCTCGCATTCACGAACGTCTGGGTTGGGCGGATCGAAATAGATCGGGTTGTTTTTGTACAGCCACGCCAGGCCACTGCGCCAGCACGGTTCATGGGCATGGAAAACAAAACTGGTGCGCGCCGGCTGGTCGGGGCGCAGCGCCAGCATCGAGGTATTCAGGATGATCCCCGGCTCACGATAGTCCATGAACTCGAAGCTCAGCCGGGAGGTGCGAAAGGCGAACGGCTTGGTCACGGTCAGGCCGGCGCCCAGGTCCCGGCGATAGAGGGTCAGCGACGGCAGCAGCGTACCGTAACACACTTCGCCGTACTGCAGATCAAGCCCGCCCAGACGCTTGATCGTGGTGGGAAAGTCGGCCCGTGCAGTCCACACGTTGATGCCATATGCCGGCTCGGGTATCGGCAGCAGCTGTCGTACCTGGATTGATCGGGCTTTGGCACCCGGGGCCAGGGTGATTTCCAGATCCCAGCGCAAGGTGTCGCCGGCAAGGCGCCAGGTTTCTTTGAGGACGAACTCGGCCCCCTTGATCTGCTTGGTCGCAGTGACTTTCGTTCGCGTCTTGCGGATTCTCGCCTGGATCGGCTGATCGACATCGCTGTAGCTGCGGCGCTTGCGATCATCGATAATGGTGATCGAGCCGGGACGATCCGCTCCAGTCCACAGTGTCGGCGCCGCGACTCAGGCGCAGGGCCAACAGATTCGAGCGCTGGTTGCAAAATTCGGCTTGAAAATGCCTGTTTGACAGTTGCATGGGGAAAGGGTAATGCTGGGAATAGAGAAGGCAAGGGCGCATGGATACAGCACCGCCTTTGTGTTATATTTGTCTTTGTGGTTTAACTCTGCTTTTACCCTTTTTTGGAAGTAATATGATTATCACCTGCGGTCTGGCGAAGTCGCAACACAGCCGTGCAACTTTCACCCTGATCGAATTGCTGGTTGTAATTGCAATTATCGCGATCCTCGCATCGCTGCTGCTGCCAGCTCTGAACAGCGCCAAGGCACGGGCGCTGAATACGGTGTGCATTGGCAACTACAGGCAGCTTTTCATCCCGATCGTCTCGTACGCGGATGACAGCGAAAACTATCTGCCGCCAAGTAATCCTTACCGTTTGTCCTCCGATATCACATACAACTGGCCGTTTCTGCTTGCCAGCAACGCCTATATAGGTGGGGGGGGGCTACACCCTGACGCCCACGGCCGGACTCGATCTGTACACGAACCCAGCGGAAAGCGGCTACCAGCAAAACGGCAAATTCGTGGTGCCGCCAAGCCTCTATTGCCCGGCAGATGAATACGGCACGAAATTCGGCAGCGGATACAACGGCAACTGGCATCAATCATCATACTCGGCGGCAAACTGCTGGTGGGCACCGGCGAGACAAGTAATACAGAGTCCACTGTCGTCTGGATGAACGAACGCGGTTTTGGCGCCGGCGGACGATTCAGCGACATTCGCTGGGACACGACCTACTCTTTCATGTATCCGGTCACCAACGGCAGTTGGCGTATCGCGAATCACCACAATGGCAAGTACAACCTACTGTACGGCGACGGTCACGTCGGCAATGACTCCGCCGTCAATCCGAATCCGCCATGACACTCGATCCATCCATGTACACACGGTATTGGCGCGATGGCTGGGTCATCGTAGAGGATGTTTTTCCCACCGATGAAGTCGACCGGATCGCCAGACTGGCCGTAGACGTCAGCGAAACGCAAATTGACCCTGACGATTCGTATTCGACGGACGCCTCGGCGGATGGCGCCATCACCGCTCCGCGCAAGGTGGATTTGCCATTCGTCATCGAACCCGAATTCCGGCCGTTTGTGCTCCATCCGAATCTCCAGTCGCTGCTGGAAACACTGATCGGCTGTCCGCCGCGCTTGTTCGCTGACCAGATAATGATGAAACCTCCCCGGGTCGGATCAGAGAAGCAGTACCACCAGGACAATTACTACTTTCGCCTGGTGCCGGATGATCGTGTGATCACGGCTTGGATCGCTCTAGACGATGTCGATGAAGAGAACGGCTGTCTGCGTTACATCGACGGCTCGCACCGGGACGGATTACTGCCGCATACCCCGGTGCCGGGGGCTCCGCACAATCTGTCACCGCCGGCGGATCAAGTCGATCTGTCAAAGGAATCACTGGCCATCGTCGGCAAGGGCGGCGTCGTGTTCCATCACGGCCTGGCACTGCATGCCTCACACCCGAATCGGTCCGACCGTTGGCGGCGCGGTTATGCAACCCATTGGGTCGGGCCTGACATGACTGACCTCGATGGACCCGACGGCCGGCTCGCCACGGCGTATTTCAACCGACCCGACCTGGCCGACGTGCTGGCGTGAATTACACTTACTCTCCACTCTCCAACCTGAGAAGACACTTCCCATGACGAATCAAGAGCCTCAACTCCTGTTCTTCTTTGACGAAGACCTGCCCGCGAAATCCCGCAACGTCCGTTTCAAGTACGGCCCGGTCGAGCATCTCGGGCCAAGAGTGGTCGGCGACACGCGGCAGGATCACAGTGCCGCCAGCATGTTCTGCAGCAAGATCTTCACGCTGGAGGACGCGTGGCGATAAGGAAACGCGCGGTCTTCATGTAATTCTCTTGTGGTTGTCTGGGTTACGGTGTCGAAATGGCATCCTGGAAAGTCTGGGTGATATAGGCTGAACAGCCTTCGGGAGAACCGCCGCCCGACGCGCCGTCGGCACAGACGTCGACGCTGGACAAATCGGAGGCGCCAAGAATCTGTGTCAGCAGGGTCAACATCTCGCCGTAGGACGTCGGCATGACCGTTGTCACCTCGGTGCAGGCCTGCGCCAGGAACTGATCGCAGGGCAGGCAGTTGCAACCGCATATCAGCTGCGGGATGTAGCCGCCGGCGGCCTGATGGGAAGCGCCGGTCACCGTGGCGCTGCCGATGCCGCCGACGCTGTCGTGCAGGGTGTAGGTCGAGCCGCTCTTGTTCAGCCCGCCCTGGGACAGGGTGGAAGGACAAAGCTCAGCACCCTGGATCCGTAATGGCAACAGTCCAAAAATGAGCACTGTTCCAATTGCCGCACACATCTTGGCTTTCTGTTCTATCATTATATCCTCTTGATTGCTGTGACGTCCAATCCCGCGTTTCCGGTGGTCGCCGGAATGCCGGATCAGCCGCAATTGCGGCCCTCGCCCGGGCTGCCATGATTAAGCAACGATTCCTTCACGCTCCTTTTATAGACAATTTGTCGGCACATTCCAAGTTTTTTAGGGCGGGAGGGAGGAGCGACGTCACAGCCGATCAGACTGATATCGCGACCAATGGCGGTTGCAGGAACCAGGCATGACTCAAGTTTGTCATTCTTGTCTGGATTAGCTCGATGAGCAGCGTACGGTATCGGGTTGGTTCGACATTCCTTTTCCTGATCTTTTGTCCCGGTCTTCTTCCAATGTGGAGTAACGCACAACATGCAATCCATCCGAGTTGCGACCTTTAGCGGCCCCGGTGCGCCTCCGGTCATTCAATCGGTGCCCTACCCGGAGATCCCACCCAAGGCAGCGTTGATTCAAATCGGCGCCTGCGGCGTCTGCGGCACAGACCTGCATATCTTGAAGGGGCATTGGCCCAAGCCGCTCCCATGGCCCTTTACATTGGGGCACGAATTGGCCGGCGTGATCGTCGAGAAAGGGCCGGCGCTGGAAGCGGATTTCATGGGCCGGACGCTGGCGGTCGGGTCGAAAGTCATGTTGCCGCCACTGATGCCCTGCGGCACCTGCTACTACTGCGTTCACTATCCGGAAACGGCCAACAAATGCTTGACGCCCGTCTACTACGGCCGCTACCTCGGGTTCGAGAAAGCGCCCCATCTGTGGGGTGGTTGGGCCGAGATGGTTTACGTCGACCTGGACGCGCTTCCCGGTACGAAAATCTACAAACTGCCCGACGATATGTCGCTGCTCAACGGCACCCTCGCCGAACCGCTGACGTCCTGTATTCGCGCCTTCAATCGGGCCGTCCGGGTGGGGGGCTTCCGCAATGGCGACACCGTGGTCATCCAGGGATCCGGTCCGATCGGTGTCCTGGCGGTGGCGGCGGCTCAGGAAATGGGCGCCGGCCGCGTCATCGTGATCGGTGCGCCCGAAACACCCCGACTTGAACTCTGCCGGCGGTTCGGCGCCGAGGCAACAGTCGACATCGACGCCTGTCCGACCGCAGCGGCACGGATCGATGCAGTACGGCAGATCGTCGGCGGATTCGGCGCCGATCTGGTGATGGATTGTGCCGGCCATCCAACGGCCGGGCCGGAAGGTATCGAAATGCTGCGCGACGGCGGCACCTATGTGGAAATGGGCCAGTTCACCGACGCCGGGTCGATCGAGACCAACTGGCACCGCTTCTGCACCAAGGACATCAACTTGCTGGGAAGTTGGGCATTCACCGCGAACGACATTCCATTGGGTATCGCCATGCTCGACCGCGCTCGCGACCGCTATCCCTGGAACGACATGCAAACACTGTTTCCATTCAGTGAAGCAGGAATCAGCGAGGCGATAGAAAGTGCAGTGGAAATGCGCAGCGTGAAATCGACGATTGTCTGCAATGAGGCGCTCGGCTGAGCACAGTTCCAAATGGAGCTTTTGGACGGGCTTCTGATGGCGAGCCGTCTACCTGATAATCAAAAAGCAGGTCCGTCCCCGATCTCTTTGATAACACCCCGAATCGAAGGCCCCGTCTGAAATTGCGCCTCGGTGCGCGGGCTCTCGCCGGCAGCAACCGTTGCTACTCTTCTTTTGCCGCGGTACCCTCAATTACAGTCCGTTTCACCCAGGCAAGCCTTGCCTCGTCAAATGCATACCTGCACCGGGGCGCAATGTGGAAACCGGTCGAGGACAGGTCACCCGCCACGATCCACTTACTATGGAGAGCGGGCGGCGGATTCAGACGGCGGCCCCATCGTTCAAGCGCTTCCCTTGCCTCCTCGCCCCCCCCTCGACATCATGTGGAAACGGCCTCCAGAGTGCCTCGTATTGCCCGGTACGGATATCACCCCGGATCACCTCGATTATCTGTATTTCCAACTCTTGGTGGATTTTTGTTGGTATCGGCGTCGAGATCGACAATCGCGATGACCTCTGCTACCGCGACAGCTCCATGATGAAGCAGAAGTTCTTCGTCCGAAAAAAAATGTTCCATGCTGCCACCCGCCATGGCCCGATGTGCAAAGCCGGATGTCAGCAGGCACAAGGAAAAGAAAAGCTTAAGCAGTTGTGGCATTTTCCATTCCTCTTCTTCGATTTGACAATTGAAAGGCGTGTGCGGCCCGTTCCCCGGCCGCAAGCTT
>Ga0310124_10000550_pt1 | contig 26071 bp, 25 predicted proteins | sample CB11b_AW_Bot5_MG_FD_203507 | JGI IMG/M metagenome (GOLD analysis project Ga0310124, IMG submission 203507) | Marine microbial communities from Western Arctic Ocean, Canada - CB11b_AW_Bot5 | ecosystem: Environmental > Aquatic > Marine > Oceanic | place: Canada: Western Arctic Ocean | collected...
GCACAACATGAAAAACACGTAACTTGAGTGAACGCTTTGATTTTTCACCCGTGAAGTAGCGATCAAAAATGCGGTTGAAACAGTAGTTCCAAATCATCGCGATGGTCGCGACAACTATCATGGTTCCTGATAAGGCATTCACATCATGATCGGTAAATATAGCCAAGCCAACAATTGAAAGTGTTACGGCCAAAACTTCGAATAACACTGAGTGGAACACTCTTTCTAACGTACTCATACATTCCTCTAAATAATTTAGTCTGTGTTGGATTAGCTCGGATTATGTCATCGGAAATAATAAGAGAAAGTTAACAGCCATCACGATTAGTGATAGCCTGAGCATTATCATCCCATTTGGTATTGAGCGAGAGGTAACATGTACAGTTTTGAGCAACTAAAAGTCTTCGTCACCGTGTGTGAAAGTGGCTCTTTCTCTGCCGCCGCTCGCAAACTGAAACGCGCTCAGTCTGGAGTCAGCCAATCGATAGCGAATCTCGAAATAGCCATCGACCAAGAGCTGTTTAACCGAGAGAAAAACATCCCCGTTTTGACCAACACAGGTAAAGCGTTATTGCCTGTCGCTAAGTCGATTCTCGACCAACAAAAGTACTTCGACCAAAAAGTAGAATCGCTCACACAAGAAGATGAGCACGAACTGATCATTGCGGTTGATGAAAGCATCATAGATAAGAATTTCATTAAGATAATCAGCTCACTGGCCGATCAGTTCCCAATCACGCACTTCGATATTATTACGACCTCAACCTTCGATGTGGAAGACCTGGTGAGACGTGGCGAAGCGCAGATTGGCATCATCTATGCGGATGGTGAACTTAAAGTGGATATGGACTTCTTCTTACTGGGCCAAGCCCGCTTTCTTACAGTTAGCTCCGCCACTCACGAACTCAGCCAAATGTCGGTAGTACAAGACTCAGATCTAAAGCGTTACCGCCAATGTGTGCATCGCAGTTCAAAGCAGCGCGAACTGTGGTTCACCTACGGTATTAGCTCGATGCTTTGGTATGCCAACAACCACAAAACGATCATCGATCTCGTTGAACAGAACGTTGGCTGGGCAAATGTGCCTGAAATGATGGTGATGGAAGGCATTCAGAAAGGCGATCTCGTAGCACTGCCAGTGGCACACGAGCATGGTGGTTGGATTACTCCAGTGGGTTGCTTAGTGTCTCGCAGCCATATCAATGGCCCAGTGTTAACAAGTTTACTTGAAAAACTAAAAGGCCACTCATTAGAGAACAATCAATGGCAAGCCAACTAATCTCCCCCCAATTCTTGAGTTCAGCCTATTTCAGCAACTGAATCCTAAGTCAATGACGGTGGTGTTTTCTCCAGCACTACCTCATTTCCGCTTTTCGTGCCGATAATTTTCTTTGTCGTGTGGATAAAACACCCTAGTTGATGTCCCAAAGTGACATAACTACTATGCGATCCCAAAGGGTTTGTCTTATCAAACTGATATCGACAAACCCAAATCGCTCTTTAACACCACTGACCCAACTTCAAATCTCCCAGATAAACGCTCTGTCTTACAGTTGCTTATGCCGGTTTCAAATAGATCACTTTTGAATATTGATTCGCACCCAGTTTATGAGCGCTCTTCGAGTGCTTTTTTATATCTAAATGAACCTTTTGGAAAATTTGTCGTGAACGTTTTAAGAAATATTTGCCCTGAGAAAATGGGCAAAGAGCGTAACAAACGAGAGTATGATTTACGTGTACTTAATTGTGTCAGTGAAAGCGAATATGAATCGCGTATGGCGGTTTGGAATAGCCTAACTCTGGCTGCTACTCCGTCTGTTTCAGAAACAAAAGGCTTCATCGATGAGGCTTTCAACAAACTTCAGCAAGACTTGAAAGAAGCAAGCCGTGAGTTATCGATTAACTACACGGACTTCATCGCAATGGCGCATGAAGAGCTCAACTATATTAAGGTGTTTGTTGCTGATAAGACCGCACAATACGGTTGGTATGCCGCGATCGTTCTTATGATCATCGGTACTGTTGCTTTATGCGCCCAATAAACCAAACTGTGTATTAAATAAATTGTCTTAAAAGCTCAAGCGATAGGCCAATTTAGCCTTTCTATTCGCCTGTTCTTTAACTAGAAAACAAATGGTTAACCTCATTTGTTTTCTAGTCTATAACCCCTTCACTCTCCCATGAGAGACAACAGATCCCGCGTCGCTTGTTTTGGATCTTCAGCGTGACATATCGCAGATACCAGTGCTAACCCATGAATACCGCTCTCAACTAACTGCGGGATGTTCGATTCGTTAATTCCACCGATACCCACAATCGGCAACTTCGTTGTCTCCAAAGCTATTTGAATGCCTTCATAACCCCAATGTTTCTTTAGATTCGTCTTGGTCGGTGTGGTAAAAAGCGCACTGAGGCCAATGTAATCGATCGGCAAGCTATCGGCTTCTTGTAGCTGTTGTTCAGTTTCAATCGATAACCCAAGAATCTTATCCGGACCAATCAACTGACGGGCTAACTCTGCAGGCATATCCGATTGCCCTAAGTGCAAACCATCGGCGTCGACAGCCAATGCAACGTCTACCCGATCGTTAATGATCAGCGGTACCTCAGAACCTGCCAAAATCGACTTTACGGCTTGTGCTCGTTCAATGAAGGCTCTTACATCTCCGTGCTTTTCTCTCACTTGAACCATAGTGACGCCACCCGCGACCGCTTGTTCAACCACAAACTTAAGCGTTTCTAAATCTTGCTGGTCATCCGTTACTAAATAGAGCTTATAAGGGTTCATATCGTACCTTTGGAGTCGATGTCTAAAATTGGCGTTGTACTATTTTACCGACAAATCACATCATGTGCATGGAAGTTAATACTAAATTAGCTCAATTACACACGCACCATCGAATACGCAACTCGTTGAAAGCATGCCGAAAAACCTGAATCTTTTAACTAAAGCGTTACTTATTACACAAAGTATTCACTTCAAGCATGCCCAGAACGCTGTTTTATGAAATACTCCAAGGTGAAGGAATCAGGTAAATATAGGGATAGTTATGCGCCACCTTTCTATAGCGCTCAAGATCAAGCTGGGTTATGCCATCTGCTTGCTCTTTTTCGTCATTTCAGGCTTTGTGAGTTACAAAGGTATCCAAACCTTGTCGAACGGCTTTAGCCAATACAGTGAGCTCAGCCAAAAAGCGACATTATCAAGCAACATTCAAGTGCACTTTCTTCAGATGCGTTTAGCTTCTGAACGTTACTTAGAGTCATTGGATGAACAGTACGAAACGAATTATCAATCAAGCAAACTTGCGATTGATGAACTGCTCAACAACTTAATCCAATCCACCACCAAAACCGATAGCCTAGCTAGCCTGCAATTAGTGCAAGACAGTGTGGCGGCGTTTGATGTGGCTTATGGTTCAATGAAACAGAGTGAGCTTCTCATAGACCAACTGGTCAACGTTGAGATGGTCCAACGAGAAACCAACGCACTGAAAGCTGCTCAGAGTTTGTTGTATGAGTCATACAATAACAATGATCCTAACGCGAGCTTATACGCGGGCATGTTGATGGAGAATTTCCTCGCAGCCAAGATCACCGTACTCAGTTATTCAAACAACAATGACCTCAAAACCTATGAAGCGGGTAAAGATATCTTTGAATACGCGCTACCAGGTATTGAAGGCGATATTGAATCTCTCAAATCATCGCCTTATCAAAGTGAGCTGATTGAAGACTTCTCAAACCAACGTGAAGCGTATGCAAAAGGCTTTGAGCAAGTTCATCAACAGATGCTTGAGAACACTCAAAGAACCGCTAGCCTTGCCTCTATTGGTGACAGCTTAGCGATTGCGGTCGCGGATGCTCAAAGTATTCTAGAGCAACAAAAGCAAGCACTCACGCCGGTACTGCAAGCCAGTGAAAAACGTTCAGTTCAAATCATCATATTGCTGACGGGTGTGGCTTTGGTGATTGGCATGACGAGCGCCGTGTTGGTGACTCGCTCTATCACCAAAGGCATCGCGCAGGTTAAACAGATCACCAATGAGCTTTCTCAAGGCAACCTGAATGTTGAAGTGAACATTGAGAGCAAAAATGAGATTGGTGAACTGCTGACTAATATGGAGATTACGATTGAGTCTCTGCGCGATATTGTTGGCCAAGTGAACCGCTCTAGTGTGCGCATTGGTGAGATGTCGGAGTCACTCAATCAGGTGACAAACAACAGCTCGACCAACGCAACACAATTGAATAGCGAGATGATCAATATCTCTTCTGCCGTTGATCAATTGGCTTCCAGCACATCAGAAATTGCGGCAAGTGCTAACCACGCGTCTCAAGTTGCTAACCAAGCAACCGAGAATGTGGCGATGGGACTCAAAGAAGTAGACAAAACACTGCATGAAATTGGCAGCGCCGATGAAAGCATGCAGGTCAGTAGCCAAAAAGTGACGGACCTACACAAAGAGTCGATGAACATTGGTGCCATTCTTGAAGTAATTAAAGGCGTTTCTGAGCAAACCAACCTACTGGCATTGAACGCTGCCATTGAAGCCGCACGTGCGGGTGAGCAAGGCCGTGGGTTTGCCGTGGTAGCCGATGAAGTGAGAACGCTCGCTAAGCGAACTCAAGATTCTGCAAGCCAGATTGACGAACTCATCACCTCGTTACAGCGTGGCGCTAAAGATGCGTTAGAGTCGATCAAAGAGAGCCACAGCACGGTTTCCGATGCTTCAACTCAGGCACAGCAAGCTTCTCAGAACTTACATGTGATCAACCAACACATCCAAGATTTGAATCAGGCTAACAGCCAGATCGCAGTATCTGTTGACGAGCAAGATTGCTTGACCAAGTCACTGGGTGAAAATGCGCAAGGTGCAAACACCATCGCACAGAGCAACCAAGAATCAGTCAGCAGTATTTCTGGCGCAGCGAGCGACTTAACTGAGGTTGCTCACCACCTAGAGAGCCAAGTGAATCGATTTAGAACCTAACGAAATCAGCCTTTAACAAAACTGATACGGTTCCGAACCAAGAATAAAAAGCCCCCTACACATAAGTGTCGGGGGCTTTCTTTTAGTTAAGAGCTTTAAGTTAAGAGCTATTAACTTAGAACGTTCAGTTTTGAGCTTAGAACTAGATTAAGCCTACTGAACCTTTAAACGTTGAATCAGTGTCTCTTCATCTAGTTGATACAGCTCATCAAGCAAGTTCATTTGCAAGCTACCAGGGCCGCGTGAGTTCTCAGCGGCGATTTCGCCAACCACACCCAACACCGCTGCGGCAGCCAAGCCACTTTCATCACCCACAGCTGCAAATGCGCCCGTCAATGCCGTTAAGGTACAACCCATGCCGGTCACATACGGCATCATTGGATGACCATTGTTTAACGTAACAACGCTGTCTTTGGTGACAACGTAATCTGTCTCGCCAGAAATCACCACATTCGCACCGTATTCAGCGACTAAGCATTGCGCTGCGCCTAATGCGGCATCACTGCTATCTAGCGCATCAACGCCTTTGCTCTGCGCTTGCTCGCCCGCTAACGCGATAATCTCAGACGCGTTACCACGAATGATCAACTTGTCAGCTAAGCGTGCAATTTCACGAGAAGTCTCGGTACGCAGTGTACTTGCGCCACAACCCACAGGGTCAAGCACCACAACCTTGTTGTTCGCGTTCGCTTGCTCAACAGCAAAGCGCATTCTTGGCGTCCAAACACTGTCTAACGTGCCAATGTTAATCACAAGCGCGCCAGAGAAAGACATCATCTCAGCCAGTTCTTGCTGCGAGTGCGCCATGATAGGCGAAGCGCCAATCGCTAATAACGCATTGGCCGTATTGTTCATCACGACGTAGTTGGTGATGTTCACAACCAACGGTTTTTGCTCTCTTACTGCGCGCAGCGATTGGATGATTTGTTCAGTTAGCATGGGTAAATCCTTATTCGTGAAAGTCGCTTTTAAGCCGCTGTTGAATCATTAAGAGCGTTCAGCCCTTGCTGCCAAAAAGCCACTTCCATACGTGTTGCGGTTTTGAAGATATGAACGATGTTCTGACCGCGCTCGCTGTTGATATCAATTTCAGCAAGCAGCTGATTGAAGTATTCTGCGCCCGTTGCCACGCCAGATTGGAACTCTTCTCCGCCGTAAAGCAGAAGCCAGCTCGCGTATGGGTTGCCTTCTAAAACAGTATCGCTGCTTTCTAATAACGCTTTACCGATCACAGCGTAACCAATGGAACACGGAGCCAGTGCCGCATATAAGTCGACAAGATCACCCGTCATACCCGCATCTAGAACGTAGCGCGTATAAGCAACTGTACCGAAATCTTCCGGTTCATTTTCTAAGTCAGATTCGGTTAAACCCCATTGACCACAGTAAGTCACGTGGTGAGAGATTTCAGAATCTAGCAGGGCATGAACACTTGGCAGTGCACGGCGCATATCAGCCAATGTTTTCGCCTTGTAAATCGCCAAGGCATAAGCACGAGCGTACTGCTTCAAGAACAGAAAATCTTGCTTCAAATAGTGTAGAAAACACGGCTGAGCGAGCGTGCCGTTTGCTAGCGTTTTAACAAAAGCGTGCTCAGTGTAGTCTTGCCAATCTTGTTGACAGGCTTGGATTAAGTCTTGGTATTTCATGAGATTCCTTAGTCAAAAGTCGGTACGTAGTCAGCGGCTTTTGGTAGTGATTTGATGATGCCTTTGTCGAACATGAACTGTGCGTAATCGTCGTAACGTTTTAGGTCAACTGCTGAAGGGCGAAGTGCAAAACGAGTCAGTGTGTCGTTCCATGCGCGCTGGTTAAGTTCGTTGTTTAACGTATCTGGTGAATACGCGACAAACTCGCTCCATGACTCTTGTGGGTGGTTCACGATGTAAGTTGTTGCTTGCTCAAGTGCTTTGTTGAACGCTTTGATCGCTTCATCATCGTGCTGCTTTGCGTTCGCAACAAAGATAAGCTCATCGTAAGCTGGCACACCGTGCTCTTCTGGGAAAAACGCTTTTGCTTTAAAGCCCTCAAGGGCTAGCTGGTTAGTTTCAAAATTACGTAAGCCACCCCAGATTGCATCTACCTTGCCCGATGCTAATGAAGACGACAGTGCCCAACCGACATTGATGGTTTGCACGTCTGTAAACGCAACATTTTCTTGCGCTAACATAGTGCCGATAGTCGCTTCTTCGTTACCCGCAATCGCAATACCGATCTTCTTGCCTTTCAGATCCGCTAGCGAATCGTTCTTGCCGTTATCCAGTACCATTAGTGTGTTCAGTGGCGTCGCGATAAGGGTTGATGCACGAACTAAAGGAAGACCCGCTGCCACATCCATGGTTAAACTTGGTTGGTAAGTTACCGCTAAATCAACCTTACCTGCTGCAACCAATTTTGCTGGCGTGCTTGGGTCAGCTGGTTCTTGAATTTCAATGTCTAAGCCTTGGTCAGCAAAGTAGCCACGCTCTTGAGCGATCACAATTGGGCCATGGTTCGGGTTCACAAACCAATCCAACATCAGCGTCAGTTTCTTTTGTTCAGAGTCCGCTAGAACATGACCTGAAACCAATGAAGCAAGCAGTGCCACTGCACCTATCAATTTTGTATTTTTCACGGTTAACCTTTCCTTTTGAATATTATTCTTATGTTGAGCGAAGCTTTATTAAACAAGTGCTATTGAGAAAACCATCATTGGTTCTCCCAAGGGATAGCTTTTTTGAGTAATTTGTCTGTGATGAAGTAGAGCGAGATAGACAGCACCGCCAAGATGAACAAGGCAGCAAACATCTCATCAATGATCATGCGCGCGTTGGCCTGTAGCATTAAGTAACCCAGCCCCTCACTCGAACCCACCCACTCACCGACGACCGCGCCAATTGGGGCAATAACCACCGCAACGCGAATGCCAGACGCCAGTGTTGGCAGCGCAGCAGGCAGTTGGATATAACGCAGCAATTGCCATTTCGATGCGCCCATCGTTTTGGCAAGATCGAGATAGCCTGTCGGAGTATTACGTAAGCCGTCGTAACAACAAGTGGTTACTGGGAAGAAGATAATGATCGCCGCCATCACCACTTTTGAGGCGATGCCGTAACCAAGCCACAGCATCAATACTGGCGCGATAGCAAACACGGGGATCGCTTGGCTGGCAATTAAGATCGGCAATAGCCAACGTTTCAACGGATCAAACATCAACATCTGCAAGGCGAAAAATAGCCCCATCGACAAACCGAGTAGCAAGCCAAGTAAGATCTCTTGCGCAGTCACCCAAGTGTGTTTGAACAATACATCGTAGCGTTCGAATAGTTTAATAAAGACTTCTGCAGGCGCTGGCAGAATGAAGCTCGGCATCTCGAAGATAACGACCACCATTTGCCATAAACCGAGAATCACAGCACTGCTGATAAGCAAACGCATAACGGGATTCATCTGGCGAGGACGTTCAGTGCTAACCTGTATGTCGGTTGAACGAACCCCAACTTCGCTTCGCGTTAGATCATTCATAGTCACGCTCCAACTGATCTAAGATCGCTTGTTGTAACTCAGCGCATTCACCGTCTAACACTCGTGGTGTTGATGTGAGAGGCACAGATAAAGACTGAGCATTCGCAGGTGTGCCTTGCAACACATACAAATTGTCCGCCAAACGCACCGCTTCTTGTGGATCATGGGTGATCAACACAACGGTTTTATCTCTTAACAGCTCACACGCTAAGCTCTGTAGTTTGTGTCTTGTTACCGCATCCAGCGCAGAGAACGGTTCATCCATCAGCACCACTGGCTTGTCTTGCATTAAGGTGCGAGCCAAAGCAACACGCTGGCGCATACCACCAGACAATTGATCCGGCATAGTAGACGCCTGATCAGCCAAACCAACCGCAGCTAACAACTCTAGTGCTTGATTAGTTTGCAGTGTTTTATCAGAGACTGGACTTTGAAAACGATGACTCAGGCAAACATTGTCGATGACCGATAGCCATGGCAGTAACAAATCTTGCTGCGCCATGTAAGCGATGCGATCGGTTAAAGGCAATTCATCGGACGTTGCCAATGTGCCCTGCCACTCCACCTTGTCGTCCAGCAAGCCCGCCAGATAACGCAATACCGTGGTTTTCCCGCAGCCACTTCGACCCAGCAATACTGTCCACTTACCTGCGTTTAAGCTAAGCGACAACCCAGACAAGGTTACGTGCTCACTGTCGTTATAACGTAAGGAGGCATTGCTGAGCTGAACACCAACGGTATTAACGGACATTACCGTGTCCAGCGAAGAAGTGATTTACAGGGCCATGACCTTGACCAACTTGCAACTCATCAGCGTGAGCAATCGCGCGAGAAATGTATTGTTTTCCTAGGTCAACAGCGTCTGAGAGCGTGTAGCCTTGCGCTAAGAAAGAAGCAATAGCAGATGAAAGCGTACAGCCCGTGCCGTGGGTGTTTTTAGTCGGGAAACGCTTCGCGCTAATCAAGGCAGACGTCGTCGGGAGAATCAGTAGATCGTTACTGTTCTCATCTTTCTCTAAATGACCGCCTTTGAGAAGAACGGCTTTAGCACCTAGTGCGCGTAAATCTTCAATCATGCCCTGCATTTCAGCTTCGCTTTCAGGTACCGGCTTGCCTGTTAACGCCGCGCCTTCTGGCAAGTTAGGGGTAATGATGTCTGCCAGCGGAATCAACTCTTGTTTTAGCGTCGTAATTGCCGAGTTTTCTAACAGCAGATCACCACTTGTCGCGACCATGACAGGGTCAATCACTAAGTGCTTAGGTTGGTACTGCTTAATTTTGTCGGCAACGACTTTGATGATTTGCGAATCGGCCAACATGCCGACTTTCACGGCCACGATATTCAGGTCCGTAAAAACCGCATCTAACTGACTGGCAACATGGTCGAGTGGAATAGGAAAAATGGCGGAAACGCCTTGCGTGTTCTGGGAAGTGATCGCGGTAATTACCGAACAAGCAAAACTACCTGTAGCAGACATAGCTTTAATATCAGCTTGAATACCGGCACCGCCGCCGCTGTCTGAGCCAGCGATCGTCAATACAATCGGAGTGTTCGTGCGAATCGAACCATCAGCAGAGTACTGTGAAACTGAGGTTTTTGGCGTTAAATCTTTTGAAATAGAACTGTGTGTCATTGTCGCTCCTACTATCTTACAAGACGTAGGAGAACGAACACCGATCGAAGGAGAAGTCGCATTGGGTTCATGAAAAGTCTTCATGAGTGCAGACGTAGATCGAGTGCTTATAGTTCCCTACGCCAGTGTTAACTGAATCAGGTTCAACGGGTCTCGATTAACGATCTCAGCAAACACCAAATAAGGTATATGCCCCCCGACTATTGATAGCGATAGTAACAGCACTCTCACAACTGAGATACTGATTTTATTCAATTATAAGAATTACGCATGAATAAACTTCAATTAGGCTCAACAAAACAAATACTTATAACGTTCCTTTAGATGGCTTCGACTGTATCAACAAGCACAGCACAATCAGAGACATACCTAGCCAGCCTATAAAAGGAATCAGCTCACCGACAACGCAGACGGCAAGCACCGCTGCAACCACTGGTTCAAACAAAGTCAGCAGATTGGCGCTGCTCGCGGTGACATGGCGTAAACCAAAACTGAAGGCGACATAGCCCAAGCATTGAGGGATTAACGTCAGATAACTGATGACTAATACATTGGTCTGCGAGGAAAACAGGTTCTCACCAGTAAACCAGAGCGTTGGCAGCAGCATCATCGCACCGAGGCCAAAAATACTGCCCATCGCCGCTTGAGACTCAATGTCCTTGTCTATCAGTGCTTTTGTCGCCCAAGAATAAATGGCGTAACACAACCCTGCGAGTAGACCCAAAGCAATACCTAATAGCTTGAGATCATCACCGGATTCATTCGTCGTTGAAGATTCTGAAAACACCAACAGCCCAATACCCACCACACCAATCGCAAAGCTAGTGAGCCAACGTTTATTGATATTATTCTTTTTGCTAATCAGACACTCTAACAATGCCGAAAAGAAAGGTGCGGTTGCAATCGAAACCACGGTACCAATCGCCACGCCTGATAATTTCATTGAAGAATAGAAAGCTAAAGGATAGATCGCCAAAGCCAAAGCGCTCACTGCCAACAGCTTCTTGTTCTGCAAAAGTTTATCGAAGGCGAGGAGGATTTTTCGATACGCCAAGCCCGCTTGCATTAGGCCACCGACGCCCATAGAGAAAGCACCAATTGCTAATGGACTTAGATCGGGAGCAAAGCTTGCAGCGGTGCCTGTCGTGCCCCATAAAATAGAAGCAAACAAGATGGCTAAAGTGCCCGTTTGGAATTCGTTAACGCGATTGATGGCAAGATTCATTTCTATTACCCAATTTTCAGTTCTGAAATAGATAATAGTGAAGATTGATAAAATTTAGTTTGCCGAAAGGACGCTATTGTTGTTTCTAAAGACTGTCTTTCATTGAGCCTAGAAACGCCCTTGGAGACATTCCAAAGTTCTGAGAGAAGCGACGACTGAAAGCAGAAACATCACTATAACCCACATTTTCGGCTATCAACTGAACCGGTAAATCGGTGTGGGTTAGCAAGGCTTGGGCTTTCTCCATGCGATATCGAGTGATGTATTTAAGCGCACTGATCCCCAGGCACTCTTTGAAGCGTTTTTTGAATTGAGTAGGGCTCAAACAGGCCGTTTTTGCAAGTTGTGAAATGGATAATGGCTGGGTGTAGTTATCCGCAATCAACCTCTGTACCGCACGGATTCTTGGGTCTATGCTCTTGCTCACTTGTTGTTGCTCTAACAGCAGTGAAAACACATCCAAGATTGATGATTCAATACCGCTATCGACCTGATATTCCAACTGCTTCTCTACAAACAACAGGAAGCTCATTAAAGGTGGTGTTATCGTGAAAACCGAGAGCTCATGCTCTAACAAGTGCTGCGGCAACTCCGCCATATCCGCGACAATAAACCGCGCTGCTTCATCCGCCTTAAACGCATGCGCGGTGGTTACTGGAATCACCACACATTCGCCCACGGCCACTTTGCCGACATACCCCACCATTTCGATATTGATACTGCCTTGGATCGGCAATACCAGTTGATGATGGTCATCATGAGCATGGGTATTAAATTGCTTGGTGTAAGATCGAATGCTTAAGCTAGATTTCATGAGCAACACCGGAGTACATTTCGCTAGGTTCGAGTAAGAGATACAACGTTACATTATCACTTCCCTAGAGTCACACTCAATGCACATCAAATTCATGCTAGCTAAGTGACATGATCAAAAACGGCCTCCAAATAAGAGGCCGTTTTTATTCGAATGCTAAATCACGTCAAAGATTTAAAACGATACTTGGTTATCCTGACCAACCACTACCTGAACACTGTTTTGAACATCATAGATTTCAAAACCATCAGCAACCGGATCGGCATTGTCTTCATCACTGTCGTACTGCGCAGTACAGGTATAACCCAATGAGTAAGTACCTGGATCAATGAAGCCCAGAGAGAACTCATAGTTAGTCTGTGCTTCATTCATTACCACTGATGCTGAAGTAATCGGTTTCACTTCATCACTGCCGCCAATCGGAGCCATGTCAGCTTGTTCAACATTACCTTCATACAAGTACACTGACTGAACGAACGTGTTATCGTCTGTAGGGTTACAAGCTTCGAAAGTTGTGGTTGCTACAGTACCTTCTATGTTTCCTGTCTCAACCGTATTGATAAGGCTTACAGACGTTCTTTGAATGGTGTAATCAGGATAGGTTGAACTGTTCTTTAAGCCTCGTCGAAGATCGAACTCAACAACAAAATCGTTACTCTGTTGGTTCACATTAAATGAATCATTAAAGTAAAGCACGCCAGCGTTATCTTCTTTACCCACACCTTGCGGACACGCGCCTTCACCTTTCACCGTTAACTCATGAGTCGTATCATCGTTTTCTATCACGTATGATGGATCTGTTGGATGATCGCCATCATTGGCAAACACACACAACTTATAGCTGCCTACCGGAATGACCTCATTTTCAATCAAAGGAAGCGCCTCGCTACCTTGGTAATCCAACAAATTCACACTTAATGGGATAGGGTCCTCACCATCTGGCAATGGATCGCCATTTTCATCAACGTAATCGCCGTTTTCGTCCGTTTTATACACATCATAAATCAGTGGCGAACCTCCCCCTTGAGGAAGTAAAGCGACCTTACTGAATGTCACGGTGACGTCTTTAACATCATCAATGGGCGCATCACTCACGCTCAAAGTAATGGGTGTCGTGCTGCTTGATGAACCTGAATCACCGCCACAACCAACAAGCCCAGCCAGCACAAGACTCGCTAAAGCGGTTTCCTTTAAATACTTCATAACTCATTTCCTATAAATCACTGCTCAATAAAGGGCTTAGTTTTTGCCCTCTTATTCTTTTCCCTAATGTGACTCCTGGACAAACCGCGCTTATGGCCCAAATCGGCTAGCCCTATTATTTAGGGCTGTCTTCATCCAAAAACTCTGTTCATCAAGGTGCACATCTCAGGTCGCACATAGGTTAATTAAGTCTAGTAAGTAAATTGTCAGTAGTCGCACATATTTGGCAAGGTTGCTGTCAATTGTGTTGGAATGGTCGGTATGTATAGGGTCGGAGAGGATGATTGAGAGCACTCAAATCAAAGTCAAAAATCGCCACCAAGATCAAAAAAGGCCGTTAAGACAGCCTGTTGCTGAACTTAAACGACCTTTTTATTGAATGTGGATTAAGCTAATTCGATATTAGCTCATTCAAATTCACTTATTTTTGAAGTTGCTCTTTAGCGGCTTCAACCTTAGAAAAATCTAGGCCAAGCTCTTCAACTGCTTCTTTGATTAGCGCAGGGTTTTGCATTACCTGGCCCATCAGCATTTGAAGTTTGTCTTGAGGTAAACCAAGTTGGCTGATTGTCGCCATTGCTGCAAGAGGGTTCTCGGTCAACGTCTTGAATATCTCGCTGATCTGCTCGTCGCTAATATTGTTCTCTTTCAACATTGCTAAAATCGGGTTCATTTTTTTGCCTTTGAAACACTAAATTAAGTAGGAGCACAGCATACCATCTAGCTGTGCTCGATTGTACTAACAAGTGACGCTTTGGTTTAACGCGAACCGCACTTTTCCCAAACGCAAATAATGCTTGGGCTTAGCGAGACTCTAATGGGTAAGAGCGGTAGCTCCACATACCATACGTTCTAAGAGCGTCACGGTAGATGCCTAGAAGCTCACCACTGCTCGCTTTCTTAAGATCTTCTAACGGCTTATCTGGGTAAGAAACCGTATCGAAGGTAATACCCTGAGGGCCCGTTTGCCAGCTAGCGATCTCAAACAGAGTTTGACCACGACGAACATGGCTTGCCGAGCTGATAATGGTCGCATGTTTAATATCATGACGAGCAAGCGCATAGCTACTGAACAAGGCGTTGCCTACCGTGCTGGTCGCGTAGTTCTCTTCAATGATGCGGTCTTTGCTTACCCCTTTTGAGATAAGCCAATCCGCCATTAACTTGCCTTCTGTCTTATGGTTCTTAGGCACGCCGCCGGTTAAGACGATCATCGCGTCAGGGTTCGCTTTCGACATTGCTAATGTTGTTTCAAGACGTTCAATCAAGATTTTATGCATAGAGCCATCAGGGTTAAGCGCGTAGCCCAAAGTGACGATGGCACCGTGCTCATCCAATAAACCTTTGTCTGCCGACTCTTTCAGTGGTGTTTCTAACACGCGGTCAACCGTAGCAAAAATACGCTTGATGTCTTCTGCTTTGCCCTTGTTCAGGCTTTCCAGTTTCTCCATATGCTTATTCGATTCACTTTCATTGCCTTCAAATCGCTGCCAAACCGCTAGATACGCATGAAGGTCGACATCGTCTGGCGCAACCGTCAATGCTTGCTCAAACAGCTCAATAGCGCGCTCTGCATTCTTGTTGTAGATCTGAGCGTTCGCCGCCGAAATCAACAAGTCAGTACGGTAAGGTTCTAGCTGGTACGCTTCTAACAGTCGGTTGGTCACAATTTCCATGTTACTTGGCATTTTAGCCGTGAAGCCCGCGTGTGAAATTCTTGCCGGAGACTTAAACGCCTGCAACGCATCAAGAAGTAATTGGTCGACAACTTGTCGCTTAGTCACCAACTGCGCGTAATCGGCAGAAGCCTGTACTGCGCCATCGTTAGCAGCAAGAGAGTAAGGTGTTGCGCCAAAAGCAAGCATGCCACCAAGAGCGAGGGCGATAATGTTCTTTTTCATGGAAAGATCCTGTGTCGTTAAGTGTTCACATCAGATTTGCTCCCCAATGTAAGCCCCCAAGATTAAAAAACCGTGAACCAAACCTTACTCTCCAAGGTTAATATTCATTTGTTGCATAAGGTGTGGCTGCAGATCACGATTTTATGCGCCAGAGTAAGCTCAAATATCCAGATAGCTTCGAGTTATGAGGAGCGCCCTTGATTACTTTGGAATATTTAGCTTCGAATCCCACCGGCCTATTCCATCTAAATCCGTAAGTTTCGAAGCTCTTTCTTATTTCTAAATGTGCGTTTTATGTTCATTATTTCAGCAACTTAAAACGCTATCTCCCTACAAGTCGACGCTCATTCACGTTTGCTCAACCAAGTTCAAAAAGCACAGAGTGTGATATCAAATCAGTCAATTCACAGAAAATTCAAAAATCAATCATTGAACGATCGTTCAAGTGGTGCTTTAATGAATGACCAATACAAGGAGTTACCCCATGCTTAAGTTCTATTTTCACCAAACACCAAACCCAATGAAGATCGCTCTGTTTTTGGAAGAGACAGGCCTAGATTTTGAACTTGTTCCTGTCGATACCTTAAAAGGCGAGCAACACACGCCGGAATATCGTTTGATTAACCCGAACGGTAAAACACCAGCCATTGAAGACGATGGGCAACGCGTGTTCGATTCTAACGCTATCCTGCTGTACCTATCCGAGAAAACAGGCAAGCTAGCTGGTCAGCCAGAAGATAGAGCCGAACTGCTCTCTTGGATGATGTTTACTGCGAGCGGCCTTGGTCCTTATTCAGGTCAATCGGTACACTTCCGTCATGCAGCGCCAGCAGGCCTAGACTACGCTGTGAACCGTTACCTACGTGAAGCACAACGTCATTACGAAGTGTTAGAAAAGCATATGGAAGGTCGTGAATTTATCGTCGGAAATGAGTACACCATTGTCGATGTCGCTGCATGGGGGTGGATTGATAAAGCACCTTTCGTGCTTGGTGAAGAAGGCCTAGCACCTTACCCGAACTTGAAGCGTTGGTTCGATGCAATCAACGCCCGCCCTGCTGCACTGCGCGCTCGCGAAATCGGCAAAGGCATTGAATTTAAAACTGAACGTGATGAAGAAGCGAAACGAGCACTGTTTCCTTCGAATTATGCGAAGTAGAAAAATTGAGAGTTAATGCTCTACTGAGTGATAGCTAAAACTCAAACATAAAGAGCCGCTAAAAAGCGGCTCTTTATGTTCAAATCATATTGAAAAAGCACAAGTTGATATTTTTGTGAATTGATACAAAGAGTATAAAGTCCTACTCTATTTTTCTTACATAACAATAGTTTAAATACAGCCTATCTACAGTGCTGTCGTGGGAAACTAAGCCTTAATTTTCGCCATTTTATTGTAATGGGAATTATAACCTGTTACATCAAACACCAATCTTAAACCTTCTTTAAAATCGTTATAGTCAAATTCTTTAAAATCAAAGATGTTCTGCCCTAATGAGTGAGACTCTCTGTTGATGTACCTTACAAATGCTTGGAACCTTAATTCCTTCAATTCTGGCTTTTGAATTACATTACTTAAATCTTCTTTTTGGACAAAGTTAAAGAAATACTCAATGATATTCCTCATACAATTAGCAATCAAAGCTGGTGGCTGTTTATCATCGTTAATCACAGACCAGTATGACTGATAATCGTTTTGAACTTCTTCATACTTCATAACGTTAATTGAACTACCAATGGTATTCTTAGATAGACGGAAAAGATTCTGATTTTCCTTACGTCTTGTATGATTAGCATCCGTTAACTCATAGAAAAAATACAAGCTATGGGTCAAAACAAAAACTTGCTCTACCGATGTTGAGTTAAAGAAATCATTTTTTAATAATTGTCCTATGTTGTATACAAAGATGTGTGAAAGGCTTGATACAGGATCATCTATAATAGCAATTTTCTTAACCTGCCCTTCCGTTGCACTTTGTTTACCTCTGAACAATTCCCTAAAATAAAGAAAGCTGATAATCATTTTTTCGCCTTCACTTAAAGAAGAGAAAATTTTGTCGTTAGCATCTTCACGCACAAGACGATATAAGTCATCTTCATACCTTTCTATATGAAAATCCATAATGCCAATCTCAGTTAATCCTTGGTTTATGTTATAAATTGCATCTTCGATATTAACCGTAGATTTTTGGTGCTTAACTCGTTCTGTATCTTTTTCTCTTTGTAAGTTTGTTTTCTCTTTCAGCTCTTTTTGCTTTTCATCGATCACCTTATCGGCACTACTTTTTACATCATAGAAAGCACTGATCGTCTGATCATATTCATATCTCAATATGATCCAGAATTGTTCATTAATTTTAGCCAACTCAGCAGAAGAGTTATCTATACGTGCGTTATGCTCGCCAATCTCTTTGTTAATTTTATCTATCAATAAATTAAAATTATCAGCAGGTTCAGATACATCGGTCAAAACTACTTTTAAACTTGGGTTCGATACCTTCTTTTGAATTGAAGTTAGGTTTGATTTGAGTCCATTGAGAACTTGACCGTGATACTTTACCAAATCTATAAGATTAGACGCTGAAAAAGGGTTTTGTTTATATTCATCTAAACTAGCAAATTGAGTTATTGTTGTTTCATACTGAGACTTAATACCTTTAATTTCATTGACACTATCTTGATAAGACTCATCGAAATAGTCTTTAATTTGTTTAGTAAATGCTTCTGTTATTGTCTTTGACTGACAGAAAGGACACTGATCATCTTCAATATTTTCAATGTATTTTAAACCATCGCTTACCCAATCTGAGTTTTGCAATTTCAAAATTAATGTTGAAACTGGACTGTCATCACTTCCCACAATAATATTTTTTAGCGAAGTAACATCTTCATCGCGCAATTTGTATGAACTTAGCTTACTAAGGACTGAATATTTCGTTGCAGTATCACCACCAATTGCATTGGCTTCGTCTTTTAAAATAGCAACCGTTTTTGTTGGTTTGGATTGCGGTAAAGGAATTGAAACAAGATGATTAAATAGAGGCTCTTTACCTCCCATTCTCCCTTTCAGACAAAACTCTAGAACTCGATCACCACCAGAGTAACTTGTTTTTATTTCCCACGCTTTAGCTTGAGCCGTAAGCTTCGCTGTCGTTATAAGCAGTTCTTGAGCATCAATTTCTTTTTGTAAGGCTTCCTTGTCTTTTGCTAACTTTCCTATCTCAACAGTTACAGCTTCGACTTTTTCTTTTGCATCTTTATTTTCTTTGGATAGGCTAAAGATGCCATTCAGCGAATCTTTGTCATAAAAGTTTTCTTTAATGAAGCTTTGGTTATACACAAGGATAGAAGCATCACCAACACGATGGCTACATTGGTTGTAATTGGGATTATCTAGATCATAAAAATAATTTGAGAAAGTACTTTTACCTGACCCATTGAGGCCATAAACAATATTGACTTTTTTATCAGTGGTGAGAATCGCTTTCTTCTTATAACTCGCCACGCCATCAAGTGTAATTTCAGTTATCACGCATAAGCTCCATAGCATCAAACATTATGAAACAACGCTATCATAAATTAAACTAGCTTTACGTGACTTAGACTAAGGTTGATGTAAGTACCTGACCAACAAAACATTATGTTGGTAATAAAGGATTGCTCTAAAGATATCAAGAGCAATAATCCCGTCGTTCCAATAGTTTCATGTGCTACCTACCACGTCGCTAACATTGAGGGAGGACTCAGCCTCGCCGCCCCATCCCACTCGTCAATATCTTGCCAGCGTGACCAGAGTACACGTTAAGCCGAACCTTAAGACTCCTCACTAGCACCGTTATAGTTGAAGGCGTTCTAACAAAGTTTGGGGCAATAATGTTCTGCGTGAACGTCTAACATTGAAATAACTCATACACTTTATTTTGCCCAACTTGATCAAGGGATTTGATTGGATGGCGTAGGCTGCCCATCAAATAACGTTTTTATAAGTCCCAAAACAAAAAGAGCCGCTAAAAAGCGGTTCTTTATTATCAAACTATTCGAATCCGTTCAGATTACTCTTTACCGAATACGTTGTTCTCTTGCTCTTGTACACGAATGAAAGTCGTACGCTTAGTTAGCTCTTTAAGCTTTGCTGCGTCTACGTATGTACAAGTTGAACGTACACCACCAAGGATGTCAGAGATAGTGTTGTGAACTGAACCACGGAACGGAAATAAAACAGTTTTACCTTCTGCAGCACGGTACTTAGCAACACCACCTGAGTGCTTGTCCATAGCCGACTGAGACGACATGCCGTAGAACTTAACAAAAACAAGTAATATTACAATAAAATCAGAGGCTTACTTCAAATTAGGCGTGTGTAAAAACAGTAAAAAGTGGCGATTTATACCCATGAATAACGCTGTTTTACAATGGATGCCGCCATTTTTTACACAACTTATAAGTTACGCTGCAGTTTTCGCTGCTCAGTAACTGTACTTAGAATAATACTTGCTAGAGTAATATATTTCTTATTACACACTTCTCTCAATTGTTCGATGGTAGCTGCCGCTACCGTGTGGTCTTTATCTGACATGTAATTGACTTTAAGCTTCTTACATAATTTCTTATGCCTCTCGCTCGACAGCCTATGTGTCAGCTCATTTCGCAACCGATTGAAATCATAAAGCCATACGATTAGAGAGCTGTACACCTTGTCATTACCCTTCCCATATACAGCATCAAAAAAGCAGCTTTTCTGATGAAAAGACAATTTTGCTTTTTCAAACGCCTCCCCATTAAAGAACATATTCTCGAGAAAATAATCAAGTAACCTCTCGAAGCCTAAATGATACTTTAAAACGATAGTCTCAAAATCCTCTGTCTGCGCTAATATATCTACTAGTAATTGTAGGTCTTGCTCGAGATCTCGTAGAACAAGCTCAGGGGTACTCCAGCCAATTTTTTCCATGTACATTCCTCATTACTATCGATACGTAATTACATGACACTATTCAAGAGATAATTGTGATTTCGGCTTAACGCCATCACATCATCTACCAACTTCTCGATTTGCTTTTGCTGCATTTGCATTCGGCCTTGGAAGCTTTGATATTCACTTTCATCCACTAATGCTAGACCGCTCTCTCTCGCTTGTTGTTTGAGTAATTGTAGTTCAGGGGTTTGATTGCGCAGCTCATTTGCCAAGTCTTGTTTAAGTACTCTTTTTGCCAGTGCGTGTTCAAAACCATGTACCGTTACCAAGCATTGCTGTTGAATACGGAATTGTAGTGTACATGAACATTTTGCGTTGTTACGTTTTTCGCCTTCGCCAACTCAAAAATCAAGCCGTGTAAGGATAGGTCTTGCGGAACGGTTGGAATAGGAAGTACTGGAGCTATGGGCATACTGTCGAACGCACGAATGACATTTAGGTGGAACTTTGGGCTAATCCACATCGCATAAGAGTAAACAAGTTCTTTGCATACCCAAGTGCCTGCATTCACCCCTCCACGTTTGGTATTTATAACAAAGCAGGAATTACTGCTTTGCTAAATTTCATTAACCAGTTCTTGAGTTTGCTGATTCTTGATAAAAATACTTGGACGAGGTCGATTGTGTCAACCACTCGCTTTGTGCAGATCGTTTAGAGAATACAAATTATCGAGTGTGCGAATGTCTTTAGAAAGGATTGTAAGATTAGGCATGATGGCCTCCGTAAGTGATTTTTATATCACCACACAAAGGTACTAATCTTCGGGTGGTGAACTGAACAAGGTTAGTACTACCGCACTTACGAAACGGCGCGCCGAAGCGCCCTCGCCCAGCCCAGCCCACCATAATGCTGATAGTACGTTTTTTAGGTAAAACGCCTATGTTCAGATGTGCCGAAGCCGCACATAAAAAAACCAGCAAAACGCTGGCATCCATGTGCTGTAAGTTACTGCGGGGTACTAATCCTGACACTGGATTTTACCAGTGCCGTTACAGGTCAACTATTTAGAAGATCGGTGTCAAACGTTTAATAACGTTGCATATAGTGTAATATTCAATTATTCAATCTAATCCTTCTATTCCCATGAACTTAAAAGATTCTTTACTCTTTATGACTGCTGGCATCCTAGGCGTTTTCCTAGGCTATTGGCTTTTACACGCTGTCGACGCACTGATTCTTAAAACACATGAGTCAGGTGATTTAGCAACGTGGTTCGCAGCATCCGGTACAATTCTTACCCTTGGTTTTTTAATAAAACAGCATACTCAAATGCGTGAGGAACAAAAAAAGGAAAAGGTTGACCGAAAAGCAGAAGAAATCAAACAAAGAGCTGAAATAAAACTTGAGCGAACAAACAGAGAGGATCACGAACGTAAGCAACAAGAAATGTGGGCTATCCAAAGAGAAATCACTTCTCTACAAAAATATGATGCACATAAAAAGATGTTTCATAGTTTGTTAACAGGTTTAGAAAATCGATTCAGTCCTTTAATTGAGTTTTATGACAAAGATGGTCTATACAACAACCTTTTCCCCGAAAATACGCCAACATCCTGTTCAATGGTAATCGACGTGTCTTCAGAAAGTCAGCAATCCGCAGGTACGCTACAAAACACCTTGGTTTGCTATGAGTTCCTAGAGAAATCTCTTGATAGAATTAACTCTTCTCCTGAGAGGGAATACTATACGAATGCGCATAACTTGATGGGTGACTTGTTAAGCTTACAATCATCATTGCGGATTACATTTAAGGATTGCAATACTCTTGGATACATATCCCCAGTATTTGATAAGAATGTACTACTCATAAATGTCTTTGATACAACAAAGCACGTCCGCTGCCTTGAAGAGACTCTAGAGCGTATCTGCACTTTCGTCTCCGTTAACCCACCTCATGAAATATCCCATAAAACGGGTGGCAACTACATCATGAGCACACTACTCAGGTTTTCTTTGGAGCATACTCAATTAAGAGGCTATGAAATGCATTTTGGAGACCATGAGAATACGCTCCACTGTATGTACAAGTGCTACGATTTTTTTGCACAGCCAGAATGCAGAAGAATTGAACAAGTAACATCACACAATCATCAGTTGCGGGAATTATTCTCTCAACGAGATGATCTAGTTGCATTATTAAAATCAAAGTCAGACTTACACCAACTATTAGAAGAGTTTTCACTTACTTTAGAATCACTGCGTAAATCTTCGGATAACAAAGAATATATTCTCCATATTAGAAAAAATATTGGAGAAATAACTAACCAACTAAAACCTAAAAGGTAGCGACACATACACTAACTCACCTCCCGTCAATTGTTAGTAATAGGTTCTAGCCTGAGTTTTAATTCTGAACTATCCGAACCATGCCCTGTAATTGCGTTCGCTTGAACTGGGGCTAGGGTTGATGAAGGGCCAGCTACTACACCACTTTGTATTTCCCTGCAGAGCTGCCACCTGTCACTTCCACTTGAGCGTTCTGCGTGATCTCATTTACTACTGCATTCGCAATGGTTTCAGCCATCATGCCAGCGATTGCGAATTCACCATCGAGCACAAAGCCCTGGGCTTTCAGTTCGGTTTCTAGCTTCTGTTTCAATGATGCTTTGCTTATTGCCATTGTTACTTCCCTGCATAAACGGTGGATGATACATCGACATGCGGTTTTCCCATGAAGGGGCAAATGCTCGCGCCGGTGCACACCCCTTTTTCGCCATTAAACTTGATGGTGTCCGCGTCTTCGGTGATGTTCTTAGCTTTAATGGTTCTATTACCTTTGACGGTTTCGATGTGGGTGCCGTCAATCTCTGTTATTCGATTTTCTAGCACTTTGATTTGTTGAGTGAGGAATTCAAGCTTGTCGGCTTGGTCTGTCTTACGTTCGAAGCTGCCTTTCTGGTCCACCAATTGATACACATCTTTGCACTGTTGGTAGCGGTTTCGCCTTCTTTGATTCCTAGTAACTTGAAACCAAGTGGTAGCAGACAACGAATAAAGGGCTTATCCGGTTGACCGAACATAAATCTGAGTTCAAACAATACTGCCGATTGCCAGCAACTCTGGTAGCACAACAATCGTAGCTTTTTGTCCCAAACAAAAAAGAGCCGCTAAAAAGCGGCTCTTGATTTTCAAACTATTCGAACTCGTTCAGATTACTCTTTACCGAATACGTTGTTCTCTTGCTCTTGCACACGGATGAAAGTCGTACGCTTAGTTAGCTCTTTAAGCTTTGCTGCGCCTACGTATGTACAAGTTGAACGTACACCACCAAGGATGTCAGAAATCGTGTAATGAACAGAACCACGGTATGGAAGTAAAACAGTTTTACCTTCTGCAGCACGGTACTTAGCAACACCACCTGAGTGCTTGTCCATAGCCGACTGAGATGACATGCCGTAAAATTTCATGTATTGCTTACCGTCTTGCTCTACAACTTCACCGCCTGACTCAGAGTGACCTGCTAGCATGCCGCCTAGCATTACGAAGTCTGCACCGCCGCCGAACGCTTTAGATACGTCACCCGCACATGAACAGCCACCGTCACCGATGATCATGCCGCCAAGGCCGTGTGCTGCGTCGCCACACTCGATGATTGCAGAAAGTTGAGGATAACCTACGCCTGTTTTAACACGTGTAGTACAAACAGAACCAGGGCCGATACCAACCTTAACAATGTCTGCGCCAGCTAGGATTAGCTCTTCAACCATGTCACCCGTTACAACGTTACCCGCAGAGATAACTTTAGTCGGGAATTCAGCACGTACTTTCTGTACGAACTCAACAAGGTGCTCTGAGTAACCGTTAGCGATGTCAATACAGATAAATACAAACTCTTCGCTAAGAGCCATGATCTTCTTAACTTTCTCGAACTCAGCTTCAGATGTACCCGTTGATACAAATACGTTGTTCAGTGTTTTCTTGTCTGCTGTTTTAGCGAACTCAGCCCACTGCTCTACTGTGTAGTGCTTGTGTACTGCAGTCATAACACCGTGCTCTGCTAGAGCAGCTGCCATTTCAAAGCTTGCTACCGAATCCATGTTCGCTGCAATTACTGGAGTACCAGACCATTGACGACCGCTATGCTTGAATGTAAAATCGCGGGTTAATTCAACTTGAGAACGGCTTTTAAGGGTAGAACGCTTCGGACGGAAGAGTACATCTTTGAAACCTAACTTAAGTTCTTGTTCGATACGCATGGTGTTTTCCTTGATTCATAAAATTATGTGTCTCTCGCGAAATGCGTAGTAAAACCGTTGGCAGACGGGTTTACTTTTCTTCGGACACAAAAAAACCGGAGCGTTGGCAGACGCTCCGGTTTTCAGCATTATAGGTCGTGATTTAGTAACAGCAAGTCTGATATTTCACTTTTTTTTATGCTATCCTCTCAAAGATTCCATATCCGCTAAAACTCTCTCAGTTACACTTCCCAACTAAATTCTTATTAATTAATAACTTAGCGAACCATTCGCGCAAACGCTGTTGGTTTATTGCGCAATCGTTTTCCTTCATATTTCACGTAATATCGCCCTCATAATGCAAATATGTGAAGAAAGTGCCTCGAAATCACATAAAAACCACACTTTTTTCCAACAAAAAAATGCCTTTTTTCTTAAATAAATTCGATTATTTTCTAATTTTTATCTGTTTTCGACCAAATTGGGCAATCTCGTGACGTTTTTGTTTTGCCGTCACTTGGAAAAGTAGAGTGATAACGACTCAATCTAGAGAGCAATATTCACTTGGGTTTGAGAGTCGAGCCCTCGCACTCCATTAAATGAAGCTTTCAAGCTTAGACTTTATAAATCCAATTTCTATTCACCCATAGCATTACCGTTCCAAAAGCACGTTTCGTGGTTGCCCTTTCGTTCATTTAACCTGGAAGACTCTGCAAAGCGCATAGAAAAAGACGATTGGTTGACGTGAAAAACTGGGGAAAAGATAAGATTTGAAGAATAGAAAGCAAAAAAATGGCTAAGGTGGTTAACCTTAGCCATTTTTATTCGCTGATTAGACTGATGCTAATACGCGTATAGGAATGCGTTGTTTGGCGAATAGAGCGATCTAGTTCTTTTGAGAGACTAACGCTTCAGCGGTCGCATCTTGAATAGACAAGAACAATGAGCTGACTTGTCCTGTTGGTGAGCGCATCGGGTTCAGCGTCACGTTCTGATACATGAAATCGGCTTGTTGAGTTACAGGGCGAACATTGCGGCACTTAAACAGATAAGGCCTTTGTTGCCATGTAATGAAGCTGCGACAGCCTAGGTCATAGACTGGCTTGGTTTTCAGCCTAAACCACTCTTCTGGGATCTCAGGGAACAGTTCAAAGATAGACTTACCGATCGCATCATGTGATTGCTTACCACTATGGTGCGTCATGAAACCGTTCCAAACTTGTACCTGAAAGTCACGGTTAATGACCACCAGCCCCATATCGACGTTTTGAACCATGTCCACCATCCAGTGGAACTGTTCAAATTCAGCAGGAAGATTCAGCATATTAAAACTCCTCCATTAGGTAGGCCAATTTGTTGTCTAGAAGAGGCAGAGACTCATCAACGAACATAAACAGAAGGTCACAACGGATAGAAGTGCCGTCTATGTTATAGCTGACTTCGAACGTCATGGTCTTTTTGAACGAGCCGCTGGTATTTTCGATGACCGAATCAATCGAGATGTGTTGACCTAGCAACACAGGAGAGCTCTGGAAGAAACGAACTTCTGACTGCTCCCCTAACCCATTCAAGAATGAGCCGACTAAGATGTTCGATACATCCATCAACAGCTCTAATTCTTCTAGCTGCTCGCTCTCTGTTGGTACCTT
>Ga0310124_10000551_pt1 | contig 26070 bp, 23 predicted proteins | sample CB11b_AW_Bot5_MG_FD_203507 | JGI IMG/M metagenome (GOLD analysis project Ga0310124, IMG submission 203507) | Marine microbial communities from Western Arctic Ocean, Canada - CB11b_AW_Bot5 | ecosystem: Environmental > Aquatic > Marine > Oceanic | place: Canada: Western Arctic Ocean | collected...
ACAATTGGCTCTGAACTACCTTGTGAATGATTGTCCGAACCGGGTAGTCCTTCCTGCCGACCTCTTCGGCCAGGAGCTCTACCTGCTCTCGATCGGCAAACTGGATCTCCGCTCCGGTGGCGTAGACCAGCAGCCGCGAGATAAGGTGGCGGGCGATCTGGTCCTCCCGCTCGAGCAGGAGCTCCTTGTATTCCAAGATGCCGGAAAAGGCCTTCCCCTCGGCCGTCACCCCGCTGGCATCGACCTTGCGCCCCTTGCCGGGAAAAATCTTCGAAAACACTCCGCCGTTTGGCCGGGTCGAGCGGTACCGTGTCCGAAATCCCCCGATCGGATCAAAACTTTCCAGGGCGAACCCGGGCGGATCTATCTCGCGATGGCACCTGTTGCAGGTTTCTTCATCGCGATGGGCGGCCAGGATCTCGCGGATGGTCGTATTTCCTCGCGTATCAGGCTCAACCGTTCCGGCCGTCGGCGGCGGCGGGTCGGGAGGCGTTCCAAGCAGGTTCGTCAGCACGAAATTGCCGCGCATGACCGGAGAGGTCACGGTTCCATTGGCGGTGATTTTCAGGATGCTGGCCTGGGTCAGCAGGCCGCCGCGCGGGCTGGCCGGTGGGATCTTCACCTTGCGGAAATGCTGTCCGGCGACTCCCGTGATGCCATAGTGGTGCGCCAGAGGACGATTCAGGAACGTGAAGTCAGAATCCAGCAGGTTGCCCACCCCCAGGTTCTCCTTGATGAGAGAGGCGAAGAAAAGCTCGGTTTCCTGTCTCATCGACTGGCCGAGGATCTCGTTGAATTCAGGATAGAGCTTCTCATCGGGAGTGGTGGCGTTGATCTCCCGCAACCTCAGCCACTGCCCGAGAAAATCCTCAACGAACCTCATCGATTTTTCGTCATCCAGCATGCGATCGACCTGCGCGGCGAGGACCTTCGGATCAGACAGTTGGCCGGCCTTCGCGAGCTCAAAGAGCTTCTCATCCGGCAGGCTCTTCCACAGGAAGTAGGACAGGCGGGTGGCGAGAGCGAAGCCATCCAGCTTGCCCGGGTCGCCGCCATGGAAGAGAAATGCAGGGGAGCTGAACAGGGCACGCAGAGGCACCCGGATCACATCGATGAATTTACGCCCGGCCTCGAGCGCCGGGCGGGCCAGGCTGATGAGCGCCTCGACCTCGACCTCCCTCGATGGCCGCCTGAAGGCGAGCGGGGCGAGTCTTTTGACAACCCGGGCCACCTGTTCGAGCGGTTCCCTCTTCAGCTCGACCTCGTAGAAGCTGCGGTAGCCGTCCGGGCCAGTCGACTCCCTGCTCCTGAACCAGTTCACCTCCTTGTACTCCACATCGCCAAGGAGCCTGCGGGTGCTTTGAGGCGGCCAGCTCTCAAAGAGCGGCCCCTCCACGTGCATCGACTTCATCGCGATCCCTTCGCCTTTGTACTTCTGGGAGCCGACAATGTAGATGCCCTTGGGATGGGTGAGTCCGGCCACCGAGGGGTAGATGTAATCCCCCGGCTTCATCAGCGCCGTCACCTCAACCGTGCGCGGCTCACCGGGAATAAGGTCAAAGGCTCCCAGCAGTTGGGAGCCGCCGCCTTTCTCGCTGGTGTGGATGACCGTCAGGATCAAGGGCTTCCTGGACTGGTAGGTGTAGGCCTCCACCTTGATACGATAGAGTCCTGGCGAGCGGATGTTGAGCCCGCTGGCGTTGGATTTCAGGATGTAATCCTGGTCTACAAATACCGCGACCGCATCCTTGAGCTTCCTGGTCACACTACCACCCCGTCTAAGCTCCCGGTCATGCCACATGTTCACATAGCGGGAGTTCAGGTAGTCTACCAGCTGGGGCTTACCCTTGGGGCGGCTGCGAAGATTGATGGCAGCGTCGATGGCGTAGCCAGCCGCCTCGAGGTAGCTGCGGATATGGATAGGGGAGATTCCCTGCCCGGCGCCCACCGTGTCAAAGCCGCCCGAGTCACTTTCAGCCGGCAGGATCTTCGCGAGATCCTCCCGAACCAGGAGCAGGTCGCGCATCGTGTACTCATACTCGAGACGCGTCAGGCGGCGGGCTGGAACACGGCCCTCCCTTCGCTGCCTGGAGAGATTCTCTTTGAGCAGGTCGCGTTTCAGCGAAGCCAGCGCCTTCCTGCGCAGCCTGGGCGAAGGCCGAGCCTTTCCCTTCGGAGGCATCTCATCAGTGTCTACCCGGTCAAAAACGAGCTCCCACTTTCGGAAGGTAGCGGGATCGGAGAGATCGTAGCCAAGCTGCTCAAAGTCCAGGCGTGTCTTCGTGTCGCCATCGTGACATTTAAGACACGCTGCCTTGACCAGGGGCGCGACAGCCGCCTTGAAGTCCTGCCCTGAAACCTCACCGGCTGCAAAGATGCAGCAGGAAGCAATAAACAAAAATGCCAGCTTCCTGGCTCCAGGCTTATAGTCTTCTCGGTTTACCCGGGTCTGCATGGTCTGCATCTGTTTCCAGAGAACTTGTTCGCCAGCTTCAGCTGGCGGGGGGTCAAGCAAATCCAAAATCCATTCATTCAATGGTATCCAATTGCTGAGCGGATATTTGGACAAAATAATTCCGGAAGGATTCGCAACAAACCGCAAAGGCCGGGCAATTCAACAGCCTACAGTTTAAGGCTTTATTTCCAGTGAATACAAATCCAGACAAGATCGGAAGCCGGACGCCGAGGTTTCCGGAGGGCTCGAAATTGGTTCAACAAGTCCCGCTGGTTATGCCAGACTGTCGGGCTGTCGCCCGTGCGTCTCGACGCACGATTTTCTCCAACGCGGAAATCGCCCGACCAGGCGGCCTCTTAGCACTGGCAGGCAAAGATCATACGCAAGGATACGCTGATGAAACCCCACCTGCTGTGCCTCGCCCTCTTGAGCTGTCTCACCATCCATTCACGGTACGCCCTTGCCGAAGAGCCCATCGATGGCCCAAAGTACAACTTCGTCTGCGCCGACTATGCCAAGGGCGAGGTCTGCCTCGTCACCGACAAGGGAGAGATCAAGCGGGTCATCAAGACCCGGAACCCCAACGATGTCTGGTCGCTGCCCAATGGCGAGATCCTCTTTGCCTGGCGAATGGGCGTCAGCATCTACGACAAGAACGGCAAGAAGGTTTTCGAATGGAAGTCATCTGAAAAGCGAGATGAGATCCACACCTGCCAGGCGCTCCCAAATGGCAACATCCTCATCGCCCAGAACGGCCCCGCCCGGCTGATCGAGGTCACCCGTGAAGGTGAAATCGTCAAGGAGATCAAGGTCAAGACAAAGAAGAACGACCTGCACATGCGCTTTCGGATGTGCCGCAAGCTCGATAACGGGAACTACCTGTGTATGGTGTCCTGCGACGACGAGATCCGGGAGCTCGACCCGGAAGGAAAAACCGTCCGGGTCATCAGGGATATCCCCGGGGTCCGGATGGCGAAAGCTCACGCCGTCATGCGGCTTCCCAACGGCAACACGCTCTTCTCGACCGGCGCCGGCGCCATGGCCGTCGAGGTTGACAAGGATGACAAGGTGGTCTGGAAGCTCGAGCGCAAGGACCTGCCGGAGATCAAGATGGGCTTCATGACCGGGCTGCATCGTCTCGCCAACGGCAACACCATTCTCAGCTTCTACCAGGGCAGCCACCACCTGATCGAGGTCACGCCGGCAAAGAAGCTCGCGTGGAAATACCGCCTGCCTTCGCAGAGAACCGTGGTCAGCGTCCAGATCCTCGACCAGGCGGGCGATGCCACCAAAGGCCAGGTCTTCAAGTAAGTCTTCACCAGTCCAAGAACACAAGGAACCCGTCCATGCCGCGTCCAAGCATTTGCATCCTGGCTTTCTTTGCCGTCCTCTGCAGTCTACTACAGATTGAAAAAGTCGCAGCCGAGCCGGCGGAAAAGAACCCGGCGGTCACGCCCCAGCCCCGCATCGTCGAGTGGTGGTTCGCCCGTCAAGCCCAGAAGATCGCCGAGATGAGCAAGGGTGAGATCGACCTCCTGATGGTCGGCGACTCGATCACGAACAATTTCGACAGCGTCGGGGCGCCAGTCTGGAAGAAGTACTTTGAGCCACGAAAGGCCATCAACCTGGGCTTCGGCGGCGACCGCACGAACCACGTGTTGTGGCGACTGGACCACCTGCCGAAGCTGAAGAAGGCCCCCAGGGGCGCCGTCGTCCTCATCGGCACGAACAACATCTGCTGGGGCAGTGACAAGCCCAGGCAGACCGCTGTGGGAGTACAGGCGATCGCACGCAAGCTCGGCGAGCTCTACCCGGAGATGAAGATCCTGGTGCTCGGCGTCTTCCCGCGCAGGCGAAAGCTCGACCACCCCCACCGAAAGCAGATCATCGAGTTGAACTCCTATCTCCCCGCCCTGCTCAAGGATCTCAAGAACGTAAAGTTCCTCGACATCGGGCCGAAGTTTCTCGACGAGAAAGGCTTCCTGTCGAAAGAGATGATGCCCGACACGACCCACCCGAGCGAAAAAGCCCACGAGATCTGGGCCAAAGCGATCAAGCCGGAGCTCGACAGGATGCTCGCCGACTGAGCCCTATCCGGCCGGCTGCCAGACGAGAAGCTCGCCCTTGCGCGAGACCGCGGCGTCGCCGCTGTAGAGCTCGTAGGAACCTTCACTCTCTTCGAAGGGAAGGGAAACACCCAGCGTTTCAAGCTCCCTGGCATAGATGCGCAGAAAGGTAGGATTGTAGCTGCAGTTGTAGGCGAAGGTCGGCAAGAGCGGGATCGGCGTCAGCGAGATGATCGTACCGCGCTTCATCCAGGCGCCGGTGCGAAGCTCGGCACCGCCCAGGATGATGGTGCCTCCCTTCATCTCGAGGCCGGTGAAGTCCTTCGCCATGCCCTTGACGACGATGATTCCCCGCTTCATCCGCATCCCGACCTCGAGGCCGGCCGAGCCCTCGACCACGATTGTCCCTGCGGTCATGCCGGTGAGGCTGCCGCGGTAGGCCGCGCCGATCTGTCCGCCGGCGTTGCCTCCAATCCGGATAAGCCCACCCGACATCTCCGCGCCAATCCAGTCCGAGGCATTGCCGGAGACCTCGATGGAGCCGCCCTTCATGAAGGCTCCCAGGTGCATCCCGGCGTTGCCGACAATCCTGAGCCGGCCGCGGGTCATGCCCCGTCCGAGCCACTTGACCCTGCTCGCATCCCCGTGAATCTCCAGCTCTTCGCTGGCCTCGCCCTCGACCTCGAAAAACTCTTCAAGGCGAAGCTGTCTCTTTCCGAAGAAGATCGGAAGAGCGCGGAGCTCATCATTTCCCAGCTCCGCCACAACGTCAGGCGAGAGGGCCTCAGCCTCGATGGGAACTTCAGGCTGCTCTTTGAGGGTCAGGGTGATCATCGCTTAGCCACACTCACGGATATCCGCCCCCTCTAGCCGCTCCATTTCCACCGGGTAATTATCGAAGCTCATCGTGTAGTACTGCTCAAAGAGCGGCCGCAGGTACTCCTCGATGTTCTTATCGAAGGAAGGCCGCACGATATACTCACGCCCATCGACCATCTTCCGGATATCGCCTTCCTCGACAACCACCTCTCCACCCTTGAGGAGATAGCGCGGATGCCCGAACATGCGCTCTCGGTCAGGGTCATCGTTGTACAGGGCCACATCCGCATCTGCGCCCACACCGAGATGACCCTTCTGCGGCATTCCTAGCGCACGCGCCGGACCGGCCGAGATGATGATAGCGATTTCCGACAGGGTGTATTCGCGATCGATCCCAGGCAGGTAGATCCGCTTGAGCGCCTTCTCCGGCAGCTTGTCGATGCATTCGCGCCTGAAATCGGCGTTCATCAACAGGTGAATGATCTCCGGGTACCTCCAGAAGCAGGCCCCATTCGGATGGTCCGTGGTCAGGTAAATCCGCCAGGGGTCGTCAATCAGCAGGAGCAATTCCAATCCCACGGCCCACTGCACGGCGTTGACCATATTGGTCCCTTTGTAGGTATAGGGAACCACTCCGCAGCCGGTCTCGTTCTCCACATCCAGGTTGCCCCATTTGCGGCCGGTGAGCTGGTAGAGCAGGTGCTGCCAGGGACCGTCGGCGGTGATGGTCACTGAGTCGCCAAAGAGAATCGCGCCGGCATCGGCCGTGAGATTCGGCTGCTCGTTGAAGAACTCGGCAAGCCTCACCGATTCAGAGCGCAAGGTGTCCCAGTCGTCGCCGCCGTAGGAGTGGAACTGCAGATGCGCCATGTGTGCGCGGTGTCCATCGAGGACCTTCATGGTCTCGATCGTTGTATCGATATTGCCCGGCGCGCCGAGATTATTGCAGTGAAGGTGCAGCGGGTGCGGGAGCTTGAGCTCATCGACCATCGCCGCCAGGCTCGAGATGATCTTCGCAGGCGTCACCTTGCTGTAGCCTGGCACCGGCTCGGAGAGAATCTTCGCGTTTTTTCCCCACTTCCAGGCCGTGACCCCTCCGGGATTGACCGCCTTGACCCCGTAGCCCTTCGCCGCCCAGAGATGCCAGGCGAGGAGATGCCTGGCGCGCTCAGTCTCCCCTTCCTCCAGGAGATCCAGGAGGAGCTCATTGTTCGCCATAAGCACACAGCAGGATTTATCGACCAGCGGCGTGTCACGCAGCTCTTCGTGCGTGTGCCGGGCCGAGAGTACCGGCACCGCGGCCTCGTTAACCGTGGTATAGCCCAGGCCTGCGTACAGGTAGCCGGTCGCGAAAGTGCTGGGCGTGGCCCCGCCGACTCCCGCCCGAAGCTCCGGCGAGTGGATAAACTTCGCGGCATCTCGATGATTCTCCGGGGTCATCGCCCTGGCGAAATTGATCGCCCCGCCGGCTACGTGCGTATGGACATCCACCCCGCCGGGAAAGACGACCATGCCGGCCGCGTCGATCGTGCGAACGTCAGCTCCCGCGACCTCGTCGACGATTCGTCCGTCTGAGATGCAGACATCCCTGACCTCGCCGTTTACATCATTGGCCGGGTCGTATACCTTCCCGCCCGTTATTCGCAGCATGAGTTCCGCGCGCTCCTCATTGCTGTTCTTCGAAGGCTCCTCTTCATGCGCAGGGCACCTCCTTGAAAGATGCTGGCGTCCAGGCCGGCTTCTCCTTGACCTTTTCGAGGATGCGGTGGATCACCTCCTCGTCGGTCGGATAAGGCGACTCGAGAATCGGCTTGAGAGGAAGCGGGATCTCGTCCATTCGATAGACCGTACCCGGCGCGCTGATGCCCGTGGTAGCTGTCGTGATGTGAATCCGGGCCAGGCGGCTGGTGTGAGTCACCTTGGGGTCCAATACGATGGTCGGGGTTCTCGAGAGATGATCGATGGCCGGCTGCGGCATCGTCGCTCCCGGATCGGCGCCCAGGACCAGCGTGGCGTCGTTGTCTCCCCGCACCAGCACGTCAATCGTCGAGAACTCCCCGGGGTTGAAGCGCGGGTAACCGCGCGACAGGTTGACCCCGAACGGGAAACCGGTTGTCCAGCGCATGACGACGTCCGCCCCGGTGACGTTCCCATGTCCGCGCATCGGCATGGAGACGAACTTGGTATAGGCGTTCAGCTCTGCCACGAGGGCCAGGACCGCCGCCGAGTTCATGTGCTTGCCACGCGTCATCGACAGACCCATTCCGAAGAAGAGAACGCCGAAGCGGGCGTTCTTCATCCGGTCGACGAGATCCTGAAGCTGCTCGAGCGTCAGCCCCGTCTCCGCCACCCGGGCCGCGTCGACGGGCTGGTTCTTGACCAGTGCGCGCAGCGTCGTGACGACCTCGAAGTCCTTGCCCGGCTTGACCTGCAGGAGTATGTCCGCGTGTTTCGCGCTGGGGGTCTCCCTGACATCGACCAGGACCATGGTCCTGCCCTTGCGGCCCTCGGGCACGTGCTTGCCCTTGGGGGTCAGCGTGTACCTGGAGAAGTGGAGCGGGTGACAATCAGCCGGATTGCCTCCCCAGTAGATAATGAAATCGGCGCGGTTCTTCACCTCTCCCAGGGTGCACGTGACCTTGCCGCCCAACTGGGCGGCCACTTCGGTTGGACCGTGTCACAAGGAGGTGTGGCTGTCGACCACGCCTCCAACCCACTCGGCCAGGGCGACGGCGTTGCGCTGCGCCTCGCAGGTGATATTGCTGAGCCCGTATACCAGCGGCATGTTCGCCTGGTAGAGATATTCGGCCGCCGCCTCCACCGCCTCGTCAACCGTGGCCGGCTTACCATCGATCAAGGCATCGGGATAGCAGTGTTCAGCGGTATGGTTCTTGAACCACGCCTCGCCGAGACCGCAGGCTCGCTTGGTCTTGACGATGCGGTCGCCTTCAGCCTGCAGGTCTATGTGGTCACAGACGCAGCCGCAGAAGGTACAGGTGGCGTTTTCTACCGTTTTAAGGGTCATGGCCTTCTACTGCTTCTTACTCTTGTCGCTCCCACCCGAACCGGATGGCATGATGAAGCTTCAGCCAAGCGCCCGGCCGCGAAAGCTGCCGCGAATTCGCCGGGGCATATAACGTCCGGTCTCGGCATCAATCAATTCCCAGGCCTCGAGGTCTTCTGCCGCGGGACCCTCGGCGAGACTCTCGGGAAACTGGGCCGCTGTAGTCGCGTCCGTATCAGGCTGGCGTTTTGCTTCGTCCATGGTTTGTTCTACATTCTCCCGGTAATCGGGATCCTTCAAGAAGTTGTCTCGGTCGCCAGGGGTTCAATCTCAACCTCCCATCCCTTGGAGGTGGGCATCCCGGTGCCATCGGTGCTCTGCCCCATGAGCTTACAGGTCGGTGGACCGTAGGCGATGAAAACCATACCGGGAGGGACCTTGCCTTCCTTCCCGCCGTGTTCTTTGCAGACAAAGATCCCCTCCCCGTTCTCAGAACGAACCCGAACGGACGCACCCACTGAGGCGCCGATGTCCTCGATGTCGTCAGGGTGCATGTTCAGCGTGGAGACCATCTCCTCGTACTCGGCGTCTTCCTTGCCGACACTGATCTGTCGTCCCTGCTTTGTGGTCCGACCGGCGTTCATGATGAATTGCCTGGAGGCCAACGGTTTCTCCCTCTATGTGTAAGCTCTGAAAGGTTTTACCAGATTATGCCGCTGAATGACAGTCCAACGACAGCAAGGCCTGTTCTCAGCTGTCGCCCATCACCTCACGCAGGTGGAAATTGAACTTGCCGAGCTTGCCGCCGTAGTTACCGGCGCCAATCGCCAGCACCCCATCGCCCGAGGACGCCTCTATCGCCGCGCGCATGGCCCGGCTGACAGCGGCTTCATCGATTCCATCAATGACAAGCTCGTAGCAGCAATTGGCACCCTCGACCAGCTCGCTCTCGACCCGGCTTCGCTGCGTAGCGCAGAGGGCGTCATTCGTCGAGGCGACCAGCTGCTTGTAGCGCGAGCCGACCTTGCTGCCGCTGCGGACGACACCTCCGGGAAAAGGCGCGATGACGCCTGGGAGCTCGGAGATAGCCTCGCTCGCGCGGCGAGCCGCATCGAGCCCCACCGACTGCGAGACAGCCTGGAGAATGATGTTGCCCCCAGCGACCCCCTTTGCCACACCAGCGGTTTCCTCTACGAGGAATTCTCCATCCATGACCGGGATCCGCCAGTACCGCCTCTCAGCCCTCTTCTTGCTCTTCTGAAAACCATCGCCGAAAAAACGAAGGTTCTTTCCGAGCGAAACCTTTTCCTCCACCTCGCTCCCCACCAGCCCATCGTAACAAGCGGTCGTCGGGCAGGTCATCACGCACTGGCCGACCCGGTTGGGTACCGCCTTGGCGAGACCATCGGTCGAAAAACCGAAGAGCAGCACGCTCGCTCCCGGTCGTCCATCGGCGGTCTCCCCGGCCGAAAGGTATCCCTCGACCCCGACCTCGGCATCGCAGGAGATCACCGAGGTGCCGTAGCCCGATATCGACTGGAGCGCAGCCTCAAGCCAGTGGTCATCAACAGCCGTAACGATCAGCCGCGAATAGCGCATGCCGAAGGCTTCGGCGAAGGTATCGAGAATCGTGGTCGGGCCAATCTGCATGTAAGGTCTGCCGGTGCGCGGAAACGAAAGAATTTAAAAAGTAACGAACGGCAAAGGTAGACCCCCGGGCCTGTCAAATCAACGATTTCCGCCGTTGGAACCGACCGGGGGACGGATTCTCAGCCAAGCCCGAAAATAGGAATAGCCCTGCCAGTATGACTCCATTAGTCTCGAAATCGCAAACCAGGAAGGCAGAGATGAAAGATCGAAAGAACATTCAATGGAAACAGGCCCTCGTCCTGGCTGCGCTGGGCGGCCTCCTGGCATCCTGCGGCTCCCCCCCCGGCATGAAGCTCCTGCACCTGCGGGTCTACCATGGAGGAGAATGCGTTCTGGAAACGGACTTTGATACTCCCGACACGAGCACGGTCAGCGAGATCTGGGACGCCGCGGGACAAAAGCCGTTCAGTACGCAAAGCGCCGCGGACTCCCTGGGCGCGAACAAGGCCAACCCGCTCGAGGCGAAGCTCACCGGGTCCGTTGAGATCAGGATCTCTCACCCGGCCTCCGATGAGATCAGCGCGAAGCTGACAAACCTGACCCTGCGACGGAGCTCGAAGGATTCCGACGACTGGCACCTGTCGGGAAATGGAGTCAGCCGCGCGAAGAAAAAGTCCTCCAGCCAGGGTGATAAACCCGTTCGCTGATAAGAAAAGATAGGAACAGGAGACGAAAACGGGGTGGTAGGGCGCGAGCTTAACCGCCTGGCGCCTTACCACCCCGCTACCCTGATTCAGCAGGCTACTTGATTTTCTTAGCAGTCCTGACGACCTTCGGGATCGGTTTCCCGTCCTGGTCGGTCCCTGTGATGACCGCGGTCATGGTGTTCTCATCGACAACGGTCTGCTTGCCGGTTACGTAGCTGATCTTTCCATCGGCGTGCCGGATGATAGTTGTGAAGGTCAAGACCATGCCGGGTTTGAACTTCGGGCCCTGGGGACGCGAGATCGTCGAGGTGTAACGGCTTCCATCCTTCAGGTGTCCAGCGCCAGTCCACTGCCTAGTTTTCGGGTCATAGCCCCAGATCGATGTCTCTTTTTTGCTGACAAATATATTGCTGCCGCTGGCGGTGCCGTAGCACTCCGCTTTGGTGGTTTCTTTCTTTCCCCCTGTCTCCTCCACGATCTCCCACTTGCTGTGGTAGTAACTGTAGAACTTGTAATAATCCTCAGCTTCCCCCGCCCGCAGAGAGCCCGGTGACCAGCACAATGCCATGACAGCCAGGAAGAGTCCCATCAGAAGACCACTCTTCTGTATTGAAAATATCCTCGTCAAATTCATAACGTCCTCCATTCGTTTGAGTAAATTAAGATCAGTAGTTCTTCAGCAGACAATTCGCGAAGAAACACCTTTAAACCCCACTTCAAATCGGCAGGTCAAGCGAAAGAATGCCCAAGGCACATGCGAAGCGCTTCGCGCTAATCCAGCTCATCCTCTATCGCTGACAACTCAACCCAGCCGCCCTGGCGGGCTGACCGCGCGGCCGCCTCGGTGAAAAGTTGAACGCGGTAGCCATCGTCGAGGCCGGGATGGGGGCAGGGCGTCCCCTCGATCCGATCCCGGAGCCCCGGGAAGGCGTATTGTCTGAAGCGGTTCCCCTGGCCCTCGTCGGGGAGCGTCGCCACCGTTTCAGGCTCGGCATCGGTTCGAAAGAGGCGCACCGCGCCGCTGATTCGATCGATGGAGAGGGAGGCATCGCTGCCGTGTAATTCGAGCTCCGGAGCGACGCCCTTGCGAAGAAACGAAGCGTGCGACAGGACCATCGTCCCCACCGCGCCGCTGTCGAGCTCGACGGATATCGAGGCGTAATCGTAGGAGGAGCCCTTGCGGCGCTCGGTATCGCCGGGCTCGGCGTGCTCCTCGCCCCAGGCGATCGCCTCGCCGAGATTGATGTCGCCGAGGTCCGACTTGGGCGACGAGACCACGTCAGCGTGAGTCTGCACCCGCTTCGCCTCAGTTCCCAGGATCCAGCGCACAGCATCGTAGGCGTGGGAGCCGACGTCGGCGATGCTGCCGGCGGAGGAGAGCGCCGCATCGTCGCGCCAGGTGAGCGGCATGGATGCGGGCCGCGGGTTCTGCCAGCGGTAGACAAAGGCTCGTACCTCCCCCAATTGACCGGAAGCGTAGATCTCCCGCGCCTTGCGAAAGACGTCAACATACCGAGTCCACAGCGGCACAAAGTGCCCGAGACCGCTTTCGGAGTAGGCATTCCACATCTCGCTCGCCTCTGCGGCGTTTACCCCGATCGGCTTTTCGCACACCACGTGCAGACCGGCCTCGGCGCAGGCCATGACCGCCTCGTGATGCAGGGCATCGGGCGTGCAGACGAGCACCAGGTTCACCCCATCCTGCCCGATCGCCTCGCGCCAGTCCGCAGTGAAGTGCTTCGCGCCATCCTCCGCTGCGGCGGCCTCGAGCAGGTCGAGCCTGCGTCCGCAAAGCGACACGAGCTCGGCATCGTCGGGACACTCTCTGATCTCCTCCCGGTACGGAGACCCGATAAAACCAGTAGCTCCCAACACGGCGATTTTGAATTTCATAACAGGCTCCCGTCCCTCACCTCTAACCGACCTCTACGACCTTGCCTGAGCGCCCCGACTCGATCGCCGCCGCGACCATAGCGGTGATGTTGCGGCTCGTGCGAACATCGAGAATGGACGGACTGTCCGTTTCGATCGCCCGGAGAAAGTTGTCAGCCAGCAGGTAGTCGTTATCTTCAGCCAGGAGGCGCTGGCTCTTGAATTCGGTCTCGGGCTGGTCGCGATAGTAGATCGAGACCTCCGGCCGCGCCTCGCTGATCACCAGCGCGCCCTCGGAGCCGAGAACGCGGAGCTTGATCTCACCGATGTCGGGATGGCTGGCGTTGCCGATGCGGCCGATGGCGAGGCTGCCCACCAGGTCATCTTCAAACTCCAGCGTGACGGTTGCCAGATCCTCGACATCGTTGTCGGCGCAGAGCTGGTGAAAGTGCGCCGTGGTACGGGCGAATACCCGGCGAGCCTGCGCTCCGCATAGTAAAGCGATGTAGGCCAGTGGGTAGCATCCCTCGATGCTCAACTCCCCCATGGGTACCTTGCCGACGCCTCCATCAGCGCCGGTAGCGTGAGCGGCCTTGAGAAATTCCAGCCAGTCAAGGGGCGCGGCACCCGGGTCCAGGGAACCCTTCGGCGGACCGGCGTCCTTGGCGAAATAGAAGTCGACGTGGATCGCGCAGGGCGTGCCGATGTCTCCGCGGTCGATCACCTCCTTCGCCTTCACCAGCGCCGGAAGCAGGTTCCTGTTCCACATCAGGAACTTGACCTTGTTGCGCTCCACCGCCTCCACCACCCGGTCGCATTCCGACACCGAGTTCGACATCGGCTTGTCCTGGATCACGTGCAGCCCGGCGTCAGCCGCGCGTACGCTCAGATCGCAGTGGCGCTCGGCCTCGGAGGAGACGACCGCCACCCGCACACCGTGCTCGGCGATGGCCTTTTCAATATCGCGAACGTAGGGAATCCCGTGCTCCCGTGCGAACTCTTCGTTTCGCTCATGAACCCAGTCCGGCTGGTTCGCATCGTCGGCGACGACCGCCAGCTCGAAGCGCGGGTGCGAGGCCACGCCGCGGGCGACGTAGTCGTGCTTGACGACGCTCAGGACGAGCACGCGGATCGGGTCAGGCCGGCTCATAGATGCCTCCCCGCTCGTGCAGCACCTGGTGTGACTCGCTGGAACGACCGATCGCATCCAGCACGCGATGAACCGTCAGGATCGCCTCGCTGTCGCTCGGGGGTGTTTCTTCACCCGCAACCGCGTCGACAAATCTCTGCACCTCGAAGAGCACTCCATCGCCGGAATTGTCGATCAGCGCGGCAGGATGGCCGCCGGTGAAGAGAAGATGTGAATTGTGGTGGTCATCGGAATAGGCCGCTCCGCTCGAGCCGACCAGGGAGAGCGAATCGTAGCCCTGGCCCGCGGGCAGCCGGTCGGAGAAATCGAGGACCGCCATGCCGCCCCCGGCGAAGCCGAGGTGTGCCTGCAGATAGGACTGATCCCCGCGCGCGACGCAGTAAAGCTCCGCCGGGCTTGAGGCAAAGAACCGTATGACCAGGTCAATGTGGCCATAGAGCTTCGAGACGAGTGACCGGTTCGACTCGCCGCTCCAGCAATGAACGCGGAGCAGCCCGGGCTCTCCCAGCTTGCCGCTTGAGAGCCGGTCCAGGATGACCCGGTTCGCCGGGGTATTCCCCGGCAGCCCCCCCACCGCAAGAAACACTCCAGCCTCTTCCGCGGCCCTGAGCAGCGATTCTGTCTCCTCTATCGAATCAGCCGCCGGGGCGGCCACGAGGACGTGTTTCCCGGCCGCTATCGCTCGGGCGGCATCGGCTGAAGAATCGACCACTGCGGCATCAAATGCTCCATCTCCACCTGGAACAGCCGCCATGGAATCAGCGGTAACCGTTACCTTGCCACCACGCACCCGCCGCAAGGCCTCGAGCCGGGCGGGGAGCTCGTCAGGATGGCCGATGAGCGCTATTTGAAGAGACAAATCACCCATTCGTCGCCTCCATCTTCCCTGCCTCCTCGCTTTTCTCCCTCGTGTGCAGGGTGAGATTCGCAAGCAACCGTCTCGGGCCGGGAATCGCAAGGCTGGCCAGATAGCCCACCAGCACACAGGTCAGCACGCCAACCGCCGCGGTGAGAATGCCGGGGATGGGGCTGTTTTCGATATTCTGGAGCACAATCAGGATGAGCATCGAGGCAAAGACTCCAATAGCTGTTCCCCACGAGTGAGCTCGTTTCGTCAACACGCCAAGGAGGAATACACCGGTCAGGGGACTGCCAATCGGGATGATAACCTTAAGCAACAGGAGCCACAATGATCCTCGATCAAGACCGGTAAAGGTAAGAAACACCGCGGAAAGGACCCCGCAGAGGCCGGCCAGTACCGTAATCGTCCGGGCGACAGCCAGTTTTTTTTCGTCAGGCGTATCGGGACGGAGCTTGCCGTAAACATCATTTGTCAGGGTCGTGGCAATGCTGTGCATACCACTGTCGACACTGGACATGGTAGCAGCGAAAAGACCGGCGATCACCAGCCCCGCGAGGCCGGCAGGCAACTCTTTTACGATAAACCAGGGAACGATGATGTCGTGTTGCCCGACATCCGGCAGTTCCCCATGACCTCCCGTGTAAAAAACGTAAAGGGCGGTACCGAGACCAAAAAACAGGAGCGAGGCGGGAACCACCATCGCAGCATGCGCCCAGACAGACCAGGCTGCCGACTTCTCATCGGGAGTTGTCAGGAACCGCTGAGCCACCGCCTGGTCACTGGTGAATGGCACCATCTGAATGAAGAAACCGCCAACCAGGAAATACCAGAACTTGCCGGTAGCAGGATGACCTACACTGAATTTATTCTTCTCCTCAGTAATGGCGACGTCGATCATCCTTTCGAAGTCGAAATTCTCAACACCGAAGACCATCCCGACGCATAGCAGAGCGCCGCCGATCAGCACCACCGATTGCATTACATCGGTCCAGACTACGGCCTCGATGCCACCCAGCACGGTGTAGATGATGCAGAGCAGGCCCATGACGGCAATGCACCAGTACACGTCGAGTCCGGTCACCGTGGTCAATGCCAGGGCCGGCAGGACGAGAAAAATTCCCATCTTGGCAACCTGGTAGGCCAGGAATGCAAGCGAACCATAAACGCGCAGGGCCGGACTGAACCTCAGCTCGAGGTACTCATAGATTGTGGTGACGTTGAGCCGCCTGAAAAACGGCAGGAAACAGAACACCGTAACCGGCGCGCTGAGGATGATGCCGATGTTTACCAGGACCGTGAGCCAATCGGTTGCAAATGCCTTGGCTGGGATCGACATGAAGGTGATGGCGCTTAAATACGTGCTGAAAATACTCAGCGTCGCGGCCCACCAGGGTATCCGTCGGCCGGCGAGAAAATAATCCTCGGTCGTCTTCTCGCGGCGAGCAAAGTAGACCCCTACGGCGACGATGATGGCCATGTAGCCGACAAGCGCCAGGTAGTCGATGGTCTTAAGCCTTTCCACCGCCGCCTCAGGCTCCTCTGCCGAGCAGGGAATCGCCGCTGCCAGCAGCAGGAAGGTCGCGATAGAGATCCTCGTTATTCGCTGCATGACCGGCCTCAAATCGCCTCTACCGAGTCATCTGTTTCAAGGGCCCCATCGCCCAGCGCCGCGCGCGCAGTGGACAGGTCCTTTTTCAGAGACGAGGTAAAGAGCAGGATGTCGGCGCTGTGCAGAAACAGGTTCGCTCCGTGGCGCGCCCACTCGATCTCCTGCTCAAGGTTTTCCCAGAAATGAATCCCCGCCCCGATCCCGGCAGCTCGAGCCTTGTCGATGATCAGGCGAACGGTCCTGTCGAAGTCGGGGTGATCGTACTGCTCGGGGATCTCCATGCTGGTCGACAGATCGTGCGGCCCGATCAGGACCGCATCGATATCCGGTACAGCGAGCAGCTGGTCGAGGTTCTCGACCGCGGGAACGCTCTCGATATTGATCACCAGCAGCTTGCCCTCGTTGCGATCGCGCAGGTACCCGGCGAGATTCTCTCCGGGTGGAGCCGTTCCAGCGAGGGTTCCAGCGAGCTTTTCCCCCTTGAGAGGCCGCAGCTTCACCGCCCCGCGCAGGGCCTCGACCTGCTCTACCGACTCGATATAGGGAACGATGATGCCTCCGGCCCCGCCATCGAGCACCTTGCTCGCCCGGTAGGGATCGGGCCCCGGAATCCGCACCAGCGGCACCAGGTTCATGCCGTTGTAGACCTGGCACATCCAGGAGAGATCGTGGTCGTCGATCGGGATGTGCTCGGTGTCGATGAACACAAAATCAAGCCCGACGTTGCGCAGCCTCTCCGGAAGGTGTGGCGAGACCGATGTAATCAGCGTGCCATAGGCCCGTTGCCCCGACCTCAATGCCGCCGACAACTCAATTCCATTCATCGATTCTTCTCGCAGGCCACTTCGTGCCGTACAGAGCCGTTGCCCGGATTCGTTTATTACAATCCGGTTTCAACCAGAAGATCCTGTCCGGGCTATCTTGCCTGAAATGGGTCCTAAAAGACAGTAAGCCGAAGAGGGCGCCTTCCATGAAGCAGAAGAAATGTCGTATCATCGTCCCTGACCTTCCGGGTCATTAAGCGCATCGAACAAAGAGAAGCTCCATTGCAATGAATACCCAGTCAACCTTCCTGAAGCTGTTCGCCTGCGGAGCTTTTTTCGCCGTCATCGTTGGCTCCGCGCGTGGCGACGAGAAACATGAACCAGAGAAGAAGATCCTGTCCCGGCGCAAGGCGCCGCCGACCTACGTCAGGAACGAGAAGGACGATTCCAAGTGGCCCGGAATCGTTCGCGATGGGATCGATGCCGCCCGGGAGTACTTCGGTAACTACGGCCCGGTCTACGTCTACATCCTCGGGCACAAGGACAAGGCTCTGAACAGTGAAGACTTTCACCGTGAGCTCGTTGCCTCGTACTGCAGGCATCGCTGTGGTGGCGCGCGCAGAAAGCTGAGATCCTGCAAGGACGGCCCCGGGACGGAGCTGGTAAAAAAAGCGCTCAGTGGTCGCGGTGATGCCTACCTCTCCTTCGTCGACGCCACCGATCCTCCCATCGCGGAGCTCGTCTTCATCAATCCGCACGAGTTCAGAGATCCCTACCTCTACACCCGGGGGATCCACGAATACACGCATGTTTTCCAGCGTTCCTTCCCCACCACACCGACCTGGATGACCGAGGGAGGAGCTGAATTCTTCGCCGCCTACCTGGGCGAAAAACACGGCTGGGAGAAGCTCCGCGATTCCATGAAGGAGTTCATGAAAAATGTACACCGGGTGGAAGACCCCGCGCGGGGCATCGAGGACATGGAAGACGTCGACAAGGCTCCACCTGGAGTCAAAAAATACTACCGCCACCTCGCCTACGACGCCGGGGCCTGGGCGTTCGCCTTCATGATCCACAAGTCCAAGGGGCGGAGCATCGCGGACACCAGGAAGATTCTCTACCCGCTTGTCGCGAAGCATGGCTGGGAGAGCGCCCTGGTCGAGTTCGCGCAGGTGGACGACAAGAAGACGTTCTACAGAGCGTTCAGGGATTTCCTGAAGACCCCGCTGGAGGCCCAGTTGAAGATGCTGGAAACTCTCGAGGATTAACCGCGCTGCCCCCACAGCACTATGAGAACAAAAGCATGAACGCTGAGGCCGACCTGGCCACGCTGATACGAAACCTGGAGCCCAAAACGCTACCAGACACCTACGTGTTCTGCAGCCTGGAAGACTCCGACTATGGCACCCTGTCCCACACCAAACCGCTGGCCTCCTTTGCGGAGCCAGAGGGCCTGACCCTGGTCCTCACCAGGGAGAGCGCCGACCGGGAGGGCCTGGCCTATGAAGGCACCTTTCGCTGCATCAGCCTGCAGGTCCATTCGAGCCTGGAGGCGGTCGGTTTAACAGCCGCGGTCACCGGCGAATTAGCGGCCCATGACATCAGCGCCAACGTGATCGCCGGTTATTACCACGATCATATCTTCGTGCCCTCCCACCAGGCAGAACCCGCCCTGCGCCTGTTGGAAACCATAAGCTCTCGGCGGTAGGATTACAGGCCATGAGCCAGGAACAGACAGAGCAGCTCTCGTACTTGCCCTGTGGCCCAACAGCGCCGGCGACTTCAGCTGCCGACAATCTTCATGCGAGGCCGGGATTCCCAAAAGCGCTTTTCCTGCTGCTGATTCTCTTCCTGGGCGGGTGTCACGATTGGCGCGGCACCGACACGGTGGAGGTCCTCAGCGAAAAGCCGTCACCTGATGGCCGGTTCATCGCCACGAGCTTCTATTGTGAAGGAGGGGGCGCCGCGGGTTACTGCTACTGGAATGCAAGCCTCCGACGGGCGGGAGAGCAGTTAAATCAACGCAATGGGATCCTCGGCAAGTACAAGACCTGGAAGAGTTTTTCCGATATCAAGTTGCGCTGGATTGACGACAGCAATCTCGAGGTGTCCTACAAGTGGGATCCTCGTGGCGACAACTCGGAACGAGTTGAATCGAAGCATGGCATCACGATTCACTACATCGTCAACAATTAAGGCCTCAACGGATCTCAAGAGACCTCGGCACCATTCAACGACTGAAAGGTAACTCTATGCCCAGGCCGGCCCCGATCAGGGTAGCGAAAAATCGCCCCTTTCGTGCAGAATGACCTGCTGGAACACCCAGTTAACCAGAGGTCAAACCATGATCCATCGAAGAGATTTTCTCAAGAGGGGTGCCATTTGCAGCGGCGCAGCGGCCTTGAGCTCCCAGGTTGCCGCCGAAGCACAAGGCGAGGGCGAAGCCCCCGCCGGCAGCTACAACTACCGACGCCCGTCCTTCAAGAAAGGCAGCCGCCTGCTCTTTATCGGCGACTCGATCACCGACATGAAGTGGGGCCGCAACGAGAAAGACCGCAACCACTACCTCGGGCACAGCTATGTCTACCTGATCGCCTCGAGGCTCGGCGTCGACATACCGGAGGCGCAGCTCGAGTTTTTCAATCGCGGCAACAGCGGCAACCGGATCACTGATCTCAGGTCGCGCTGGCAGAAAGACGCGATCGACATGAAACCGGACCTCCTGAGTGTTCTCATCGGCGTCAACGACCGCAAGGTCAAGAAGGGCGCGGACTTAGATGCTGGAAAATGGGGGGCGGACTACCGGCACATCCTCACCAGCAGCCGCAAAGCTAACCCCGGCCTCCGGATCGTCCTCCTCGACCCGTTCGTCCTGAAGACGGGCTGGTGGATGAATAAAGGCGGCGAGTGGGAGGCGAGTCGTGCCCAGGTCAACCAGATGCGCACCGTGATCGCGAAGCTGGCAAAAGATTTCAACGCGGTCCAGGTTCCGACACAGGACGTGTTCGACACCGCCGCCAGGGCGGTGAGCCCCGCGCACTGGATCTGGGATGGCGTGCACCCGCTCCCCCAGGGGCATGAGCTGATAGCGCGGCGCTGGCTCGATGATGTGAGCGCTCGCTGGAGATAGCCGAACCGCCTCGAATCACGCCAGGTCTCGCGCAAATTCCAATATAAGCGTACGAAACGAGCAAGGCCGCCAGGCTTTCACTGGCGGCCTTGCTTGAATCGAGAAGGGTTTTGAAACCCGAGTGTGGTGGAGGCGGGGGGAATCGAACCCCCGTCCCGAGATCAATCCACGTGAGCGTCTACAGGAATAGTTCTTTATTTGGGTTCTCGCTTCAGCGTCTCCAAAGAACAGGATCCGCATCGGCCAGTCTCCATAAATCTCGCCTCTTCACCCGGAGACGGGGATCGGAAGCGCAGCCCCTATTGGTGGCCCTCGGTCAAACTCCCAGGGGCAGGGAATCTGGCGAGGGGGCCGCTTTACGCAGCCAGTGCAAGTTGGTTATTGCCAACTAAAATGTACCAGGGGTTTTATGAGGCCTCCTGGCAACCTCATCCTGCAACCCACGCTTCCTAAATCCGGTCGAATCCTGATCGCCCCCATTTACTCTCGAAGGCGGCTTTGAGGTCCCGCCGACTCTATTCAAGCTGTCGAGCGAAAGACCGCAGTACCGAACTCAGGCGCCGTGGCGCGTGAGTCCCTATTATGAAGCGATTCAGCGTTTTGTCCAACCCGTTTGAGGGCTGTCGGAAATTTGACACCCACCCAGACTCTATCCTACAATAGCTGATCGTGTCTGAAGACTAACGATGGTGTGCATCTAAACGCCTGTTTCCATGCACACCCAACAGAGAGGACAGGGGTCCCCCCCCTGAAACGCATGCTTAATCGACATCTACTTCTTCTGGCGTTGTGTCTTTCCCTAGCGGCTCCCCATCTATCATCCCAGGATGAAGCCGCTGACCCGGCGCTCGAACTCTATTTCGCGGCGAACGCGGCCTACAACCGGCGGCTCTATCCGATCGCCGCCGGAAACTACCAGAGCTTCCTGTCCCGCTACGCCGCCCACCCCAAGGCCCACCTGGCCCGTTATGGGCTGGGCCTCAGCCAGTTCGCCCTCAAGCAGTACGACAAGGCTGTTGGCGAATTCCTCAAGCTGATCAATGAACCGAAACTCGACAGCAAGATCGAACGCGGACGACTCACACTGCTACATGCTCAATGCCTCCTCTATGGCGGCAAAAAGGAGGAGGCGCAGGCGCGACTGGTCGCCGCGGCCAGCAATCTTCCCCCGGGCGTCCATCAAACCGGCGCTATCGCGGCTGTCGCGGACCTGTTCTTCGGCCGGAACGACTGGCAGAAAACGGTGACCTGGTCCAGGAAGGTGCAATCAGTCAAGTCCACAAGCGCCCAGCGACTGCGCGCCGGATACCAGGAAGGCTACGCCCTCTTCAAGCTGGCAAAGTTTCCTGAAGCGATCGCCGGCCTCGAAAAAACCAGGACGCTGGCAACAACGACTAAATCAGAAACCTGGGTCACGCGCATCCATTATCTCCTGAGTGAATGCCACGCCTCCAATAAGAGTCTCGACAAGGCCGAGACCGCCCTTCAGTCGGCGCTGGCAAACCTGAGAGGTTCCAGCGCGGTCGACGCGCAATACAGGCTGGGGACCATCAAGTTCAGCCAGGAAAAGTGGATTGAAGCGCAGGCCGACTTTGAAAACTTCCTGAGAGACAACAAGAAGCAAGCGAACCAGGACCCGCGCATTCGCGAGGCAAGATTTCATGTCGCCCGCTGTCTCATGGAACAGAAGGATACGCGCAAGGCCGATCAGAAATTAGGCGAGCTCGGCAACGGCTCAGACGAGGTAGCGGGACGCGCGATCTTCTGGAGAGGCCGTCTCTACTCACGCGATGGAAAGTATGCCCAGGCTGCCAACACTCTTCGTACCGCGACCGACAAGGATTGGTACAAAAAGGGCTTCCCGGCAAGTGGAGGGAAGCCTGCCCCCACGATCGTAGCGGATATCGACTTCGAGTACGCCAACGCGCTGATGCTCCAGACAGCACCCAACTGGATGCTGGCTCTCCAGTTCCTGCAACGAGTGCAGGCGAGGCGGAGAGATTACGGCCAGATGCCTGAGGTGTTCAGCCAGCAGGCTATCTGCCAGCACAAGCTCAAGCAGTTCGAACCCAGCCGCCAGACAACCGAGCGATTTATCGCCGCCTACGCCCAGCACGAGCTCATCGCTGACATACGCTTTCTCCATGCCGAGAACCTGTTCCTGCTGAACCGCCTCGACGAATCGGTCAGCGCCTACCAGGAGTTTCTCACCGCCCACAAGGACCACGGAAGCCAATTGGCGGCCAGGTTCCGAATCGCGCAGGTCCACCATCACAAGCAGGCCTGGGCAGAGTCCAACAAGCTCGCTGTTCCCTTGTTGGCCCAGAAGCCAGAGGGCCGCCTCTTTGACCAATTGTCGTTCGTGGTCGGAGAAAACTACTTTCGCGAGGGTAAGTGGGAGCAGGCGATCACGCCTTTTGAATCCTTTGTGGCCGTGTACGTAAAGCAACCCAAGAAACCAAAGGGGAAAACCACGATCACGAAAACAGCGAACCTCGACACGGCCCTGCTCCAGGCGGCAATTGCCTATGCCCGGCTCGATAAAAAGGAAGCGGCCCTCGCCCACCTGAAGACCCTGGTGGACAATTACACCTCTGATTCAACCCACCTGCCGTTGGCCCTGGCGGAACAAGGCAAGCTCTACTACGAAACCGATGACCTGAAGCGGGCCCGACAGGCTCTGCAGCGTTTCGTGGCCGAGCGCAAGAACCCGGCAAACAAGATCTTCCAGGTAGCCTCCGCCGAGGTCGGCCGTGTGCACTATTACCTCGGCTGGATTGATTCGGCGGAGAACCTGCATCCCGCGGCGGCCGGCAACTTCGAGATCGCCGCGGCGAGCAGCGGCGGGCGAAAGGCCAAGGACGGCCGCTCGCTCGCCTCCGACGCGGCCCTGCAACAGGGCATCGCCATGGTCAACGCCAGCGATTTCGAAAAGGCCGCCCAGCACCTCCAAAGAGTCGGCAACCAGTACAGGGACCATCCCCGCATCGACCTGGTGCTCTACTACACCGGCCTCGCCTACGCCCGCGTCAAGAACTGGGGCGCCGCGTCCGGATTCTTCAAGCGCGTGGTGGAGGAGCACCCAAAGGCATCCTTCGCCGACAAATCGCTGTATGAGTGGGCGTGGTGTGAGAGATCCCGTAAACAAAACAACCTGGCAACCGAACGCTATGAGCTGCTGATCAAGCAGTATCCTGAGAGCGCGCTCCTGACCAAGGTCCAGTCGGAGCTGGCCGAGCTCAACCTCGATGTCGGGGCGCAGGACGCGGTCATCGCCAAGCTGACCGAGACGATGAAATCCGTCACCGACCCCAAGCTCAAGTTCGAGCTGCAGTACCAGCTCGCGAGCGCTCATTTCAAGAAAAAGGACTATGAAAACAGCTCCACGATGTTCGAGGCGCTGATTGAGGGCGGAGAGAAATCAGACCTCCTGCCTTCCATCCTCTTCCAGGCCGGAGAATCGCGGCTGTCCCTGACCGAGACGGCCCCGGCCCGGGAGCACTACCTGGCGGCGCATCAGTCCAAGAAGAAGGCGCAACCGGACCTGGCTGAATCCATCCTGATGAGGCTCGCCGAGACCCAGAACCTGACGGGTGAATACAAATCGGCTGAAAAAAACTTCCTCCTCTTCATCAAGACCTATGCCCAGAGCCAGTGGCTTCGAAACGCGCGGTACGGAACAGGCTACGCACTTGAAAAACAGGAAGAATACCAGAAGGCGATCAACGAATACCGGCAGCTGCTGCCGGTCGATATCAAGAAGAAGCTGAAGCTCGACAAGTGGATGGTGCAGGGGCGCTACCAGATAGGCGAATGCCATTTCAACCTGCGGCAATACGACCAGGCGATGGCTGAATTCGTCAGCGTCGACACCAACGCCCAGGGCTATCCCGACTGGCAGGCCAAGGCGGTTCTCGAGATGGGGCGGATCCTGCTGGTCAAGAACGACAAGGACCAGGCCACCTCTCGAATGAAAGAAGTCATCAAACGATTCCCGAAAACGAAGGCGGCAACGGTCGCCCAGAAATACCTCGATGAAATCCGAACGGGCGGCTGAGAAGCCTCCCGGAACCCGAAAGGACTGAGATGTTGAAGATCAAGAGATGGCAACTGGCGAGCCTGCTGACGCTGGCGCTGATGGCCATGTTCCATGCAGCCGCGCTCGCGGATGAAGCCAGCGAAGCCGCAGGTGAAAACAAGGAGACCATGTGGGACCTGATCCTCAATGGCGGGCTGATCATGATCCCCCTGGGGCTCGCCTCGTTGCTCGCGCTTGCGCTGGGCCTCGAGCGATTCATCATGCTCAACAAGGCGCGAATTCTGCCGGCGACCTTCGTCGATGGCCTGGCAGCCTCCCTTGAAGAAGATCCCTCCGGCGCCAAGGCCCTCGAGTTCTGCGAGGATTCTGACTGCGCCATGAGCCATGTCTTCGCTGCCGGCGCCGCCAGGGCCAACCTGGGATATGAGGCCGTTGAAAAAGCGATCGAGGATGTGGGCTCCCGCGAGGCCGACAAGCTGAAACGCAGCCTTCGCCCGCTCTCGGTAATCGCCACGGTCTGTCCCCTGCTCGGGCTGCTTGGAACAGTCTACGGCATGATCAACGCGTTCGGGGAAACCGCCCGCAGCGGAGGCACGGCCAAGACCGCCCAGCTTGCTGAAGGCATCTACGAGGCGCTGGTAACGACAGCTACCGGTCTGACCATCGCCATTCCCGCCCTCCTGCTCTACCTGTTTCTTCAAGGGCGGGCAGACAAGGTGCTCGACGCGGTCGACGAGGCGGGCTCCGACTTTGTTTTTTCCTGCAGCAAGAACGAAACTCCCCCGGCGCCAGGCAGGGAAAAAACCGCGAAGAAAGCGAGAGCCTGAACCATGCGCATTCGATCCAGCTCATCGGAATCCAGCGAAGTCATCAACATGTCCTCCCTCCTCGACGTGCTGTTTATCCTGATCATCTTCTTCCTGGTCACGACGACCTTCAAGCAGCAGGAAGATGACCGGCGGGTCGACCTGCCGGTTGACCAGCGCAACCAGGCACTGGCCAACAAGGCCGGCGACATCGTCAAGATCAACATCCGCAAATCGGGAGCCTACGTCATCATGAACAAGCCGGTCAGCGAGGAGATGGTCGAAAAAACGATGAAGGATGCTGTCGAGAAACGACCCGAGGTCAAGGTGCTGATTCGCGCCGACAAGGAGACCAAGCATCTCTACGTGGCCAACATTCTGTCGATCTGCAAGTTCGTGGGGGTCAAGGAAACCCACATCATGGTCAAGACCCTTAACTGACGAGAAGAACACATCGAGATGAGCACGAGAGACAAGAGGGAACAAGTCGGTGAAAGAGAGGCCAGGGTTATCCTGGGCTTCTCCCGCGACCAGCGCTTCCGGTTCTACCGCTGGCTGGCGGTAGCCATCGTGTTATTCGGTGGTGTCTCGATGCTCGCCTACCTCCAGCCTCAGCGATGGTACAAGTATACTGACGTCGTCTCCTTCGAGCAGGTCGCCAGAGACGTGGAGGTGGGATACGTCCTCTGGAAAAACGCCGAGGAGGTAACCGGCGGCGTGCTTCCCACAGACATCGTCTCTGAACCTTCGATCTCTTCCGATGGCACAAGAATGATCTACGCCAGGGAAGGCAAGGACAAGAGCCGGGATCTCTTCCTCAGGCGCTGGGACGGAACGAGCTGGTCCGGCCCCCGGCCCATGCGAGCGCTCAACTCGAACTTCGAGGAAACATCTCCGAGCCTCAGCGGGGATGGAGACTTTCTCTACTTCACCAGCAACCGCCCCGGAGGCCCGGGTGGATATGACATCTGGGTCTCGAGGTGGGATGGGGTCGAATACGCCTGGCCCCTTCCCCTGACCAACAGAGTCAATACGGTATACGATGAAAAGGGACCAGCGATCTCGCCGGACAACACCAGGCTGTTCTTTTCCTCGAACCAGCCCCGTGAGCGGACAGATGAAACCGCGACAAACCTTACCAGGGCCCGGATTGAGACCCTCAAGACCGATCATGACCTCTACCAGGCCAACATTTCC
>Ga0310124_10000552_pt1 | contig 26057 bp, 25 predicted proteins | sample CB11b_AW_Bot5_MG_FD_203507 | JGI IMG/M metagenome (GOLD analysis project Ga0310124, IMG submission 203507) | Marine microbial communities from Western Arctic Ocean, Canada - CB11b_AW_Bot5 | ecosystem: Environmental > Aquatic > Marine > Oceanic | place: Canada: Western Arctic Ocean | collected...
CGGCAGGGCTCAAAGCCGACGAGCGCACGAATCACCCTCTACAGGTTGTACGCAGCAGTCATCGTGGAGGACGATGTCGACGCTGAAGGAGGAGCCCACGGCGCGTTCTCAATCACGAGGAATTGGCGAATGGGGATGTCAGCCTCGAATACGTATCGAAGCTGATGAACAGGCGCTTCAGTCAGGGCCCCATGTTTCGCAAGATCCTGCAGACGATCTGGTATCAGATCAACGAGGGCCAGGAGATCTACGTCATCGGCGGAGTTCGCCAAGCTGTGCAACAAACCACTCTACGTCTACGATCAGAGTCGCCAGACATGGCTGCAGTGGAAGGGCATGGAATGGCTGGAACTGACGTCCGCCGATGAGCCCCTTATCACCCACGCCCATTTCACCGGCACCGGTAGTCGCACTCTGACCGATGCCGGCCGGGCCGCTATCGAGGGGCTCTTCGACCGCTCCTTCGGATGAGACCGGTCAGGAGTAGATCACCTGACGGATGTCCTCGCCGGTGATTCGAATGGTCTGACCATCGATACGCTCGGTCCCCGCGACCGTGTCATATCGATCCGCATCGTGGGTGTGGAAGAACCGCTTTTCGAGCACAAAGGGGCCCTCCCACACCAGGGGGGGGAGGGGTGTCGTACGATGTGCTTCGATGGCTTGTCGCGCGCCTTCGCGGATCAGTTCCCTGGCTTTCTCCTTCGAGATCGAGATAGCCGATTCCCGTGACAGACCCTTTTTCACCGCCACTGTCTTGATGCCATGCACCAGTTGTTCGGCCTCGGTGCAGGCATCCTCTTCCCCGGTGAGATAGATCAGCGGTATGCCAAATGCCCCGTGATACAGAGCCCACTGAGCGATCTCACCGATCGGTCTGTCATTGAGCGTAATCGAGTAGATGGAGCGGCTGCTCTGGGTGTGATTGAGGTTGCTCGTGGCGATACCACTCATGGCGTGCTGGCCGATGATGACGGTCGCGTCGTACTCCTTGAGCACCGAGTCGCGTACCGAACGTGGCGCCACCGGTCGGCCGTGTAGCATCTTGGCTTCCGGATGCATGTGTTCGAACCACAAGCCACCGGGACCGTGTCCATCGATGATGAGGACATCGTCACAGCCGGCTTCGAGGAACCCATCCACGGCGGCATTGACTTCGGCCATCGCCAATTGCCGAGCCAACACATGATGGCGCCCCTCGGGGTAGGTCTCGTCGTGAAAAGAGGTGACCCCTGCCGTACCCTCCAGGTCGGTCATGATGGCGACCTTCACGATGATCCCTGGCTAATCACCCCTTGAAGCCTGAATAATTGTGGGTGCCATCGCAGAAGGGTTTGTTTTTCGATGCGCCGCAACGGCACAGGGTGTAGTGGTCGGTTGTGGCGGGCGTTTCGTCCTTGAGGGTGACGCCACCACGGACGTGGAGGGGACCATCCTTCGAGATGAAGATCTCCGGCTCCGAGAAATATTCGTCATGCACCTCGCCGTCCAGTTTGTAGGCGAGCGAGCCGGAGGGACAGGCCCGAATGGTGGCGATGATCTTGTCGCGCTCGCAACCGTCGGGGGTGGAGACCCGTTCTTTCCCCTCCCCCTTGAAGAAGGCCTCCGGCGCGCCATTGACGCAGGCGCCGGCGTGACAGCAGGCGCCGATGTCGTCGACGATGGTCAACTCCTGTCCTTCGCATTCCCGCACCGGATAGGACTCCTGCCGCTCTGTGGCACCGGTGAAGCCGATGTCCTTGTGGGTGCCATCGCAGAAAGGCTTGTTCTTTGAAGCACCACAGCGGCACAGGGCAATGACATCTTTGGCCATTTCGATGGGCTGATCCTCTGCGTCCGTCAGTTTTTTCAGACCCTTCACGAGGAAGGGGCCGTTCTCCGGCACGTCGATCGTCGGTTTGTCGTCGCTCATCTGGTGCTCTCCCAAACGGTGGGTGGTGAACCGCTGTCGGTGACTGTTGGGCAGCAATGGGTGCCCCAGTACACAATAGTCCTTTTCAGGCTACGGCAAACTTGGCCTGGCGTGCCACCTTTTCGCGCAGGTGGCTCTTTAATTCCTTCTTGCGAATACGCAACGCTCCCGGCGTCACTTCCATCAACTCATCGGCATTGAGATACTCGATGATATCGTCGAGAGATAGGATGCGGTGCGGTGGCAACTGTTCGTCCTCTCCGCTTGGAGCGGCGCGATGGCCCGTTCCCGGCTTGCGCTTGGTCGGATTGACGAGCAAGTCGCCGAAGCGGATATGCTGGCCGATAACCTGGCCATCGTAGACTTCGGTCCCTGGGGGAATAAAGAAAGTGCCACGCTGTTTGAGATTGGTCAGCGAGTAGGCGGAGGCAACACCGGTATCGCCGGAAACGAGGGAGCCGAAGTCCTGCGTGTCGATGGCACCGGCAAGAGGGGCGTATTCATGAAACAGCGTATGGTAGATGCCATTGCCGCGCGTCGACGTGAGGAAGGGGTTGCGGAAGCCGAGCATGCCGCGAGTAGGCACGACGTAGGTGCAGTGGACGATGCCGCCGTCCGTATGGCGCATGTCGGTCAGGCGTCCACGCCGTCGCCCGAGCATCTCGCTCACAGCGCCCAGGTTGGCGGTTGGGACTTCGATGTAGACCTCTTCGAAGGGTTCTTCGAGCCCCGTGTCGCCCTCGCGGAAGATGACTTCGGGCTGACTGACGGCGAATTCATAACCCTCGCGTCGCATCGTTTCGATGAGGATGGCCAGGTGCAATTCACCCCGTCCAGAGACCGACCACTCGCCGGTGGCCGAGTCTTCCACACGCAGGGCGACATTCTGCTCCAACTCGTGACGTAGTCGGTCACGGATCTGACGGCTCGTCAGAAAGCGGCCATCGCGGCCGGCGAAGGGGCTGGTATTGATGCCGAAGGTCATGCGCACGGTCGGTTGTTCGACCTCGATCCGCGGCAGGGGTCGGGGGTCGTCGATGTCCGTGATCGTATCCCCGATGCCAATATTCTCAACACCGGAGAGGGCGACGATGTTGCCAGCTGTGACGACTTGTTGCGGCTCACGCTCAAGGTTGCGGAAGGTGTAGACCTCGCCGATACGGCTCTTGTGGATGGCCCCGGCGCTGTCCACGTGGGCGACGGGCTGGCCCGGACGAAGTTCACCGGACAACAGGCGACCCACGGCGATCTTGCCGACATAATTGCTGTATTGCAGCGTCGTTACCAATAGCTGTGGTGGTGAGTCCGGATCGATCTCTGGTGCCGGTATACTGGCGAGGATCGTGTCGAACAGAGGTCCCAGGTCGTCGGCGAGGCTTTCGTGATCGTACCCGGCGCGGCCCTCGAGAGCACGGGTAAAAAGAATGGGGAAGTCACACTGCTCGTCGGAAGCCCCCAATTCGAGAAACAGCTCCAGCGTCTGATCGGTGACCCAATCAGGGCGTGCCGCGGGGCGATCGACCTTGTTGACTACGAGGACGGCCTTGAGGCCCTGTTGCAGGGCGTGGCGCAAGACGAAACGGGTCTGTGGCATGGGGCCTTCGACGGCGTCGACGAGCAGCAACACACCGTCCACCATGTTGAGGATCCGTTCCACTTCGCTGCCAAAGTCGGCGTGCCCCGGCGTGTCGACGAGGTTGATCGTCGTGTCCCCATAGAGCACGGCGGTATTCTTCGCCGTGATCGTAATGCCGCGCTCCCGTTCCAGATCGTTGGAATCGAGCACCCGATCGACGACGGTCTGGTTGTCGCGGAATACATGCGTCTGCCGCAGCATGCCGTCTACGAGGGTTGTTTTGCCGTGATCGACATGGGCGATGATAGCGATGTTGCGGATGTTGTCGGCGCTACTCTTCATTCGTGTTTAATCTCGTTCCAGACTGTGTCCATCTCTTCCAGTGTTGCCTCTGACAGGCTGGTGCCGCGCTCGGCGAAAATATGCTCCACCCGGCGAAAGCGCCGGTCGAACTTGTCGACGGCGCCGCGCAGAGCGTCCTCGGGCACAACCTTCATGAAGCGTGCGACATTGACGAGGGCGAAGAGCAGATCGCCGAACTCTTCGGTGATCTGTTCCGGCGTGCCCCCATGGTCGCGCTCGTGGCGCAGTTCCTCGATCTCTTCTTTCACCTTGTCGAGGGCGCCATCGACATGATCCCAGTCGAAACCCACCCGCGATACTTTTTCCTGTACGCGCTGCGCGCGTAACAGTGCCGGCATCGGTCTCGGTACGCCATCGAGAGCAGAGGGGGCTGGTCCCTGGTCGGTGCGTCGTTCCTCGAGCTTGATCTGCTCCCAATTGCGTAGTACTTCGCCGGCATCGTCCACGTGGAGCTCAGCGAAGACATGTGGATGTCGGCGTATCAGCTTGTCGACGATGGCGCGACAGACGTCATCTACCGTGAAGCGGTCGGTCTCCGAGGCCACCTGGGCGTGGAATACGACCTGCAGCAAAACGTCCCCCAATTCGCCGCACAGGTCGGCGTCGTCACCGGCATCGATGGCGTCGAGAACTTCGTAGGTCTCTTCCAACAGATAGGGCTTGAGGGTGACGTGATCCTGTTCACGATCCCAGGGGCAACCATCCGAACCCCGCAAGCGGGCCATGACCGAAACGAGTTGGGCAAAGGTCGACTCGCCGTTGGCACTCATAACTCGGTGTATTTCTCGTTGACGCCGCGTGCCTGCTCGACGGGATAGTTGTGGGCGGAGAGTTCCAACTTCTGTCGCAGAATGGTCGACACGTCATATCCCAGGTTGGCACTCATGAGCAGGACGAAGTAGAGCACGTCCGCCAACTCGTGACCGATTTCGGCACGTCGAGTTTCGTCGCGCAGGCGCAGTTGCATCTCTTCGTCGGAGCGGAAGCGGAAGTGCTCGAGCAACTCCGCAGCCTCCACCGATAAGCCGATGGCCAAGTCCTTGGGTGTATGAAACTGGTCCCAGTCGCGCTCTTCAACAAACCGCCTGACGAGCAGTTTGAGTTCCGAGACCGGGGTTGTTTCGTCCAAGCAGTCGTCCATTTTCGAAGGAGCTAGTTCTCGGTGACAGGGATCTAGCGGGCAAACAGAATGTAGGGGGAGTCAGAGATTCTGCCACGGGCTTGTTGTAGCAGGGCCCTGGTGCGGGGGCCGGAGGGCTCCAACAGAGCGAAGAAACGTCGATAGAAGTGGTCGGGGTCGACCTCGACCAGAACGTTGACGAAACGGGCCTCGGGGAGCACTTCGAGGTTCTGCTCATAACGCCACAACCCGCCTGCGGGGATGCGGGTATCGAACAGTTCTCTCTGCCCGTCCACCGTCAGGCGTCGTTGGACGCTGCGTGTGCGCAGGCTACTTTCGATGACGCCGTCGTGGTCGTCGGAGAGGAAGATCTTTACGTGCAGTGCTCCCGTCGCGTACGTCGGCAGGGCATGTCTGGCACCGACGTTGCGCAAACTCACACGCAGAAGACCGCTGGCGCCCGGACCGGCATGCCAATCCGTGTCGAATTCCAGGGCATTGCGGACAAAATTGCGATCGTGCAGGCCACGGATGTGGTGATCGCCACCCGGCATGTGACAGCTCTGACACGTCTGCCCCTTGCGCGCAGCTGGACTGTTGCGCCATTCGCCATAGGTATCCTGCAGCAATTTGCCCTCAAGGCTCAGCCCATCGGCGTCGAACTGATGGCAGGGGGCACAAAATGCATCTGCACCGAACAGCTCCGGCGCGGCTACGGCGCCGCCGTGGTGAGTGACCTCGATGGTCTGTGCCACGAGGTGGTCCTGGCTGCCCGGTTGACCCGGACCGTAGTAACGGTGAGCGCGCACGTGACAGCCGGCGCAATCGATGCCATCGGGGGCCATCGTCGTGGCGTCCTGCTGTAGAGCGAGGGCTCGATCGATCTGTTCCCGCATGGGGGTGTGGCAGCTGAGGCATTCTTCCACGAATGCCGTTGGCGCATCGGCGAGTTGGGCCCACAGACCGGGGCTGAATGCCGCCGCGTGCCGACTCTGGCTCCAGCCCTCCATCTGTTGGCTATGGCACTGGCCGCAGGCTGCCGGTTCCAGTCGCTGACCTGCGGCAAACAGTTCCGGTGGATCTCCCTGGTCGTCGATGGGTAGATCCCAGAAAGGTGGCAGTGACGGCGGGTCGCTGGCCACACTGCCGACGAGGGCTGTCGCCATCGCCTTAATTTCCGCTGGCGCCAGCGGCACAGAAGGTACTGCCCCCCGAGCGATTTTATGGTAACCCAACCACGCAGTAGCCCGTCCTGTAGTAACTGGCAGGGGTAGTGGCGGGCCTTTCAGGTCTCTGACCTGATGGCACTCAAAGCAGCCCTGCATCAGCGCTTCAGACAGCCCTGCTGCCACGTCGGTTGTGATCACGGTCACATCCTGAGCGGGACCCCCAGGCGGGGAGAAGCGTCGCACCAGGAAGGCGCTCAAGTCGGTCGCGTCGCGGACCGACAAAACGTATGGATGGGACTCCGGGCTCAGTCCCTGTGTGGCAGAGTCGCTTAGGGCGGCGACCAGCCAACTGTGGCTGACCTTCCACCCGAGGCGGTCCAGTGCGGGGCCCACGTCGCCACCGATACCGGCAGGGTTGCCACGATACGAGCCGTGCCCGGGATGCGTCGCCGAGTCGGAGGCGGGGCATACGGCTGTGTGGCAAGTAGCTGGACGGGTCCTGCAGCCACAGGTTGAGCCAGGTGGCATCGGTTTTGCGACCGATTTTGTCCAGGGCAGGACCACGAGGGTGCGGGTAGGAGGGCAGATCAAGATCGTGGCAGCCGGTGCATCCCCGCCGGTGGAGGAGAAGACGCCCGGTGGCGATCTCAGTCGATACCGGTTGCAGCTGCCGCGGCAGTACCCACGCCTGCGTGGCCGAGGAGGGTGGCAGGATTCCTTCAAGCTAAACCCCCAGTGTCGCACTTCGGGGGTCATCGGCACCGACGGCGCAGGGGAGGCTGAGCAGAACCAGCAGGCGTTGAAGGGAGCGCATTACAGAGGGAGGTGATCTTTCTCACAAGTACCTGTGAATTCAGGACATGTGGGGAACTTGCCTGCTCCTGAGTCAGTCAAATGAGTTCAAGGTAGAGTTCGGGGCAAAACCGAAATCAGACCATGAGACGAGGGTACCTATGATGGAAGCGAGCACGAAGCAGACAAGCCCTGCGCGGCCACGCAGTTCCACCACAGGGGATTCAATCCTTTCCAGCTATCTGCATGATATTAGCGATTCGAGTCCTCTGACAGACGCCGAGGAAGGGGACCTGGCGCGATCGATCCGTGCTGGCGATCCGGGGGCGCGCAATGCGCTGGTAGAGGCGAATCTTCGCTTCGTCGTCAGTGTCGCCAAGGACTATCAGGGACGTGGTCTGTCGTTGTCGGAGTTGATCAGTGCCGGCAATATTGGTCTCATCACCGCGGCGGAGCGTTTCGATGAAACGCGCGGCTTCAAATTCATCTCTTATGCTGTCTGGTGGGTGCGTCAAGCCATTCTGCAGACGCTGATGGAACAGTCCACGGTACGGGTGCCGACGAATCGTCTCGATCTGCTGTCGAAGATCGGACGCACCGTCGAGGCCCTGCAGAAGGATGGCCAACCCGCGTCCCTTGCACGGGTCGCTGAGTCCCTGGGCTGTTCGTTGGAGGACGTGGAGCAGACGATGGTCAGTGGTCAGCCGGTCCGCTCTCTGGACGCCCCCTTCGACGGTGGCCACGAGCGCTGTCTGCTCGACTGTGTCTGGGATGAGGAGCAGCCCAGTGTGGAAGACGAAGTCGTTGACTTTTCCCGGCAGCAGGACATCGACAGGGCACTCGAAGCGTTGACACTACGAGAGGCGACGATCCTGCGTCTCTACTTCGGCCTCGGCGAGGACAAATCGCTGACGCTGGATCAGATCGGCGTGCGTTTTCGGCTCACTCGCGAACGGGTCCGGCAGATCAAGGAGGTCGCTCTCAGCAAATTGCGGCATCCGCGATTTCACGGGCGTCTGCGACCGTACACCGAGAACTGACGCGAAGAGAGGCTCCCAGTTTGAGCTGGTTTGGTAGGTGACTTGCTGCAATGACGGGTGAGCGTCACCACGACGCGGGCGCCAGGGAGGCGCTCTTGTGGAAGGATCATCGTTCCACCTACCGGTCACCCCGGACGGGAAGGACTTCCCCTTTTTCCTACCGTTTAAGGGATGGAAGGGGTCTGCCGATAGAGATCGTACAGACCCCGCCAGGAGGATATTGAGCCATGTCGTCGATCCAGACCCGAACCCGCGTATCAAAGAACAGCGTGATGATGCGCCTTGGGGCCATTTTCTTCGTCGCCACCGGGTTGTTTTTCGGCTCTGCTGGCGGCCCTCGCCGGCGTTTCCGGCTAATTCAGAACCACGACAATAGGGCCGCCGCTGGCCTGCGCCCGGCACGGGTCGTTTCCCATTGACGACCATCTGAGGCCCTTATATATTGCCGCTCGCAACAGGGTCGTACCAGCACTTTCCAAATCGCACTTTTTCCTCTCAGATCGACCAGCACACCAAAGGTCATTGGCACAATATGGGTCGAGTCATCGCTGTCGCAAATCAGAAGGGCGGGGTGGGAAAGACGACGACGGCGGTCAATCTGTCCGCCTGTCTTGCCAATGATGGCAATCGCACTCTGCTCATAGATCTCGATCCCCAGGCCAACGCTACCAGTGGTTGCGAGGCAGGTGTCGATATCCTTGATGGGTCGGTGTACGAAGTCCTGCTCGGCCACGCCCCACTTGAAGCCGTCATCTGCTCGGCCGGCATTGACTCGTTGGACCTGGCGCCATCCCACATCTCACTCGCTGGCGCCGAAGTCGAAATGGCGGCCGTCCTGGGACGTGAAAAACGTCTCACAGAGGCACTCGTTACGGTTCGTGCCGAATACGACTACGTCCTCGTCGACTGCCCGCCTTCTCTCGGTCTACTCACCGTCAACGCCCTCACAGCTGCTGATTCGGTGTTGATCCCGGTGCAATGTGAGTACTACGCTCTTGAGGGCTTGAGCAAACTTCTCAACTCGATTCAACTCGTGCAGCGTTATCTCAACCCCACCCTTGAGATCGAGGGCGTGCTGCTCACCATGTACGATGAGCGCCTGCAGCTTTCCAAGCGGGTAGCGGCTGAGGTGAAGTCATACTTTCACGACAAGGTGTACGAGACGGAGATCAGGCGAAATGTCAGTCTCGCGGCGGCACCAAGTTTTGGTCAGCCCGTGATTCTTTATGAGCCGCGGTCCACGGGTGCCGACAACTATCGCCGTCTTGCCGTCGAGGTCGGCCACTCACAAGAGGCCGCGGTGGCCTGAACGGCCACTTCCGCCTACCATGGCCATCGTCGATACGCACTGTCACGCGGGTCTGTACAAGTATGAACCTGTGGAGTCCCTGCTGTCGCATATGACGACTTCAGGTGTCGACCAGGCTGTGCTGATCCAATACATGGGCAACAGCGACAACGACTATCTCGTCGACTGTCTGAACCGATTTCCGGAAAGACTGGCGGCGGCGATGATCGTGCCGGAGGAGGATGACGGGACCGCCGTGCGTCGATGGGCGGAGTGCGGCATTCAGGGAATCCGATTGCGTGCCAATGCTCGGGCCGCCACAGAAGACCCACTGGCCCAGTGGCGGGCCGCGGCGGCGGCAGGACTCGTTGTCAGCGCTCCGAGTCGTGTCGACTGGCTGCTCTCGGCTGAGTTCACGGAAGTGGTCGATCTGTTCCCCAATCTGGCCATCGTCATCGAGCACCTTGGAGGGGTGGGCACCGACGCCGAGGCGCCATATACGGAGTTCCGTCGTGCCCTGGAGTTGGCCTCCAGTCGACCGAATCTGTCGATGAAGATTCCTGGATTCGGCGAGTTCTGCCCCGTGCCCCTGCCCTTCGATCCGATCCCACCACTGGCACGCATGGCGTTGGATGCATTTGGTCCCGAGCGCTTGATGTGGGGCTCGGACTATCCACCCGTGAGTTCTCGGGAGGGATACGACAACTCTCTACGCATTCCGTTGGAGTATTTTGCCGATCTGAGTGCGCCCGACCGGGATTCGATCTTTGGGGGCACGGCTCAGACCATCTGGGGATTGCCTGTCAACTAGTGTCTTGCCTGCGACAGGACACTATAGGCGCAGGATACAACTCTTCAACATCGGACTGGGGCCGACGACCCGGAAGTCGTCCCCAGCGCCTGGGGCTGTTTCGATGTCGGCGCCGAGCCGTTTGATGGTCCCTTCGAAGTGGGCCTGATTCCAACCCTCATAGTTCGATGACACCAACACCCAGCCGCCTGGGGCGACGAGGCGCAGGCAGGAACTGAGCAGATCGCCGAGGTCCCGTTCGATACGGAATAGTCGAGAACTATGGCCACGCCCCCGGCCGAAGGAGGGGGGATCGCAGATGATGCCGTCGAAATGTCGACCTCGCCTGTGACAACCATCGACCAGGAGTCGGGCGTCGACGGCGCTGTACTCCACACAGTCATCATCGATCCCGTTGAGTGCCGCGTTGGTACGAGCCCAATCGAGATACGGACGACTCACATCGACCTGCAGCGCCTGTGAGGCGCCACCGGCGAGGGCGGCGATACCGAACCCACCGGTATAGGCGAACAGATTGAGTATGCGCGCGCCCTGGGCATGACGCCGCACCCAGGCCCGGTTGTCACGCTGATCGAGAAACAGACCGGGGGACTGGCCGCTGCCGGCACGCAGTTCGAAGTGGAGTCCATTTTCGCGGGCCCGCCATGTATCAGGGGCACCCGGCGAGGTGATGTGGCGCCGGGTGTGCGGATCGCTGCCACGATTGTTCATGCCATGGGAGTGCCAATGATGGGCGCCGGCTGCCTGGCTGAAGGCAGAAAATTGAGTCACCTCGCTGTCTGAGGGTTCACCCGACTCATAGCGGTAGAACCAGCACACGGGACCAAAACGATCGCAGCGAAGATTTTTTCCCTCACCGTGCAGTGGTCGGAAACAGAGGTCCGGGTCGGCCAGGTCGAAGCCGGCGCGCCGCAGACGCAATCCTTCGATCCAGGTGCTTGGTAGATCGGCCATGGTCACGAGTGTGCCACCCGCCGGATGCCATGGCGCCGGAGGCGGTCGTGAAGTGTGGAACGTTTCATTCCCAGATGGCGCGCCGCCGCCGACAGATTGCCACCCATCCGTTCCAGCACCGCCTCCAGTTGGGCGCGTTCATCGGGAACATCAGGGACCTCACACCGCGAGGCTTCGCCGCGGGATACAGCTTGCCACAGATGTTGCGGTGTAAGCACGTCGCCGTCACACAACAACACGGCCCGTTTCATGACGACACTCAGTTCCCGCACGTTGTTGGCGCGCCAGTCACAGCGACAGAGCCAGGTCCGGGAACCTTCACCCAGGGCTTCGATGTGGGGGCGGTTGAACTGCCGGCAGTAGAGTTTCAGGAAGTGATCGGCGAGCAGCGGGATGTCGCTGCGCCGCTCGCGCAAGGGTGGCAGATCGACGACGAAGTCGGCGAGTCGGTAGTACAGGTCCCGCCGAAAGAGGTCGCTCGACATGGCCACGTGCAGGTCGAGATTTGTCGCCGATACGACACGCACGTCGACTGACACTTCATCGCATCCACCCACTGGGCGTATGGCACGCTCCTGTAGTGCCCGCAACAGCTTGGGTTGCAGGTGCAGGGGCAGGTCGCCAATCTCATCGAGAAACAGAGTCCCTCCATGTGCCTGCTGAAATAGCCCTTCCCGGTCGTGGGTGGCACCGGTGAAGGCACCTCGGCGATAGCCGAAAAGATCGGCTTCGAGCAGATTGTCCGGCAGGGCGGCGCAATTGACGGCGACGAACCGGTGGGCATGTCGCAGCGGGTCGGTCTCATGGAGCAAGCGCGCGATGAGCTCCTTACCGGTGCCGCTCTCACCGCGGATGAGGACATCCACAGGCAGGCCGAGGACCCGGGTCACGTCATCGATGGTGCCACGCAGTCCGGTCTGTGCACTCAACAGGGAGAGTACGGGACTCTGGAGATCGTTATCGGTTTGTGTCACGAGATCAATATGACATCCACTCGAGCGACGCTCAAGGATGCCCTCTTCCGTCATCGGACCATTTCCTGCCGCACCCGGCATGTGCTGGCCCATCGGCCGGTACCGACACGAGTCGTGGGGTACCGGCCGACAGGAGTTTGCCTCCTCCTACTCGGGCGGATTGGTGGCGGTACGGAGATCGCTTGAGGCTAACCAAAGCGCACTCCGTCCCCACAATTCTGCCAGGAGGCTGCCCGTGCAGTACGCCGATGCCATACACCAGTTCGAGGACAGAGTTGTCCCATCGCCCCGCCCCCCCAGGCGTGGACGGTCCGCAGTCCTGCTCACATCCAGCCATCAGTACATGGGGCATCTCGTGGCGCAAGTGAAACGGGTCGCACGCGAGGAAGTAACGGTCCTTCTCACCGGGGAGAGTGGTACCGGCAAGGGAGTCCTGGCGCGGGTGTTACACGAACACAGCAAGCGCGCCGAAGGTCCATTCGTCGAGGTCAACTGCGCATCTCTACCCGAAAGCGTTCTGGAGTCGGAGTTGTTCGGTCATGAGAAGGGAGCCTTCACCGGCGCCGTGCGCCAGCGTATCGGTCGCCTCGAACAGGCCCGGGGTGGCACGTTGTTCATCGACGAGGTAGGCATTGCCGATCCCCGCGTGCAGACGCGTTTGCTGCGGGTTTTGCAGGAACGTCGATTCGAGCGTGTCGGCGGGGATCGCACAATGACTGCGGATGTGCGCGTCGTGGCGGCGACCAATGCCGATCTGGGGATGTGCGTTCGCCAGGGGACATTTCGTGAGGATCTCTATTACCGGCTACACGTGGTGCCATTCGAACTACCGCCGCTACGGGACCGTTGCGAGGACGTGCCCCTGCTGGCAAAACATTTCCTGCGGCGCCGCTCCAGCAACCACGAAAGTGACAACCACTGCCAGATCGACGACGAGGCGATGGCGTTGTTGATCGCTTACCCCTGGCCGGGCAACATTCGTGAACTGGAGAATACGCTGGAACGCATGGCTGTACTCGGCGGACCCATTCTGCGCGCCAATGATGTACCACCGGAGATCGTGCGCTGGCGAGAACAGCGGCAACCGGAAGAGATGTGTGAGCTGGGAGCCGTCAGTTATCGCGAGGCACGGGAGTGGTTCGATCGACGATTTTTGTGTGGTGCGCTGCGCCGGCACAACGGGGTTTTGACGCGCGTCGCCGAGGCGATCGGCATGTCACGCAAGTATCTCTACGCGCGACTCGAGCATCTCGATATCGACGTTGAGAATTTTCGTACGAGTGATCGGTCGTAAGGTCTTTGGTACTACTTATAGCTCGGGGTCAGAACCGATGTCGAATCGGCGCAACTGACCGTGCAGATACTCGTAATGTTCGCCGTCGGCGGGTTCCAGTTCCAGGCAGCGTCGGATGATGGCCACGGCCTGATCGTCATATCCACGACGGAAGAGAACCTCGGCGTAGGTGTCCAGGTAGACGACATTGTCAGCATCGGTTTTCACCGCCTGCAACGACAGGTCCTGGGCACGGTCGAGATGCAGATCGGCCTCGGCGTAGGTCCAGGCCAGGTTGTTCTGTGTCAGCGGGGAAGGTCGCGCGGCAATGGACCGTTCGTAGAACAGGATGGCGCGCTGTCGGTCATCGGAGTCATAGAATGCCCGGGCAATCTGCGCCGCTATGGAGCCCACGTCGGGGCTCACCGCAAGGGCGCTCTTGAAGAAGTCCTCCGCCTCTGGCAACAGCCGACGCTGCAGGCACATCTCACCGGCGGCGACCAGCAGTCGCGGGTTGCGGGGTGCCAGTTGCAAGGCGCTCTCGAGGACGCGGCTCGCATCGTCGAGTCGTTGTTGCTCCGCATATACACGGCTCAACTCGAAGTGCGCAAGGATGAGGTCCTCTGCCGGTGCGGTTGTGTCCGCTGCAGCGACGGCGGCCTCCAGCAGCGTGACGGCCTCCTCCTGGTGCCCGACGGCGAGGTGCGCCCATCCCAGATTCAGTTGCAGCAACCAGTGTGTGGGATTGTCGCTGGAGAGCCGTTGTAGTATTTCCAGGGCAAGCTTTTCGCGACCGGCGTCGACGCAGACCGAGCGCAGGGTCCCATACAGGCGCGTATCATCCGGGTCCAGATACAGGGCCTCTTCGATCGCCGCCGCCGCCTCCTCCGTGCGTCCAAGGCCGGCCAGGGCCAGCGCGGCGATGACCTTTGGCGTCGGCGCCTCAGGCGTCTCGCGGGCGGCACGTCGTGCTTCTCGCAGGGCCCGTTCGTGCTGCCCGCGATCGAGAAAATGCGCCGCCAACTGGTCGTGCCGTACTCCGGGTACGCCGCAATGGTTCTGCACGACGAAGACCCCCAGGGTGGCAAGCAGCCACCCTCCGGAGCGCCAGCGCCTGGTGAAAACCTGAATCGGCTGCAGCCAACGCATCAGTATTCGTGCCGATGGGCGAAGATGTGCAGCAGCAGCCCAATGGCGAGGCAGTTCGTCAGCAGCGATGAGCCTCCGTAGCTGAGAAATGGCAAGGGCAGACCCGTGACGGGCATGACGCCAATGGTCATGCCGACGTTGACGAAGACATGGAAGGCGAGCATCGAAGCGAGCCCCACGGCGAGCAGGCTGGCAAAGCGGTTGTTAGCGATCGTGCCGATGTAGAGGCAACGCCAGATCATGAACAGGAACAGGGAGAGCACGAAGACGGTGCCGACGAAGCCCAGCTCCTCGCCGATGACGGAGAAGATGAAGTCCGTGTGCGCTGCCGGCAAAAATCCGTACTTCGTCTGTGTGCCCTGCAGAAAGCCCTTGCCCGTGGGACCTCCTGAACCGATGGCGATCTTAGACTGGATGATATTCCAACCCCAACCCAGGGGATCGCTCTCGGGATCCAGAAACGTGAGGATACGCGCCTTCTGGTAACCACGGAGGAAATTGGCCCACAGATAGGTTGTCACCAGACCGGCGGAGAGATTGACCCCGAGCATGGTCAACGTCACCGAAAGACGAGCCAACAGAAGTTGGATGATGACGGAGCTGACGATGATGAACAGGGCAAAAACAATCGGCGCCTGATTCTGCCACAACGGTTCAAAGCTGAAGACGACACTGAGCAGGGGAGCGGTGAGAAAGAAGATGTGCAAAGGCCGCATGCCCGCCCAATAGAGCATGGGTACGAGGGCGGCACCGAAGGAGACGGCTGTGCCCAGGTCCGGTTGTTTGGCGACCAGGCCCATGGGCAGCACAGCCAACAGCACGGCGAGGACCACCGCCCGTGGACCGGAGACGCGCTCAGAGGACTGATCCCCAAGAAAGCGGGCGATGGCCATGATGGTAGCGATCTTGGCGAATTCGGATGGCTGCAGGCGGACCAGACCGATGGACAGCCAGCGTGCGGGGGTGCCGGTACCCCAAACGAGCACCGCCACCAGGGACAGCAGACAGATCCCATACAGTGGGTAGGCGAGTTCGTAGAAGAGTTTGTCGGGCACGTAGATGACGGCGACGGCGGCGATGATGGCGAACAGGGCATAGAACGCCTGGCCCCGCCAGGCACCAGAACCACTGGCGGCGCTGTAGACCATGGTGACACCGAAGGCGATCATCATTGCCATGGCCACGAGCAGACTCAGATCGAGTTCGCGACGCATAAGAGCGGTTAAATACCTCGGCGCTTGTTGTTGGGCGAGTCGGCGGCGACGGCTTGGCGTTGTGCCTGGTCGTCGAAATAGGCCTTGATCACGGCCCGCGCGATAGGCGCCGCATTCGAACCACCTCCACCCCCTCCTTCGACGACGACGGCGACGGCGATCTCCGGCTCTTCAAATGGGGCAAAGGCGACGAACCAGGCGTCATCATCGGCACGGGATCCCTGCGCTGTGCCAGACTTTCCGGCCACTTCGATTCCAGGGACTTGGGCCCGTTTCCCCGTGCCGTGTTCGCCGTAGACGACACGATACATTGCACGTCGAACAATGTCGAGTGTGGCATCGGTGATGCCCTCGATGCGAACGGGATCGGGTGCTTTGCCCTGCAGGTGTGGCGTCACCAGGTAACCGCCGTTGCCGAGGGCGGCCACGTAGCGGGCCATCTGCAGGGGGGTGACGAGCATATACCCCTGGCCGATGACAAGATTCATCAGATGTCCGGTCACCCAGCCATCCCGCTCCCTGTGGTACTGACGGTCCGGCAGGATACCATGGAATTCCGAAGGATCGAGATCGATATGCGTCGGCAAACCAAAACCGAAGCGCGATCCGTAGTCGTGCCACGCCTCGATACCGAGGATCTTGGCCAGATGGTTGAAGTAAATGTTGCAGGATGTCTCCACAGCTTCGAGCAGATTCAACTCGCCGTGGCCGTCACGGTTGGCGCAGCGGAAGACGACGTCACCCACCTGTAGTGACCCGGCGCAGGCGGCAAAGGTGGACAGCGTATCGGTGACGCCATTCTCCAGAGCGGCGACAGCGCCGATCATCTTCAATGTCGATCCAGGCGGATAGCCGCCCTGGATGGCGCGATTCAGCATCGGCTTGGCGGGATCCTGGATCAGTCGCTGGCGTTCCGCCTGGGAGCCGTAGGAGACAAAGACGTTGGGGTCGTACGATGGGTGACTGACCATCGCCAGAACGGCGCCATCGCGTGCATCCAGGGCGACGACGCTGCCTGCCAACGAATCGGGCATGGCGTTGGTGGCGGCACGCTGAATGTCGAGGTCGACGGTGAGGTGGAGGTCACGCCCGGAACGGGGAGGGACCCCCCGGTCAGGGAAGGGATGTTCGTTGATCACCCGATCACGGACATCGACTTCAACATAATCGACGCCATCCCAACCACGCAGGCTGTCCTCGTATACACGCTCCAAGCCGGTTTGGCCAACGTAGTCACCAACAGCGTACGGGCGCCCCTGGTGGCTTGTCAGGTCGTCCTGTTGCTCCCCCATGTAGCCAATGATGTGTGCCGCAAGGGCCCCGGCGGGGTAGAGGCGCTGTGGTTCGATGGCAATGCCGAGGGGCCACTCGTCGCGGAGACGCTCCTCGACGATGGCGACGGTGCGAAACTTTACGTCGCGCTTCAGACGCACAGTCCGTTCCCGACCGCGTTTGCCGAGTCGAACCGATTCCCCCGTCGCACTTTCGAGCGCTTCGATGGCCTTTGCATCATCTTCACGGGAGCCACGCGTCAGTTGAATGCTGTAGGCGGCACGATTGCGTGCCAGCACCTCGCCATCCCGATCAAGGACCAGGCCCCGGGGGGCCTTGCGCCGTTTCTGCGCGATCCAATTGTCCTCCGACTCTTTCGCATAGTTGTCGGCCGTGGTGATCTGCAGATGGAAGAGACGCAGCAGCAGAATCGCGAACAACAGCCCCGCCAGGACCATCAACCCACGCATCTTGCGCGCCCAGTCTTCGAGAACTTCGGGGTCCATACAAGTCGCCTAGGTGGGAATCAACTCGCGCCGGATGCGTAGCAACCAGGCGACGAATATCCCTAAGAGACCGGTGTAAAGTGCGCGGCCAATACCAAAACGCAGCATCAGATATGGCACCTGGCCAATGGAGGCGGAACTCGAACCGAGATAGTAGATCGAATCATGCACAAATACGGCAGCCACAACAACGGCGACCTGTACCTGCACGCTGTCAACGAGGATACCGCCGCGGCTGAAACCGACGGCGAAACCGACGAGGGATTTGGCCAGTGCATTCAGACCGAGATCCTGCGGCGAATAGGCGTCCTGACAGAGACCGACAGCGAAGCCGAGCAGACAAGCTTCGATCTGGCCGGCGAACAGTGCGATGAAGACCACGGTCAGCAGGATGAGGTCGGGCTGCAGCCCCGCGATCTGCAGATGACGAGCCCATGTCGTCTGCAGAAGGAAGATCAGTGCCAGATACAGGATGTGCCGTAAGACCGCAATCATCGATTGATCTCAGTCGACCTGCTGGCGATTGGGAATCTGCAACTCCATACCGGTGAGCAGGGTGGTGGAGAGACTCATGTGGTTGCGGCGTGCGATCTGTGCGGCGTCGACACCAAAGCGGCGGGCAATGCTGTAGAGTGTGTCGCCGCGGACGACGGTATACGAGTCCTCCACCGAAATCGGGGCGCCCACGTAGAGTGATTGCCCAGGGTGGATGACGTCGGCGACCAGTCCATTCCATCCGCGCAAGTCGGCAAGGGCGATCTGGTGCGTCTGGGCGATGGTCGACAGATTTTCGCCACTTCTGACGGTGTGTACCGGTCGGTCATCGGCACTCGTGACCACCGGCGTACGTTGTCGTGCTGTCAGCTTCTGCGTGCCGACTTTCAACTTCTGCCCGGGACGGATGGTGTCGCCCGTGAGGTGGTTCCAACCTCTGAGGTCCGCCACCGAGATGAGATATCGGCGAGAGATCGTCCACAACGACTCGCCGCGATGTACCGTATGCGTACCTGAACCGGCCGGGGCGACGACCCCTCCCGAAATGGGTATGACGATGACCTGACCTGGTCGGATGAGGGAGGCATTGGCGAGTTGGTTGGCGCCAGCCAGGTCCCCCGTGGAGACGCCGAAGGCGCGGGCGATGGACCACAGGTTGTCCCCATTTGAAACCTTGTACTCATAGATGCCACTGCGTTCCGACTTCGGCATACGATTGAAGGCGGCGAGGAAATCCGAACCTTCGCCAGAGGGCACGTTGAAGAGATATCCCTGTTTCGGGCGGTGCGGAGTGAAGACATTCAACAGTTCGGGGTTGAGCACGCGGAGGAGGCTGACGTCGTCGATGCCCAGCAAGCGGGCGGCCGTCTTCAAGTCGATCAGTTCCGTCAGTTTCACCTGGTCCCAGGTGATCGGTTCGTCGACGGCAGGTGGCTCAAAGCCGAAGCGTTCAGGGTCCTTGGCGATCACCGCTGCGGCCATCAGCAAGGGCACATAGTTGCGGGTCTCCCGTGGCAAGTCGAGTTGCCAAAAGTCGTCGGTGCCCGCCTTGTCGATGGCTCGCTGGACGCGACCACGGCCTGAATTGTAGGCCGCCGCGGCGAGGCGCCAATCGCCGAACTGTTTGTAGAGACTTTTCAGGTGGCGCACCGCAGCCTGTGTCGACTTGACGGGGTCTCGCCGTTCATCGACCCAGTTGTCGATGCGCAGGCCTTCGAGGCGGCCCGTGGAACGGACGAATTGCCACAGACCGACCGCATGGGCCCGCGAGTAGGCGCGCGGATTGAAACCACTCTCGATCATCGACAGGTAGAACAGGTCCAGGGGCAGATCCGCCTGTTGCAGGATGGGAACGATGAGGTCGCGGTATCTGCCGGAGCGTCGATACCAGGCCTCCCACGTATTCCGTCCGCGATTCTGGAAGAAGTGGATGCTGGCGGCGACCTGCGGGTTGGAGTCGATGGGAAAGTCGCACTGCGGCGCCAGTTGGTGGATCCGAATCAGGGGTACCGCATCGGCGGGAAGTTCCTCGAGGATTTCGTCGCCCAGCTCTGCCAATAGCAGCGCCAGCGGGCTGTCCGGAGACAGGCTCTCTACGTGTGGCAATACGTCGAGATATGCACGTTCTACAACCTGCACCACGGCGTCGACTTCGGCTTGCGGGTCACGCTCGCCGAGGGCACCCTCGAGATAGGGGTTGTCATCGACGGCAGCCAGCGTGTAGTACGCCTGGTCGAGTTCTTCACGGGCCCCGTCGTAGCGTCCCGCCGCACTCTCGTCGAGGGCGCGTAGCCAACGCCAGCGCGCCGCCTGCAGGGCACCATCAAATTCCTGCTCCAGGATGGGGTCCACCGTCAATGAATCGACGATGGTGGTCATCGTCGTCGGTGCCGATGGCCGGCCTGTCCAGAATGGCGCACACGCCACCCAGGACAACGTGCTCAAGAGACCGACGAGGGTAATCAGGCGTCGCATGACACTCACCGATTCTCCCCCTCTTCTCGTGGCAGGAAGACCTCTCCCGGAACCCGTGCCGCCGATCGGTAACCAAGCGATCGGCAATGTTCGACAAATTTTTGTGCCTGCGTGGAGGTGCGGAAACTACCGGCCAACACTTTGTGGTAGGGTGCTTCAAACTTCACATCGACGTCATCAATTTTTAATCGCTTCATAACCCGGCTGCGGTACTCCTGAGCGCTCTGCTGGTCCTGGAACTGGATGATGAGCACACGATACCCCGGGCCCTGTACGAGTTCTGGCTCAAATGCTGGCAGATCGATCTCAAGGGTAGGTGGTTCTTCGGTCAGCCTTTCCGCCTGCGGCAGATCCGCCGATAAAATATCGTCATCGACGATGACTTCGGTCGGGGTGTACAGCGTGTCACTTACAAGAAAGGCACCCTCGTATCCACGGCTGAGTCCGGCGATCTGCCGTCGCAGACTGTCGGCGGCGCCGGCGTTGACCAGGTGGCCTGCGTGCACGGCGTACAGGTTGCCTTGCGACAGCACATCGGCAGGCACCTCGAAGCGTCGTGCCAGTTCATCGGCGATCTGTTGGGCCCCCTGTTGGCGGGTCAGCGCGATGACCTGCACACGATATACGACCTCAGCCGTGGTAACCTGGGAGTCCTGGTCGATCTCAGGAAAGGATGCGGGGCTGTAAACCCGTTTAGCAGTGGGTGGCACGGGCTCGGCGATCACTTCCGGCGGTATGAACAGGGGTTGAATCAGCAGCAGATCCTCGCGGAATCGGGCGGGGTCGAATTCCTCGCGCACCGTGATCTCCGTGCTGCCCGCCGGGGCTGCCTCTCGATAGACTGGGGCTGTCTGCGCGTGGCTGGCACAGCCGCTGACCGACATTGCCGCGCCAATCAACAGAGCCGCCGATGCGCGAGCTGGGCGGGATGCCGCAGCGGGGTTCATGCCGCGTTCGCACCGATGGCGGCGGGCACCGCTCGCCCCCAGTTGCGCAAGGTGTCGCCGAAGGGTGCGCGGGCAATGCCATACTCGGTGACAATGGCGGAGATCAGTTCGTTCGGTGTCACATCGAAAGCTGGATTGAAGACGCTGACACCCTCCGGTACGGTGCGGCACCCGAAGCCTTGTGTGACCTCCGTGGCGGATCGTTCCTCAATGGGGATCTGATCGCCGGCGGCCAGGTCGAGATCGACCGTCGAGGTGGGTGCGGCGACATAGAAGGGAATGTCGTGAGCTTGCGCCAGAAGGGCGACACCATAGGTGCCGATCTTGTTGGCGACGTCACCATTGGCGGCGATCCGATCGGCGCCGGTGATGACACAATCAACGCTGCGATCACGAAGTACGGAAGCGGCTGCGACATCGCAGATGACCGTGACCTCGACGCCACGACGCTGCAGTTCCCAGGCTGTCAGTCTTGCGCCTTGCAGCAGCGGGCGAGTCTCATCGGCATATACGTGAATCTTCTTGCCCTGCTCGACGGCAGCGTAGACGACACCGAGTGCGGTACCCCAACCGGCGGTTGCGAGGGCACCGGCGTTGCAGTGGGTGAGAATGGTCGCCTCTTCCGGAAGCAGACTGGCGCCATGTTCGCCCAGGCGTTGGCATAGGACCCGGTCATCTTCGTGTATCTGCCGTGCCGCTGCCACGAGACTGGCATAGAGATCATCATCGCTACGACTGGCATTCGCCTGCAGGACGTTGCGCATGTGGTCGAGGGACCAGAACAGATTGACAGCAGTGGGCCGGGTACGGGCGAGTCGATCGATGGTGGCACCCACCAATTCGGCCATAGCAGCGGCGCCGCGGGCATGCCAGGCGCCGATGGCGGTCCCATAAGCGGCGGCGACACCGATGGCCGGTGCCCCACGAACCCGCAGCGATTCGATCGCTTCGGCTATACTCTCCACATCCTCACAGTCGAGGCATACGACTTCCACCGGCAGTCGTGTCTGATCGAGCAGTACCAGGGCCGGTGGTGCTGCATCTGCGGCGTCGCGCCAACTCAGGGTCGCGATGGTTTCACTGGCCATTGCGTAGACTCTTGGTGGAGGGAGCGAAGGTAAACTCGCCGTCGTCCTCGCCGGTCTCCTCAGCCGTCCAACTGTCGCCAAGGCGAGACATGTCGGCATCCCCCCAGAGTCGCTCGAGTGCATAGAAGTCTCGAGCCTCCTGGCGGAAGATGTGGATGACGACGTCCACGAGATCGACGAGGACCCAACGCAGCGATTCGATGCCCTCTACGTGCCAGGGCTTGTGCCCAGCTTCGCGCAGCGTGTTGGCCACATCGTTGGCCAGGGCGCGAACATGCGGTTCGGATGTGCCGCTGCAGATGATGAAGAAATCGGCGGCGTCACTTACTCCGCGTAGGTCGATGAGCACGACATCGAGCGCCTTGTGCTCCTGTAGCCTATCGACGATCAGACGAAGACGGGGATCTTCGTCAACGGGGGAGGTAGGTTCGGTGGCGATGGTCGTTTGCTCCCTTAGGGTTCGAGCAGGCCGAGGCGCCTGTAGTCACGACCGACGATCACGGTCACCTCCTCGAGGCGATATGCGTCGTCGCTAATCTGTTGAATTGTGCTCGGGATCCCCAAAGCTCTGGCGACATTTCGAGCGCGCTCGAGGTCCCCGGTTCGGTCAATCACCAGGGACTCGAGAAAATTGAAACTCGAAGCGTTCCCTTCGTGGATCACGTCGATGCCCAAGCCACGGGCTTTACGTGTCATGCGTGCAGCCACGTGGGCATCACCACAACCATTGAGGACGGCGACGCGGAAGGAGCCCAGTAGTGGCACTGGCTCCGTTGTCGTCGTCGCCGCTGAGGTCTCCCACTGCGGTCGCAAAGCTACACCGAGTAGAACGATACCGGCGACGCTGGCCAATAGCCAGAGGGCTTTTTCCTGCACGAATAACGGGATCCGGAAAAACAAGGGGTCGGAGAGTACCACAACGTGGGCAAAACGAAGGGGACCGGTTCAGCAACACTACTTAAGATGGCGGCGGGCGCCGCCGAAAGTCAAACCTTTACGAAGTACGAACCACCACTTTCAGGTGGGTAACAGTCCCATGCCGATGCGGACGACGAGATAGGCCGAAGCGGCGAATGTCATGGCACGGGCAAGGCGGTCGGCAAAGTCGTGACGAGGGTGCATGCGCGATCCTGTGTGAACAGACATTTGTGTAGCAGTGAACAAATGTCAATCAGTGCACGGACGTTGATCGGTGAACAAAAAAGCAGTAAATATGACCAATAGATACTGCTCGAATGATCCCTCGTCAAGCGCTTTTTTTCAGAATAGTCCCGAATATTTGAAGGTCATGATGTAGTCCTGACTGCCTTTGCGTTTGGCTTTCGTTCTGGAGTCGTAGATGTCCCAGCCGAAGCCGAGAAGGAAGCGGTCTTTGTACATCGATACGGCGAGTCCCAACGAGATTGCGATCGAGTTGCCCGTAGACAGCGCCTCGAGGACGTTGCCGGTGGCGGTGAGGTGTATGCCGGAGATCGCGGGGTGCTCCGAATTGTGCCAGCCGACGAAGGCGAGACCGGGTAAACCGATGAGGCGTTCCGTCTCACCTCTCACCACGTTGCCGTCGCTATCGGTCCAGTCGCGGCCTGGGCGAATCGTCAGAAAGGAGACCAGGGGTTTGGCCTCGAAATCCCAGCGCCACCCACCGGCTTCGAAGATCTGGCTCACGGACTGGGGCGGAGCCCCGGGGTAGCTGTGCGTCGTCAACCTCATGCGGACACGTTTGGTGCCGGCTTCTTTCAGGCGCAGATTCAGATCTTCGGCGAGCAGAGATCCTCCCGCATCCTCGTAAATCTGCAGTGTTGTCTGCTTGCCACCCCCCTTCGGGTCGTAGTTCTCGTCAAGTTCGGTCCACTCGATGTCGATGCGGCGGCCCACCAAGGCTTGGCGCAGCGAATCGGGGAGCAGAAATCGCAGGTCGATCCTTGTGCCATCGCGCAGGACCATGGGGGTGTTGTTCCACGGCACCTGGATCGGCAGTGCGACGTCCTTACGCGATACAGTCACCGATGTGATCTGTGCCAAGTCGATATTCTCCAGCACGCCCTGTCCCTTGATCTTGATGGGCTGTGCCTTGTCACGGACGTCGTTGCTGACAAGCAGGATCTGACCAAAACGTTCACCAAAAGCCTGCGGCGAGAAGAAGACCTTGAGGGTTGTCGACTCACCGGGTTCGAGAGAGAACGACTGGGGCTCGACGAGAGCCTCGCGGGTCAGGGCATTGGCCTCGACTACCAGCGATGTATCCCCGGAGTTGGTCGCCACCAGGGTCCGCATGGTACTGTCGCCGAGGATGACAAAACCGAAGTCGACGGTCCCTGCCGGATACAATTCGATCTCGGCGGCGACACCTATACCATTGAGCAGGATTTCCAGCGTCTCCGTGCCCTCCTCCCAGAAGCCCTCCAGACGCAGTGTCCCCGAACTCAGGCCACGTGAGGCGGGTTCGTAGGTCACATTGATGGGCAGCGAGCGCAGACTGTTGGCGGGCAACAGGAACTTGCTGTCGGGAGAGACCTGAGTGTAAGGAATGAAATCGTCGCTGGTGGAACGGATGCGACTGATGGTGAAATCGGCATTGCCGACGTTGACCAAGTCGATGAGACCACTGCTGGCCTCACCGACGGGGACCCGTCCGAAGTCATGGGCAGAGGGTGACAGCTTGAGGAATTTGCCTGTGCCGTGGAGTTCGAAGCGAGATCGACCGGATTCGGTCTCTACCCATAGCACGGCCTCGCGATCGCCGATCTCTTTGGGCTGAAAGGTGAGGCCAACCTTGCCACTCTCCCCAGGCTGCAGCAGGACGGCAGCGGTTTCGAGTGCGAATTCGGCGCCCATTTCGTCCTCGAGTTCGAGCCGCACAGTATAGGGACTGCCACCGCGATTCCACAGCAGCAACTGTTCCTGCGCCGGATTGCCGATGGGGACACCGCCAAAGATGATCGACGTACGGTTCAGGACCTCGACCTTTGGCGGCGTTACTCGGGCGCGCCCGGTCAGAGCCAATTCGATGCGTTGTCTGGAGGGATCGTTGGTGCGCAACACGACGAGGCCACTGGCGGGACCTTCGTAGCGTGGCTCAAAGAGGATGTCCACATCCCGCCGCTCGCCCGCCTCGATCACGAGGACCGAGTCGACGCCGGCCGTGAAGGCCTCGTGGTCGATCCGCAAATCGACATCGAGGTCGGCGCGGCCCTGATTCAACAGGGACAACGAACGGCGCTCACGGTGACCGACTTCCATCGTCATGAAGTCGAGACCGACCTCGGCCAGGGGAGAGACGGCCAGCCGTGGTGCAAGCCCTTCGCCGGCGATGGGGATATCGATCAGTCCCTCTGGCAGGTCGGCGGAATAAATGGCGAGTCGGCCCCTGACGGCACCGTCCGCCACGGGCGAGAAACCGACGACCAGGTCGAGACTGCTGTTCGGCTGCAGGCGCCGGGCAGAGGCATCACGCAAGGACATGCCGATGTTGGCGGGCACCACGGCAAGACTGTCGATGAGGAACTCGACGCGCCCCGTGTTTGACAGTTGCACGGTGCGCTCTACCGAGGAGCCTACGCGTGCCTCTCCCGCGTCGATTCCCGCCACCGGTTTGATGGAAATTTCAGCTTGATCGACGACGGCGTTGAGGGGGACGGTGATTTTCTTGGAGCCGAAGAGTTCTTTGATCTGCAGGGACAACTCACCGCGGTAGGCACCGATGTCGATGGCGCTGAAGTGGATCTGGACACGCATTTCGGCGCCAGCCGCGAATCGGAGTGTGTCGCTATCGCTGCGGAAGGCGTCGCCGTCGATCTGCAGCCTGACCTCAAGGCGATCGGTCCCCGGATTGCGTATGACGAGGTCCCGACTGGCGCCAGTGCTGCTTTTGAGGATACCGAAGTCGACCTCTCCGGGTGTCACCTGGAGTGGCTGCGCGGCGGCAACTTGCGGGGCAAGTGCCCACAGGAGCAAGGCGACGAGCAGGATGGCGGTGCCGAACGCTCGGCGCCTTCGGAGCCTGGTTGGCATCAGCGGATGCAGGGGGCTGGTAGTGGCGGACAAAAAAGAAAGAGCGACCAACTCACCAGAATGCCGAAAAAACGTTGTCGAAGTTCCACATTCATAGAGTGAGTGGAAAACTTCCAGCAGGGCAGACTG